>Ga0210393_10001390_pt1 | contig 20308 bp, 16 predicted proteins | sample IncBWC27OmetaG_FD_160068 | JGI IMG/M metagenome (GOLD analysis project Ga0210393, IMG submission 160068) | Forest soil microbial communities from Barre Woods Harvard Forest LTER site, Petersham, Massachusetts, United States - Inc-BW-C-27-O ... | reverse complement strand
AGTGAAGTCCTCGCAGCAGCCTATTGAAAGGTGGCAAGGTGCCACCTCAGAAGACCTAGCGCGGACATCGGCTCATCGCTACGCGGGTGGAGCGGTGACACCTTCATACCTTGCTGGATTGATGTCGGTTACTGGGATGAACCCGGACGTGACGCGGACACGCCAGACATCCGCTCCTTTAAGACCGCTTCCCAGTCGAAAGGTTCAAAGATAACATGTGTTTTAAGCTTTAGCTCCGGCCTTGACGCGCGAGTCGGGTGTATTGATTGATGTCATTTATCAAACCGAACAGCGGCAGCAACCACACAAGTGTAGCGTACCTTCTCCTGCTCGCGACGCAGATAGCGGGGATGATGGTATTCGTTTGGCAAGAATTACCCGCATTCGAGCAGCTGTTGCTCAATCCGGGAGAACAACTTCCAAAGGAAATTTACTCAGGCGTTGTCAGCTTTGGTATTTTCTGCATGATGCAGATCTCGTACTGGTGCCGAGTTCTGTACGTGCCAATCCCGTTTCGACGCCCTAACCTTTTCCTGAATCATGTTTTCTTGTTTTTCGGCCGCCTCAGTTTTATTTTCGGCGGCTCTTTGTTCGCTGTCGTCGTTTTCAGGCACCTTCCTCGACTGGAGCGGGATTCCGACGTTCTCTTGGCGACCGAACGCGGAGTCATGTTCATAGGGTGCTTGTTTGCGTTGTTCTGCACCAGTCTGGAAGTGGAGCGACTGGCTCACGCGTTTGAGCGTGATCGAAATTGAAGATTTGACGATCAATTGGTCGGAGCAGAAGGCCTGCGCTAGCGAATACACCAGCGATTCCGAGCAGAAGAGAGGGCGGCTTAGAGCCCCGACTTGGCGACGACGGGCATTTCATGAGGGGCTGGTTCATTTTTTCCTTGATCGAAAGCAGACGACAGGAGACCATCAGCCTATCTGCGCTCTATTCCTGGAGAATCCTTCTCCTTGGAGAATCCCGCCTTCGGCTCGCTACAACACCCACATTTTCGGAATGGAGAGTTGAGTGAACGAGTCACTTCACCCAAGCGCGCCCCATCATCTACCAGCCTTCATCACCGCCCCTGGAGATACCGATGTCCTGATGGTCGTCGTCGGCATCGTGCTGATCGCTGCCGTCCTCGGGGTCGGCAATCTTTATCTGCACTTGCACACCTTGCCGGAGCGAATGGCGCACAAGTCGCAGAAGCTACAGTTCGAGATCGTGGCTGTGCTGGGCCTGCTGGCGCTGTTTACCCACAACCATTTGTTCTGGGTGATCGGGCTGTTCCTTGCCATGGTCGATCTGCCCGATTTCGGCACGCCGCTACGCAGCATTGCTGGATCGGTCAAGCAGATCGCTGGCCTTCCGCCCGATGACGAAGCGACTGAGGCGACCGGCGAGAGCACCACGCACGCGGTGGTGGTTGTGCCGGGCACGACGAAGCTGGACGCGGCCAAGAGCGAGGCACAGAAGCATGCTTGAAATACTTCTCTGCTCGCTTTTGACCATCCTTCCCGACTACCTCTATCGCCGCTACCGGCAAGGGAAACGTATCGGCAAGGAAATCACATTGTTTTCGGTCTGGTTCGAACTGAGGTTCGGCATCATTTCCTGTCTGATGCTGGCCGTGGCCCTGATCACGGTCATTTTCTACTATCATCCCTCCAGTGACACGGCGACATTGTACTTCAGGACCGTTCCGATCCTTCCCGAGATCAACGGCCGGGTAGCGGAGGTCAATGTTGAGTTCAGCGCTCCCATCAAGAAGGGCGAGGTGATCTTCAAGCTAGACAGTTCAAAACAGCAGGCTGCAATGGAAACGTCCCGGCGCAAGATCGTCGAGGTCGATGCCGAAATGCTGACCGCTCAGGCGGATGTCCTCAAGTCGGAAGGGCAGATCCAGCAGGCCAAGAGTGATTTTCAGCAGGCGTCCGATGAACTGGACGTGAAGCGCGAGCTTCAGAAACGCAGTCCCGGCATCGTGCCGCAGCGCGACATCGAAAAGCTCGAAGTGCTGCTCGCGGGACGCCAGGGCGCCCTCGACGCAGCGACGGCCTCGAAACAATCCCTGATGACCCGGGTAACGGCCCTCCTCCCCGCGGAAAAAGCCAGCGCAGAGGCCGCGCTGGCTGAAGCGCAGGTGGACTTGGACAAGACCACGGTTCGCGCTGGCGTCGACGGTCGCGTCGAGCAGTTTTCGTTGCGTCCCGGAGATGTCGTCAATCCGGTGATGCGGTCTGCCGGCATTCTGATTCCTGATGGCGCGGGGCGAGGCACCCTTGCAGCAGGGTTCGGACAGATCGAGTCCCAAGTCATCAAGGTCGGCATGGTCGCCGAGGCGACTTGCATCTCAAAGCCCTGGACGATCATCCCGATGGTGATAACCGGGGAACAGGATTACATCGCAGCGGGCCAGTTCCGGGGTGGTGAGCAACTGATCGAAGCCCGGCAGGCACAGGCTCCGGGCACCGTTCTCGCGTTCCTGGAGCCGATCTACAAGGGCGGACTGGACGGCGTTACGCCCGGAAGTAGCTGCCTCGTCAACGCCTATACCAGCAACCATGACCTGATTGCCTCGAAGGAAACCGGCGCCCTCAAAGGTCTCGCCCTGCATGCGGTCGACGCCGTCGGCGTCGTTCACGCGATGTTGCTGCGAATCCAGGCGCTGCTTCTTCCCATCAAAACGCTGGTGTTGAGCGGACACTGAGTCGGCTTGGCTTCGGCGGAATCGAGTTTGATCCAAAACAGAGAAATTTAACGGAGGAGATCGAGATGAAAAATCTAGCCCAAATTCTTCGAACGCTAATTTGCAGTGCGGTACTGGGTCTCGCGATGGTGGCGAGTTCTTCGACGGCGTCGCAGGCGGAAACCGGCTCGGTACGGGTCGTATTTACCAAGGGCGGATTTATCATAGGCGTCGGCGGGGGCCATGGAGTCCTGACCTTCCGCGGTCACCACTATCCATTTGCCGTCTCGGGCATGAGCTTTGGTGCCACCATCGGGGCGTCGACCACTCAGCTGGTCGGACGGGCTTTGCACCTACATGCTCCTGGCGACATCGCCGGCACCTACAGTGCAATCGGCGCGGGTGTGGCAGTAGCTGGCGGCGCAGGCGGAGTGGCACTTCAGAACGCAAGGGGAGTGGTTCTTGAATTGCACGGCGTCAAGGTCGGCGTGGAATTGTCGGCCGCGATAGGTGGCGTCACTGTCACCATGCAGTGAGGCAATTCCCTGTTGTGAATTGCCGTCCTTGCGGTTGCTGATCCCCTGCAGAAAACGGCCTCTCGCCGATGCTCTCGATCTTGCACACGGCTTTCACTTGGTCATCGATTTTGGTCGGACTTGCCTCGGCGGGACTTTGGTACCGCGCGGCGACGGTCAAGGTTAAGAAGAGCGATCCTCGTGCCGCCCACGATGCCCTCAGGACGAGGGCCAGCCTTCAAAGTCAATATAACCAGTATGCGGCGTTCGCTACGGCAGGCTCGATTGCGCTTGAGGCGCTCGCCCGAGTGTTTTCTAACTAGAATTTGCCTCTCCTTTGGGACCTATTGCGGTGCGAAACCCCCTAATGTGGACGCACACGCATTCTGCTTCTAGTCTAACCAAGCTCGGCAGGACCGACTCCGAATGGCTTCGGGCCAATTTGTGCGCTCTAGCGTTTGGTAGGAGTGATCGATGGGATGGGTAAAAACCTTCGGGGCTGTTCTGTTGGTTGCCTGGCCGACGACCGGATCGTTTGTCGCGGCGGCGCCGTTGTTTGAGCCCGAAGCGATTTGCCGAGCTGCGATTGCATCAATTAAGGGGCGCGATCCCAAATTGATGAAGGTCGCCCTGACAAGAGACGACGTTTTCTTCCTTACCTACACCCGACCCATCGATAGTTTTGTCTGGACTTATCGGTGTCGAATTGAGGGTAGCCGCGTTGTCTGGGCTGATGAGCCTGGGCGATGGCGAAATGAACCAAAAGACGACAAGATTTCGTTCGAGGCCATCGACGCCGGCGCGCATCTTCAAATAATCGCAACGCAACGCAACGGTCTAACCAAAAAGCAGCTATTCGATAGGGAGAAAGTTCTATGATCTCGCGCCGAGTACAGGCATTGGTCCCCACCCAGCATCGCCCGGTTGATCGCAATTCAAGGCGACCGACTGGATGCGCTCCGCCGCCAGCTAGCGCGCTGCTCAACGAGGTACGGGACCGAGCGCCAGACAATCTCCGGGTCGGGTTGGTGATCGCCCCCCGGTAAGCTGAGTTCCGTTGAGACGTTGGACGGGCTAGCTCGGCACCCGGCCTTTTTGCGAATAGCATGCGTCAGTTACTGTTCATCTGAACGCAAAGGCGAGGAAGAGTCGCGTTGTTCGTTCTATCAAGTCGCTTCTGCAATAAATGCGCTCGTGTTTTCTTCTTGGCGTTCTTCGAGGCTATTGACACAGCTTGCGACCCGAAACGAGAAGCCCATCTCTGCTCGAAACGTCGTTCGAGGTGAACAGGAATCGCGCCCATTAGCCAAAGCTCCGCGTTCGGTCGGCATCTATCCATAAGCTACTACTTATAAGCGTTTTGAACACCAATGTTTCTTGGATCCAGATGGGTGTCGGCGGCGAGGCATTTGAAGCTGGACGGATCGGCTATTTGGCCGTGCCCGTTGTAGCTAGCAATTTGAGGATAAGGACAAAGCGGTCGCTGGAAAGCTATGCCTTTCGCGGGACTGTCGTTGAAATACTTTGTTGCGATGATCTTATGAGGAGCAACTCCGTGCTCGACCCACATCTCTAGTGCTTTTAGCAGATCATGTTTCGCGTCGATGACAGGTCCGTTGTTGTTGCCGTTTCCGAACGAGTTGGGACCAGGCCCCCCGTAACAATGTGCCATGCCCGGAGCCATAAAAACCCGGTAAAAACCGTGCACGTCTCCCATCACGCTTCCGACCTTTCTATAGTAGTTGAGGCCGTTCTCTGGCGCGATCGCGGTATCCGCCCAACCGGCGTACTGGATCAATTTGCCGCCATGGTCCTTGAATTGAGTAAGGTCCGGATTGGTCGAGTTCGCCATCAAGGCGAGGGATTGGGTCGCGATCTCGAATTCACCGTTAAGATCCAGGAATGGGCAAGTAGCTTTGCCAAGCACCGCCTCGCACCAGAATGCTGCCGCCATCGCATATTGGCTTCCTGGTGAGGTCGACGAAGTCCCTACGAGCCATTCAGGCCAGTCCATCGCGTTCGACCCAGTGCCAGGCTCGTAACCTGGAAACAAAAGCTCGCCCGCTGAATTGTGAGGCCCACTGTAAAGTTTTTTGACGGCTACGACCTGCGCTGGCGTCACGCATGTATCGGGATCCTGACCGGGCGCACATTGCGCGATCGCTGCGTCGAAATGGCAGATGGTTGGGTCGTTGAGGAACGCGTCAGTCGAAACTCCGCCATCTTTCCCAACACATTTGGAAATCGCCAGCTTACTGAGTAATGCGATCTTCTCTGTCGGAACGTAGGCTTGCGGAACGCCTTCCATCTGCGGACCTGCCAGCAACGCCTGCATGTTCCAGAGAAATGAAGCGCCGAGTCCCGCCAAATCATTAGCGGGCGATCCAACGATGATGCCGTCGAAATCGTTCGGATATCGCTGTGCTTCCATCAAGGCTTCTCGGCCTCCGTCGGAGCAACCGCTGAAGTAGGAATAGCGCGGAGTTTTGCCCATCAAGCGCTTGATGATCGCTTTGGAATTATCGGTTGTAACCTTGATAGCCCTGTAACCGAAGTCCTTCAGTACATTTGGATGTCCGATGAACGTGGCAGCGCCGAGAGGGGGGCCGGACGTGCCATCGTCCGTCGCGGCCGCCGCGTAACCCCGAGAGACGGCGTCGGCGATGTAGGACACCCAGATCGTACCGGCAAAGCCGCCATTGCCGATCTGCTCGTACTTTCCGTTCCAGCGTCCGTTCGTTGGTATCCAGACCTCGAAATTGATATTTGAATCACTGCTTGGCTTGGACGTACCTGTAACCCGGCAAAGGCCGACTGGAGCCTTGGTTACACCCGACACCATGTCACCTGCACGATACAGTCGGGCGAGTGTAATCTTTGTCTGCGGCAGGGATAAACCAGCAAGACTCGTACACATCGAGGCGGCGGCCGACGGCTCGATCTGCAATGCGAGGCAAGCCAAGGCGACTATGACCACCTCGAATATAATATCGGCGCCGCCGAGCTTTCGCTCTAACCCCAACCGCTGTCGCCATATCATTGTAGCGCAACGGTCTTCTTGAAGTCTTGATGGCACTCATCGAGAATCTGTCGGGTAAATTTGCCGATGGCGGCGTATTCGACCTCGGTAAGATTTGCGAGGGAAATACGGGCGGACGTATCGACCACCTCAAATCCATTGCCGGGCAGCAACACGACGCCGGTTTCATCGGCCAGACGAAATAGGAAACTGATGCCGAGGTCGCTTTTGATAAACCAGGCCTTGAACTCCGGTCCATACAGCGTTCCGCCGATCTCCTGGAGGTCGATCAGCGAGTAGTAATTAACGTCCTTGGAATCGCGCAGCGCCGTAACGCCCATATGACTGTAGAGTGTTTGGTAGCGTTTGCGTATTAGCTGCTTGGCGGCAGCCTTGTAGCGGTGCTCGCGATCCATCAGGCCGTTTAGTGCGAACAGCGCCATTTGCAGCTGCTGCGGCACGGACAACCCGGCGGTGTGGTTAAGCGCCACCGCCCGGCTGTCGGCGACCAATCGGTCGATGAATTGCATTTTTCGCGGGGCCGTGGTCAACGAGGCATAGCGCTTGTCGAGCAGAACTTTCTGCACTTCCGGAAGGGCCGACAGCGCAGCATCGAAGACGTTGTCTTGATGCAAGGCAATGGCTCCCAGACGCCAGCCTGTGGCGCCAAAGAATTTTGAAAAGGAATAGACACACAGGGTATTGTACGGGCATTTTGCAAATACCGAGACGAAGTCGTCCGCAAAAGTCCCGTACACATCGTCGGTGACGATGAACAGATCGTGGCGCTTGGCGACCAGCGCAGACAGTTGGTTCAGAACGCCATCCGACAGTTTTGACGACGGCGGATTGCTCGGGTTTACAAGGCAGAATATCTTGATTGCTGGGTCGAGGAGCTTGTCGATCTCGGACTGCGGCAGCTGCCAGTCATCAAGCCGGTCCATCCGGATATCAACGACCTCCAGCTGGTAATCGTCAAGAACTGGAATTTCCAGATAGGGTGAAAAGATAGGCGTGGCGATCGCTATCTTGTCGAACGGTTTGATCAAGCCGTTCGCGCGCAGGCTTTGAAAGATATAGGTCATCGCGGCGGTTCCGCCTTCGGTGGCAAAAACCGAGAATTCGCCAGCTGAAGGAAGTGCACCGAACATCTCCTGCGTAAGGTACGCTTTTACGATCTGTTCGGTATGACAAAGCATCCTTGGCGGCGTCGGGTATGTGCTCCCTAGAAAGGCGCTGACCATTTCGAAAAGAAATGCGTCCTGATCCAATCCGAGCTGGTCCTTTACGTAGGAAATTGCCAAGCGCAAAAAGCGCACGCCGTCGGCTTGCCGATGATGCGTCGCGTAGGCGTCGAACCGCTGCACAATACCATCATGCTCCGGCAGGCCACCGAACCCACTGTCCAAGTATGAGTAGGAGCGTTCAGCTTCACGCATTGCGAAGTCGCCCAAGCTCAAGAACGCCCAGCGTGGCAGGGTCGCCATGAAGTTCGGATTTCCTCGTCCGGCATTCAGCATCAGCCGCTGCGAATTCGACGATGCCCTTTCGATCAGCTGGTCTTTGAGTTCGAATGGGCTCAGCTTGGCGTATTGCTTGAAATTGCGGTCTAGCATGTGGATAGCCTCGATGTTGGTTCAAGAAGCATTTTTAGTAATGATGCCGACGATCAGCGGGCCCCACAAAGTGAGGAAGACGTTTGCGACGGCGTACGTGACGGTAAATGAAACGACCGGCGTGGCGTTACCTGCCTTGGCAAGCAGGGCCGCAAAAGCAGGATTGGCACTCCGACCGCCCGCGACACATGCCAAGGCTTCGATTGGATTCTGGATCCGCAGCACGTAGTAGGAGAAAAAGAACCCAATTATCGGTGGGATCAACGTCACGCTGACGCCGAGAAAGAACAGCGTCAAACCATATTGCTGAATAGCAACGAGGGCCTGCGGGCCGGCGGAGATGCCGACAATGCCGACAAAGACCGCAAGGCCAAAATCTCTCAAGAAATTCGAGGCACCTGTTGGCAAAGCGGCGAAATTCGGATGAACGCTGCGCAGCCAGCCAAAGAACAGCCCTGACAGTAGGCATCCGCCGCCGCTGCCGATCGAAATCGGAATTCCCCACACTCGGAACTGGATCAAGCCGACAAGCATGCCGAGCAACATGCCGATGCCGAAGAAAATGAAATCGGTGACTGCTGCGGCAGTGATCTTGTAGCCGATCTTGGCTTGTACCCGGTTGAGGTCGACCGGACTGCCAGTAAAGTGCAGTTCGTCGCCTCGCCTGAGCGTCAGCTTGTCAAGAACTGGAAGATCGATGCCCATGCGCTTGACCGATGTCAGAAATACGCCGTGACGGGTCTCGACCGTGGCGTGCGCGCGGATTTCTCCAACTTCACGGTTGTTAAGTGCGCGGTTTGTGAGGATAATTTCGCGTGATTCTTGTACGAGAACGAGACCATTTGCGGCGCTAATCTCTTGCCCAAACAAGCTGCGGGCTTTCGCCATTACGGAGACATCACCTGTGATTGCCACCTGATCGCCAATCTGGATCACGGTTGTGTCGGCTAGATCGAGCGTTCTGCCTTCGCGATAAATGGCCTCCACCGACGCATCGGATAGCTCTTGGTCAATCGCTAATGCGGCTTTGCCGGCGGCGCTACTCCCGCTCTCAATTTGATAGATTCGGGTTGCAATCTGCTGGTTTGCGTTGAATTGGCCCGGATCAAGCTCCGCATGCCCACCGGACAAAAGGTTCGCGAGCTTTACGGCTTCCTGGCGGATATTCCATTTCATGATCAGAGGCAGGAACCAACTGACCATGATGATGGGGCCGAGGGAGCCGAAGATGTAACAAACCGCGTAACCCACGGCGACGTTTGTCTGCATGGTTTTAGTCAGTTCGGCCGACAAGCCGAGCCTTCCGACTGCATCACCAGCAGTACCAATGATGGCTGATTGCGTCAGTCCTCCCGCTGCCAGGCCGGCCGCCATTCCGCGATCGAGACCAAACATCCAGGCTGCGGCTAGTACACAAAGCAGGCCAACGAAGCACATCACGAACGCGGACGCCAACTGGTTCAATGAGCGCCGGTTCAGCGCGTGAAAGAACTGCGGGCCGCCCTGATATCCAACAGCATATATAAACAGCGCAAAAAATATTCCCTTGATGCCGTTATCTATATTTACCCCGAGTTGTCCGACAATGACGCCAACAAGCAGCGTTCCGGCGATGCCTCCGAGGACGAAGCTGCCAATCTTGATTCTGCCGACCAGGTAGCCCATCGCAATCGTTACGAAGAGTGCGAGCAATGGTTCGGATGTAGCCAAGCTGTGCAAAAGGTCCATATTTGTCTTTCAAACGCCCTTGGCGTTGTATGTCTCGACCCTCGGTACGATTTCGAAGTCATTGCTAATTGCAAATCGCACGCGTTGGGCATCGCCGGACGCGCGAGGTGGCTTTGATGATGCTGGTGCTTCGCGAGCTGGACGTGCTGACGTTATCGAAGAGGAGGAATCATCCCTCGTCTACGCTGCTCGCTGAGAGTGGATCGCGCCTGCCTGTGATCTTTCGAGCATTATCACGCAACGGACATATCTATTCAGGATGAGATAAGTTCCATGCCGACCTGCGAATATTGTCGCAACGATTTTTTGTATCGAAAAAGTAATCTCTAAAGTGAGCATTGTTGATCAGGTCCGCCGTCAGGCGTTCTGATAATGTCACGACAGCAATGTCCTGCTTAGTCGATCCATTTGCTGCAATATGCGGCTTCCCTCGCTTGCAAGTTCATTTGCAGGATCGCCGCTGCAGCGACAATAAAAATGTTATCGAGGGCTGCGCCACTAGCACCCGCGCAGGGTCGTAATAGCGGTCACATCTTCGCCTCCTTCAGTGAGGAGCAGCGGCATGGATTCCTACATGTTTTATCTCACCCCGGCGTTGCTGCTTTTTGGCGTCATCGTGATTGGTGCGAGCGTGAGGATACTGCGCGAATACGAGCGGGCGGTAGTCTTTACCCTTGGGCGGTTTCAAAAGGTGAAGGGGCCAGGCCTTGTACTGTTGATTCCATTTCTTCAGGAAATGGTAAGGGTGGACTTGCGTATCCAGGTCATCGAAATACCGACCCAGGACGTCATCTCTCGCGACAATGTTTCGATGAAGGTTGACGCGGTGCTCTACTTCAACGTGGTCAATCCCGAACGAGCCATTATCCAGGTTCAGCACTACCTTCCCGCCACGAACATGCTTGCTCAGACAACCCTGCGGGCGGTGCTTGGTCAGCATGAACTCGATGAGATGTTATCTGAGCGGAAGAAGCTGAGCACCGATGTGCAGAGCATTATTGATAGCCAGACCGAAATCTGGGGAATCAAGGTGAGCAACGTCGAAATCCGAACCGTCGAACTCACGGAAAATATGGTCCGTGCCATTGCAAAACAGGCGGAAGCCGAGCGCGACCGTCGTGCTAAAATCATCCACGCAGAGGCTGAATTCCAGGCTTCGCAGACCCTCGTCAACGCCGCCAAGATACTATCGAGTGTCCCCGCCGCCATGCAGTTGCGCTACCTGCAAACACTGACAGAGATCGGCGCCGAGCAGAATTCTACCGTGGTCTTTCCGATGCCGATCGACATCATCAAACCGTTTCTTGAGCTGATCGAACAGCCCGCCAGGGCAATCGGCGCTAATGGTGCTGATCGTCCCTCTCTTGTGCCGGCGCCCTAGCTTCTACAGTTACGCGATCCTCAAGTGCCGGAATAACGCGACTTTCAGCAGATCCAGGAACAAGCAAAATATAACCGCGGCGGCGAGCAGGCCGGCCACAATAGCGATCGCAAGCGGACGCATGAGGACGCCATTGACGGCTAAAAGGGTGAACAGCGTCAGGTCCACAGCGGAGGAGACAATGAGCCATTTTCCGGGCCGCGAACTCCACAGATGTTGCCGCTCGCGTGCAACATAGAAAACGGCCTGTCCGCTGAATACCAATGTCACTGCCGTGAGCGTCCGCAACGGGCCGGTGTCGAGGTTGAGCAAGAATCGTCCGGTTGAGAAGCACGCGACGCAGAACAGCAGATCGAATAACCCCAAGATGATACAGGCTGTGGTCAGAGAGCCGATTTTCCACACGCTCGGCGTCGGAGATGGCCGAACATTATCGGTGGCCGATGACATCGACAGAAAGTCGCCGGTGACCATCATGAGGACCATGAGCATGGGTGTCAGAATGGCTTGCCCGGTCATGATCAAGCCGGCCGCCAGGAAGAGCACCTGTACAACCTTGTGGACTATCGACCTCAACGTATAGGTGAGAATTCGCTGGAAGGTCGTACGTCCTTCCTTTACCGAGGCAACAATGCCTCCAAGGCCAGGCTCGGTTAGCACTATGCCGGCGGCCGACTTAGCAACATCGGTCGCGGTGGAGACTGCGATACCCATCTGCGCTTGTCGCAAGGCAGGTGCGTCGTTGGCACCGTCGCCACACATGCCGACGATGTGACCTGCCTTCTGAAGCGTTTGGACAAGCTGATATTTGTCTTCCGGAAGCACGCCGGCGAAAACAGAAAAGCGATCGGCCTGAATATCTGGAGGTAGCGGCGACGTCCCCCACACAGGCCCTGATATGCCGATGATCCCCGCCACAACCTTCGCGGTCGCAGGAGCGTCTCCTGTTACCATGATGGTGCGAACGCCCAGGCTTGTCAGTTCCGCGATCAGCGCAGTGGAATCCTCGCGCGGAGGATCGCTGAGCGCAATTATCCCGGCCATTTGTAGCTTTTCCGCTGCGCCAGATGCGACGGCCAGGACTCGATATCCCTTGGCCTGAAGCTCGTCGACGATAGTCGAACAGGCGGGCGATGGGTATGACAGTCCTGCAACGATGGCGAAGGCTCCTTTCACGACGCGTACGACGGCGCCGGTAGCCTCGCGAATGGTTGCTTCGGAACGTTTCACCGCGGGATCGAACGGGATAAACCTGACGAGTTCAGGCTTGTCTATCGCTGGTTGGCGAGCGGCGGCCGCGCGAATGGCGGCGTCGACCGGATCCTGACCGCCATCGGAACTCGCCAATGACGCAAGCGCCAGAATCTGCCTGTCGTCAAACGGCGGCAGCGCATGGACCGACATTACGGTAAGCTCGTTGCGTGTCAGCGTTCCGGTCTTGTCCGAACAGAGAATATCGATGCCGCCGGCCTCATCGACGGCGGACAGGCTCGTCGGCAGCACCCCCTTGCGGGCCAGAGCGCGGGCACCAACCGCCGCTGCGAGCGTGAACATTGACGGCAACGCGACGGGAATCGAGGACAGCACTGCCACGAGGACGAGCGGAATAATATCTCCCCGTGGCATCGGCAGCCACAGCGCATAGATCGTCAGCAGAACGGTCACGGCGCCGTTGAACAGCGCCAGATTGCGCACGACACGCAGAATGGCCTTCTGCTCCGAGCTTTCAACCTTCGCGCTTTGAACGAGTTCGGCCGTCCGTCCGAATTTGGTCCGTGTCCCCGTAGCAATGACTTCTCCGATGGACTCGCCGCGTCGTATCAGGGCGCCAGCATAGGCTTCCGCGCCCGCCCCGGCCTCGACGGGAAGTGACTCGCCCGTGAGCATGGACTGATCGACCAGGATCGATCCATCGAGGACGCGCACGTCCGCAGCGACAATGGAGCCGAGCGACAGCTTGACCAGATCACCCGCCACAAGCGTGGCCGCAGGAACCGTCGTCCAACTCTCGTCCCGCTGCACGGCTGCGACGAGCGCCAGCCGCGATTTGAGAGCGTCGAGCGTGGCTTGCGCCCTGCTTTCCTGAAAGAAGCCAATCGCCGCATTTGCGACCAGAAGCAGCGCGACGACGCCAGCCTCCACGTAATCGCCCAGAAATAGCTGAAGAACAATGGCGGCTTCGAGCATCCAGGGAACCGGCGCCCACAGCTTTCCAAATGCGCGACGCACGGGATGCTGCGACACATCCGCAATCGCGTTGGAGCCCGATTTCTCCAGCCGGTGTCGAGCTTCGGCGCTGCTCAGGCCTCGCCGCATACCGACATAGGTCGCAAAGGCAGGCTTTGCGCGCGCACTATTTTCTGACGTTGGCTCAATGACGAGAGGCATGGCATAGGCTGCTCCGATGCCAGCCAAGTCGCTCAGATTGCAAGAGCGTCAACCTGACGCCGGGCGACCGCGAAAGCGTCCCTGATCGCGACTTCAACATGTTCATGTCGCGCATCGTCAACAGGCGAATGGTTGACGATGATATTTTCGTGCGGTGGTATCGTGAGCCAAATATGGATCTGGAATCCAGTGCCATGGCGATGCTTATGGCTTGGTGCGATGACGGATACACGACATCCCGTGATCCGTTGATTGTGGGTTTCCAGCCGTTCGATCTCTTTTGAGATCAATTCAAGCGCGGCAGGTGAAGAGTCCGAGCCTTCGAAGGTGATCTCCGGTGCTATTTGCATTTTGATCCTGATGGCAACGTCGCTATCGACTCACCTAATCCGCCAGCAATTGAATAGTTGCAAGGAAGTATGATTGAGTTCGTTTCCGCGGCATTTCGAATGTGAGCAATACAGACCAGTCGCCTGGGTTCTTAGGCGTCAAGATCAGGACGTTTCCGATCTAGCTCGGAGTAAGAATACTGCAGCGATCGCCGGCTTGCCGGAACCAAAGCGGCAAGCGCAAGGTTGTTGTCATAGTTCGGGAGCGTGGAGGAAACTCCGTCCCGGGAGTTTTCAAGCCAAGCGCCTCATTCATTCGCGTCCACATCGCGAAGGCGACTGGTCTGCACGCCGACGAAGCCGGATCATGGGATAATCTTCATGAGCGTTTCGAGGTCAAGAGAATCAATCATCAGGAGGTATACAGCCTCGATGGCGCTTGCACTAACGTGGCTGAGGAATACGTCTCCTGGCTCGGTGGCGTCGAGATCGGCATTAACCACCACATCGCGGGCGCATACCTTCGCCGTTATGCGCAAGAGAGTTCATGGCGGGAAGATAATCACCGCGCCTCCAATCGTGATCGGGTGAACAGGCTGGCACATCCCGATTAGTTAATTCTTTGTGAATTGTTGATGAACTGAGCAAAATGGAACAGCGCGGAAACGGCCGCGGTTTAAAGTTATCTCCATCACCGGCCCCTGTAATGGCATCCCACCCGGTGACCGAGAGTGTTGTGCTCCCGCCTGATGTAAGGGACTACATCATGCCGTCATTAGCAGTCTTGTTTGACCGAAGCCGCGTAGCAATTCAGCCCCATCCCTGTCCCATATGCCTGGGACTGATGGTCCTCACACAGATCAAGCCTTCGCGGATCGGATACGAGTCACGCACCTTTCAGGGCGTCAACTGCGACCACGTCGATAAGGTCGTCACCGCGACCGAGTCGATGAAATGGATATCTTCAGGGCTTAGAGCTCCGGTTTAGCCGGCGGCCTGATCCGGTTGATCGCGAAGTACAGCCGCAGCACTTCGGTGGCCGCTTGGACTTGCATCATCTGGGCGCGAAGCTTGCCGCCACTCTTGCGGTTGGTTTCGATGTTCCCGGCCAACTCGGCGTGACGCTGAGTCAGGTTATCAATCGCTTGCTATGACAGTGTTGCTAGTCTCGTGCGGTTGAAATCTTGGGAGTTTCTTGACTCGGACTAGACCGCAATCAACTGCGGAACCAATCTACGATTGGAGGGCTTGAATCATTGCAGACTGGAGACTCTGCGTTTCCTTATGCAAACTCCTGAGGTCACATTGCCTTGCCCCGAATGGACGGCGGTGTGCTCAAGCTTGCTGCGTGATTCAGAATCGACGGAAAGCGTTGTGATCAATAAGGTCCGAAGCGATGAAGAAGAACGACTCCACTTCCGAGTTCGAGCGTTTGTTGGGTAGAGCCGCGCTTGCGCTGTGGCCCGACTTGCCTCGGGATGTGCAGGAGAGCTTGTTCGAGACAGCCGTGCCCCGTGACGATATCGTTCGCAACCAGCTGGCGTCGTACCTGCATGACCACCATCCAAAAACAGCACATCCGACAAGGCCGACACGGCTGGCTTAAAGCCCGTAAGTATTATGGGCTGGACGCAGTGGCCGATTGAAAGCGTTACGCTCTTCACGTCGTTCTGTCCCGTCTCCGCACTCCGTCACAAGCGCCGCGAACCCGCAATATCGCAGTTCTCCCAATCGCCCGCGCACAGGAGCGACCGCCAAAGGGCATCTCAAAACTCCGAATGAACCATCTGAGTGGGAGATCCACTCGGATGTCAGAATCTAAAAGAATTCTAAGAGTGGTCTGTTTTGACCAGACTTTCGAGGTGTTCCGGCGGATTGTCCGCCTTGGACCAGCGCGCGATCTAGAGCGCTGCTTTTGCAAATCTCAATTCGAGGTGAGGTGCGATTCCGAGATCGTAACGCTCTTCACACAAGGAATCATCAAATGGCGGAACTCAACTCCGTAATCGCGGTCTTCGACGATCATCAAGCGGCGGAGGTTGCAGTCAAGAAGCTGGCCGACGCTGGAATTGACATCAAAAACCTTAGCGTTGTCGGCAAGGGGTTTCACACCGATGAGCAGGTCGTAGGGTTCTATAACGCAGGCGAACGTATTAAATTCTGGGGCAAGCGCGGCGCCTTCTGGGGCGGTCTTTGGGGATGGCTGTTCGGCGGGATCTTCATGTTTATTCCGGTCGTAGGCCACGTCATGATGGTCGGCTATTTTGCGGCAGCCGCGCTGGCCGCGATCGAAGGTGCCGTTGTTGTGGGTGGTGTCAGCGCGTTAGCGGCGGCGCTCTATAGCATCGGAATCCCCAAGGACAGCGTTATTGCTTACGAGAGCGCCGTCAAGGCTGATGGCTTTCTGGTTATGGCGCACGGCTCCGCTGCGGAAGTGGACCGCGCGAAGAAGACGCTCGAGCCGCTCCATCCATCGCGTGTTGACGTGCACGAAGCGTCAGCCGCCATGCGATCAGCCGAGCATGTGGCGTGATGCCCGCGATATCATTTTGGAGAGTTCTTATCGGCCTCGTTTCACCGATACTTTGTAGAAAAGTTTGGAAATCAAATGCCGATTCATAATCGGAACGACGTAAAAGGCTCGTTGGATGCGGATATTTTCGGTACCGAGGCCGCCGATATCGCTGTCCCAAAATACCGGATGCCGGATCAGGGGATGCGGCCGGACGTCGCCCACGCGCTGGTGCGAGATGAGCTTTTTTTAGATGGCAATGCGCGGCAGAACTTGGCTACGTTCTGCCAGACTTGGCTCGATCCCGAGGTCCATCAATTGATGGATTTGTCGATCGACAAGAATATGATCGACAAGGACGAATACCCCGCCACGGCCGAGCTGGAGAATCGCTGCGTCCATATCCTCGCCGATCTCTGGAATTCGCCCAAGGCGAGCGATACGATCGGGTGTTCGACAACAGGTTCGAGCGAAGCCAGCATGCTTGGTGGCCTGGCGCTGAAATGGAAGTGGCGCGAGCGCATGCGCGCTCTCGGAAAGTCGACAGACAAGCCAAATATCGTCACCGGCCCCGTCCAGGTGTGCTGGCATAAATTCGCCAGGTATTTCGATGTCGAGCTGCGGGAGATTCCGCTTGAGCGTGGACGGCTTGGCATGACGCCGAACGAGGTAATCAAGCGGGTCGATCAGAACACGATCGCGGTAATGCCGACCTTCGGAGTTACTTTTACCTGCCAATACGAGCCGGTTGCTGAGGTGGCGGCCGCCCTCGACACGCTGGCACGCGACAAGCATCTGGATATTCCGATGCATGTTGACGCTGCGTCCGGAGGCTTCACGGCGCCGTTCATGGAACCGGACCTGATCTGGGACTTCCGCATTCCGCGGGTCCGCTCGATCAATGCTTCGGGCCATAAGTACGGATTGGCCCCGCTCGGCGTCGGCTGGGTGGTGTGGCGTGACCGCACGGACTTGCCTGAAGAATTGATCTTCTATGTGAATTATCTGGGCGGCAACATGCCGACTTTCGCGCTGAACTTCTCGCGTCCTGGCGGCCAGATCATCTCCCAGTACTACCTGTTCCTTCGGCTAGGACGGGAGGGCTACCAGCGCATTCTGAAGAACAGCTACGACAATGCCAGGCTGATTGGACAAGAAATCTGCAAGCTCGGACCGTTCGAGCTTGCTTTCGATGGCGATAGCCGCAAGGGCATCCCCGCTATCTCTTGGATGATCAAGGACGGCGCACGACCCGGCTATTCATTATTCGAACTCTCCGACCGCCTGCGGGTCCGAGGCTGGCAAGTCGCGGCCTACAGCATGCTGCCTAACATCACGGATGTGGTGGTGATGCGCGTCCTGATCCGGCACGGCTTTACTCGGGATATGGCTGATATGCTCGTGCAGGATATCCAGCGATCGATTGACTACCTGAAAAAGCATCCTCCCGGGACACCTCAGGTCGCAGCCGAAGCCACCACATTTACGCATCACGGTCTGCCAAAAGCTTCCTTGTTGGCGCTGCCGGAAAGTAACCGCCAGTCGTCCGTTGCGTCGCCCGCGCTTGCGCCGCTGGAGAAGGTCCGATGAAGTCGATCAATGATCAAAAGGCCTATCTGAGCGCAACGTCGATTGGGCTTCTGACAGCCGCCGCCGTGGTGACCAGCCTGCGAGGTCTGCCGCTGCTTGCCAAGGAAGAAATGACGATGTTCGCCTATCTGGTGTTCACCGTCGTCTTCTATCTAGTCCCCGCATCACTTGTGTCGGCCGAATTGGGCGGTGCATTTGCCGACAAAAAGGGCGGTATTTATGCGTGGGTAGGGGAAGCGTTCGGCATACGCTGGGGATTCCTGGCAATTTGGCTCCAGTGGATCCAGAATGTCGTTTGGTATCCGGTCGCGCTGACCTTTGGCGCTGCGGCGCTGGCCTACACGATCGGTCGCCCTGAACTGGCGAAGAATGGAATCTTTGTCGGGGCGTTCTGCATCGTTGTCTACTGGTTGGCGACCTTCGTCGTACTTCAGGGCGTGGGAGTCTTTGCCAGGATCGCCAACTGGACCTTCATTCTTGGAACGATCGTTCCCGGCATTGGTCTGCTCGTGCTGCTTGCTTACTGGGTCTTCTCGGGTCATCCGATTGCGTGGCAACATCTGACCGATCCCGCGGTCGCCGCCGCCGGTCAGGCGCGCTATTGGCCATCGATCCATGGCTTTGGAACCGTTGCTTTTCTGGCAGGGATTGTATTGCTGTTTGCCGGTGTCGAAGTGCAGGCGGTGCACGTAACTGAAATGAAACAGCCCAGCCGCGAATATCCGTTCGCGATAGGATTGGGGGCGATTATCTCCCTCGTGATCTTCACACTGGGCGCAATACCCATCGCTGCGATCCTGCCTTACGAAAAAATATCCCTGCAATCCGCTGTTTTCGACACCTACAATGCCGTCATTGCCGACGTCTGGCATGTTGGGTGGCTCGTGCCGGTGCTGTCATTCCTGGTAGGGATCGGTGCGATCAGCGGCGTTTTCGCCTGGCTTGGGAGCCCATGTCAGGGATTGCTCGCCACAGCTGACGACGGCGAGCTGCCTCCAGTCTTGCAGCACACCAACAGGCACGGCATGCCAACGACCATTCTTTTGGTGCAAGGCGCCGTGGTGACAATCATGTCCTTGCTCTATTTCGTCATTGAGGACGTCTCGGTCGTGTTCTTCCTGATCTCTGCCATGACGATTGCGCTTTACCTGATCGCCTACATGTTCATGTATGCGGCTGCCATCAAGCTCCGCTACAGCAGGCCGACTTTAGTACGCCCGTTCAGCGTACCGGGCGGCATGCCCGGGATGTGGCTGATCGCAGGAATTGGCCTTGTTGGCGTGGTGTTCAGCTTTCTCGTGGCGTTTTTTCCGCCGGATCAGTTGCCGATGGGATCACCCGGGTTGTACGTCTCCCTCGTGATTATAGGCACAGTATTCTTCTGCGGAATTCCGCTCCTCATCCATGCCATGCGCCGGATCCAATGGATACGGGCGCAGCCAAAACTCTTGCCGGCGGAGTAGGACCTCGACTGTAACGCCTGCTCACAGGAATTGCATTCGTGCACTCTGTCATATGAAGGACGGAGTCCTTCGATCATAGGTAGCGACGCGTAAGGCTACGGCCGCAACTGTCTTTGATGACGGATTCAAGAGCATCTCAGCCGAACTGATGACCATGTCCAATCCATTATCACACGATCTTCTCAACAAGATGCACGCTTACTGGCGCGCCGCGAATTACCTCTCGGTCGGTCAGATCTATCTGCGGGACAACCCGCTGCTCGAAATGCCGCTGAGGCTCGAGCACATCAAGCCTCGATTGCTCGGCCACTGGGGGACGACGACGGGGCTTAACTTTCTCTATGTGCACCTCAACCGGCTAATCAAGGACAACGATCTTAACATGATCTATGTCATTGGACCGGGTCACGGCGGTCCCGGCATCGTGGCACATAGCTATCTCGAAGGCTCCTACACGGAGCATTATCCGGCGATCGAGCGGAGCCGGAACGGATTACAACGACTATTCCGCCAGTTTTCCTGGCCTTACGGCATTCCAAGTCATGTCGCGCCGGAAACGCCCGGTTCGATCAACGAAGGCGGCGAGCTCGGATATTCTTTGGCCCATGCCTATGGGGCCGCCTTCGACAACCCGGACCTGATTGTCAGTTGCATCATCGGCGACGGAGAAGCTGAAACCGGTGCGCTCGCTACCAGTTGGCATTCCAACAAGTTCCTTAATCCCGCGCGTGCTGGCGCCGTGCTTCCGATCCTTCATCTCAATGGCTTCAAGATTGCCAATCCAACGGTGCTGGCGCGGATCAGCCGGCAGGAACTGACCGAGCTGTTGCGCGGCTACGGCTACGATCCCCATTTCGTTGAGGGTGACGATCCCGCGCTGGTGCACCAAAGTCTTGCCGCGACCTTGGACAACATCCTGGCGAGGATCCGCTTGATACAGAGTGACGCGACGGCCGATGGACCAAACAACCGGGTGCCACGCCCGCGCTGGCCCATGATTGTGTTTCAAACGCCCAAGGGCTGGACCGGACCGAAGTTTGTCGATGGCCTGCCGGTCGAGGGGACCTGGCGCGCGCATCAGGTTCCG
>Ga0210393_10001389_pt1 | contig 20308 bp, 13 predicted proteins | sample IncBWC27OmetaG_FD_160068 | JGI IMG/M metagenome (GOLD analysis project Ga0210393, IMG submission 160068) | Forest soil microbial communities from Barre Woods Harvard Forest LTER site, Petersham, Massachusetts, United States - Inc-BW-C-27-O ... | reverse complement strand
GTTTACCGTTTGTTGACGGCCGAGGTCTCAACGTGCACGACGACGCCTCACGGCGACGCCGGTTTTTCTGCGGTGCCACGTTCGAGCCGGTTGAAATACTCATCCAGCCCGGCGCGGAACTCCTCGGGCAGAGTCGATCCGCGTTCCCCGGTCGCTTGGGAGACGCCGCGGTCTTCGCGGACCTCTTTGGCGTTCACCCCACTGCCCAGCAGCGTCAAAGCCGAGTCATGCGTGGTGCCGCCTCCGCCTCCGCCGGGGGTCGATCCACTGCCGCCCCCTCCACCGTTGGGATTGAACCGCTTGGACTGCAACAACAGCTCGATGATGTCGGTCTCGGCGCCGATGGCCGCTTTGCCCGTGTTGGGCTGTGCCAAGATCTCTCGGGCCTCTTGCATCACGCCCTTGACGGTTTCGAGCAGGTGCAGTTCCTTGGCGAAATCGGACTCGGCTTCGGGCAACTCGCGAATGCGGGCCAAGACCTTGATGATGCGATCTCGCAGAACGTTTTGCGTCGTGGCCAGTTTCATCGCTTCTTGCTTGTAATTGTCGGCGGTGAGCGACGGTCGCGCTTGCTCGCCGACTCGAGTTTCCTCACGCAAATTCATTTCACCTTCGAGGATCTGCAGCACCTCGAGCACAATCGAGGGGGGCAGACTCCCTTTCGATTTGCAGCCGGGGCACGCGCCGCAGCACGCGGGGTCGACCAGGTCCTCGGCCCAGCGATCGAGCGTGTCGGACCAGTACTCGCATTGGGCGATGGTCAGCCCTTTTTCGTTCTTGAGATCGTTGGACAGCTCGCGCAGGTTGCCGACCACGTCCTGCTTGCGCATGTCGTCGAGCACCGACTTGATTTTGACGTAGCGGTGCCGATCGAAATACGCGTCCATGTCGTCCATGATCAGGGAGACCTTGTCTCCCTCTTTTGTTTCCTGCTCGCCGATTTGACCCAAAGCCTTGAGTTGGCCTTCGGGAAGATCGGTTCGCCGGCGGCCGAAGAGTTCGTTCACTTGGTCGCCGATGCGGCCGGCCACTTTGTATTGGAATCGCGACGCGGCCTTGAGGCGTTTGACCAGAGTGCTGCCTTCGAGTTCGGCCAAAACCTTTTTGAGTTCGTCGGCCACCTTGTCGAATTCCGCGAGCAGGTCTTCCTGCTTCTTGATGGCCTCGTCCATCTTGGCCGCGGCGGGAGCCTCCTTGCTTTCCGGGGGCGATTTGCCGCTGCCGGCCAGGGTCGTGACGGCCAAAGTCAGCCGCGGTTGCGAGGGCTTGCTGTCCTTGGGCGGCTTGTTGTCGGTCTTCTTGTCGGGCGGTTGCTGCTGCGACTCCTGGTCCACGACCTTGGGAACCGCGGGCTGCTTCTTTTCGTCGGGCTTTTTGCCGCCGGGTTTGCCGGGGGCCACCGATCGGATTTCTCCGACCGTGGGAGCCTTGTTACTCGACTGATTCGCCGCCATCTGGGGCGCCTGCGATGCTTGTTTGAGCAGGTCGGCCACCGAAGGCATGCGGTTGCCCGAAATGTCTTTGAGGATTTGCAGCATCTCGGCCCACTTCTCGAGATGGCCGACGCCGAATTCGGGATTGCGCGTGGCCTGTTGAACGAGGTCCTCTCCCGTTCGCACGAGGTTCGACAAGCGCCGGCCGTTGGCCCACTCGGCCGAGGCCTGGGTTTCGATGCGGCGGCGCGTGTCGGGTCGATCGAGTTCCTTGGGCGAGAGGGCGCGGAGTTGCTTGTTCGTTTCGAACAGCTGCATCTCGCGGTCGCGAACTTCCAACGACTGCCGATGCCACTTGTTGAGTTGTTCCGTCAGCCAAATGGCATGTTGCTCGGGGTTCAGCACATACAAGAAGGAGGCCGGTGCGTACACCCGTTTGCGGTTGGGAAGGTAGTCCTCCACAAAGACGCGAGCGCGGATCAGCTGCGGCTCGATGTTCGACGATTTGGCCGAGAATGTGCCGCCGACGTCCAGCGACTCTTTGTCGTTTCCGCCCGCCGCCAGGATGCGTTCCCCCTTGGCCGACTTCGTGATCGCCGGATCCTCAATGCCCAGCCATTCGATGCCGACGCGCTTCACGCCGAAATCATCGCGCGCGTGAATCTTGAAGCTGAGCATTTCGGAGTCGAGCACGACTTTTTGTCGCGGCAGCCCTTCACAAACGAGGGACGGCGGTTCGTCTTCGTGGCCGGCAATCGCCAGAGTGAACGCTTCTTTTCCCGTCAGCCCCAGGCGGTCCTGCCAGAGCAACTGCAACTTGCTCGTCCCTTTGACCTCGATCGCCGAGCTGGCAAACGTGCTTCCCGTCGGGTCCTGCGAGTGGCCGTTGACTTGCGAGCTGGCCAACTCACGGCTCGCGGTGGCTTGAACTTGAATGTGACTGCCGTTGACCGGCGAAATCGTGCCGCCGCGGACGTCCTTCGTTTGAGCTTTGGGAAGGCCGAGGTACGAGGGGAGCGAAACCTGCGCGGTGACGGCGGTCAATTCGGGACGGGCCATCGGTTCGATGCGGACGCGTTGCCGCCAGTCGCCCACCGCCAATTGCAGCGAACTCGGGGCGAGCTGCGCCGGCAGATCGAAGGCGTATGCCCCCTCGCGCAGCGGCGCGGCAATCGACGCTTGTTGGCCGACGCGGGCGAAGGCTTCACCCGGTTTGGTGACCGTCTTTTGCTCGAGATGGACCGCGAGCGAAATCGGCTCGCCATGCGCGACGACGACCGGATCCGGCAATTGCTGGACGGCGGCGAACGTGTAGCGGGGAGTCGCGCGCCAGGGAGCCAGCAGCCGCGCCCAAGCGTTGACGCCGGCAGCCGGATAGATCGCCAACAGAGCGAGGCAAGCCACGAGAGGGACTACCGCAAGGACCGTCCACAGCCGATGCCTGGGGTTTGGGACCGAGTCGCGAAAGTCGCGGCTTTGGGCGTCTGCGGCGACCTGGCGAACGGCGGCGACGCACAACGTACGCGAGCGCGCCTGCTCAAAGTCGTTCCGCACCAGCTCGATGATTCCCAGCAACTGGTCGCCCACATTGGGATGCTTGCGGGCGAGCAAACATGCCAGCTGCTCCAGACGCCGGTTGCGCCACACCCAGCGATGCAGAGCGAGAGGGACGCAAGCACAGCTCGCGACGGTGGCGGCGAAGAGGGAAAAGCGGGCCCAGGTCGGCGTTTCGCCCAAGCGATCCAGCACGAACAGGATCAGAAATGCGAGCAGCACGCCCGCGACGGCTCCGCAAACCGCCTCGATCATTTTGATCGTCCAGACGAGTTTGCGGAAATCGTACAGCTGGGTCTGCAACGTCTCCGGCAGTTGCAGACGATCGCTCGGTCGCACAAGGCTCATCGGACTCTCCTAAAAATCGCCGCGGTGCCTCGTATGGCTGCTAATACTTTAACTGAACCGGGTTTGGGGTTCAGCATGTCATCTCTTACGAATTCAGGAAAAGCACAGGGAGCCGATGCGCCACCTGGCGATCAAAACCGTCAATGACTAAACACCGTCACCGCTAAATGAGGCCGACAATCTTTCGCAGGGACCAGAATACCCCCAACAGACCGACCAGCAGCACCACGGTCAGCGTATGACTCCACACGGGAACACGGCGGACCGAGGGGGGGGTTTCCGGCAATTCGGCCAGGGATTGCACGATTTGCTTCAACTGGTCTGCGGCGACCACCCGACCGTGCGTGACCCGAGCCAGCTCTTCGAGAACTTCTGGCCGAGCTGGCCGGCCCGCTCGCTCCACGGCGTCTCCTTGGACAAAGAACGAGGCCTCGAGCGCGGCCCCCGTTTCGACACACGAGATGCGAACCTGATGCTTGCCCGCTTCTTCCGGCGTGTAGCGGCCGGAGAACAGGCCCCATTCTTCTCCCACCGAGGCGAATCGCACCGTCTCGGTCTTGCCGGACGGAGCGGTAATCCGCGCGCTCACGCGGCCGGTGTGCAGCGGCTCGCCACCCTTTTCCATCACGTTCGCATCCAAGGTGACCGTCTGACGAATCTGCGGCTGGTCGGGCGCGTAATACAGCCGGATCGTTTCGCCTTTGGCCATGTTCCGCTGATAGGCCATCCATCGCACCACTTGGCCCCAGAAGCGGTAGTGATATTTGTCTTCGACTCCTTTGCGCCAACGCCAAGCGCCGTCGGTCCCCATGAACAACACTTTGCCCGCGCCAAAGGTCCGGGTCGCCAGCAACGGAAGCCGACCGAATTCGTTGGACACATCCTTGTGGACACACAGCACATCGCTGCCCGCCTTGGCACGCAGTACTGGTGCGTACCACTGAAAACCGGGAAGCCCTTCCCAGACTTCCATATTGTCGTCTTGAGTGTCGGCAAGTTTGGTGAGCAGGCTGCGACGGCCGAGTTCTGTCAACTCGAAATGGCTCGCCGTCCGCAAGCCCCAACCATTGGGCTGCGCCGGATCGAGCACGACGGGACAGAGGTCGCCAAGTTCGGTGTCCATCAATGAGAATTGGCGCCCCTGCCAGCCCGGCATGAAAACCAGGCCGCTCGCCTGGCGCTCCACCAGTCCCTTGAGGAGCCGGCACTGCTCGGCGGTCAATTGTCCTTCGCCCACGCCGACGTCCCCGAGAAAGACTACGTCGAATTTGGAGAGTTCGTCGAGCCGCGCCGGAAACGCCTTGATGTAATCCTTGTTGCCACCGCCCACCTTGCTCAGGCCGGGATGAAACAACAGGCAGGCCACTTCGACGCCCGGATCGCGCGACAGGGCGTTGCGCAAATACCGGTACTCCCATCGCGGATACGACTCGACCACCAGCACGCGCAGCTTTTCTTCGCGAATGGCAATCGGGGCCGCTCGCTTGTTGTTGTCTGTCAGGGTCTCTTCGGGGTGCGTGGGCACATCCAACGTGACGGTAAAATCGCCGATCGCCGTCGGTTTCCACAGAATCCAATCATTCGTGCGGCCCATCGGAGCGATGTGGACCTCCTTCGTGAGGTCTTGGCCACCCGAGGTACGCAACGTCACCGTCGTGACATATTCGCGGGAGAGCGAACTCTCGATGGTGAAGGGGATTCGCACCGCCTTGCCGACGACGCCGAAGGTGGGCGCGTCGACACTGAGAACCTCGATGTCGGGCAGCCGCGTGGGACTGCCGACGGGAACTGCATAGACGGAAACTCCCTTTTGCCGTAACAAGTCGGCGGCCTGCACGGGCGGTTTGCCGACGTTCCAATCTCCGTCCGACGCCACCACCACCGCCCGCAAGTTGCGAAATTTCTCTGGGGATTGATTCAAAGGCTCAAACAGGTTCGTGCCGTGTCCGGGTCGCTCGGAGTCGAACCCTTCGACGTGGACATCCATTCGCTCCCGCAAGTCGTCCCAGGAACCGGGAGTGGTCAGCGCGGCGATTGCTTCGTGCCGAGCGATCGGTGCGGTGCCGACGCGCCCGGGAAGCACGACATCGCGCGTCTCCATGCTCGGCGAGCCATCCCAGAGCACGGCGACCGATGGCTTGCCCTCGGGTCGGAATTCTTCGATCCACTCGGGTTGATTGAAGAGCAGTACCGCGGCGCAGACGATGCCGAATCGTAACGATTCCAACAGCACCAGCGAGCGACGATATCCGCTGCGACGCACCGCGACGAAACAAACAACGGCTGCCGCCAGCACGGCAATGATCGAAACCGTGAGAGAGACCGGCGTCCACAGGAAGGTGAGCGAGCGGGAGACGTTCATGTCTGTCTCCCCGTTTTTACGACGGATTGCTGCGGACCGTACCGCGGCAAACAGAGTGCGGCCTCGACGATCAGGGCGACGATCATCCCGGCGAGGAAGGGCCGCCAAATCTCTTCAATGAGAATCCCGATGTGACCGGCGCGATGATCGACGCGAATGAAGTTCAGACCGTCGAACAGGCTCGCGACGCGCGCATCTTCGAGGATCGGCGCCTGGTCTTCTTGCGCGGGGCGATTGACGGCCAGCAGTCGATCGCCCGCCGAATAGACGCCGCGATGAAAGGGATAGGCCCCCGACAGCGAGTCTTCGGCCCCGGCCAAGCGCTGCCAGGACCCGGGTATGTTATTCGGAACGGGTTCGCCGGCCGTCAGTTGGCGAATCGTACCCAAGGCCGAGGCCCCGGCCGCCATCGCTCGTTGCACCAGGATGTAGAGCACAACGCCGTCGCTGGCGAGCGACGAGTCGGACGGAACGGTCGTCGTCGCGAAGAAATAAGCACCACTGTGGTCTTGCGTGGCGCGGGCCAGGAGGGGAGCGCCCCCCTGCAGACTCGACAGGGCCAGCACATCTCCAGTGAGCCGGCAGTAGCGGTGGACCTGCAATTGTCCGACGGGAAGCAACGCCCCGCTTTGTGTGTTGGCCAGCAGATCTTGATCGCCGCGCCAATTCGCGACCAGCGCATCTTTGCTCGCCGCATCGGTCCACGACTTCCATCGGGCGCCCAAGAACTCGCGATCTCCCGGCACTTTCGGCGGAAGGAAAATCGCGTAGCCGCCGCGTTTGACGAATTCCTGCACGTGGTGGGCCGCATCACCGTCGGGCAACGGCCCTTGCCAAAGCAGTAGGGCGACCTTTTCCCATTCGACGTTCGGAATCTGTTCCGTCGTAACCACCTCGGCCGAGCAGGGGATGCCCGGTTCTGGCGAGATGGCCGCCGCAAGTTGCAGCGACTTGGCGACCTGACTGTCTTCGACGACGATCACGGCGTGCCGTGCCACCGGCTTTTCAAAGACGAAATAGAAATCGTTGTCGGCGGAATTCAAGTCGGCGGGAATCGTCACCTTGCCCCAACTGCGTGGCTGCTTGGACTCGAGCGGGATGCGGTAGTCCTTCAGCTCGTACGGCGATTTCTCCATCTCGACCATCGCTTCCGAGCGGGCTCCGTCGATCTCAAAATGGACGGGAATCGAGGTGCGAGATTGATCCTCTCCCTCTCGCGCTAGCTTCACCGAGAGCACCAAGTCCGCCCCGGGGCCGTTCTGCACGCGGCGAACGTCCGAGACGCGAACCGATACGTTGCCTTCAGCCGGCTCGGGATAAGCCAGCAGATTGATCCGGATTCCTTGCCGCAACGAGAGCAACGATTCGCGGACAGCCTGCCAGCGGCCGCTCTCCGGATTCCAATCGTTGTGTCTAAGATCGGAGCAGATCCAAATGTCGGTCCGCCCCGATTTGTTGGCTTGAATGTATTCGTAGGCCGCTTCGAGCAGGCCGGGGAGATCGGACTCGGCACTGGTCGCTTCGGTCAACGGTGAAGTCAGCAGGGCTTCGGGCGAATCGACCTGCATCGGTTTTTTCGTGATGCTGTCGATCACCACCCAATGCGCCGACTTGAGAGTTGCCAGCGTTTGGGAGAGTTGTCGCACCCCGGTGGCCAACTTTGATTCTCCGCCGCCGGCGCCGCGTTGCTGCATACTGGGCGATCGATCGAGCACGATGATCGTAGTGTCGGCCCGTCCGCCGGCGGCCAGTCCCAGCCAGCCGCTCGCCAAGGGACGGCTGACAGCGAAGACCAAGCCGGCAATCGCCAGCATGCGCGCGGCCATGATCAGCCACTGTCGCACCCGCGCGAAGCCGCGCGCCATGCGGTTCGCCGTCAGCAGAAACATCATCGCCCCCCAGCGAATGGTCTGAAACCGCCGCTGGTTGATGAGGTGGATGATGACCGGCAGGAGGGCGAGCGGAAGTGCCAACAACAGCCAGGGCTGCAAGAAGCTCATGGTCCGCCCCTTCCGTGGGCGCGGCCGATCAGGAACCGCGTGAGGACTTTCTCATAATTCTCCTCGAGCAGCACGCGGTGATAATCGACCGACGATTCCAGGACGACGCGCCGCAGCTCGGTCAAATACGTGTTCATCGCCCGGTGATAGCGATCGGCAATTTCCGTGGGGTCGGCAAAAATTGACGTGCCGCCTTCCATGTCGAGAAATCGCATGGGCCGGCGGAAGGTGAAGTCGATCTCCTGCGCTTCAAGCAAATGGAAAACGGCGACGTCGTGCCGGCGGAACCTCAAATGCTGGAAGCAGCTCGCGAGCAACTCGGGCTCGACGAACATGTCGGAGATAATCACGATCAACGCCCGCTGACGAATAGTCTCGGCCAATTCGTGCAGCACGGCGGCCAGTTGGGTTTCCCCGCGCGGCTGGGCTTCTTCGAGCAAGTCGAAAAGCGCGATCAGATGAGCCGGATTGCGCTTGGGCGGGATGTTCCGCACCAGCCCTCCAGCCACGCACGACAAGCCGACCGCGTCACCTTGCTGCAGGGCGAGATAACCGAGCGCCGCGGCCACGCGGCGCGCGTAGTCAAGCTTGGTCGCGCCCGCGGGCCCGAAACCCATCGAGCCGCTGGTGTCGAGCACCAAACAGCAGCGGAGGTTGGTGTCGGCCTCGAATTCCTTGACGTAGAAACGGTCGGAACGCCCGTAGGCGCGCCAATCCAAACGCCGCAGGTCGTCCCCGGGAACATATTTTCGATATTCAGCGAACTCGACGCTCGAGCCCCGGTGGGGACTCGGATGGCGGCCCGACACCGTTCCCTGCATGGGGCGGCGGGCAAATAGGGGAACGGCCGCCAATCGCGAGAGGGCGGCCGCATCGAGAAAACTGCGGGCACGGCGATCGTGAAACACCGAACCGCTTACTCCTGCGTGCTGGTCTCTTCGATCAACCGGCGCACAATCTGACGGGCGTCGAGCCCCTCGGATTGCGCGGTGAAGGTCGTGATCACGCGATGCGTCAGCACCGGTGCCGCCACGTGTTGGATATCTTCAAGCCGCACCATATAGCTGCCCATCAGTGCGGCCCGCGCTTTGGCGCCAAGAATGAGATACTGGACCGCTCGAGGCCCGGCGCCCCATGCGACGAGGGGCTTGAGCCACGCTGGTGCCGTGGCTCCGTTCGGGCGCGTCTTGCGGACCAGCCGAGCCGCATACTGATAGATGTGATCGGGGACGGGGACGCGGCGCACGAGATTCTGATGTTGAATGATCTCGGCCGCACTGAGGAGACGGTTCAGTTCGGGCAGCGCGTCACCCGTGGTCGTGCGGGCAATCTGAACTTCCTCCGCCTCAGACGGGTAATCCAACTCGATCAGAAACATGAACCGATCGAGCTGCGCCTCGGGAAGCGGATAAGTTCCTTCTTGCTCGACCGGATTTTGCGTCGCGAGGACGACGAACGGCGGTTCGAGCCGAAAGGGCTTGCCCACCACTGTCACCTTATGCTCTTGCATGGCCTCGAGCATGGCGGCCTGCGTTTTCGGTGGGGCGCGGTTGATCTCGTCGGCCAACACGATATTCGCGAACACGGGTCCATGGACGAATTCAAACTCGCGCCGACCGCCCGCGCCGTCCTGCAGGATGTCAGTCCCCGTGATGTCCATCGGCATCAAGTCGGGTGTGAACTGAATCCGGCTGAACTTGAGCGACATGGTCTCAGCCAGTTTGCTCACCAACAGCGTCTTCGCCAGGCCGGGTACCCCCAGCAACAGCGCGTGGCCCCGTGCGAAGAGGCACAGCGCCAGCCGCTCGATGACGTCGTGTTGCCCGACGATCACGCGGCCCAACTCCCCGCGCAGCCGCGCATAGATGGCGCGTAGATTGTCGATGGCTTGAACGTCGTTTTCGCTCAGCCGTTCGGCGGAGGGAGTCGAAACCACGGCTTGGTCCATCGGAAGTGCTCTCTTCGGTTGAGGTATCGACGCCAGGTGATTTCCGAACGCTTTCAGCGTGTCAGAGGGATAGCTTCTCTCAGGGGTGACGACACCCATCCCTGCAGAGCGGACCGTCGCGGGTTGCCGATGCGCCCCGGTGGGTCCGCGAAGTCCCTCATGAGATAGACGTTTGGAGAAGCAAAATTTGTCCTGGACGGGCTGGCTGATCGACCGATGCGGCTTCGCCGTCGAAATCCGGCCCCCGACTTCTACTCTCTTCGACGGCAGCCACTCCGTTAAGGTTTCATCATTGCCGCATTTTCATGCGGCCGCTCCGTCCGGTGGGAAGAAACTGCCCTTGTAATCATTGTGTCTGAGGGGCGAGCCAGCGCCAAGCTGTGCCCCAAAGGATGGTGCTCTTTCACGCGGCTACTATCGCCGTGTCGGCTGGGAATCGCCTGGTTCGATCAGTAGTCCGCGGCGTCGAAGATCGTCCACGAGTCGCGTTGTGAACGCCCGAGCACCATTGAGAGACAAGTGTGACTCGTCGGGGCAATCGAATGCTTCCTTTCCCGCCAGATTCCGAAAGTCGATCCAAGGCGCCGAGGTGACGTCGGCCAAAGCGCTGAAATAGGGGGTTGAGAGAAAAGTCGATTCTTCGAGCTCCAGCCGCGCACCCGCTGCCGGCAGTCGCAAGAACACGACCTGGCCGCCGTTGCGCTGAATTCGCGCGACGGAGTCGGCCACGCTGGCGACGGCCTGCTTGAATTCCTCGATACTCTTGTAGCGTTTGAGCTTCGCGTAAAGGTCCGCGTAGTAGAGCTGCCGTAGTTCAGTCGAAGTTTTTAGCGACTCAGGCGAGGCATAGGTGATGTCCAACGTCCGATCGGCATGAACTCGCAGCTGCGGTCCATCTGGCTTGGGCCGCAAGACGCCTTGGGCAGTCACGCAGCGCCTCAAAGTGAGCGCGGGGTCGAGCACAGCCAAGCGCTCGCTCAGCAGCCCCTGGAGATACGCGCTCGGCGCTTGCACGTTGTCGGAGGGTACGCGAACGAAAGAGCTTTGCTCGCTTCTTTGATTGCGGTCCATCAAAGGCGGCAGTAGGTCGCAGAGAACGAGGCCGCGAAAATGAGGGATGCGGCTAATCTCCGCGAGTAAATCGAGCGGGCTGGCTGCTCCGTTGATTCCGAGTTGAACGAACCGATGGGAGGGAAGGCACTCGTGCATCGCGTCAGGCCGAAGATCGGTACGCGCTCGCGATGTGCCGATCGCCACCACGAGGCCGGCATCGTCCCCGACGACTCGAGACCGATGGTAAGCCCAGAGGTGAGCAGAGTCGGCGACGGTCGGCACGAACCCGCGCATCCGTAGTGCGGCTTCGAGGCTGCCGATCATCGTAGCGAGCAGGACGATTGCCACCAGATAGACACGTGGGCCGGGCAACTCGACGTTGGTTGGCGGCGGCGTCAAATTTCAACTCGCAAAATGCAATTCACCGAACGAGTCTCGAACACGAGCAGTTTGGCAACCGCGCCACGTGAGAGCTAACGACCCGACGCTAGCAATGCAATTTTCACGACGCAAGGTCGAATCGAACGAGAAGGAAACGCGCGCGATGCGCTGCTCGCGTTGCGTGCAAATAATCGGGACGCTGGTACGGTGTAGCAAAGCCTGATTGCCCGAATCTCTTTGTGGTAGATCTACTGTGAAGCAGCGGATCGTTTCTGACCGACGTTTGAACGCTTAGAGATTTTGAGATTTTTTTAGTTGACATTCCGGTAGCGTGATATCAGGATGTCGCTGTTCCGATCCAATGACTGGACGGAAATGGCAGAGTGCAGTCGTTTGAGTTACCTGACTGCCACTTCGGCCAGCCTCTGCGGATGAGCACATCTTCGTGTCGTTGAGCCTGCTGCCCGGCACCGGCAAAGTGTGCGATCACTTTTCACGCTTGGAATCACGAGTCGCATCGGCGCGTACGATTCGCAGCTGACAGCGATCTAACTCCAAGCGCCAGCCATTAATTCCTCTCAAACGGTTTTTAGTGCGCAAGTGCAGGCCGACCTATCTGCCTGCTAGCGCCACACGCCAACGGACTGTCTTCGCGAGAAGACGGCTCCGAACGGGAAAGTTGTTTGATAAGCCTGCTCGGATCGTGGGTCAAAGGATGTCAAAGCGTCTCTAACTGCGGGAGAAAGCCATGACGCGCGTCTATTTCATTGCGACTTTCGTGATCGTGTCTGCGACGGCCATTGGGGTCGGGACCGGCTATTCAGTGCCAAAGGTTGGTCTTGTCGTTCCAGCTTCAGAGGCCGCAAACGTTCGAGGAGGACAATGCGGCAAGTACCAACTGATTAGTGACGGAGCATGCGGCGACGGCGCTACTGACTCCTGCACCTCTTCGAGCACAGACTGTGATGGACTGTGCCCGGTGGCATGCGGGGCCACTTCCACATACAGCGGATCGGGCACCTTCACGGGTAACTTGCTTACGGCTACCTGCGATACGACCACGCAGCCAGCATGCACTGCGACGTCGTGCACGGGAGCCGGCGTGCCGATTCCGTGCTGCGCCTGCTTAGGCGGTTCCAGTGTCCAGTGCGGACCGGCGCCGTTCACGCTCGATCCTCAGGGTTGCAGCGGCACCTAACGCGTTCCCCTTTGTCCGAGTGCGTATTTCGAGGCCCGTTCATTGAGTTGCGATCCTTCGGATGGCGTCAGCCACGTCCGATGATCCTCCAAACCCTCGAGGCACTTCATCGTGCAAGCTTCTTATCGTTCTTTTGCAATCGTTGTCATCGGCTTTTTGGCCATCGGCACTCCCGGCATCGACTGGCTCTACGCGGAAAACTGGAACGGCCCCGAACGCCCTCGGTGGTCGTCCGAGAGCGCGCATTGGCGTGAATCGCAGAGCTGCGGCGTTGCCTGTGCCTACATGCTCGCGCGCCTCGTCGGGCAGGAGGTTGACTACTCGGACGCCGTTGCCGCGATTCCGATCGAGAAGGGCGGCAGTTCCCTTTTGGATCTGCAAGAAGGTTTGCGGACGATGGGAGTGTCAGCAGCGATCTTGAAGGCCAAGCCGGCAGAACTCGATCGAATGACGATGCCGGTGATTGCCCACCTGTTGCCCCGTCGAGAAACCAGCGATTCGGTCGGGCATTTCCTGCTTCTGTTGCAAGTCGATGAGCGCTTCGTCCGGTACATCGAACCGAATTATGCGACTTCCATCGAAACCGTTCCGCGGAATCAATTTCTGCGTTGTTGGAGCGGCTATCTCGTCGCGCCAACCCCTCGCAAGACGCCTTTCGAGGGACGCGCGGAATTCGCCATGTGGAGCATGTTCGCAATCTTGGCTTCGATCGGCAGTTTTCCCGCGGTACGAGTCATTCGTGCTCGCGTTTGGGGCAATCCGAAGCGGGTGGCGCTTCTATCTGTCGTCGGGGCAATTGGCGTCAGCTGCGTAGCTTCGGGTTGCGCCGTCTTCCGGCCGAATCTTGGCGTCAGTCGCGACGGCTCCGAACGGCGGATCGGAACCCAGCACGTGCCACATCTCGTGGCTTGGAACACGGAAGCCGACCTCGGAGTAATACCGAGCGATGGCACGCGCGAGGCGCTATTTCGCATCGAAAACTTGGGGGATGCCACGGTGCAGCTTCATCTTGGATCGCCGACATGCCGCTGCAGCCAAGCGCGCCTTGATAAGGAGAGCCTCGGTCCCGGTCAAGCGACCAACGTTCGCATGTTGATGCGGTCCCGACCACGACAGGCTGGACCGGCTGACGCTCGAGTCTACGTGGAGGCCGAGGGGGGGACGTGGGCGGAGGCGCTGATCGTTCACGGTGTCGAGTTGGGAGCTAACTTTCCCGACTACACGTACGTGGTGGGCGGCCCCGCTCCTGTGAGAACGGCTTCTGTTGCCGGATCCTTGTTTTTGAAATCATCGAAGGCGAATCCGAAGGTCGACGTGTCACTCAAGGGAAGCGGATCGGAATCGCTGCTGAGCGTTCGCGATCTGCGGATTGGGCCGCCCGTCGAGATGGCAGATTGCGTGCGGCGGGAATGCTCGTTCACAGTCGCGCTGGGCTCGAAAGTCAGCGGCGCGAATGAGCGACGAGAGGTCGTTCTCCCAGTCTCTGTCAACGTCGACGGTGAGCTGTCGACGCACAGCGTCCGACTGACTGTGCTGCCTTCACGAAGCTCCACGGCCGATCCAGCGAGATAATCCTCATGCCGACGACGCGCCTTGCGAGAGTCATGTTCTTTTCATTTATCTCCGCTGCAACGCTGCTGGGAACCCTGTCCTGGTTGCCTTTTCGATATCGCGACGAGGTCGCCGGCATCCGCAACGAAGTGCTGCCACCCGCGTCAATCACTTCGGTGTCCTTGCTTCCGCCGCTCTCTTCGCAGACGACGGTGTTAGCCACGCAAGCGATCGCAAAGTATTGCGCCGCCCAGCCGCTCCGCGTCTCAGATCATTTTCATCGCTGGCGTTTTGACGGTCTGCAAGGTGCGTACTCCAACAACCTGGAGCTGGAACGCGAGGTGGGTCAGGTTCAGAACCAGAGTCACTTCAAGAAGATATTTGCCGGCTCTCCTCCTCTCTTGTTTCGCTCGCCTTACGGTTGGGAAGTTCGCCAACGCACGCCCAAAGCGGCACGCGATCATTGGGAATACGAGCATCATGTCGATCAGTTCCTTGCCACGTGCGCCGAGATCGGTGTTCCTGTGACGTTTCAGATCGAAACTGATTTTGGGCGAGTCTCGATCGGCGAGCTATTAGACGCGTCACGCCGCAGCTTTGACCCCAGCCAGGAACTGTGCTGGACTTTGGTGGCGTACTGCACCTATCTGCCTGAGGAGCCCCAATGGACAAACCGATTCGGCGACCTCTGCTCTTATGACGCGATCGTCGAAAAGATCCTATCGCTCTCTCTCGACGACGGATCCTGTGGTGGGACGCACAAGCAATTCGCATTGGCGTATTGTTTGGCGAAAGTCCATTTAAGCTCCGATCTTCGTCGCCAGTGCGAGCAGTACTTGGAACGTTCGAGTCGAGCGCTGGAACGCTCCCAACTCTCGAGTGGGGCTTGGACTCCCTTCTGGGCGACACCGGACTCCGGCACGATGGGCGGTCCCGATTCGGCGTCAATTCGTGGGGTCGATCTCGTTCGGATTACGGGACATCAACTCGAGTGGGTCTGTCTGGCACCTCCCAACGTGCGCCCGTCGGCAGAATGTCTATCGCGCGCTCTCTATTTTCTCGCCGACGCCCTGAACCGAGCTGACGTCGCGAGTATTCAGAAGGAGTACTGCGCCTACTCCCATGCCGCCTGTATGCTCCAGCGAGCCATGTCGCGAGAGCTTCCCAGTGGCTCACGTCAGCCGTCTGCAGCGAAAGTTGCGGAAAAGACAGCAAGGTGCGTCACCGCTGCCGAAGGATTACGGCCCACGGCGCAAACTCCATGAAACGGTCCATGAGAGCGCCTTGCGCAAAATGCCTTGTTGAACGACCGGTGTGTCGAGCCCAGGCTTTTGAATGTGTCACAGCCATTACCGCTTGATAGGAGCGTCGTCCATGGACTCCCAAGCACGATCTGTTACGAAAAGTGTCATCCCGATACTCGTGGGGGCGACCCTAGTTGTTTCAGTCGCATACCCGATCCGGAAATCGCTCGCCGGGAATGGGAGCTCCCCCGAGCAAATGGTCGGTTTGGGAGGGCAGCGTGGCACCTACGAAGAAGTGCAAGAAAAACTAGAGCACCTCGACTGGCAGGACGTGCAAGTAACGAATGTAGGGGCGAGCCATTCGTTGCAACAGTTGTACGATGGCCAGATGGCTTGGCGCAATGCGCTTCAGAATGTCGAGGTATCGTTTGCCTATTCTTTGCAAAGACAACGGGACACCGCCCGGGTGATCGCGCAGAAGCGGCAAAGCCGCGATGTTCCGGACAATTTTGCTTTTGAGGCGCAAATCGCGATCAAGGGAGAAAAGCGATTTACGCACATTCTCGACACCACTCCAGTCAAACCGTCCACGGAGACAGGGAGAGGTTCGGCATCGAGTCGCCGGTCACCCCGACCTCCTGAATTCGTGTACGCCTACAATGGGTCGGTTATGAAGAGCTTCGAGCCTTTTCGCTCGATAGGCCACATCCACCGCGCTAAGCTGGACTCGGTCGAATCCCGCCATATGTGGTACTTCGACTCGATCTCTATTCCGACGGGTTCCAAGGCGGGGAAGCAGACCCAATCCGCCTGGTATGTGCCGACTGCCTTGAAACTGGCGTCTGTTTACCGCGTGTTGCCCACCCTGCAGTTGGTGGACGGCTTTCCCTGTCACGTAGTGACGAGCGGTCCGGACACGATTTGGATCGACGCGGAACATGGTTTTTGCATGCGTCGCCGGGTTTGGTTTCAAGTGTCGAATCCCAAAAAGGCTCCCGTCCTGGCGTTCATTTACATCAACAAGGAACTTCGCGAGTGCGCGGACAATATCTGGCTGCCTTATCAATGCTACCGGCTTGATTGCGCGGGGACTCTGGAACCCGAAAATACGCAGGGGATGCTGACCGAAGTCCACACGGTCACGGCAAAGACAATTCATATCAACACAGTCGCCGACGATTTGTTTGAGCTGAACTTTCCCGGTGGAACCAACGTGCAGGACCTAGTCGCGAGCAAGTCGTACTTTGTGCCACACGGCGAACATCTGCTCGACGAAGCGATCGCGCAAGCGAATCCCATCGTGAACGGCGAAGTGCGGCCTTTCCGCTCGCGGGCCGGTTTCGAGTCGCCCTGGTGGAAATTGCTAATTTTGAACGCGGTCATGCTCTGTTTGGTCAGTGGAAGAGTGCTGTGGCGCCGCCGATCTGGCCGCGCGTAGTGTGTTCCACAAACTAAAGGGGCAGTACAACGGGAGTTCCCGGCCACTTGCGGCGGCCTGTACGGACGACTAGTAATGTCGTCGGCCGACCGAATTCTTGGAGTTTTTGGTTTTTCTGCCGAAGGAATTGCGCTCGTGGCGCAATTTCAGGGGTGGGCCGACTGAGTTAACTGGAGCCGAGTACGCGAGCACAATGCCAGCTTCGCCCCATGATGCGTTTCTGGACGGGGTTGCTCGTCGTGATCGGGCTGCCTGGGCAGCGCTGTACGACGCGCGGTTGCACGAAATTTACGCGTTCGTAAGCCATCTGATGGAGGGGGACAGGAGTTCGTGCGACGACCTGACGCAGGAAGTTTGGCTGCAAGCGATCGCTTCGATCGAGGGGTTTGACCCGAGCAAAGGTGAACTGCGGGACTGGTTGTTCGGAATCGCGCGCCGTCGAGTTGCGCTGCACTTTCGCCGTTTGTCGACCTCGAGTTTGTCCCTCACTGACGATTTGGGAGCAGTGTCGGAGCCGGCCGACGGTGACCTACTACTTCCGCAGGAGATTATGGAGCGGCTCGAACGTAGGCGACTGGTTCGGGCGGCGTTTACGACAATCCCTCAGGCCTACCAACACGTGCTACGACAAAAATACATCGACGGCCGCTCGGTTCAGGAGATTGCGGTGGCGATGAAAACCACCGCGAAGGCTGTCGAATCTCAGTTATCAAGGGCTCGCGCGCGGCTGCGGACCCTTTTGGGGCCTTACTTTACGGCGTCACCTCAACCGAGAGGTGCGAGCTTGTGAGTGAGCCGACGCGCGATTTTGATGGACAGGAGCTGAAGGTGCTTACCGAAGCGCTTTCCGAGCGCGAGTGTCGAGTCGGCCCGACCGATGAGTACGTGGCCGATTTGCGGCGTCGTCTACTCAGCGAGACTGTCTCTACGCCGTATGTTCGCCCAAAGTTAAATCGCCGGGTGCTCCTGGGATCTTTCGTTGGGGCCTGTGCCGCCGTGATTCTGATTGCGGCGATTTGGTTTTTGAATGCCGAGCCCGCCTGGGCGTCTGCCATCCGCACGGCACGCGAGCGGCCCTGGATCCATAGCCGAATTGAAGTAGCCGGTTCTCCGAAAGGGCAGATTTGGGTTTCGCCGGAACGGGACATTGTCGCCGCAAAGTTCGGCACCTCGGTCCTGTTTTTCGATTACAAGCAGGACAGATTTGCGCGTTACGACTCGGGCAAAGGGGTCGTTTATCGCGCCGACAAGCCGGACTCTCAGCCGATGGGGCCAGAACCCTCATCGGTTTCGCAACTGGCGGACGTGTTTCGCCGTTCTCCGGGAGCTCCTTCGCTGTTTCCTGACAAGCAAATTGAGCGCTGGAGGTTGCGCAGCGCCCTAGTCGACGGGGTTCCGTGTGACGAATACGAAATCGTGACTCGGCAGCCGAATCGACCGCTGACCACCCTCCTGCTCACTATCAACAAGCGTGAGTCGCTTCCGGTTTCACTGGCCATCACTGAGGGAAAGTCGCCAGCGACGATCTCGCATTTCGATTATCCCTCCACGGGTCCTTCAGACGAGCGGTCGCCCTTACTCGGAATTCCGGCTGATGCTCCGACCTTCGACGTCGATCAAAACCGAGACGTGTTGCCCATCGCTCGGTCGCTCGAAGAGGAGCGGCGCGACTTCGATGACTACACGGCTTTCAGTGTTACGTCTCGGTTTGATGTTCCGCTCCTCCAGTGCGACGTGAGGCGCTCGCTAAAGAGAGGCAACAAGTGGCGTATCGACCACGTCTTGCTCACCGACCGGAAGTTTGTTTTGCCGAAGGATCACGATCAGGCACTGATCGCGTTGCGGGCAGGTATAGGTCTATTGCGTTTTGTGCCGGAGGCGATTTGTGACGGCAAGACCATCTATCACTATCCCCATGGGCAGCCTCCTGAGAGCCTTCCCGTGGCAGATGACGCGCTCGCGGACTCGCTCGCTCAGGCGTTGCATTTTCCGGAGCGAGTTTGTCGCCCAGTCTTTGTATCGGGCCCGGTCGGATACATCTATCACGTTACGGCCGAACAAGGCACTCCTCTCGAAGGCTTGATCAGGGTTGATAGATCGCAACTGCGGACGCCGGATAACCCAAGTCCCCGCCCGCCAGATGCCTACTGGTTGGATCCGAAAATGGGATATGTGGCCGTGAGAACGGTACTACATCCGGTTGCTGCGAGAACTAAGGATTCAAAAGCGGCGCCGTCGGTGCCGTCCACAGAAGTCGAAATCACATTGCGCGATTTTAAACAGTCGCCACAAGGCTTTTGGTATCCCCGCGTTGTGAGCCGCGACCAGATCACTCGCTTGTATGTCGACTTCACGGATATCCCATCTGACGAAATGTTCAAAGAGGCAACTCCAACTCCCTAGCCCAACAGGATCTTCAAGGCACGCCAGTCTGGCTGGCGCGGTATTGCTTGCGGCAAATATGACTTCACTCCTCCGACATCCATTGACGAACTCCGTCCGCTCGACCGGCAACGATGCCATCGTGACGTTCGGAGAGGATCGTCGCATCGAGGCTGCCAACCCGGCTGCCGAGGGCCTGTTGCTGTACGGCCCGAACGAACTGCTGGGTCGAGACATGCTGTCTCTCTTGCCGAGGGAATGCGAGCTGCCGTTCTTGGCGGCGATTCAAAGCGATGACGGAGACGGAATCGGAATTGAGCTCGAGACGCCGCGCCCGTTTCGCCTTTTGAGGAAGGACGGCCATTCGGTCGCGGTGCAGGCCACGATTGCCCCGATGCGTTTCGATCGACGCGTCCTCTGGACTTTGCTGGCCCAAGACAACACGTCGCACGATCGGGCCACGACGCAGTGGGAGTTGATGGAGCGACTTGCGGCGATCGGCCAGGCCGTCTCCACGATCGCGCACGAGAGCCGAAATTCCTTGCAGCGGATGGAAGCCGCCGTGCACCAACTCAAGAAGCACGCGTCGGATGCAGAGAAGGTTCAGGGAGGAATCGCCAAGCTGGCTTCCGGAACCCAAGAACTCCACCGGCTCCACGAGACGGTTTTGGAATTTGTGAGGCCGCGAGTTTTGCAGCCAATCTCGGTCGATGCGCGAAGCGTCGTGCGTGCGGCTTGGCAAGAGGCGCTCACTCACCCCGATATGCCGCATGTCGAACTCGTCGAGACTCAAATCGCGGACGACACGACCTGCGAGATCGATGCCTTCGCCGTCCGACAGGTCTTTCGCAATATCTTCGAGAACTCGCTTGCGGCCTGCGCCTGTGCTCCAGAAATCAAGACCTCGTACGTGGAGGCAGAGATTCTGGGAGTGCCCGCCCTGCGAATTGTCGTGCGTGACAACGGGCCAGGGTTGTCGGAAGAACAACGGAATATGGTGTTTGTCCCCTTTTACACCACGAAACAGCGGGGACTCGGATTGGGTCTGACGATTGCGCGACAGATTGTCGAGGCGCACGGCGGCGAGATTTATTTAGCGGATGGCCCGGGAACAGCGGTGGCAGTCGTGTTCAAGAGGAACGTCCCATGACTCCCGAGCAGGAGGGATTGCGGATCGCCGTCGCCGACGACGATCCCGCAATCCTGGAATTCGTGCGTGACGTGCTCGAGGGCATGGGCCATGTGGTGACGGCAAGCTGCGCCACGGGGCAAGAATTGATCGACGCGTGTGCCAGCAATCCGCCCGACTTGGTTGTGACCGACGTGAAGATGCCGGGAATCGACGGGATCGAGGCGGCGGCAGCCATCAATCGGCGCAAAGCCACGCCGGCGATCCTGGTGACTTCGTTCGGCGAG
>Ga0210393_10001388_pt1 | contig 20322 bp, 15 predicted proteins | sample IncBWC27OmetaG_FD_160068 | JGI IMG/M metagenome (GOLD analysis project Ga0210393, IMG submission 160068) | Forest soil microbial communities from Barre Woods Harvard Forest LTER site, Petersham, Massachusetts, United States - Inc-BW-C-27-O ... | reverse complement strand
ACCCCCCGCAGCTGCTCGCTGCCGTGCGCGGACAGGTGGGGATTCGTTAACGAAGGCGACCTCGAGACTGCCGACCATTTGAGTCCTGAAGGAGGCGCTGCAGGTCGGGTAGTTGCTGAGCTATTCTGGCGTCGAATGCTTCGGATGAGCGACCCACGGCTTGACACACCGTCTGCGCCGCCCAATAAAGAGCTACAAGACGATAGGCGCCGCGGGTAATTTGTGGGCGGCTGCGAGAAATTTGGGCTGGTCGCTCGCTCCTAGTCCGATCAAGTCATATGGATCGAAGCAACATGTCTCAGCGCCCGCAGCGTTCAACCACAGGCGCATCACGGCCCCCTCCGGCGATTGTTTAGACAGAGGGAATAGACACCCCGAACCGTTTCATCGCGACGGCGCTGGTGCTCGGCCCAGATTGAACACGACGCCGAACGGGTCACGAAGGTAACAACGCGGCAGATTTGGATCTTCCTCAAGCAGTACACACCCTGCCGAAATGAGCTGCGCTTTCGTCGCCTGCACATCTGTTACGAGAAAATCAAATACCGGCCCGTGAGGCTGGCCTGCCTCCACATAGAGGCGAAACGCGCCGGTTTCAAAACCGACCATTGCCTCTGCGCGACTTGAGACGGCGAACCCGAGCACCCCTTCGTAGAAATGGACTGCTTGCTGCCAATTCCTGGTCCTGATGATCACATCCCGGGAAGAGTTGATGTTTGGCATTGAGCTACCTCCTATTCCTCCGTCTAACGGTGAAGTTGAGCGGCCCGCACGCTGCGGTCTAATAGGCGCAGCGGTCGCATACTGGCTCGCCGCATCGACGGACACAAGCAGAGGCTAATATTTCGTCGCAGTCCGATCCTGCGTCATTGCTGGCGGATGCAGCATTTGTGGCAAAACAATGCAGATCAGAAGGAGACACCTGTGTAGCCCGCAGGCTCGCGGCTCGTTGTGATGATGACGGGATCGACGGATAGCATCTCATTGCCCCAAACAGGATTGCGTTTCATTCTTGCCGCTGTCCTGTTCCAGGACTTCCCTAACTAACTCCGTTAGTATTGCAGGAGGATCAAAGCTACTGTCACCAAGCTGGTACCGCTCCAAGTCATATCCCTCACCATCTATTTGACTATTCACCTGCAGTGCAGCTCCAATGCACCGCGAAGGGTAATAGAGCATCATGCTCTTATACCCATCCCAGATTCCGCCGTGACCATACGCGGTACCTAACACTGTTCCATATGTGAAAATCCCGGCGCCGTATTGACCGTTCGGACGCTTGAGGTACGCCGGTGCTCGAACCGGGGGCGCTACCATATAGTGGCGTTCCTCCTCTCCGATTACGTTGGCGTTGAAAAGGCTATACATGAACTTCGCAAGATCTGCAGACGTGGTTGAGAACCCCCCTCCTCCGCCCTCAAATGATGGATCTGTATAAAGCACTCCTGAGTGCGCAGTCTTATCGGGTATCTTCAGGTTTTCGTATTGCGGCTTCGAGGTCGGTCCAGCGTAGCCGCTGGCCAATCCAGCAATGACCCGCGAGGTTGCTGCCTTTGTGTTAAGCATCTGCAGTGGCTGCAAAATCCTGCTCGCGACGAGATCACCGAAATATTCATGCTCGATCGATTCGAGCACAGCGGCGAGAATCTGGTAATTCAGATCGCTGTAGCTAAAAGCAGTGCCGGGCCGGAACAGCAATTTGGTGCCCCATGCGGCCTTGAACCGCCGCTCGTTAGTCCATGGTCCTTCCGGGTGCGCAGCCTCCTCGAGATCCGTTGTGGCATCGACCAAGCCCGTGGTCTGAGCCAGCAACATCCCTACCGTGAACTCTGATGAGCCCGGGAGCCCTCGGTACTCCGGGCTCGTGCCCAGGAATCGCTCGACCTTGTCAGAATAGTGCAAGCGCCCTTTCGCGATTTCCTGATAGGCAACCGCTGCTACGAAGACCTTGCCGGTACTTCCGCCCATTATCACGGCGTTCGGCCCCATTTTTTCGCCGGTCTCGCGATCCGCAAGCCCAGCGGAGTATTGCTGGTGCAATCGCACGCCGTAGACCGCGAAGGTGATGCCGGGAATCCCAGTCTGCTTAACTATTTGGGATAATGAGGAGCTTACATCGACACGTGCCGATTTCTGCTCGCTCGCGGCGATCGCGATGTTGTCCGTGTGCAGGAGTGCACACCACGCAATCAACGCCCCGCTCAACGGAAGGATGACTCTTCTACGACCCATGCCTGTGGTCACCGACTTTCTCCCGCGTAAACCAGGGACGACTCCCAACAGTGTCGACACATCGACCTCCGGTGCAGTGAAGCCCTATTTAGATGCATTGGAGCAGCATCTCGCCCGGGTACGGGTTCGGCGATTCCAAGAAAACAGCATCCGAAGCGCAGTGACCCCATCGAGCTGAGGGTTGCGACCTCCGGCAGGTGGTCCGCCATCGGCGAGATCACGGTCCAGTTTTCCCTGGGTGCAAGCCTCGGCGCGTCGCAGGGCGCGCTTTTGCACTTCCGAGTGCAATTATATATATTATTATAAGATTAGAGCCACAAGCTGAGCAAATTCCTAATCGGCGGAAGTGCAAGCAAGGGGTGTATGCGCGCCGCGGTTTAGTTCTGTAGAACCGAAAAGCGCTCGGCCTCAGAACATCTTCCCGGCACCCCGGTTGCTAAGGCCTGCAGTCGTCTTGGACTCGGGTAACGAACTCCGTTGCACACAAGAACACTGCATTCTGGATAAGATCTTCCGCGTCAGCCGTTCAGCCCGTAGAGTCGGCAGACGAGCAGGAGGAATCCCCATGACCAGGACTTTCCATCAACCTCTCGGCGGTAATCAGATGCCGCGCTTCGCCGGGCCGGCCACCATGATGCGCCTGCCGCAGGTTTCCTCGGCCGAAGGCCTCGATGCCTGCTTTATCGGAGTGCCGTTCGACATCGGCACCTCGCTGCGCCCTGGCGCCCGTTTCGGACCGCGCGATATCCGGGCCAATTCGGTGCTAATCCGGCCGTACCTCATGGCGACAAAGGCGCAGCCCTTTGATTCCCTGAGCGTCGCCGACATCGGCGACGTTGCAATCAATACCTTCAGCATCGCCAAGTCGATGACGCTCATCGAGGAGGCTTACCGTGAGGTGCTCGCGCGAGATTGCATCCCCCTCACTATGGGGGGCGACCACACCATCGTGCTGCCGATCCTGCGGGCGATCGCCGCCAAGCACGGGCCGGTTGCGCTCGTGCACGTGGATGCGCACGCCGACGTCAATGACGAGATGTTCGGCGAGCGGATCGCGCACGGCACGCCCTTTCGCCGCGCGGTGGAGGAGAAACTCCTCGACTGCACCCACGTTTATCAGATTGGGCTACGCGCCACCGGATACGGTCCCGATGATTTTGAGTGGTCGCGGCAGCAGGGCTTCACCGTGATACAGGCCGAGGAGTGCTGGTTTCGCTCGCTCGCACCGCTCATGCGTGAGGTGAGTGCGCGGCTGCGTGATCGTCCCGTTTACCTGAGCTTCGACATCGACGGCTTGGATCCGGCCTTTGCGCCGGGAACGGGAACGCCAGAAATCGGTGGGCTCACCGTGATGCAAGGAATGGAGATCATTCGGGGTTGCCAGGGCTTGCGTCTCGTTGGCGGCGATGTGGTCGAAGTCTCACCACCCTACGACCCATTCGGGACGACCTCCCTTGTCGCGGCCAACCTGCTCTACGAGCTGCTGTGCGTTCTGCCCGGCGTGCGCCACGCATAACGGAATACAAGTTGAGTGGTACGCGAGCCATGGCGAATTGTCTATAAGAGCGATGTCATTCCAACGCCCACGAAAGCGGTGGTTCGCATCATTCGAAGAGGTTTCCGGAGCGGATATTCTGCGACAACCATGTCGCGATTCTCAGGGACACGGGAGATGACGAAGGATCAGCGCCGGAAAGGCAGCTACGCTCCCGAGAGAACCGCTGCCTATGCGAGCTCCGCAAAGATTAGGGAGTAAATGAATGAAAGGACCAAGACTTTTTGAGCCGTTCCACGTCGGCAACCTCATGCTGGCGAACCGCATTGTCGTCGCGCCAATGTGCCAATATTCGGCCGTGAATGGCGCCATGACCGATTGGCATCTAATTCATCTCGGCCATCTTGCGCTATCCGGCGCGGCGCTGCTGACCATCGAAGCCACTGCGGTAGAGCCCGTCGGCCGAATCACCTACGCCGACGTGGGATTGTGGGACGATACGACGCAGGCCGCGATGGCGCGAATCCTCGATAGCGTGCGCAGGCATTCCGACATACCCATTGCGATTCAGCTGTCGCACGCAGGTCGTAAGGGCTCGACCGAGGTGCCTTGGAAAGGGGGTGCACAATTTGCGGCGAGCAGCAAATCCGGCTGGCAGACCGTCGCGCCCTCAGCATTGGCGTTCGCAGCGGGTCAGATCGCACCAGTTGCACTCGATGGTGCCGGTATGGCACGTGTCCGTGATGCTTTCTCTGCCGCAGCCATCCGTGCAGCGCATCTAGGTATAGACGCGGTGCAGCTCCACGGCGCACACGGTTACCTGCTCCATCAATTTCTCTCGCCACTCGCCAACCGCCGCGAGGATGAGTATGGCGGGAGCCTCGCGAATCGCATGCGTTTCCCGCTCGAGGTTTTTGACGCAGTCCGCCGGGTCTTCCCCAAGGATAAGCCGGTCACGATGCGGGTTTCCGGCACCGATTGGGTCGAAGGCGGCTGGGATCTCGAACAGACGATTATATTAGCCAAGGCGCTCGAGGCGCACGGCTGCGCCGCGCTCCATGTCTCAAGTGGCGGACTGGATCCGCGCCAGAGCATTCCCCTCGGGCCGAGTTATCAGGTGCCACTCGCCCGTGCGGTCAAGCGCGCCACAGGGCTACCGGTTGTCGCCGTCGGCCTGATCACTGACTATGAGCAAGCTGAGGCGATCGTCGGTACCGGTGATGCGGACCTGGTCGCGCTCGCGCGCGCCATGCTCTACGACCCTCGATGGCCGTGGCATGCCGCCGCCCATCTCGGGGCACGCGTTCGTGCCCCAGAGCAGTATCTCCGCTCGCAGCCGCGGCAGTGTCCAGCTCTGTTCGAGCCCACGGCGAAGGTGGCAACCTGACGAACGTCGACAATCGGCGGTCATTCTTGATTCTCGGATAGTTCCAGTAACCTTCAGCCGCCGGTCACTACGGATGAACCCTCTAGTACCTCGATTACGGACGGCCGGTCAGTCCGGTTCGCGGTTTGCACCAGGTTCCGCAAATGGTCGACGCTCATCGCGCGGTCCGCGTGACACCCAAAGCCGCGTGCGATTGTCAAGAAATCGGGAGTGTAGATATCCACCCCGATAGGCTGAATCCCGCGCTGCTGCATATAGCTCTTAATCTCGCCGTACCCGTGGTTGTTCCAGACCAGGATGATTATCCCGGTCTTCGCTTCGACCGCCGAAGCCAGCTCGGACAGCGTGAACTGAAGACCACCGTCCCCAATGAGCGCCACGACTGGTCGATGCGGTGACCCGAGCTTTGCGCCGACGGCTGCTGGCAGTGCATACCCTAGCGTGCCGTACCCGGTCGCGGAGTTGAACCATGACCGAGGCCGGCTTGATTCGTACAGAAAATTCCCGGAATAGATGGGTTGTGTCGAATCGCCCACCAAAATCAGATCCGGCAACGCGTCTTCAAGAGTCTGGAGAATTCGCAGATGATTGCGCCAGGCCGTCGGTAAGGTGGGGGCAATCTGCCGGCGGACATCAGCAACGCGCTGAGCGCCGCCAATGTGGCGGCTGGAGCGCAGGGATCCCTCGAGGCGATTCAAGAGTGCTTGGACCGCGAGACGCGCGTCGCTGATAATCGCGACATCAGCCATGAAATTGCAGTTTAGCTGCTCCGGATCGACATCCACCCGGATGAGGGTCCCGGGAATTCGGAAATTCCCGTCGAACGCGAGAGTGTCGTAATCGGTTTCTCCGAGCTCGGTACCGATCGCGAGGACTACGTCGCTCGTCTTGATCAGCTCACGTACTTCACCTGTGGATTGGTAAGAACCCAACGAGAGCGGGTGCATCTTGGGTAAAAGGCCCTTGGCATTAGCGGTGCACGCAGTCGGCGCATCGAGCGCCTCCGCCAGGGCCAGGATCTCCGCCCCCGCATCAACGGCACCCCCACCGAGCAATATCACCGGTCTGTGTGCTGCCTGAAGGGCCGCGACAGCACGTCCGATGTCCTCTGGACAAGGACCCGGACGATTTGGGATCGCTCCAAGTTTGCGTTCAATGTTATTGGCCGTGGTGGTGATGACATCGAGCGGGATCTCTAAATGCACCGGACGGGGACGAGCTCCGTGGAAAACCCCGAAAGCGCGGCACAGAACCGCAGGCAACTCCTCAGGCCGCATGAGCGTGTGGCTGAACGCGGTGACCCCAGCCGCTAAGTTTCGTTGAGAGCGCAGTTCGTGCAATCGTCCGCCGTTCATACCTAACTGCTCGGTGCGACCGACGCTGGAGACGACCAACATGGGAATCGAATCGGCGTACGCCTGCGCCATCGCCGTCATGATGTTGGTCATCCCAGGGCCAGTAATCACGAAGCACACGCCGGGTTTTCCAGTCACCCGCGCATATCCGTCCGCCATGAATCCCGCCCCCTGTTCGTGCCGAGGCGTGATGTGCTTGATACGCATGGATGGCAGCGCACGATAGAGCTCGACTGTGTGAACTCCCGGGATTCCGAACACCACCTCCACACCCAATTCTTGTAGAAGCTGTACCAACAGTTCACCGCACGTCATCTCGACCTCTTCCGTCTCGTTCTCGAAAGTCGGATACGGCCAGGCTCTCGCGGACACCAAACCTGCCAGCAAATCTAGGGGATCAGACGCGAATATCTATTGAAGAAACCATCGAGGGCGGAGACAAATTGATCACAGTCCGCCACCGTCGTCGGCAGCGAGAGAGCGATGTATCCTCGACGAGCGAGGTAGTATCCGCGATTGAGCATATCCAGATGAAGGATACTATCGAGCGTACTCTGCAGCGCCTTGGCGGTGGTGCTTGTGGGCTCCGTGTCGCGATACGTATTAATCTCGCCACGCTTGAAGTGAAGCCCTATCACTGAGCCTACTCCGGTCGCCTGAAAACTCGTATCGTGTGCCAAGCCGACTGCATTGAGTCTTTCGCGCAGCTGGTCGCCCAGAGTGTTTATGCGCGCGGCCTCTTCCCGGGTGAAGACTGCGGTTAGTGTGGCCAGCCCACCAGCCATGGAGAGCACGTTATTATTGAACGTACCGGGATGTTCGATTGGATCGGGCCGACTTGGATCGAACCGCTCCATGATGTCCTTTCTCCCGCCGAAAGCCCCGAAGCTTGCAGCGCCACCGAGATACTTCCCTAGGGTCGTCATGTCTGGTGTGATACCAAGGCGCCCCTGCAGCCCGGATGGTGAGAGTCTCGAAGTCATCACTTCGTCGAAGATCAATACGATCTCGAGCGCCGTGCATTCATCACGAAGCATTCGTAAGAACTGCAATGTGCCCGGAATGCAGCCACCAGCGCCCAGCATCGGTTCGACCAGCACAGCAGCCAGACTCTTGGCGTTGCTTCGCAAAAGAGTGCGAGTTCCCTCAATATCATTGTATTGCCCGATCAACCACCCGAATGGTGGATTTAACGATCTACCGCTCTGGTCGAATGAGAAGACACTCCCGTGATAGCTACCTTCGAAGACCATAATGCGGGAGCGATTGGGATTTAGAGCACGCACCGCCGAAAGTGCCATTAGGTTGGCCTCGGTCCCTGAATTCGTGAACCGCACGAGATCGATTGACGGAAAGCGTGAGCGTATGGCAGCCGCCAGTCGTGCCTCATACTGATTGGGTCCGCCGAGCGCGAGGCCCTTGTCCAGCGCCTCTTTGATCGCTGTGTGGACGATCTCATTGGAATGCCCGCACAGTCCAGCTGAAAAGTCCCCTAGGAGATCCAGATACTCCAAGCCATCAACGTCGGTAAGCCTATTGGCCCTGCCACTTGCCCAGGTCAGAGGGAAGGGGCTGTAGTGGAGAACGGTGCGGGTGTTGCCACCCGGCATATGCCGGCAGGCCTCTACGTATCGTTGCTCACTCGCTCGATGGTTAGCCCGGTACTGGGCCGTAACTTCCTCGAGTGCGGTCATGAGGCCGTTGTTAGGTGCCATACTGGATTTCATCGCCGTTACCTCCCCTCCAATGGCGGAGCTGACGCCGCACGATCTTGCCTAGAAAGACAACGACGTGTGGGCCTTGCGGGATCTGCCTGTCCGTTCTTCGAAGCTCAACAAGCTCCGACGGTGTTGCGCGCAACTCGGTTCGAGGGTTTCATCGAAGTGCCCGCCGCCTTTCCACTGACATCATGGCGAAGCGTCGAGCGCGATCTTGACGGCCGGGGGCTTTGCCGGCAGACGTTCTCTTGCAAATCGTTCCGCAACGCTGTTCGGATCTTCGCCACTCGCGGCGGCGCACTCCAGGACATTAAGAGCTCGAGCGAAAATGCGACGGCAGTCCTCAAGCACATTTTCCGTCTCAAAAACGCCGGAGCGCAGGTGCGCTACCTCGATCAACCCGCCCGCGTTGATGACGAAGTCAGGAGCATACGTGATACCGCGCGCCGCAAGCGCCACGCCGTTCTCAGGCGTCGCTAATTGATTGTTCGCTGCACCAGCAATCGCCCTGCACCGCAGTCTGCCAATCGTTCCAGCGTTAAGGATGCCGCCGAGGGCGCACGGCGCCAGAATATCGACCGCTGCGAACAGAATCTCCTCCACCGCCATCGGTCGTGCGTTCCATCGGCGCACGGCGGCCGTGACCCGCTCAGGGTCGAGATCGGCGACGAACAGTGTGGCGCCAGCCTCGGCGAGGTACTCGCAGAGCTTGTTCCCGACAGCGCCGAGCCCCTGGACAGCCACCGAGCGCCGACCTATATCATCCGTGCCGAACACGTGCACCGCGGTCGCCCGGATCCCATGAAAGACTCCGAACGCTGTGGCTGGAATCGTCGTGCCATCGGGCAACATCGGAGCACAAGCAAAACGAGTGCTCGCCCCGATCACCGATACGTCGGCAAGACTTACACCCAAATCATCAGAAATCGTGTATTGGCCGGCAAGAGACTCGACCGCCTCGCCGACCGCGGCCAGAACCGCCGGGCTCTTTAAGCTCGCGTCGCCCATGAGAACGGACTTTCCCCCGCCGTATGGCAGGTCCGCAAGAGCCGCCTTGTAGGTCATACCGCGGGATAAGCGCAACGCATCGCCCAGCGCGTCGCCGAAGCACGGGTAATTCCACATCCGGCAACCGCCAACGGCTGGGCCCCGTGTAGTGTTATGGATCGCGACGATGAAGCGCAGCCCGAGAGACTTCTTATGAAAAATATGAATCGCCTCGTGCGCATCGAATTCCGCCATCCCGTAAACGTCCATGATCCCGTCCTCACGTCTTGGCGGCTCACGCCTATCCGAAAAGTTGAGGCCGCCCGCCTTAAGGTCCGGCCGAGCGCCCGTTGCGTAAATAGTGGCGTTGCCGCAGATGCTCAGGGACACGCGCATGCCATCCGACGATGCAAGTCCTGCGCGGCGCACACGACAGAGCAACCGATCACACCGTCGCCAGTTGCTGCACTTTGCCCCACCTGACACCCGCTAGGGCGAACAATCAGCGCGAGATCCACAAATCAACGCTGCGGTTAATCAGATAACGGCGCGCCGGCACGTTGTCTTTGCCGGCGCAGAACAATAGCCGTCGTGAGAGCCACGCCCAGGCAAACACCTGTGGCAACTCGCCCCGCAGACGTTCCGCCCAACGTCTCAGGTAACAACGCAGCTGCTATGACAAGAGAACCGAGTACGAGCTGGCGGACAGAGAAATCCTCGCTGCGAAATAAGCCGAGGAAACTGCGGGCGTAGTCGACGACGGCGCGCCGATACACGAAAACCACAACGAGCATGACCACAATGGACGCTTGATTCAGGTGCAGATAGCCTTCAAATGGGGCGTTAAACGGCGAATTCGCGAGAGAGTGCGCGACTATCGGCGGGAGAAGCGAGCCCGTCCGATAGGCAACATACCCGTATGAAACGGTCTGGAAAAAGGTCGTTAGCAAAATCGCGTTTGCGTAGGAGTCCGCAATGAGATACTGCGTGTGCACGAGGCAGAAGAACAGAGAACACAGCAAAATGGCAGCGGCTGGCCCAAAGACGCTGCTCCAGCGGGTAAGTACGTAGCCTCGGAAAAACGTCTCCTCGAAGAGGGGTGGTAATACGAGATTCGCAGCTAGGTTGAACAGGAGATAGCCGAAATTGCGGGGAAGTTCCTGCGTATAGTGCCAGTGCCGCGCGCCTTCTCCGAAATTAACGTAGTGATGTGCCAAATGTGTTGCGGCCGTCGGGAGGCTCGCTACGCAGTACAAAAGCACCCCTATAAACACCAGTCTAAAAAAAGGCACCCCGTTCAGAGTAAGACGATACGCATGAGCCGGCGAACGATACCTCAATCGTCCCAGCACGAAGGCCGGTACCAAATACAGTGTGAACTCAACGAGCTGCTCAAATGCGGTCATGCCCGCCAGAAGGTAGGTGTTTGTTGTCTCGCTGCTCGGCATTCCCGTGTACGCCTTGAGGCGCGGCGATAGGACCGCGTCCAGGATCAACCCGGTGAGTGCCGCACCTACGGTGAGCACCGCTAGGACTTCGGTGCTTGCGTTAAGAGAGGAAAGCAACTTCCACTGTCTGGGCATGCGCGTGGTTGACGTACGCATGTGAGGATTCTTCTTGCTCATACAATTGAGGGAGTGAAGCCGCAACTGCTGGATCGCCGTCTGTTGCGCCTATAAGTATTATTATATGTTCACAGTTAAAAGTCCATTGCGGAAAAGCTCGATGCAAGCCCAGCCGACAAGTCGCCGTGGGCCGCGGCGGTGGATTACGGTAAGCGCCGCAGCAATTGCCTGTCAGGCATTGGGGATCCGTAGCAGCGGTCCTAGTCAGCGCCGGCGGAGGCAGGGGCAGGGTTTAGCGCGGCAGAGTCACCGTTCGTTGTGACCTACTCGCCACATCAATTATAATGTAATAAGCGCACGGCGCTACGACCTTAGGAACTCGCATGCAGAAACTCGGGCGGAGGGGACTTCACGATCACGTGGTGCGGGAAATTGGGGAACGCATCATTCGCGGTGAACTTGAGCCGGGTCGGCCGCTTCCAAAAGAGGTAGTTCTGGTAAAGACCCTTGGCGTTAGCAGGACCGCGCTCCGCGAGGCGTTCCGTGTGCTCGCAGCGAAGGGGTTGCTTGAAGCAACGCCGAAAGTGGGCACAATCGTTCGACCGCCCGCGAACTGGAACTACTTGGACCCCGACGTCTTCGCCTGGCGACTCGATTCCGAACAGGTAGGCCAAGCCGTCGCAGAGCTCAACCAACTGCGACACAACATCGAACCTTTAGCTGCATCGTTGGCCGCGACCCATGCGACTCGTCAAGACATCGCGTCTCTAAAGTCCGCGTACGCGGACATGGAGTTGGCGGGTGACAACGGTGCGGCGTTTCTCGACCCCGACGTGCGATTTCACCGTGGAATCATCGCTGCAACGGGCAACGCGCTCTTTGCGACGTTGGGGATAATCATCGGTGCCGCTCTTGAGGTCTTTTTTCGCCTCGAAATAGGTCATCCGGAGTTCTACGTTTCCGCCCTGACATTGCACAAGGCGGTTCTCGACGCAATCTGCGCTCGCGACCCGAAAGCTGCCCGGCTGGCGATGCGTAGGCTAATTGAGGACGCAGAACACGATGCGCAGCGGATCCGCAACTGGAAGCTGCGAACAGCAAGGACAGCAAGACTTAGGAGCGGCGTTGCGCGGACCGCACGTCGCCAACCGTGAGCAGCGCATATCCGTCGAAACAGATCCTCTGGAGCCAGGCGCGCCATTTGCGGGCGCTCAGGACACTGGTTCCGATTCCATTCGTACCCGCCTCGCTAGAAACTGACGCCTCGCGATGAACGAGGCCGCCGGCGCGGCCGTCACCGCTCAGGCTTTGGGCAAGACTGTTTTTGGTCAGCCGCCCGGGCTCGCGACGCTCTTCCTCACTGAGATGTGGGAGCGCTTCACCTACTACGGCATGCGTGCCGTGCTCATTTTGTTCATGGTGACCGCGGTCTCGCAGGGCGGGCTCGGCCTCGACGATAAAACTTCGAGCTCGATTTATGGGCTCTATCTCGGGAGCACCTATTTCTTCGGTTTACTCGGCGGCTGGGTTGCCGACCGCCTGCTCGGTCCGCAGCGCGCAGTCATCGGCGGCGGCCTGCTCATCGTGGCTGGCAACGTCTTGCTTGCGCTCGGCAATGCGGCGATTTTTTTTACGGGCCTGATCGTGGTCGCGATGGGCGTGGGACTGCTCAAACCCAACGTAAGTTCGCTGGTGGCGTCGCTCTACCCGGAAGGCGGTGCGCGACGCGATGCCGGTTTTTCCATTTTTTACATTGGGATCAACACCGGCTCGCTGCTCGGTTCGATATTCGTGCCGCTGCTCGCGGCCGCCTTCGGCTGGCGCTTCGGCTTCGCGGTGCCAGCGCTCGGCATGACCATCGGCCTGACGCAGTTCCTGTGGACGCGGCGCCGCCTTGGCGACGCCGGACTCGAGCGCGCCCAAGGACGGTCAGGGTCCTGGACACCGGTCATTGTCTTCCTGACCCTAGCTGCGTTGGTCGTGATCCTCGCCCTCACGGGAATCATGCGTCTCGATGCGACGCTTCTTGCAGCCAGCGCCTCCTGGGCGTACGCGGCGCTCGGGGCGGGGTTTTTCCTCTATCTCCTGTTCTTTGCCGGGTTGAGCAGCGCCGAACGCAAGCGGGCGCTCGTTATGGTGACGCTCTTCGCCGCGGCGGTGACCTTCTGGGCCGGTGCAGAGCAGCAGGGCGCCTCCTTTAACCTGTTCGCCGATCGCTACACCGATCGGCACATCGGCGGCTGGCTCATGCCCGCAGGCGTCCTACAGGGGGCGAATCCCTTCTTCGTCATCAGCCTCGCAGGCGTGTTCGCCTGGCTCTGGATCGCACTCGGCAAGCGTGGCATCGAGATTTCCGCCTCGACGAAATTCGGCTTCGGCCTCATCCTCCTCGGGCTCGGCTTTCTGGTCATGTACTTCGCCGCTGGGCACGTACTCGCCGGACAACTGGTGCTGCCGACCTGGCTCATCTGCACCTACTTCCTGCAGACATGCGGCGAGCTGTGCCTCTCACCCGTGGGGCTTTCCTACATGAGCAAGCTTGCTCCTCCGCGTTTCGTCGGTCAGGTGATGGGCATATGGTTCCTGTCCAATGCGCTCGGAGGCAACCTCGCCGGGCAGCTCACCGGGCAGTACGATGCCAGCCACCTCGCCTCACTCCCGGCGCTCTTCCTGAGAATCTTTTGGTACGGCGTCATCGCGGGCGCCGTCATGCTGCTTCTGACACCCTTCGTCAAACGTCTGATGGCCGGTGTCAGATAGCTCCGAAAGTCATTCCGACACGCGCATGCTCTTGCCGACGTAACTCATCTACGCAGCAAGAACTCGGACCACTTGCCAGTGGTCGCGGTGAACTTCGGCAGGATGCGTCCGGGCAGGGAGCGTGTCATACGCGAGAGCTCGACCGGCGGCGTGTTGCCGATCTTTTCCCAGTACCGAAGACATCACTTCCAAGCTGCTACTGCGGGTACCCTGCCTGCGCGATCCCTGACGGCTGCTCCATGTGCAACGTCCACCCGCTTACTACCAAACTGAACATCCCGCTCGATGTGTTATCTACGCGCCCAAGACCGAGCCGCATAGAACGCACCGAGTGACAGGGCGGCACAACCGATGGCGACCCATTCTTTTAGCTCCAGCGTCGTCAAAATGACGAGCAGTCCAGCAATACCCATCAGTGGAATCACCGGTCCGCCAGGGATGCGGAACGGCGCAGTGGTGCCGCCAAAGTTCGTGCGTTGCAACCGCCAGGCGGCGGCACACACAGCTATGTAGACTAAGCAAAAGGCTCCGCCCGACACTAGAGCGAGTACGGTGAAGCTTCCCGCCGCTGCGAGCAGGCAGGCAACAAGAGCGTGCGCAACGATCGCTCGGGCCGGCACCTGGTGTTTTTCCGACACGGCTGCCAACCACGCGGGGAGAGGCCCATCGCGCGCAAGCGCGTAAATTACGCGCGGCGAAGCCACCAGGTCGCCCTGCAAACTCCCGATCAATGACACGGTCGCCGTTACTGCGACCAGTACGCCGCCGCCGGGCATAATGATCTCCCCTATCGCGACGAGCGGCGCCGTGTTATGCGCCAGCGCCGTCCCGAGCACTCCTTGCGCCACGACCTGCACACTGATGTACAGTGCAACCACCGCCGCGGCACCAGCCAAGGCCGCCAGGGGTACAACTCTGGTGGGATTCCGCACCTCGCCAGAAGGCGCGAGTGCAGTTTCGATACCCGAATAGGCAAAAATCACCAGCACCAGCGATCCACTGATCGAGCTCCATTGGGGAAGGGTGTGAATCTTGAGATTTTCAAGATGCACGTAGCGGGATCCGGCGACCCCCAAAAGCAGCAGCGGCAACGCCTTGGCGGCGGCAAGGACAGTGATTGCTACTGCACCGGTTCGGATACCGCGGACGTTGAACGCCACGAGCAGAGAGTAGATCCCGACCAGAAACAACACTCGGGGCGCGGGTTCCGCGAGCGTTGGACACAGTTGCGACAACTGGTCGACCAGCGCGGCCGCGATACCAGCGCTGCCGGCAACGCTCGAAATCCACAGTACGGCCGCAATTACGAACCCTGGAAACCGTCCAAAGGCCGCGTCGACGTAGCTGTATGGCCCACCGGTCGCGGTTACGCGGCTTCCGGCAGCGGCGAAGCACAGCACGATCGGCACAAATAAAAGGGCGCCGGTCACATATATAAGTGGCGCGGCTGAACCTGCCGAGCCAGCCAACGTGCCTGGCAGGGCAAATATACTGCCGGCAATCGTCAGATTGACAATTGCGGCCGACAATGACCAAAAGCCGACCACTCGAAGCAGCGCCGACTCACCGCTACGCGGGTGCTGGACGGGTTCAGTCAACGGCTAACCGCAAACGCATCGCGTTCAGTGTTGCCGATGATTACGACTACCGAGCCAGCTTCCGCCGCGATGATCCCATCACTGGAAGTCATTTCATTTATTTAGTGACGAGGCCCAACAGCTTTCGAGCGTCTGCTGGAGTAGCGGTCTCGTAGCCGAGTGCCTCAAGAATCGACTTCGCGCGCTCCACGAGTTGCCCGTTGGTCGCGAAAACGCCTCGACGCAGGTAAAGATTATCCTCAAGACCCACCCGGACGTTACCCCCAAGCAATGCCGTCTGCGCGAGGACGGGCATCTGTAGGCGTCCCGTACCAAGCGCTGCCCACATGGCATCGGCCGGCAGGAGTTCTCGCATGTAAAGAATCGTTTTGGAATCGGCAGGGGCACCCCACTTGAGGCCGAGAACGAATTGAAACAGTGGAGTGCCCGGCACGAGCCCTTCCTGTATCAAAGCCTTTCCGAATTCCACGTCGCCCGCGCTGAAGACTTCAAGCTCCGGCTTGATATTAAGCTCCCGGTACCGTGCAGCCATCGCGCGGAGCGTTCGAGTGCTGTTTAGATATACGAACTCGAGCGAACCCTCTACTTGATTTCCGGTCGTGATATCAAGCGAAGCTAACTCCGGACGGCACAACTCGAGGTGTTCCATCCGCTCATCGACCGACGCAACATCGCTGTCGGGCAACGCTCGACTTTCATCCGCCGGATCCGGCAGAAAAAACCCGCCGAGACCTCCGGTGAGATTGATGACCACGTCCGTGCCGCTGTCACGTAAACGATCCACTACTTCCTTGAAGAGCCTTGGATCACGGCTGCCTTCGCCAGTTTTGAGGTTGCGCACGTGAATGTGCACGATTGCAGCGCCTGCACGTGCAGCCTCTACGCAGGCGGCCGCGATCTGTTCTGGCGTGACAGGGAATGAGGGGTGGCGGCGATTAAAGGGAGCGTTGCCCGTGACAGCGCAAGTGATGATGGTTTTGTGGGATCCTGGGTTCATTGCCGACCTCCGTCGGATCTCGACTGAGCGGTCGCGGCCGCGAGCGCGCCGGAACGGACATCCGGACTGAGAAAGGCGGCGGCCAACACTAACCAAATCGCAGCGCGGCAGGGACGAGTAATCGTGTTCATCGACCAGTCGGATGTGTCCGAGAGATCTTGCCTGCGAAATCAGAACTTCTTTTGAACTTCGACGCCAATGCTCATGGGATCTCCTACGATGTATCTGGGTCTACCCATGGTCTCAACGACTTCTGCGATCTCGTCGCCAAGGTTTGGGTGACTATCCAGCACATTCTTTGCATACACCGAGACAACCAGGTTGCTCATCATTTCTGTTCCAAGCCTCAGGTCCAAGAGATCATACGCGGGCCGGTAGTTGCCGATCACAGGCGAGTTGTTCAGACTCAAGCTATTTCCCACGTAGTTATCATCAACGCGAAAGAACATACGGCCTAGGTACGTCGTCGCCCACTCATATTTCACGGACGCCGCCGCGGTCACCTCAGGTACTCCATTGAGTCGTTGACCAACGAACAACCTTCCGGAATTCGGGAGAACGGCCGTGATTTTGGCGTCTTCGTAACCGCCAGACAGACTAATCGTCAGGCCTTCGACGGGCACGTACGCGACTTCCAGCTCCGAGCCCTTGCTGCGTGCTGCCGCGCCATTTACCACTAATTGAAATCCGCAAATGGGCAGTCGCACCAACTGCTGAATACCCGTCCACTCCATATCGTACACGGCAATGTTCGCAGTCAGGCGCCCATCGAACCATTTCGTTTTGGCACCGAACTCATAGTTCCAAAGGGCGTCGCTCTTAAACTCAAACACTCCCGGCGTGAGGCCAAGGGCTGCAAGATCAGTCGCACATACACTCGGTGCCGATTCCGTTCCCCCGGGCCTAAAACCCTTCGCGGCAGCGGCATAGACCATATGGTCGTCCGTGATCTGATACTGCGCTGTAAAGCGCGGCGTAAGCGCTTTGTCGCTGTAAGGGCTATGTGGAATATCGACGTTACAAGCCCCCCAGTACATCCCGCACACCGTTCCCCAATTGTCCGACCAAAGATATGACTCCCTTACGCCTCCGGATAACCGTAAGCGGTTAGTTAGGTTATAGGCCACACTGAAATAAGCCGCTTCCTGGCGATTTATACCGGGGAAATGCAACAAATAGCCGATGTCCGTACCGAGGGTTCCGCCGCTGGCAGCATTGGCTCCGGGGATATCTCCAGGGATAGCTGCCCCAGGCGATTGGATATCTTCATCATAAGTTACGAGCTCGTGGGTGAAATACAGGCCGGCTGTAGTGTGGAGGTCTCGTGTTATATCCGTTTCTAATCTGAACTCTTGTGTAAACGACTCGTCATAGAAATCCGTCAAGCCCACTACCGGTAAAGGCATGTGGTTGGGGTAGAACAGCTGTTGAGTAGCATCCGATCCATCTTCCTGGTCGTGCGAGTCTCTGTAAAACTGACTGGTGGATGAAACGAGTTGTCCAATGGCCGTGTCGAGGTTGATGTTCAACGCAGTAAGGTAAAATGTGTCGCTCCAGGCCTCAGGAACATTTAGCACCCGCCGCTGCACATAGTTCGATGTTGAGTTGTCAGTCGCGAGAAACCCGTTGTCCCGTGTAGTCTCAGCCATGAACCTGGGTTCAATTACTAAACCCGAACCTTGGGGTTCAAAGCGCAAAGTGACCGAGCCTCCGTAGGAGGTGTTCGAGCCGACGTGACTGATAGTCTCAGCCGGTCCCGTTGCGTACTGACCGTTAACCGCACTCGGATCGTTCCAAGTGCGTGTCAAAAACCCTGGGTCATACAAATAAAACGCACCGACTCGTATACCCAATAGATCTTTCGACAGAGGTATATTTACGTTAAAACCGTCGAAAGTTCCGAACCCTCCGCCGTCTAGCTCGTGGCCGTCTACGTCTACGTTTCCTCCCAAGGTCTGTGATGATGGTTGCACAGTCGCTATCTTGACCGTACCGCCCATCGAGGCCTGACCATAAAGTGTGCCTTGGGGTCCTTTCAACACTTCGATATGATCAATATCAAGCAGATGTGGATCGATAGAAACGGGAACGGGTGTATCGTCGATGTAGACGCTTGTGGTGTTGACTCCAGAGATTCCTCGAATAGTTATTCCGCGGGACGATGACATACCCATCCCCGATGCGCCCGCTAATCCATATTGAAATGAGAGATCAGGAATCTCCGATAGAACAGCCGTGAAATCGCGCGCTCCCTGTTCCGCCAAAGTCTCGGCCGAAAGTACCGTCACGGCCACTGGAACCTTCTGCACGTCCTCCTTTACCCTTTGCGCGGTGACCACGACTTCTTGAAGCTGAGAGACATCAGTTTCATTTCCTGCCGCGAGCGAATCCGCGACCGTGAACGCACCGCACATCAGCAGAGCGGTAATGCCCCATTTACTGCCTTCCGAAACCCGCACCGATAGGTAACATCTGTCCGCTCCCGAAGCGGCTACCAAGCGTCGGCTTCTGGCTGTTCTATATAACGACGGCATACTCCCCCTCGAGCTTCTTGTTTGGTGGTCGCGCGCCTCGTCCTCAATTCACTGGCAGCGAAGCCATGAATTCCCCCGCCGATATTTGCCTTATCGCATAAATCATACAATACTATTGCATGAATGTAACTCAAGCAATCGCTCGGTGTCCTGTCGCAGCGTCCGGCGGGTAGCAACCACATGGCCTGCGGCACCAGAGCGAGCGCCTGCTGAGGCTGTTCTGCCGACATATTGGAGACCACGCGGTCCGTCGCCCAAGCTGGCCGCGCGGATCCCGGGGTGGGTCCATCGCAAGTTCGTACGGCTATTCCTGAAGAGTGGCAGCAGACCGGGGTACGTATTACTGACGGGCCGTCTGGAGACTTTACCGCCGGCCCCAGAACTGCTGGGACTGCGCAAAGATCTGGGGTGGAGTGTTTAAGCTGTCAGCATCTACTCGGTTCACAAGGAATTCCGAGGACCGGGCGCTTATCGGACGCCGGGGAGTGTTGCGCGCATCCCTCGCACTAGTCGCCGCAAACCTAAGTCTGACGCACCTACTCTTTGCTGCGCAGACTGCAAACGTTGTGGTCATCGAGAATTTCTCGCCCGGTGGGGCGAGCCTTGGCGCTCAGGAGGTTCCTAAGATCGCAAAGCCAGATGCGGAATGGAGAACTCAGTTGTCAGAGGTTGCCTACCAAGTCACGCGCCACCACGGCACCGAGCCTGCGTTTTCGGGCCAATATCTTAACAATCACGCTGACGGTCTTTATCACTGCGTTTGCTGCGACACCGCGCTGTTTGATTCGCACACCAAGTTCGAGTCACACACAGGGTGGCCGAGTTTCTGGCGGCCGATTTCCGCAAGAAATGTCGCGAAGACTTTCGACTCAAGCTTCGGTATGAGCCGGTATGCGATCTCTTGCCGACGCTGCGACGCACACCTGGGTCACGTATTCGACGACGGTCCATTACCGACGGGACTGCGTTACTGCATGAATTCGGTCGCTTTGCGTTTTGCAGCCCGCGCCTAGCGTTTACGCCCCCACTAGCCCAAGACACGAGTCAAGGGCTTCTAGGACCTGAGGCATCGTTCCTACGACGCCCGGCCGTACAATCGCAGAGGGGTGCCCCTCGAGCGGACACCGATAGAATGCCGCTCAGGCAAGCGGAGCCGGGAAGCTGTCGGCTCGACATGCTGCAACGGCGCTAGCGTGCGCGGATTCGCGAGGGCGTGACATTTGGCCAAGCTCGATCTGGTCATCGTGGCCGCGTACATGATCGGCATCATCGCGGCGGGTTTTTGGGCACGCCGCAAGGCCGACACCCAGGAGCAGTTCCTCGTCGCCGGACGCTCGGTCGGTGCCTGGCTCTACTGCGGCACGCTGGCGGCCATCGTGCTCGGAGGCGCCTCGACCATCGGCGGTGTGAAGCTCGGTTACCAGTACGGCGTGTCGGGCATGTGGTTCGTCTTCATGCTCGGGCTCGGAATCCTCGTGCTGAGTGCGGTGCTCGTCGAGGGGATTCTAGGATTGAAGCTGTACACGGTTCCCGAGCTCCTTGAGACGCGCTACAGCATCAGCGCACGGATAGCCGGCGGCGCGGTGATGGTCGCTTACGACCTCATGGTCAGTGTCACGGCGACAATCGCCGTCGGCTCGGTCATGGAGGTCATCGTCGGCATCCCACGCACGCCGGCCATCATGATCAGCGCT
>Ga0210393_10001386_pt1 | contig 20325 bp, 23 predicted proteins | sample IncBWC27OmetaG_FD_160068 | JGI IMG/M metagenome (GOLD analysis project Ga0210393, IMG submission 160068) | Forest soil microbial communities from Barre Woods Harvard Forest LTER site, Petersham, Massachusetts, United States - Inc-BW-C-27-O ... | reverse complement strand
TTTGGAATCCGTCGTTACGACCCGTCCAGACGTCAACGATCCGCTTGTCCAAATTCACACCAAGCAGAAATGGGAGCTGTCGCGCGACCTGAAGACGTTAACCATTCGCTTTACCGTGGACTCGCCGCAGTCCGCGCTGAACGTTATCGAGCCCTGGACAGACATTTACAAACGCGACTGACGGTCGGCACGATTTGCCGCGGGCTCCAGAGATTTTTTGCGCTGTGAAAAATCAGATTGATCATTCCAGCCCGAGAATCACCAGCAACTACACGCATTTTGAGCGCGGACAGATGCGAGAAATGGTAGAGAAACTGCTGTCTTGTACACAAACTCTGGATTTGTACACTGTTGCGAATCACGCTAAGGCATCGTAGACTGAATAAGTTGTAGCTTTTTCTTCCTCTGTTTGTGAGGGCCTGTAGCTCAGGTGGCTAGAGCGCGCCCCTGATAAGGGCGAGGTCGGTGGTTCAAGTCCACCCAGGCCCACCATTCTTTTCAGTAGGTTACCGGGTGTTACACCAAAAGTCTGAATCGCCTCAACCCACAATCCAACCCACACTTTTCCGACTTCACTGCACCAACTGCGTAGCCACTCCCAGCGCCGTGAGATATTCCCCTTGCGCTGCGAGTGTTTCATCGCCGTCGTCCTGCGTGTACAGGTCGAGCGTCGTCTGAATCTTTGCGTGACGCAAGATTCCCTGAACAGTTTTCGGTTCGACTTTCGCTTTGTTCACCATCCAGTTGCTGAGTGAATGGCGAAGGTTGTGAAGTCCAAACCTCTGACCGTCCTCGATAGACACTCCGGCTTTCTTCGCTGCCGGCCGGAGATGATCGGCGACGAAAACTGAGGCGGAGAGGGGAACCTTGCCGCGAGCCCTCAAAGAAGGGAATACGAAATCCGCATTCTTCGAGTAGAGGCTTTGTTCCCGCCAGGAGCGCAGGTGAGCGGCCAGGATCGGATGCAGCGGAACATATCCGTCCGACGCCTCCGTTTTGGTCTCGCCATCCTGGCCTTTTGCCCAGCGTTTTGAAATCCGAATCCTTCCCTCATTCCACAGCAAGTCCGACCAGCGCAGCGCCAGGATCTCCGAAGCACGGAGCGCCGTGGCAGCACAGGTCAAGACCAATGTGAAGTGAAGAGGTGAGGGGAGGGCCTTCAGAATCGCAAGCGTTTGCGCAGGCGTGATGACGATGGCTTTGTAGTCGCTCTTCGAGCGCGTCTCGACATGTTGTACGGGATTCTTCGCGACGTGCTCGTGCAGGATTCCGATCTTGTAAATGCGGCTCATGATGCCCCGCATCTTGGAGATCGTCGTCCATGCAAGACCGTTGGTCTCGTGGAGGGATTTCAGCCACCTCTGAATGTCGAACGGCTTGATGTCTTCCGCGATTTCGTCGCCGAAACGCGGAATGAGGTAGGCGCGCACGACCTGCTCGACGTGACCGATGGTATTCACCGATTTCGGGCGCACAGCATCCGCGCCGAAATCGGCTTTAAGGTAATGCTCCGCCAGGAAGTTAAATGAAACACGGGTGGGGGCTTCGTTGATTCTGACGGAGAGTCCGAGCCGGTCCGCCTCGCGCCATGCGTCCTTGCCCTTTGGAAATTGCTGGACAAGTCCGATAGGCATGACGTTCTCGACTCTTCTGCCGTCTGAATTCGTAACCCGATACCGCAGCACCCAGAGTTCTCCTTCCCTGCGTTTTACTTTCTTGAGTGATCCTCGCTGATAGGACATAGCTCCTCTTTTCAGCGGGGACTGCCAGATCCGATCGTACATGGTTTTGGCAGGTTTAGTGTTTGGGTCTCGTTCCGCTCGATAGAAGCGGCGAGTTCGGAGAGTCGGAACACCCAGACTTTGCGTTTGGTTCCGGTGCCAAGCGCATAGGCCCCGGCTATGCCTCTGCGGGCGAGCTCCAGCAGAAAGCGGCGTTTGACACAGAGAAATTGTGCCGCCTGGTCCGCCGATACAAACGGCTCCGGTGGCGTGCGTATTGAGGCGACGGCAGCAGGCGAAGACGGCATCAGTCCCTTCTCCGTTCGTTCTCTGAACGTCAGTGGTTCAAGCTGGATTCCCTCTCAGGTGTTTCACGCCCTTCGGCAGACTTACCGGTAGGGCTCTGTCGCACGAGTTCAGCCTGCGCCTTTGTCACGGTGTGGCGAGCGTAGTAGATCGGATCGCTTTTTTCGTCGGCGCGATAGTCGGCGATGCGTTGAATGATGATTTGAGGATCATCTCCGCGGGCCAGGGCTCGTTTTGCGTAAGCCCAGTCTGCTTCCGACTGGCTGCGGTGACCGGTGGGTATCCGGCGCGTGCCGCCGAGTGATTCCGTGAAATCTTTCGGAGATTCCGGCGAATCTTCGCTGATGTGAAAATCTTGCTGATGGTGAACGGCGTCGGATTCGTGATGGACCCGCACAACAAAGGCCTCGTTGTACTTCCTGTTCGTGAACCCGGGCAAACGAAGGAGCCGGGAGATATCCGTGGCTGCCGGGTCGCCGCCATACTGCGAGGCCAGGGCATGCAAAAGCGATTCCGTCTGAATTGTGTCGAAGCCTTCGACGCGCCACACCACCTGATGTTTTCCGGGCGAAGTGTCGAGAACGAAGTTTGGTGGCGGTACATCTCCGGTGGTGCGGATCGCATTAAGAGAAGCGCCGGCTTTCTCGTCGAGATCGAGATACGCATGGCGTACTTCGCGGATTTGTTCTTTGGTCCGGTTTCGCGACCCTTCTCTTACCGGATTCATCCCGATGAAAATGTCGGCACCAGACTGGTTCTGCTCGTGCAGCCAGGACTGAAACGGCGCACTCGCGATTGCTTCGGCAGGAAGAATTCGCTGGGTCGTTTGGTGCCGAGTTCGATTCCGAACCAGCACCGCGACTTGATCGCTCGGCTCGTGAAGAGCGAACACGTATTCCGGCGCGGTCAGAAATTTTGGGGTGAACGAGGAAATACCGCTCATAAGTGCTCCTTGGGAGCGACGTACATGGAACAGAAGTCGAAAAGGTCGGAGTCCGGGTCGTAGCTGTTGATCTCAAGAACTTCGGAAATGAATCGCCGACCGGGTCTTCGTTCAATATGGACAACGACGTTGAGGGAATCGGCAATATTTGTCTTGACGGAATAGGGGCGATCTACCGGACCCACTGGACGAATCTCTTCGCCTTTTATGGTTTGCATCTGAGCGACTTCGAACGCGACCAGGCGATGTTTGCGCCACCGAAAACACAACTGGCGCCGGATTCCCCGGAAGCCGAGGAAACAATCGTCATTCCCCTGCAAACTCACGAAGCGTTGCGCCTGGACCAGACGAATCTTTTCTCAAAGCTGGTGGACATCTGGGGCGAGGTTCCTGTCCGATTGATTCAGCAAATGGATTTGCGAAACGGCACTTACGGCTTCGTGGGCATGAGCGACAACCGGATGTCACCCCTCATCCGGCCGGGTTCGATCGTGCAGATCGATCAGAATCAGCGAAAGATTCTCAACGTCAAATGGGACAATGAATACGACCGGCCAATCTATTTTTTGGAGCTTCGCGGAGCTTATTTGTGCAGCTGGTGCGAGATCGCTGGTGGTTACCTCTCGGCGATACCTCATCCCAATTCGAAATGCGAGGTGCGCCGTTTCGCCTATCCCCGGGAAGCGGATATCGTCGGCCGGGTGGTTTGCGTGACCAACCGTCTCGCGGCTTCGGTGTAGGGACGCTGGTCTATCTTGGAGAAACCGGATTTCTCCTTTAAGCTCTTCGAAGTTTCTTAAGATTGCGAAACATGTTCGGCGAGAAAGGTGACTATGGTTATCAGCGACCGGTTACGGCAGTTGCGGGAGGACAAAAAGCTCTCGCAGGGAGACATCGAAAAGCGGACAGGGCTGCTGCGCTGCTATATTTCCCGCGTGGAGAATGGGCACACGGTGCCGGCGATTGAGACGCTCGAGAAACTGGCGAGGGCGCTCGAAGTTCCGATGTACCAGTTGTTTTACGACGGCGACGAACCGCCCAAGCTCCCGAATCTTCTCAAACGCAAAACCGCGGACGACATCGTGTGGGGCAGCAGTGGAAAAAATTCCATCTACTTGCACAAGCTGGTGAAATGTCTAAGCAAAGCGACTGACTCGGACAGAAAACTCATCCTGGCGATGGCGCAAAAGGTCGCGGGGGAACGAAGCCGTAGAGTTCCGAAGGCCGCATGAAAGAAGTGGGCCGCGCTCGTGTCGTGGCCCACCTCGATTTGTCTGGAACCGTTAGTTCTCCTTTGAGGGTTTTCCTGTCGTTGCCGCGTTCCCTCCCTTCTGGTTTTTCTTCCGCTTCTCGATCAGCTCGGCCCGCACTTCGGCGGTAAGCTTTGCCGTGTCGATTTTGTACCGGCTGGCGGCCTGCGCAAGATTCGAATCTCTTGCCAGCGTCTCTCGGGGATTGTAGCCGGGACAATAGAGGTCGGATACGAGCGAGCACACCACGAGGAAGTGGTGCACTTCGGGTAGGCCCATTCGGGACACGGCTTTCCGGGCGATAGCCTGGTAGTCGACCGTGCTGCCACCCCACGAAGCCTTGCTCTTTTTTTCCTCCCAGCCATACACACGGCAGAGACGGCGGTGATTGTCGTGGCCGAGCCGCTCGAAGTAGTCGAGCACGGCCATTTCGAGGTCCGGACGGGAAAGCGTCTTAGGAAGTTTTTTGCGAACCGCATTAAGAATCCGCACGCGGCTCTCTTTTTCGACCCGTTCCGCGAGCAGCTCTTTGGCACGCGCCGCACGCTCCTGCGGCGTGGGCTGATAGTTGGAAACGCGCGCATGCACGGTGCATTTCTCGTCGCGGCAGACGTGGAGCACTTTGCCTGCTTCGGTTCCATCCATCACGACGGCGGGTCTGGTCTGCGGGCACTCCGCTTTCTTGACGGTACGGTAGTGTCCTTCATAAAGGACATCCGGATTGCGTTGTTTCACTTGCCATGCGGGAGCAAGGGAAACGCGCAACGGTTTCTCCCCCGCCGCCTCCAGCGGCTTCATCCGAAGCTGGACGAGCGCTTCGATTTTCATCCGGTAGCAGGCCCGGTCGGTGCAGATGGACTTCTGCCGCACTTCGGGAAACAGCAGTGGATTGTTTCCCGTGCGTTTCGGACATTTCGCGCAGCTTCCGGCTGGAAGCAGCAGCGTCTCATCCTGCGGGTCAAAGGGCGCGTTGGTCAGGTCGAGGTGAATTTCCCGCTCGATCCACGCTCGGAGTTGCCGGACGGTGACGGCTTCCGCCTTCCCGTCCTTGAGAATGGCCGTCGCCGTCTTGTGATTGGGAAAGCACTCCTGCAAGGCGCAGCGCTGGTCATCGGGCTGGAGCCGCGCAATTTCAAAGGCATGCGCGACGGTGAGTCTACCGATATAGAACGCCTCCTGCGCTTCCTGAATCAGGTGCATGAGCCGCAGTCGAGCGTAGACGTATTTCTCGGAGCGTCCGATTTTCTCGGCAAGGGTTTCGACCGTGTAAGTGTCGGGCTGCAATCGCATGAGGGCGGCATAGCCCCGCGCCTCGTCCAGTTCATGCACGTCGGCGCGTTGCAGGTTTTCGATGAGTTGCAATTCGAGGCATTCGGTGGCCGTGAGTTCGCGGATGCATGCCGGAATGGTTTCCCGCTTCGCGAGTTTCGAGGCGCGGAATCGGCGGGCACCTGCGACAAGTTCATAGGTTTCCGGCTCGCCATCCGGCAACGGGCGAACGAGGACGGGCTGAAGGACGCCGTGGAGCCGAATATTCTCGGCCAGTTCGGCCAGCTGTGTTTCGTCGAACAGACGGCGCGGATTGGTGTTCGATTCCTGAATGAGTTTGAGTGGAATGTCCTGCATTGCGGACACGGTCGAAGGCACGGAAGGATTAGCGTTTGTTTCGAGTACGGTAGTCATCGTGTGTTCTCCTTGTCTCGATTCCCGCTCAGTACTCGCTCGGAAGGAGCAGGGTGGTGTGTGACCTTGAGTTTTCGGTGATCACCCACACCACGTCGTTGGCCGTCGTGTGATAGCTGCTCATGAGGCGAAAGCCTTTTTCCAGACTGAATTGGTTTTCCTTGCGGTCTTCTTCTGGAATTTCTCCCCAATCGCCCGTCACATGGCGGGAGAGGAAGTCCATCGGTGATTGTCCAGACTTTTCAAGAGCAGCCAGCGCGCCGGGTGTGGCCACGAGCTGGCCGAGGTCAAACAACGGTTTACGTTCTATCTTTTGCATTCCTGAAAACTCCTTGATTTGAATTTGGGTTTTGGTTCTCAGAGGCGCGGCGGGAAGCCGCGCATGAAAAGCAAATGCCCTTCATGGCGAGGGAAGGCGACTGTCCGTCCGCGCTGTCAAGGGCGCCGGGGTTTGGCGTTCATCGGAGCGCAGCGAAGACCCTTGACAGAAGAAGCGGACGGATCAGGCGCAGGGTTTAGCCAGGAAGGGGCAGTGGGTAGTGAATTCGAAACGATTCGTTGCATGCTCCAATAAGCGTCGCAAGGCAGTCCCACGTTTTCTCATTGCGGCCACTGCTCGATCTGCATCGCAGCTCTGCAAGACGAACGGCTGCGTCGTTGGTGCCAATCGCACAGGCGCTCACTCGTCGGTGAGCGCCCCGAGAAGGAGCGAAGCGGCCTGCCGGATGAACGAGAGACTCTCGGTGAGGACGGCGGCGTCTCCATTCCAGATCTGGATGTAGTCGCTGCTCGCGGAGCCCGTGTCGAGACCAATCGCGCTCGTGACCACAAAGGCGGTGGCTTCGGCTTCCGTCTCGCGGATGCGCTTCGAGGTGGCGCTGCGGCGTTCTCCGCGATGTAGGAGCTCGTGCGCCAGTTCGTGAGTCAACGTGGAAAATTCTTCGGCCGCGGTCTGGCCGGGCAGGAGTACGACCTTGCCGCCATAGGAGAGGCCACGGGCGGGAGCGATCTGGTCCGAGTATTCGACCGAAATTCCCCGCGCTTTTGCGAATGCTTGGAGCTGAAGGATGCGGTCCTTGGGATCGCCCTGAACGGTGCCAATCGCAGGCAGTTCCTTGCCGTCGGTCTGGGTGATGTCGAACACATAGGCTGCGCGGAAGCCAGCCACGGCGGACGTACTTTCTCGCGGTTCTTCGTTCTGTTCTTCTTTCCGGCGAAGCATGGGCGCCAGAATCACGATCCCCTTCTCTCCCTTCTTGACGTAACGGCCCAGCTGATTCCAGGTGCGGAATCCGGCGACATGACTGGCGTTGGGTTTCTGCGAAGCGATGAGCATCACATTGTGCAAGCTGTAGCGATGAAAGCGGCCGATAGCCTTGAGATAGCTGGTAAGAGCCTCGCTGTGGCCTTGCTGCAACGCATCGACAAGCTGCTCGGTGGCCTTCTCGGTGAGTTCCTTGATTTGTTCTGATTTCATTTCCGTTCTCCTGTGCGGGGATTTGGTTCCCTCACTTGAGGCCGGGGAACCAAAGAACCGCGACCACAGGAGAACGGAAGAAGACAATTCTAGGAGTCGTGCGAAAGGCAACCGGCGTGACGCGAGTCTGCGAGTGGCGCGACGGTGTGCGAGCGGCTGGTTTATTTGTTCAGTTCGTGTCGAGTTTCAAGGCGGAGGAGGGGTTCAACGGTCGGGCAACGCGAATCGCAAGTATGCGTTACGGTCGCGACGCCGGAATATATAAGGTAGGAATAGGCAGTGTTCCCGTACGGGAACATTTTGGCCTCCTTAGAGCGACAAGCGCGGTAATGTTCCCGTACGGTAACATTTCATTGACTTTTATTCCAAAAAAGCTAGAATATTCCCGTACGGTAACGTCCGGCTTGGGATCGGATGAAAGCTATGAAATACACACCACAGGACATAGGCAAGTTGGTCCGCGAGACCCGGAAAGGGCTTGGCGTGACGCAAAAGGCGCTCGCCCTGACCTCCGGCACGGGTCTGCGATTCATCATCGAACTCGAAAAGGGGAAAGAGACCGCCGAAATCGGCAAGGTTTTGACGATTCTCCAGACACTCGGCATTCAACTGACACTAACGGCGCCGCCCGCGGCGACAAAGCGAGGGTAGGGCAATGCCACGCACGCTCGATGTCTACCTGCATGAACAGTTGACCGGCCACCTCATCCAGGACGACGGCGGACAGATGTCCTTTGAGTATCTCGAAAGCTGGGTTTTACAACCGGGAGCGGCGGCGTTGTCGCAATCTCTGCCGCTGCGTAAGGAGCGGTTTCCCGCGAAGGAATGCCGGGGATTCTTCGGTGGCATTCTGCCGGAAGAGAGCAAACGCGAAATCATCGCCCGTAATCTGGGGATTAGCGCGCGCAACGACTACGCCATGCTTGAGCAGATCGGCGGCGAATGTGCGGGAGCAGTGACGTTCCTTCCCGCGGGACAGGAGTTGCCCAAGCGGGATTACCACTACCGGAAGCTTGACGCGAAGGAACTGGCCGGAATCCTCAGAGAGCTGCCTAAGCGGCCTTTGCTCGCCGGTGAGAAAGGCATTCGCCTTTCCCTGGCTGGCGCACAGGACAAAGTTGCCGTTCGTATCGAAGGCGAAGAAGTTTCGCTGCCCTTGGGCGGCGCGCCCAGCACGCACATCCTCAAGCCGGCGGTCGAGCGTTTTGCAGGTGTAGTGTTTAACGAAGCGCTGTGCATGACGCTCGCGGCGCACATGAATCTTCCCGCAGCGAAAGTGGAAACCAGAAAAGTCGAGGATGTCGAGTATCTACAGGTGGAACGCTACGACCGCAAGCACGTAACGAATGACGGTGCGCCCGGTGTCGAACGCCTTCATCAGGAAGATTTCTGCCAGGCGCAGAACATTGTCTCCGAATTAAAATACCAGAAGGAAGGTGGGCCATCATTCAAGCAATGCTTCAGCCTGCTGCGCAACGTATCGACCGCACCAGTCCTTGATCTTGCGAATCTTCTGGACGCCGCGATTTTCAACTATCTCATTGGCAACAACGACGCTCACGGCAAGAACTTTTCACTCGTGTACCCGGACGAGGAAATCCGGCTGGCACCGCTCTACGATGCGATCAGCACGATTTATTACGCTGAACTGAACAGCGACATGGCCATGCGGATTGGCCGCGAATACTCATCCGACAGAGTCACGCCAAAGGATTTCGAGGAACTGGCGGGGGATGCGGGCCTTGCCAAGCCGCTTGTCCGCCGCCGAGTCCCCGAGCTGGCTACAGCTGCGATCGAAGCTCTAGGCAAAATGAACATCACAGACAAGGTCTCTGACGAGGTCGCAAGCGTCATCCGTAAGCGCTGTACGCGCGCGCGGGAAAGATTTCGCAGTTAGTCCAGCGTCATCCACACCAGCTCCGACCTGCACCACGCGGCGGCGTCCGAAAACGGTCTTTAGAGATGCAAAGCACGTCTTCGACCTCGTGCGGCTTGAGCCCAATCCGCTTACGGCGCTGGATTCAAAAGATCGGCGATCACCCAATCGACGGCTACCTTGCAGCCTTTGGCCACATTGATGTCGATGAAGTATGCCGTGCGGGCAGAATCGCGGTCGGCGTGCACATGATTGCGGAGATAGAGCATCATGCTTGAAAGCGCGGCCAGCTTGGTCCCTACTTGGATGATGTTTGCGTCCTTTGCTTCACTGATTAAGACTCCCAGGGGTTTGCTCCTTGCGGCCGGCAACTTGTCGGCGAGGATTGCTTCCAATACACCCCCAAAGAGGCCGACGATGGCCCTCGACAACGGGTATTCATCTGTATGACGCGAAAGGTGCGGCCCACTCACATAAAACATTTCGATCAAACGCTCAGCGAAGAAATAGTTTTCGATTGCGAATCGCACGAGGCTCTTGTCCTGGATTACAGCGAAAAACGACTGATATGTGTGGCCCTCCGAATCCAGGATGTGAGCGAGGCTCGCATCGTAGACCGCCAGCAACGTCTTCATGAGCACGGGCCTATGCGGCGGCATCAACTGCTCGGCTTCCCAATTCTTTTTCGCTTCCAGGTACTCGATGAATCCTTTCGTGAGCGCGAGCAATCGGTACGCACCCATCCTGTTCGGAGTTCTACCGTTGTCTGGGCCGTACTTCACGTCTTCTTTGTACGCTTTTTCTAGATACTCGATCGCTCGCTTCGCGTCAGGTTCGCTAACCAGGTACATGTGGCCCAATCGAAAAAAGGGCATACCCTTCGAGACGGGATGAGGTTTTAGGTAGTCGGCGATCGCTTGCCACGCCGAGACTTGCTCATGAACTGTCTGGAGCGACCAGATGAGCTGATCGATTTGCGTCCAATTCGCGTCGAACAAAAGGGGGTTGAGGTTGAGAATGTCGCTTATTTGAGCCATGACTATCACTTTGATGGTTCGCGCTCCGATGCCTTCTTTGCTCTCCCTCTGCATCAACTCTTTGGTGTCTGGAAGAGTGTTCCTGGAAGAAGCGCGCGGAAAGGAGCCAACGCAGAAGGCCGAACAGGAGTATCGTATCCATTTTCTCTTACAAACTGTTGAATCCTGTCGACGCCTTCCGACGCTGCGGAGGGCGAAACCACGACCTCAGTAATCAGTGATTTCAAATCTACTGTTCGCCGGTGCCCCTTCAAGACACGGTCTGGCGGAGGTGTTAACGGCCGCTCGTGAGGCCGATCGTTCTCGTCGATGTGTCGATTGATGCCGGCGTGGGGATCGATGATCCACAAGAACGCTCTGACTTCCCGCTCTTCGGCGTACATGAGCCGCTTGGTCGTGATAAAACGGAACACGTTCCAGCCCGTCAAATGGCACGATCCATATCGCATAGCTCCCAGAAAGGCTCGATCTTGCATTGCATTCAGAGCGGCCTTCAGTGCGCTATATCGTGAGACTATAGCGACGCCGTCCTTCCCGTAGTCCTCCCACATTTTGGATGTTTCATCACGGAACAGATGCCAGCAGCTTATGTAGAATGCCTCACGGAATTGCGCAAGACATCCGATCGAATCGACGATTTTCCGCCTGTCGTTCAGATCAAAGGGATTGAGACCTAGGATGGGAACGTATTCCTGAGGTGCCAGTCCTTCGGATTCGTCAGAGAACAAATCGGCTCGACAGAAATACAGCTCACCCGAGAGCATGAGATCATGGAATTTCCTCGTATCCATGAAACGCCAGATCACCGCATCCTGATTCTCCGGCTCAAGCTGGTCGACGTAAGTTTCGATTGGCATTCGTTCAACGGCTTTTTGTATCAGATCCAAGCCGGTATTTGTTTCTCACTCTTCGACTGATGCCAGGCTCATATCACCGTCGCACAGCTCCCAGCAAGTTCAGAGGTCCAGTTTCGTTGGAGATAAAAGAAACAGGCTTGAACTCTCTCGGTACATCTTTTGAGTGGTACGCATGTCTTCATCTCCGAAACGATCCGTATCTTTGTCAAAGAACTGTCGGCTTCCTATCAAGCAGGCTTGCCAGCACAATGGGAAGAAAAGGAGAGTTTCTGGGTCCTGGAGGGCTTCCGCAAGATCGGCAGAGCCCCCACGACAGACGAAGGGAATCTCCGAGATTACGAAAGGCACGGACGGAGAGTCGCAGTATCGAAGGCACCAATTGAATCCTGTCAGCCAAGTGGCCCCTTTCTTTATCTCATCGCGCATCTCAACAATCGTGCGGTTTCGTACAAATGCATGCGGCAGAGGTTCGGGGGTCATCGACTTTACTTTGATGCTCTTCCCATCGGGGAGCACGTCTTGAACGATCCAGGCCCTAGCTTTGCTCCATTCTGCTCGTTGACGTTCAAAGAATAGGAGTGATCTCGCGCGCATCATCTGTGCGTATCGGAGCAGAAAGTCGAGATGTTCCCTCCAATTCCCGAAATTGTTCTCGACCATTGATCGCCGAATTCTGGGATATCGCCCTTCAAGGTCAGCGAAAGCCTCATCTGCAGTCTCTAGACCGATTTCTGCTGTGGCGTAATCGTAGAAACCGTAGCGGTAGCCGACCTCACCAGGGCTTCGCTCAGACCAAGTATTGTTCGGAACATCCAGATACCAGAGCGGTTGTTGCAGACTCCACCGTGCTGGATGAATGAAGCCTCGCAGAAAACTCCTAGGAATATAGTGATCCTTCCGGTTTCGACCGGAACTCATAGATTTCCGAACTACCGCAGAGCTGTCCATATTGACGGTTAGTATAGCGAAGGTCTCTGCATCGTGAGGTGGCGGGCGTCGTCAGGGTGGTCGAGCGGCTAGTTGTAAAGCCTAAATCGCGCCCTGATACAGGGCGAGGTCGGAGGTCCTAGGCCACCATTTATTTTTCAGTAGGTTATAGGGGGTTGTCACAGACGCTCAACCCACAACGCAACCCACACTTTTCCGACTTCACTGCACTTTTCGGAATTTCAAAATCTTGCAAGCAGTCCACGATCGGTTCGACAACGCATACGAAATCATTTTGTCCTGAACCGCGGTTTCATAGCCATGTCTGTCAGAGTCGCCGTGCAGAGATGACTGGCGATTCAGGTCACGCACCACTCGGCACGATTGCACTTCAGATCAGAATTGGCTGACAACTCCGCACATCCCTGCTGAGGGACAACTGAGGAAGCATGTAGCGTTCCGCGTTTATCGCGATTACGCGACACAACGGGCACGGAGTTTCAGAGTGTGAAGGCGAGTGGCGAAGGCGCCAAGCCCACGCTGAATTCCAGCCCCTCAGTCCAAGCGAAACTTATACACTCTGTAGAAGCGTCTCCACGAAGTACGAATGTTCTTGTGGCAGACATCGCATTTAGTAGGACTGCTGCCGGGGGATCCAACCAGCACCGACTTGCAGGCTAGGCATCTCGAAATCATCTCCGCGCCACAGTCGGGGCAGGCCGCTGGGGTCGGTATGGATGTCTCCGCGACCATATCCTGGAGTTGAATTGCGCGACCACAGGATGCACTCGAACAGATAGCGACCAGCGGCACACGATCCTCACTGACTAGTGGACGCGGACCCGGCGATACTCTTGGAAGGCGGCCCGAATATCCGCGTGGCAGAGTTGGCATCTATCGGGATCGCGGCCTGGGAGTTCCACCAACAGGAAGCCGCAACTAGGGCAGAGGGTAATCATCGGGGACGCGCAACGAGGGCACTCGATAGGCGTTGGTGTTGATGTGCCTTCGATTGGGTTCTGGAGTTGAATACGGCAATCGCAGGCTGCCAAAGAACAGATAGCTATGACAGGCATGGGGTCAACGAAACACCTGCACCACGCTCTCTAGTGTCGGCCGGATAATCCACCCTAGCAGTATAGCGGCGAAGGAAATACACACGATTCCGGTTATAAGAAGTTGGTTTCGGCTGGCATTCATGAACCCTCCTTGGGCACCCCAACGCGGGGTTATCTCCGTGACCCTTCCAAGTACACAGCAGAAACGGTGCCCTCAAACGTGAGGATGTTTTAGGCTTGCTTTCGGGCTGTGTCAAGTATCAGGAGGGTAATCTTTCGACGTACTGGAACGATGGCGAGGCTGATACTCGACAGACAAAACTAACTCGATGTGTTAATCCAGCCCGAAGGGCAACGCGCCAACGACGCAACCCTAGCCGTTTGCTACCGGGCATGTCACCGCTTGCACCGCAGTGATGCAACGTGCACCTCCGCGCACAACTTGATAACACAAGATTTTAGGCGCAGCATGCGGCAAGTGGGCGAGCGGATTTAGGGATCACAGTCTGAATAGGCCCCTTCCAGCCGCTTCCGGTTTTTTGGAGATGATCGGCTGCCTAGGGATGGGTATGTGCATTTGTTGTGAAAGATCACGCACTGTGTCGGTGAATCTCGCAGGCAGCTTGATTCGTTTTTAGCGGTACGGTGGCGGCAGCCGCCCAACAGCCGCGAGGAGGGGATGTGAAAACATATTTTCACGTTGAGGATGAGCGGTTCGAATCGAGGGATCATGCACGCGGACGGGTTAGGCTATGAAGGAATGGCAGTACCGTCTTCCATGTCCACGAAGTGGCAAATTTTGAAGTAACCAGGAAGACCTCCAAGGGCAACATCCTTACAGAAGTGGTGCGCGGGAGTCTCGATGGAGTGCCGAGGATTGTTTCTGTTCGAGAACTCAACCCCACATACGTCGTACTGGATACCGATGCGAAGCCGCTGCGCTATACGGGGCACACTTATTTTGCAACTCGCGCTGAAGCGGAGGTTGGACGAGCGAATCGGCAGAGTAAGGTTCAGAAACTGGCCGCACTGACTGAGTCTGACATCAGGGAAGTCCATGTCCCCAGTTTAGCCGACATTCTTGCGCAGGACGCGGACAAGATCGAGGCACGACAGGTGGAAGCCGAGGAAGCCAGGAAGGAATTGCAACGTCTCGAAGAGCAAGCCAGTTCGTCGGTCGCCTCTGCACTCGCCGACTTGGACAGGCAGGCCGCGTGTCTCAAGGCTAAGGCTGCGAAGCTCTTCGGCGTAGAGGAGGCCCAAGACAAGCACCCTGCGCGACGTTAATGCGCCTCGGCTCGCCATTTTTGAATTTGCTGGGTCAGTACCCTATAGCACTCGCATGAGCCTTGTTCTAACAGAGTGCGGTCGCCAATCGTCACCGCACCGCGCTTGTACGTAATCAGGCCCGCCCTTTGCAATACGCCCGCAGCGACCGTAACACTGGCTCGCCGCGTACCGAGCATATGGGATAAGTAATCTTGCGTGAGCGCAACAACATTACCCCCCAGCCGGTCCTGCGACATTAGAAGCCATCGCGCCAACCGTTGATCGATTTCATGCAGACGGTTGCACGCAGCGACCTGGGCCGATTGGACGCCCATCTCTTGAGAGAATCGTGACAGAGCCATGGCCAGGCGGGGACATCGACGTAGAGCCAACGCAAGGTTAGCGGTGCTAATTTTGAATCCGCTGCCCCCGACCTGCATGACCACTTGCGCGGGGCTGGTCGTGAACCCCACGGTTAGAGCGAGCCCGACGAAACCTTCACTCCCGGACAGGCCCACTTCAATGCGCTTCCCACTGTTCATGATGTTTAGCACTGATGCCAAGCCGTCGTTGAGAAAATAAGCGACCGTTATCGGCGCACCCTTTTCGGCCAATACCGAGCCCACGGGCAGGGACACGAATTCAAGTTTAGAAAATAAAATACTGCGCTCATTCTTGGCGAGCGCCAGCAGAATCTTATTCTTTACCGGCTCTCCACCAACAATGTTTTTCGCGAACTCAGACTTATTGTTTGTATGTTTCGATGGGTGAGGCATGGCACGCTCCTTGCGGGATCGTCATTTCGCAAGGAACTGCCTTGATTGGTTGTGGCAGAAGGATGCTAGTGAGACAAGACGATGTTACTCCCCTTCGGTGCCAGCGCGGCACGCCTACAGCATCTCACCTGTTGAAGTAAGGTACGCCAGCGCATTAAACGCCAGACGATGGCCGACCGCCTTGGAATCAATGTTTGCCCGATAAAAGTGGGGGTCTCAGCGTCTGGAGCGACGATCCCGTCGAATATGACCGAAGGGCCGCATAGGTCCTTTTCGGGCCGGGAATCCACGATTGAATAACAATGTCCGATTACCCGATTATTCGGGAGTCGCGCGGGCAGTGACGAGGGGCCAGACTTGGTACGAAATTGAGTCTATGCGAAGGTCAGTTTTTGGCCGATACTTTTCCCAGCGTATCTTGTTGTTCCCCGTTCTTGCTCCCACTTCCAGAATGGCTATCTATCTCGCGTTCCACGTCATTAGCCCATGAGGTATCTATGTGAAGTTGGCTCTCAGAGATATACAGCTGCGTCAATTAAAACCTGGAGGTACGAGTTCTTGCCGGGAACTTTATTTTTTCCAGGACAGGGAAACTGGAGAGTCACACTTCCAGATCGAAGCCGATTCGAGCGGAAGGCTTCCCGTGGATGAAGCTGCCGGACTGCTAGCGATGCATTGCATGGTTCGCGGCCAATCGCCTGAGGACTATATCGTCACCGTACGAGCTGCCCAGAACGCGCTGCGGGGCTTGACTAGTAAGGCGGAGAGTCTCATTCAAGCCGCCTATTCCGTTGGAAGCCCTATGAAGCTAACGCGCCGAGAAGGGGAAGTACTACATGGCATTGTGCACGGCAAAGCGAACAAGGAGATTGCTACCTCGATGAATGTAGCCGTACGCACCGTGAAGTTCCACGTCTCGTCGTTGCTGGCAAAGTATGGGGTGCATACCCGAATGGAGTTGGCACGAGAGGTCACACGGCGAAGCCCGCCGATGATGCCAGGATCGTCTTTCGCAATTCGCAATGCGTCGACGCGCCCACAGGTATCGCTCAACCAGGGTGCACGACATGTAGGCCTGATTGCGCTTGCCAAATGTCGGCCAGGAGAACCGAAGTGTTCGGCTGTAATCAATCACACCTAGCTAGGATGGTGTTCCGCTTGGATCGGAGCTCGCGAGCGATCCTCGGATGCTGAAAACCTTTCGCGTGGTCTTCGAGCAGGTGTTACGTCGACCCATTGAGACCGCCTGACTTATCGGGAGCTAATCCGCAGACCCAGTTCCCCGCCATCGGAAATAGTTAGCATCCTAGCCTAGGGCTCAGCTTTCAAGTCTGATTAAATATCCCTAATGATAATTATTATTAAAATGGTACTAAACGACCTTCTCTGCGCGTAGTCTGAAGTCATGGTCAAGCTTCAAACATTTCAACTCGCCGCTCACGAGGATGGTTTCGTCGAAGTTAGCGGAGTCGAAGATGGAAGCGCCGTGTGGTTGAGAAGTAGGATGCCAGATGTGGGCACCAACTTTCACAAGCGTCTATGTCTCGATGGTCTCACAAATAGCGCGACGATCTACTGGCAGGCAGGCGGAGCCCAGGTCGACTCCAAGACCTTCCGCACCGTCTCTAGCTTGCAAGAGTGGCTCGGGTCGCACCCTCATGGCTGACAATCGCGAGCCATCTAACGATTGCCCACCAACTGTGGTTGTCTCGCGGCTACGCTGGCTGCACGATAGTTGAGGCCGCGGATGCGTGCAGTCGATTCGATGAACTAGGCAAAAAAGCGAGTCCCGAGATAAATGCGCTGGAGGCCACCGATTCGTGACATCGCAAGAAATGCTGGGCAAAGTGAGCGTCGGGGATATTGCCGCGGCGATTCAAGAAATTAAGACGGGAAAGCAGCGGATGCCTGCACGAGGAGCAATGACCTGGTGCATTCAGTTTCAAGAAGTTGCATATCCGACGAACTACGTCCTTGGTCTCGCCGTTAAGTCGGCTACGGGCGAGACTTTTGTACCAGACACTCGAAAGGGAGGCAAGCAAACAATCAAGATTTTAGAAAAGATGCTTGAGAGAAACTCTAAGTTCAAGGTTATTTTTCGACAGGCTGGCAGTACTACCCGGGACTACCCACCTTTGAGATGGCATTAGATTGTGCCCGAGTCGCGGCAGACTCTTTTGGGGGATGGAAATCGATTGTCCGGTATTAGAGCCTACTAAATTTCAGATGAGACGTTTCAATAGTCAGCTAAAGAGATTCACGATTGAGCCGATGGAAACCTGTGTAACCAGTGAAGAACACCAGAAAAGAACCGCGTTTCACGATTGAGGTTGAAGCTGCCGTTAAGGTCAAGAACAGTGACGGGACCTTCCGCGTTACGACCGTCAACGCAAGTGGATGGGGCGCACTCTTGGAACTCAAGGGGTCAGTTCAACTCGTAGTTGGCGATCCGGTCTTATGCGAGTTTGACATTTCAGACCAGGAGCAAAACCCGCTTCCATGTTGGGGGGCGGGAAATGTTGTCCGTGTCGAGGGCCGCTGCGTCGCGGTCGAGTTCCAATCCGCCTTCTTTGTGAAAGCCGAGACCGTTGCCTAACACGCTCGTCGGAAGAATGAAGCGCTCCAAGTGCCGAGACTCCAGAAAGAGGTAGATGAGAGATATCAATTTGATTGTAGGGGGAACCCATTTCGATGGCCCATGCCACCCGGCTGAACCCCCTTGGGTTGGTTCCCCCGGACCTGTATGACCGGTGAAGCGGCGTATCTTACCGAGGCTCGATCTCCACGCCGCCAGTAAGGTACTAACAAGGCGACGAGGCCGATTGCGATAGGCGGCTCTACTGCAAGTATGGTCACTGCGATTCTCGTAGTTGGCTCCGACCGGACAGTCCAGGGAGTTCGCACCAGAAAAGGGGCACTCCCAGACCAGCCTTGCTCCCCCGTCCTTTCAGAGACGAGAGCAAGGAGTGCCCTCTGAGACTGAATAAAACATCGATATAAATATGTCAAGTACTGTGTGAGTAACCATACAGCAGTAGGATGGTGGGAGACTTCCTTCGGTTTGCAGTGAAATACATCAGGATGTTTTGAGCGACAAGAATGCGCCGGGAGACCTAGAAGAAGCTGAACAAGGCAGATAGTCTGCGATCGGGTGATCGATCCACTGACGCGCGGGGCGCGGGGATCGCAAAACTAATCTCATGTTCCCATCCCTGCTGCGTTAAGTACGTAGCTCATCTCGTTCAGTCTCCGTCTCAATGTGTAGCACATAAAAAAACTCTAATGGAACCTGGTCTGATTCCTTTGAAACATCTTTGCGGAACTCTGTAGTGGCATAGTGGTGACGAGAGCGAGAACATATGACCAGTCTGGTGAAATCTGGGCCAAGTCCAAACAACAAGAGCAACGCTGTCGCTATTGAGAGTGTGGCCGATATCCTCGAACGTGAGCTTCCTGCCGTGATTCAGGACTGGCTTCACCGGGTCGAGAAGGAACCAGACCTAACGTGTATTCCACTGAACTTCGAGGAACGCACGGGACATCTTCCCCAGCTTCTGCATGATGTGATCACGCGATTGCGCCTGGACGCAGGGACGAAAGCCCCGATCTCGACGGCGGCTGCTCATCATGGAGATTTGCGACGCCAACAAGGGTATACAGTAGCCATGGCAGTTGAAGAATCGCGTCTATTGCAAGTCACCATTTTTTCGATGCTGCATAAAGACTTGAAGGCTTTGGATTTCAACATGCTGCTTCCCGACGTTGTAATTATTGCGGACGAGGTGGATGCGCAATTGAAGGAGCAGATGCTGCGGTTCATGGCCGTTTAGCCTGCCCGAGCGCCTAAATGAGCCAACGTCCAGGCGAAAAATTTATGTGACTCTCAGATTTGTCGTTTTGCTTTTGCCTTCACACGGCCGGGAGAGAGTTCTACGCTCAGACGTAGACTTCAGGGGGCAATCTTCCTTCTTAATTCGATAAGCACCTCCGCGCCGGGGACAGCATCCACCGGGCAGGTCTTTACTGCCCAGCGCCCCGACGTGGCAAATTCCTGTAGGAGCACAACGAGTCCCGCCGGTTTGTCGCGCTTCACACGCGCGAAGAATTTCCCCTCGCTATTTGAGTATACTACCGCGCCACCTCCCAACCGAATGGCTGCACCTTCCACCGGCTGGTGGTGCTCGTCGACGACGACGCCGGCGATAACGAATCTGCCGCCAGTGCTGTGGCTCTGACTAGTCGTGGCCGGTCCGGCGAGAGGCCCCTGCAGGTAGCTTGAGGCGTACGTGGTGTACTGCGCGTGCATCATGGGATCGACGTTGGTTTGAAGGTTGAGCGCGGTGTCATGAATTCGCAAGGACACTTGCACCGTGGTGGTCTGTTGAAAGCCTTTACCGCCGACCGGAAAGAAAAGCACAGAGTGATCGAGGCTAACGCTAACTTTGTTGCCGTGATAACCGCCTCCAAGGGCATACGAAGTTTGGCCCTGAAGCTGATTTACGATTCCGGAGACCGCCCACCGGTGAAACTGTTCCTGTAGCACGTGGACGAGCAGGACCCGGTGATTGGATTCGTAGAAATTGGACCGCACAGTGACGGACCCGATCCGCAGGCCCGCGCCGGCCGACGCGCCAGTTGTTTTCAATAGCTTGTACTGACCATCGAGAAAGGATGCTTGCAGGGTGATATGGCCAAGTCCGGCGAAGCCGCTGAGGCTGTTTGTGTTCAGATGGTCGGCCAGGAAAAAATCGTTGTGAGTTGCCGAGAAGCTAAGGCTGCGGAGCGGCTGGTAGTCTGCTTCACCGGTGAAGTATTTTTGATTTTGAAGCAGACCCCCGCTCCCCGCCAGATGGAAAGGGTGACTCCGATAGGAGAGACCCTGGACCGCAGTGTGTTTGCCGCCGTCAATCACCGCAAGGGAGGAGAGGACCAGGCCATTGTCAAACTGGCGTTGCAGGAACAAGCCTACGCCTATGTGCTGAACCCTGGCGGTGACCATGAAGGGAGTGGCATATCCGATGCCAGTAGAACCCGCGAACACTGCGAGACTCGTGTGCCGCGTGTTGCGTTGCACGAACAGCCCGCGAGTGCTTACGCCGAGCCCGGCGCCGTCAAAGGAGTAGCCGAAGTTGCTGACCCCTGAAG
>Ga0210393_10001385_pt1 | contig 20331 bp, 19 predicted proteins | sample IncBWC27OmetaG_FD_160068 | JGI IMG/M metagenome (GOLD analysis project Ga0210393, IMG submission 160068) | Forest soil microbial communities from Barre Woods Harvard Forest LTER site, Petersham, Massachusetts, United States - Inc-BW-C-27-O ... | reverse complement strand
CAGTTGTCGAAGGCCTTGTTGCGCTTGGCGCCACGGATGAGGCAGAGCAGGGCTTGCCGCGTTGGACCGGGAGCGAGCCGCTCGGTGAAATAGCCCAAGGTATCGTCACAGAACGGAGCGGCGATGGAGAGAGTGCGTCGTGCCGAAGAACGCACCAACGCCTCGAGCGCATGAAAGCTCGATTGCCGGAGGATTTGGCCGATCAAGAGGGCCCACAGCAGAGTCTGCGCCGGAATCTGGGGTTGTGGCCGGCCGTCTCCAGGATCCTGGAGATAGCGCCGGAGGCGCAGACGCCGTGTCACATAATGAAGCAGATGACGTGGCGTCGAACGGTTCATTTTTTCTTAGGCTTCTTACGTTCCAGCACGAGCAGTTGTGCGTTGGCCGCCAACACTTCGCGGACGGCGTCTTGAAACTCCCGTCCCGCCTTAACCCGGCGCCGCACCTCCTCGACCCAATCCTTGGGGATATGCTGAACCTGCTTTTTTCCCTGCACCATAAAGGTCAGCGACCAGACGGGATGGCCGCGGTCATCGACACAATGGCAGGTAGGCTTGCCGCAGCGGAGATGCGAGAGAGAGAGCGAGCCGGGGAGAGCGTCGGCGGGGATCGAGAAACGTCGCAGCAGCTGGAACTTGCGCTGACGCAATCGAGAAGCGAGTGGTCCATTGCTCCGATGGATCATCTTAATGTATATATACCATAAGACACAGTACAAATCAAACGATGTCTGTTAATGCGAAAATAGGAGTCTACTGCGGAAGGGTCGCCCAGAGGGTTAAAAGAGCGATCTGACGCTGCTGGAGTAGGATAGCCCCTGTCGATCTTCCGAAACAGCTGATGCTGTCGGTGATGTTCTCATTTCTGTTGTTGCTACCGATAAATTCTGTTCTCGGAAGTTATAAAGTATAAAGGACGTTATCATTCACGGTATCGCTAGGATCACATGACCCAGATCGGGGACGGTCGTTAAAGTCCCTCTCGGTGGTGTCCGAAAGCGACTAAAGAAATCCGAGATTCACAGCTGATGCTTGCCGCGCCCACGAGAGTGGGTGTGTTAATGGCTGCCCCTGGGAAGCTGAACGTCACTGCTCTGAAATACCTGATTGTCCATCTCAACACGCTTCAGACTTCCGTTGAGTTCGAGATTCTGTCGCCCAATCCAAAAGACGAATTGTTAGTGAGTCTAGGCGAGGGCAAGGTCGTTGATCGTGACAAGTGTCGCTCCATGCTTCCAGATTTTCGCGAGCGGATGATCCGGTTCATTGCCGCAGAGCAGAAAGCACACGATTTGGCCGATCAGTCGATTCCGGATCAGTGGTGATTCGTTTGACCCGAAGATTCTGCCCAAGGTATTTTTGCGGCTGGCACCCTCGGAAATCGAGGACTGCCTTTGCATATATAAGGATGACCTTCGCGGAGCGCAGACGCGAACAACACGCCGCAGGTCCGGATGTGTTGTTGCAGTCCGGCAACGGTGCGCTTGGGAGTGATTTTGGAGGCTTGATTCCTAACTCGATAAAATACATTATCGAGTTTAAACAGCGCGGGGCAGGTGGTGTCGGATCTTGTCGTCATTAGTGAACGGAAATTAACGCCCGCCCAGTTCACCGACCTCGCCGACGTACCTCCCGAGCTGGAATGGCTCGCCAACATCACGAACCTCAAAACCCGCCGCGCCTACAAAACTGACGTTGCGGAATTCTCCGCGTTCGCCGGGCTGCGTGAGCCCAGAGAGTTGCGCACCGTCACACGCGCGCATGTGATTGCCTGGCGCAAGCTCTTGGAGTCCCGCAAGTTGGCACCCTCCAGCATTCGCCACAAGCTCTCGGCGCTGTCTTCGCTCTTCGACTATCTTTGTGAACGCAATGCCGTCGCCGTCGATCCGGCCGACGGCGTCAAGCGCCCGGCTGCGAACGGCAACGAAGGCAGCACGCCCGCATTGGGTGACACCCAGGCCCGCAGGCTTCTGGAGGCCCCTGCCCCGGACACGTTGAAGGGTGTAAGGGATCGCGCGATGCTCGCCACCCTGCTCTATCACGCCATCCAGCGCGAAGAACTCTGCGTGCTGCGCCTGCGCGACCTGCCGAGCCGGCAGGGTGTCATGCAGTTTCGCATCAAGGGCGAGCGCGACAAGATCCGTTTCATTTCCGTAGGTCCCATGACCCTGCGACTCATCGCGGAATATCTGGAGATGCTGGCGAAGCACGGCGGGGGCCTGGAAGGTGAAGCCAAAGACATGGATGGTCCCCTCTTCCGCCCGTCAAAAACAACCGCACCGGAACGCTGGACGAACATCTTGACCCCTGCTCGGTCCATCGCAACATCGTCACCAAATATGCGCGGGAGACTGGGATCGGCGTGGAGGCCGTAGGCGTCTGTGTGCATTCGATGCGGGCCACGGCCGGAACGAACGCGCTATCAAACGAGGCGGACATCGCCAAGGTCCAGGAGTGGCTGGGCCATGCGAACATATCCACCACCCGCCTCTACGACCGGCGGAAGAGCAAACCCGAGGACAGCCCGACATTTCATGTGAAGTATTGAATAATGGCGCCGCGACTGAAACAATCCGGCAGGTATCAACTCGGGGAGGCGGACGATGAAGAACTTTGTTTGGGTCTCATTTGACCTTGGTGTGAAAGGCGATTACGAGGGCATGTACGCTTGGCTCGACAGCCAAGACGCTAAGGAGTGTGGCGACAGTGTGGCCTGCTTCTGGTTTGAACATGGGACGCGCGATCTGCTTAAGGAGCTTACGAAACAGCTCAAGCATAATGTCGAGCTCGACGAGAAAAGGAGCCGGGTCTACGTCATCAGACTGGTGAAGGGCAAGATGAAGGGCAGTTTCATTTTTGGTCGGAGGCGCAATTCGCCGTGGTCAGGATTTGGTGCGGCGGGCGAGGATGCCGAGGACAGCAGCGATGAGTAGTTTTGGGAAAACGGTGATCATTGACACCGGCTTCTGGTATGCCTTCTATGACGCGCGCGATCAGCACCATGAGGAGGCACAGGAAAAGGCGGATGTGCTCGAGACTTCAACGATGTTGATCCCCTGGCCTTCCCTTTATGAAACATTGAATACGACGTTCGTCGAGAATACGCTCGTGGTCAGACGGTTTGAAACGCTTCTCCGGCGGGCCAATGTCGTTCGGATTTCAGATGAACCTTACCGGGAACCTGCGTTGGAAATAGTGTTGACAACGGTCACGAAACGAAGCATGGCATTAGTCGATATGGTGATACGGTTAATTTTGGATGACATCAACGTTCGCAAGCACGGAATTCTGACTTTCAATCCTAAGGATTTTGTCGATCTATGCATGAAACGTCAAATAGCAATGATGTAGATTCGAGGGATAGAGAATCATGGCCCGCATAACAGAAAACGATCCTACTCAGATTCTTGCCGCTGCTGAGCGCTGGCGCAATTTGTGTCTGACTCAGGGCAAGTCCCTCCTGTGGTCCGGCTGTGACATCTGGGTCTCCACCAACTTACAAAGATTCAAAACTTGTTTTATCGACCGGCCCGACACCTCCAAGGACAAGGATTTTGAGACGAAATTCAAGGAACAACTGGCACCCGAAACCGAAGACGTGACGAAGCTCGCCTGTGAGTTGCTGTTTGTTTACTTTCTATTCCCGACCAGTGTGGGCGCATCACGAAAACAGGAATTAATCGAGACTGTTGCAAGCTGGAAGAACATCACGATTAACGAGAACGAGGGCGCTTTCGCGTGTTTCAATTCCAGTATCGGCGACCCAGGCCTTGTTTACAACACGGGCCGACCGAACGAGTTAACATATCTTGCTCGGTTCGCGATAGCCATCGCGGAAATGGCTGCCGAGAAGCGTGAAGCGTTGCTGCGCGACCATCTTCAGGTTCGCGAATTGCTCGACAAATTGGCTGAAGCACACCGGGAGGATTTCGGACGCCCACCGCAACTTCGGCATATCCTTCTTTATCTATTGTTCCCCGATGACTACGAGCGTATCGCGAGCGAAGGCCACAAGGGACGGATTTGCGAAGCGTTCGGTGAAATCATCGACGGAGCTGCGCCCGACGACACCGATGATCACCTGAGAGCCATTCGGCGTAAACTCGAAGAATTCTTGCCTGGGAAGGATCTCGACTTCTACTGGCCTCCCCTACGCCAGTGTTGGTATACCGACGGCGAGTCCGAAGCGATCAGCCCATTGCAGGCTCTCCATATCAAGAAGCAGATCGTCCTGTATGGGCCGCCGGGAACGGGTAAAACCTATCAGGCACGCGAGATTGCCGAGGGCTTGCTCCGGCAGCAGCAGCTAAAAAGTCTCGGTCCCCGCCGATTTTTTTCAGCGCCTGAAGCGATTGACACTCTCATCCGGGAACGCGTTCAGCGGGTACAGTTCCATCCCGGCTACGGGTATGAAGACTTCGTCAGGGGCCTTCAGATCGGCAGCAATGGTGAAACTGAGTATCGCGACGGCATTCTCCTAGGCATCGTGGAAAAGCTGAACACCGAGGCCAAGGATCATCGTGACGTCCCCTTCGTCCTGATTCTGGACGAGATGAACCGTGCAGACCTGAGCAAAGTGTTGGGCGAGGCATTCACGTTGCTTGAAGATCGCGACAGTTCCGTGCGGCTCGGCGGCCATGACAAATCGCCGCGAGTCGTACAACTTCCCGGTAATCTCTACTTTATCGGGACGATGAACCTTATTGACCAGTCGTTGGAGCACGTCGATTTTGCGTTGCGCAGACGGTTTATCTGGTTCCTGCGGGGCTTTTCGAGCGAAGATTTTCTCGCGGTATCAAAGAAACGGTGGGAAACACTAACGAAGGCAGGGAGAATTCGGAAAGACTGGGAGAAGGTAGAAGACGAATTCCAGGAGCTCGGTAGCCGAGCGGAAAAACTTAATCAGGATATTGAGGCTAGCAGTTCTCTTGGCCCGCAGTACCAAATCGGACATACGTATTTCTGTGACGTTGTGTCGTTTGCTCAGCAATACCTGATTTCCTCTGAAAAGCGGCGTAACCGTGTCCTGTTTAACAAAAGTGGGGCGGCGCTCGACCCCGTCGAAGGACTCTGGCGCTACGCGGTTGGTCCTCTCCTTGAGCAGTATCTTTCCGGAATCGAGTCGGCTGAGCGCAAGGCTCTGATGGATCGCGCTCAATCTATCCTCCTCGAAGCCGCGCCCCTGTGACTGGGCCGGACAGCAGCGCAAATGTTGTTACCGTGCGGGACTGCTCGCCGTTCCCGGAATTGACACGGGAGCAGGACATTTGGCTGCGCAAGTTGGTCTCTGGCACAAGAACGGCGGAGATGCTTCTTGGACTCGGGCATGCCGATGACAATGCGCAGCAAGACGACGATCCGTTGGCTACGTTCGACAGTGCATCGGGGACATGGTGGGCGGGGCGCTACGTTGGTGAAGTACAGTTTGAAGGTCTGACATTACGCATGGAACCCCGGTTCGGCATGCCAACCTTGCTCCGTTGGCTGTCAACCGTTTGGGGAGTGCGTCTCGTGGAATCCAAAGGAACTCATCAGCAACAGCGAATTTGGCTTTGGCTGGTCATTGCACATCTTTGGGTGGGACGGCTGATTGCCGCTGCTAAGCACGGTTTGCCGTCCCGGCGTGTTGACACAGTCCATCAGGGACACGCTCTGCGAGGACGGCTTCTCGCTCAAAAAACGGCGTTTGCACGTAGGTCCGGCGACGATTGCCTCGTGAGCATGACCCGCAACCGTGTAATGGACGTGAAGATCGGGGGCATACTCCTGGCAGCATTTGAGCGGTTAGACAGGTCTTTGAAGGAGTATGGAGAGTCTCGAAGCTGGCTCCCTGAGCGGGCTCGAACGCTAGTGGATGAATTGAGTAGCGCACTCGGCAGTCGCGACCGTCGCATGTCAAAAGGAATGCGGCCGACAGTTCGCTACACGCCAATTACCGAGAGTTATCGGCCGATTGTCGATCTCTCGCTATCCATTCTGGAACACAGGCCGCTTATGCCTGCCTCCGCCGGTGATCGAAAAGCCTTTGGGATTGTGCTCGACATGGCGGAGATATGGGAACTCTATGTTGCCAAGGTGCTGCAAACCGCCCTGCCCGCTTTTCGCGTGAGTCACACAGGGCGGTCCCGGGATCATTTTCGCTGGCTTCTCCGCAGCTCAATTGATGGTGATAAAGTCGGGTCGTTGCGTCCAGACATTCTTGTCAGGGACTTCCGGGACCGCTGCCTGGCAATTGTTGATGCTAAATACAAAACTACTCGCATCAACCCGACGAATCGTATAGGCGTGATCACCGAGGACCTATACCAGCTTGCTGCCTACCTCTCTGCTTTTGGTGAACCAGGTTCACGACTGGACGGTTTCCTTGTATACCCGGAAGACGAACTGGGTCAGGTGATACAACGGTTGGCGCCCAAAAATCCTTGGTGTCTGTTTGCAGCACCGCAGCGAAATCTTTGGTTTGTGTCGATTGACTGCGGGGTTGCCGACACCTCGATCCAGAGCGAGCATCGAATGGCGAGTTTGGTCCAGTCAGCAATCAAGGAAATGCGCAACTAGGGGTCACTACAGAATCTGCACGATCGGAAGCAATCATGGCAACACAACCTTCGTTGGGGAAAGTCGAAACAGAAGTCGTAGTGCTGTTAGCAATCTACGAATTGATCGACTCGATTGTGCACAAGGGCATTCTTAATGTTTTCGAGGGAGCGGAAACCAGCGAAGTACGTTTCAAGGACGGAGTGTGCGCACGATATTTCAATCTCGTCCTGGTGGACATACTGTCACTCACCGACAAGGATGGTCCGGTTGTTCAGCGGAGTTATTTAGGAGCGCTAGCGGACATCTGCCAGCACCCAAGTTTCGATGTTGGTGACAGCATCCTGCCGCTTCGTGTTGCCGCCCAAACGTTTCGAAGCTGGCTACAGGAGACGATCGTCATTCCGAAGATGTGGCTGCCAACACTCTCTCTAGAAATCGACCTCAAGATTTGTCGTATCGAACTCCTCAAAATTGCTGGGAACATATGCAAACATAACGTGCTCCGGTCTGTGCAAACGATGCGTGCCTTTCAGAAGGCCCTTGCGGACAGCGGTACTACCCTAGATTTGAATCAGGTATTGCTGGCTACAACTGAGGCGTATGGCTGGTTTCATACGCACAAATTTTTTGCGCAAAGCAACGCAATTGTCGAATTCCTGAACAACATTGGGTGGGGAATACGCGATTATTTGGCTCCTGAATATGCTCGAAGCAAGGTCAATCATCCAGACGGAGTCGGTTACTCATACACCTACCCGGCGGAGATCACAGATGATTTCGCCCGCGCCAGTTATTGGGATTTGATGAACAAGCTCAGATCGCAGCCGTATCTACCGCGATTCCGCGTCCGACAATTCTGGAAGGGCGAAGTTGATAAATACTAGGGCGACTTACTAATCGGAGCATAATATAGATGACATAAAGAAGATAATGTGATAGTGTGTCGGGCATGGGAAACCAAGATGCTCGTTCGCTGCCGGCGGAAGCTCAAGAAGATCTTCGCCGGCGGGTCGTGGAGGCAGTTCAGAAAGGTCTTTCGCAAACTGAGGCGGCTCGAGTCTTCGGGGTAGCTCGCGGTACAGTGAGCCGCTGGATGGGGATGGTGGAACGGGAAGGAGGACGGGCGCTGAAGGCACAACGGCGAGGACGACCGCCGGTTTCGCGGTTGGCGCCGCATCAAGCAGCTAGGACGGTGCGCCACATTCTGAGCGGTTGCCCGGACCAGTTGAGCTTGCCGTTTGCGCTGTGGACCAGAGAAGCGGTGCAAGAGTTGCTGTCGCGAAAATTCGCTCTGCAGGTTTCGGTGTGGACGGTGGGACGCTACTTGCGAGCCTGGGGTCTGACCCCGCAGAAGCCGGTGCGCCGAGCGTACGAACAAAATCCGGCTGCGGTACGGGAATGGCTAGAGGAAGAATATCCAGCGATTCGCGCACAGGCGCGACAGTTTAAGGCCCAGATTCATTGGCTCGATGAGATGGGTCTGCGTTCGGACCATCAAGTGGGACGATCGTGGGGACGTCGTGGGCAGACGCCGGTAGTTTTGGGCACGGGTCAGCGCTTTCGCTGCAACATGATCTCTTCGATCACCAATCGGGGGCGGTTAGCGTTCATGATTTTCCGTCAGCGTTTCACGGCGCGGGTGTTTCTGAATTTTCTCGGCCGTCTGTTGCGCTTGATGCGCAAGAGCAGGCGGAAAGTGTTTCTGATTGTGGATGGTCACCCGGTACACAAGTCGCGATCGGTGAGCCGTTGGTTGGCAGAGCACTGCGAACAAATCCGGATTTTCCACTTGCCGTCTTACAGTCCGGAACTGAATCCGGATGAACTGCTCAACCAGGATGTGAAGACCAACGCACTGGGCCGTGTCCGTCCCGTGAACGTTCCGGAAATGATGGAAAACGTTCGCTCTTACCTTCGAATCACACAGGCCAGGCCCCAGTTGGTGAAGAACTACTTTCGTGAACGCCACGTCCAATACGCCGCCCGCTGAAAAGTGTCACCAATTAAGCGCTCGGAGTAATAACTGTGTGAGGCACGACCCCGTCGCGTGATGGCGTCCCGCGCGGGAGCAACTCGTGGTCATTGCGGAAGAATTACCCACCTCTACGACTGGCCGCAAAACGCGACCCGAGGACGCCCGCCATTTCATGTGACATATTGAAGCCTCTTGAAGAATGACGTAACCTTTCATGCACTTGAACATCGGGGAGCGTTGGATGAGCCCGCAACAACAATCGATCCATGTCTGGCAAGACAACGAAACGGAAATAGACCTTCTTGGTTTTGACGTTCACGCCGACCTCATTCGTTCGGTTATCACCGATCCGAGCGTACTTCCTGTGACCGTCGGGGTCTTTGGCGATTGGGGCGGCGGAAAATCGAGCATCATGAAGATGCTGCAGAAGGAACTTTCAAACGAGACGACATATCCCAATGTTGTTTGCCTGTACTTCAACGGCTGGACGTTCGAGGGGTACGAGGACGCGAAGTCTGCTCTTTTGAGTTCCATTCTCATTCAGCTCGGGGAGCACAAAAGGTTCGGCGAGAAGGCGAAAGATTGGGTTGTGAAGTTGCTCAAGCGGCTGACGTGGATGGAAATGGGGAAACTGGCCGTCAAGTATGTCGCGATTCCTGTAGGTGCCGCCGCCGTGACGGGCGGTATTGCAGCGGTTCCCGTGGTAGCAGCCGCGGTGGCCGGCGCCGTCGTGAGCAGTGCTTTGGGCAAGCCGAACAGTGATGACGATACCGCCTCTCCGGAAATCAACTGGTCATCACTCATCGAGGCCAGTCCGGAAAAACCCGATCTTATGGGTGTGCGGAAATTTCGCGAAGAATTCGAGAAGATGCTCGCGAAAACCGGTATTTCCGTGTTGGTCGTCCTCATCGACGATCTTGACCGTTGTTTGCCGGAAAGATTGATTGAGACGCTGGAAGCGATCAAACTTTTCGTTTCTGTGCCGCGAACTGCTTTCGTGATCGGCGCCGACCCGAGAATTGTTCGTCACGCCATATCAACCCGGTACGTTAAGCGTCAGCTCGAATACTCGGGCAACGCTTCGGAGATACGGCAGGAAGAGGAAGGACTCGTTCAGGACTATCTTGAAAAACTGATCCAGGTGCCCTATCAACTGCCACGCCTGTCCCCCAGTGAAATCGAAACCTACGTCAATCTCCTGGCCTGCGAGAAATTGCTAGACCCCGCGCAGATACCTGCCGTCCTGGCCGCGTGGAGGAGCACACGGGCACAGAATATCTATGCCCCTTTCACGGCTGAGTCGATACTTAAAGCGCTAACCGGCGGCGCAGTGCTGCCCACAAATCTGAAAGAGCAATTGGACTGGAGCAAGGCGGTTGCCTCGGTGATAACCGAGGGATTGAAGGGAAATCCCCGGCAAGTAAAGCGAATGCTCAATGCGATGTCGCTACGGAAACAGCTTGCCACCGTCGCTAAGATCTCAATTAAGGAAGAAATCCTCGCGAAGCTGATGGTGCTTGAATACTCAAACCTTCCGCTGTTCCACGAACTTAATCAGTGGCAGGCAGCGGAGAAGGGTGTGCCGTCAAAACTCAAGTCGCTTGAGACGGAGGCGCTGAAAGAGGAGGACGCTTCCGAAACCGCACCACCGGAAGATGGGCTCGCAAAATGGCGAACGCCTTCGATGCTTTCCTGGCTGCGTATGAGGCCACCTCTGTCAGGGGCTGATCTCCGTGATTACTTCTGGCTCGCGCGCGACAGGACTGGTTCAACTCTCGCAGGCGTCACGATGGTTCCGCCGAACGTTCAGTTAGCCCTGCGAAAACTGCTCTCCGATAACGAAGGGGAAAAGAGTCAGGGTTTGAAGCTGGCGCCCGGCCTTTCTGCCTTGGAACTGCCTATGCTTTTGGATTTGCTGAAACAGGAAGCAGAACACCATCCCGACCGCCTCGCGCCAGTCGGTGCTTTGTACAAGCTAGCCATCCAAAAGGTTAGTGGGGCCGGTGCGAAGCTGATAGACACTGCCCGCAGCATACCTACAATGTCACTTCTGGCTTCTGTCCCCCAGAACATTTCGGAGCTAGCCCAGAATGAACCGCAGCTGCGGGACTCTGCGACTGTGGCTCTGAAGGAAATAGCAGCTCAGAGCACAACGAAGGCGGGCAAAGCAGCAAGCAAAGCTTTGGAATCGATGCAAAAGAAGAAATAGCGATGGGAACTTCAAGCGGTTACAAGATGCCAACAGGGGGCAGTTGGACGCCCCTCAAAAATGATGCGACGGATTTCGTTCAGGGCAGCGGAAGCGCCGAAATTACGCCATCCAGCCTAATTGCGGATTTCATCCGCGCGACAGGCGGTCTTGCTGGTTTGCTGCAGGGACATGGCGGTACCGTCCCCCTAAGCGGAGGGACAAGGGGTGCTGGATCGACGAAAGCTGGGAGCGGAGGCGTCGGCGGCGCGGGCGGGACGGGAGCCGGAACATCGGCCGCAGTCGGAACGGCCAGGAACCTTGGCGGATTCCTGTCGAGTGTGGCGGATGTTGGTCTTGAAAAGACGCTCCGTGAAAGAGGACTCGAAGGTTCACTCGGAAAATCAGCATCGGACTTGACGGATACCCTCCTGGATGAGTTCGCCGGTCCAGCAAGTACGCTAGATAACGCCCTTGCGAGAGAGTCGCTTGCCGAGATCAGAGATGAAATTCTCAGCGAAGCTGAGACCTTTGAAGATGTGGAGAAACAGTTGAATGCCTCTATCGACGAGCTGGGAATCTTCGGCATTCTCGCGAGTTTTTTTGGGCATTACATATTCAAAATGTTTTGCCGAAACTTCTATGAAGAATGGGTCAAGAAGGTTGGCGAAACGAAAGCAACGAGCAGCCTCAAGGAAATAGAGGAGTACATTCGATCATCTGTACGGGCCAAGTTCGCCGGACGCAACGTCACGGCAGCCGACTGGAAAAAAGACGAAGGCAAGCTGGTTACCGAAACCGTCCTCACGGAAACACTGGAAGTCTTCGGGGTGACAGGATGACCATCTCGGTGAACTTTGACGGTAGCAAGCGGCGCGATGACGGGCTCGCTCTCATCACAGTGGAAGGAGCGCGATTAAAGCGTGTAGAGGTCGATCTGCCATTTCGGAATCTCTATCGATCCCTCGGTTCACCCAACCCGACAGCCCTTGACCTCCTAGTGGTTGCAGGTGCCTGTTATGTGGTCGATAAAGCCGTTAAGCGCACATCGGCTTCGGATTGGTGGACGCGGGATTTGCGTGTAAGCTTTCCGGTTTCAGATCCTAAGCGCTGGGAAAAGGTTGCCGACCGCCTCAATACGGCGCTCTCCTTTTTGTCAGGAGATGTCTGGCGAACCTCGTTTCGTCAATCGCCGTGCGAATTATTCGTCGCACCAAAAACTGGCCACAAGAAAGCATTGGCACCCGGAGAGCCGGACACATTCGAAGCCGTGTCGCTGTTTTCTGGTGGGTTGGACTCGCTTATCGGAACGATAGATTATCTTGAGGCGAATCCCGCAAATCGGCTGCTGATGATCGGACATTACGATGCCTCCGGGCCGCGTAGCCAACAAAGAGCCGTCTACGACCAAATGCGTTTGCGCTTCCCGGGACGTACAAAACTAGTGCAGGTGCGCGTTGCGCAAAGACCCAAGAAAAACGCCGAGTCCACTTTACGTTCCCGCTCCATAGTGTTTCTGGGGTTAGGCATATACGCAGCTTCGGAAATAGGCGAAGCCGTTCCGCTGCTGGCACCGGAGAATGGAATGATCGCTCTTAATCTTCCTATGACGCCGTCCCGCAGCGGGTCGTGCAGCACCAGAACGATGCACCCGTTTTATTTAAATACTCTTCGATCTGTCCTCAAGGACCTGGACCTAAGAAGCGTCCTCATCAACCCGTTGGAATTGAAGACAAAAGGTGAATGCGTAAGTCAGTGCGGTGATCTCAGCCTCCTAACTAGATTGGCTTCGCGAACCGTTTCCTGTTCCCACGGAAGCCGCCGCCAAGACTGGAAAAGGAAAAGCGCTACAAATTGTGGCTATTGCGTGCCATGCCTGTTCCGCCGGGCGTCGCTACACGCCTCCAAGCTGGACTCAGGAAAGCAATATGGCGTCGACGTATGTAAAGATGAGCTTACCGTTAATTCTGACAGAGACAGCGCGGATGATCTGAGGGCGGTTACCAGCGGCCTCCGGCATTTCACCACTGATGCAAGCATCCGAAAAGCGATTATAAGTGTAGCCCGCGTAGAGCCGCTTGGCGGGTACGTTGACCTGGTTCACAGAGGCCTCAAAGAATTGCAGACCTGGATTGCTGACACAGGTTCAGCGTCTCTGCGGAGAGCGGCTGGCATTAGCGACGACCGCCATGCTTGACGCACACTGCCACCTAGACCTGTATCCACATCCGACGCAAATCGCTACCGATGCCGAAAAAGCTGGCGTATTCACCGTTTTTGTAACTAATCTGCCTTCCGCCTTTGATGCCGCATATCCGCACACTGCAAAATTCAAACAAGTAAGAGCTGCGGTGGGGCTGCATCCGCTGTCCGCAAGCATGCACACCGAACAGGAATTAGGTCGATTCAAGGAGCTTGTGGCGAAAACTTCGTTTATCGGAGAAGTTGGACTCGATTTCTCGCGCGAGGGCCTTGCTACGCGGGACAGGCAGCTGATCTCATTCAAGTTCGCCCTGCAATGCCTGAAAAACGAACCGAAGTTTCTCACAATTCATTCACGGCAAGCCGAATCGGCCGTGCTGGATGTCCTGAAACAGGAGTATTCGCATCCTGTTGTATTTCATTGGTATTCGGGCACGCTCAAAAATTTGGAAACGGCCATGAACTGCGGCCACTTTTTTTCAATCAATCCCGCGATGACGTGGAGTAAGAAAGGCAGGGCGATCATTGAACAAATTCCACGCGATAGGGTACTTACCGAGTCCGATGGCCCTTTTATCGACATCGAAAACAGACAGATAGTTCCTGCAGACATTCACATTGTGGAACGAGCGTTGGCTGAACTATGGGGAACCGACTCTGCGGTAGTTCGCAGTTCTGTCATGCACAATTTTCAACGGTTGATGGAGCCGTTGAAAAAGCCGAAGAAAGGCGAGGCTCATGCCCTAGGGAAATCAACTTAGTTTGGCGGTTATGACTTCGTCCCCGAAATAGCGGCGCAGCAACTTTATCAAACGCATGGCTTGGCTGTCGTCCAAATGCTCACAATATGACCGGAACGCGGTCTGAACCTGTTCCAGTAAGAGTCTAGGATTGACGATAAGCGTCGAACCGGAAATTGTCAGCAATTGTTGAAGTTCGAGCGAGAACTGCCCAGAGCCCTGACCAAACGCCTTAACGCGTCCCTCATGCGCCAAGCCATTCCTAAAATAGTTCCAAAAGCGCTCGGTGAGCTTGTCGTCATTTCCGAACCCTGAGAGGTTTTTCCGAATCCACTCAGGGGCAGAGGCTTCACCCGAAATGTTCGCGATGAACTCGACTGCCGCGCAGCAGACGAGTCCGCTTGCGAACGCATGGCCCTCCTCGGTCAGGCGCCACGCCGGGAGCAGATAAAAACCCTCGACCCTGTCGTGTACTGCATCAATCATTGCTTTCGTCTCGGCGAAATCAAGATCGGAGAACCTATATCGGGGCGAGAAATACAAAACGTCACCGATTCTCATCCGTTTCCCCTTTCTAACACCCGCTGCAATGGATTTCCGCTTAAGGATCAAAGCCAGATCGATCTGACGGATGTGCTAGATAAGGCTGCCGGTCAGCGAGAGCGTGCGCCTCACATACCCCTGAAGCTCGCTATCGTCGATTGTTTCGTTCGCTGCGTTCGGATTCTCCGCGTGGTGGTATCGACGGCAGTAAATATTTATCTCATCGAGATCATCAGCAATCGGATAGAGCGTATGCATGGGTCCGGCCATCCTGATTTTCCCCACGATGACGCCCATCATCTCGCCGTCCAGAAACTGAGCGGGAAAGAGATTCCGGCAGAAACCCTCCAGCACGGGCCTTATCTTCTGTGTCACATCACGAGGCTCGCCTTCTCCGATGGAAAAGTATCGTTGCAGCACATCGATGTCGGCGCGGTAGCGGGCCTGCAAAGCGCGCTCGATGTCCCACTCCGCTATCGTCGTGTTTTCTTCACCCACGCGCGCGAGCTGCAGCGTCTTGCGATCCGCGGGGAGGAGCCGGTCCCACAGCAGCTTCAGAAACCTCGGTTCGTGCGAGAAAACGATGACTTGGGCGCAAGTCTCCCCGCATTTGTAAATTTGGTGGACGGTGTGATTTCGGCGGAAACCGTCCTGGCTGCTGAACGGATCGTCAAACACGACAACTTTGCGGCCACGGTTCGTGTCCTGCTCCAGTTGTGCCAGAAAAAAAGCAAGAGCCAGCGTACTCTTGTCGCCGGCGCTCAGTGTGTTTCTAAAGCTCGGCCGATCATGAGGCGTGTCGGCATCGCCGAGATCAACCGAGTGCTGGTTAATCACGATCTGATAGCTCGTGTTTGGCGTGCCGCCGCGGTAATTATGGGTCGGCTGCGTAATACGAAAACCCGCGTTCACGCGTTCCATATAGTGATTAATGCGCTGGCCGTAAGCGGTGATGACCTGGCTGGTATGTGCATCGAGCTGTTCGCGGGCTTGAGTTTTCGCCGTCTCAAGCGCAGTCTTTTCAGTCTGGAAACGCGTATCGGACGCGCATAGCGCCTTCACATTCTCCGTATGTCGCGCGCGGAAAGCTTTCAGACGCGCCAATTCGTTTTCCACTTCGTTAAGATTAGCCGCCTCGGCCTGGCGCTTTCTGGCGTCGATTATCGCGTTCGCCGCGGCAACAGCGGGATTGTATTCGCCAATCGCGGAGCGCAGCGCCTCAAACCCCGCCAGCGCCTGTGTGTAAGGTTCGTCCGGCGGCACGGGCTCAAGGGGCCGCGCCTCTTTCATATCGAGAAGCGTTTTCGCCGCCTCGCGGAGTGTCCTCATGACTTCGGGGGCCGTATCGGCAGCATTCAGAACCGGGGCGGTGAAATTACAGTATTGACTCCAGAATTCCGCGTTGTTGACGTTCTGCAGGTGCGTCTGCGTTAACGATGCGGACGCACGATCACTGATGCCGGATTCGATTTGCCTGCCGAGCGCCGCAACCTGATCTCGCAGCGCGCGATATTCCGGGCCGAATAGTTCCGTGTAAACCGGAAGAATATTGGTGGGTCGCAGGTCCTGCGTGCAAAAAGGGCATGTATCGTCGGTGATGAACGAAAGCCCTTGAGTCAGCCAGGCCTCTCCCCGTCCCTCCATCCGGTGCTGGGCAACGTGCTCGGCGACGCGAGTTGCGGCGTCCTGAGAGACATTGGCAAACGTCTTGGCCAGAACCTCGGCGAAGGCGGGAGGAAATGCGGGCACCGCAATCGGCGCAAGGATCGCCCGCTGACGCAACTGGGCGGCCCGCTGTACGGCCTGAAGCTCCTGTTCTTTGGCCGCAATTTTGGTATCGATCGCGGCGTCTTCTGCCAAGGCGACAAAGGCCTCGACGGTCATTCCAGCCGGAAAGTATTGCTGCAGACGGGTGCGAAGATCCCTTATTTCGGTGTTTTTGGCGCGAATCTCATTGTCTAGCTCATTCACGCGTGCCGCCAGCGTCACGCCCTGCGCGCCGACGATGACTCTGTAAAGATTTCGGCGGTGTTCGGTATCGACAAGATCCCCTGCAAATATGTTTTCGCTGACGTAGGTGGCGTCAAAAATGGCGATGTCCGGAAAGAGCGCCGACCAGTTTCCCCCTCGGAATAGGACCGCAGCCCCTCCCATCATCAGGTGAATATCCGGCGGGTCAGGATTGCCTAGTGTCTTGCGTCCCAGGACGATTGCGGGAACGTTCGCAAGTAATGATCGAAGAATTGCGCAAAGGGTGGTCTTGCCGCGCCCGTTTTCGGCAAATACAAGCGTGAACCGCCGCAAAGTAACGTCGCCGGCGGCAACACAACTCTTAAAGCGACCGACACTCTTGATATGAACGATTTTTTGCAGCATAGCAGGCACACACCATGCAACGATCCTCTTGGAAGCACCCAAAAACAAAAGAGAGGCACGTCACCAGCTACTACATAGCACTATATTCGGGATTTGTCGCAACGGGCGATATTTCACCTTGGCCCGCTCTGGATTGTCACTGTTATCGCGGGGTCTTATTGTGCAGCTCGTCGTGATCCACGTTGCAGAGCGTTTCGAGATTTTCGACGGTGTTTTCGCCTTTGTCCTTGTGGTGCTGCTTGTGGTGAAGCTCCAGCATCTTCCTCGGGTCGTCCGGCGAGAGCATGGAACGATTCCAGCCGCATACGACGCATTTGAATCCGTCACGCTGCAGGACCGCAACCCGCACCGCGTCCGGAATTGCCCGGTCGTGCTCGTAGGTTTGCCTGTCCTCTTCCAGGACATAGACGCCGATCGCCAGGTCTTCGCGGCCGCTGTTTTTGGTGACGATAGGCCAGCCTTGCTCGGTCCGCAACTCGCGGACGCGACGTGCCCACTCTTTCTTGTCTTTGGCGAGATATTTCAGTTCTTCGCCGGTGATTTGCTGGCCGACGTTCTTCCGAAAATACTCGATGATCTTGTCCGTCACCGAGGCCTTTTTCCGTCTGACTTCGTTAAGGACGTTCCAACGGTGGGCTGCCTGGCGGTCCTGCTCGGCACGCATCAAGACGTACTGGTCGGGCTTGATTCTGGAAGGCTCGACGCCGAGCATCTCCCTGAGGCCGGCGGTCTCGCCTTCGTTTTCGGCGGCGCGGGCGTCCTCGGCCATGTCCTTAAACGTCACGCCCGAATAAATCCACCAGCCGAACTGGACGCGGAGTTCGCGGACACGCCGCGCCCATTCCCCGATGCCGGAGACGACCATCAATTCGTCGCCGTCGATGACTCTGAAGGGATACTGGACGAGATAAGCGATGATGCGGTCGCGCGCGCCCAGGGCACCGCTTTTGGGCATCAGTGAGCTGCCGAGATCCCGCAGCTTGTGGAAAGCGGGAATCAGCGCGATGACTTTGGCACGGAGGTCGGTCTTTTTGAGCTCGGCCGCAAAGTTGGTCAGGAGTTCGACGAGCGAGCTTCTGAGCGGTTCCGGCTCGTCGTTAGGTTGCGACCGACGCGGCAAGTGCGACCTCCGTCGGTTTTCGTTTCGGCCGGTCCGTTTGTGGGGAGAAGGCGTCGAGACAATTCTTCACCATGGTGGCTATCGACCCGGCCAGGTCGGGAGGAACGGCATTGCCGATCTGTTTGGCGATGTCCGTCTTGCCGCCCTTGAAAATGAAGTCATCCGGAAAGCCCATGAGGCGGGCGGCCTCGCGGTGGGTGATGGGGCGATCCTCGACGGGGTGCAGGTAGCGTCCCTTCTCGGGCTTAAAAAACTCGGTGCGGATCGTGACGGAAGGCCTGTCCCACCAGAGCCGGCCGAAGAGGTCGGTGCCGCCCGATGTTTTCTTGATCCAGCAGGCGGGCGTAATGTGCCGGGCGTTCTTTTGCAAATCGAAACGATTGCCTCCCGGCGGAACGGCCCTGTAACGGGCCAGGCTAGTCTTGGTCGGATTGCGGCCGAAATGCAGATCGAGCGGCGGTGCAGTGCCGATCTCCGTTCCTTTCGGCTTTCGCAGATCGCCGATGGCCTGCCTCACGGTACGCCACGCCGGAAGGGCCGTCTTCAGTTCCGGAGCAGCATGCGTCGGGGCCGGCGGGAACGACGGGGCGCAAAGCCCCTCCCCTCGCCATCCTACGATAATGGTGCGCTTGCGGGTTTGCGGTGCTCCGTAGTCCGCGGTATTGAGGACTGCCGCCTCGACTTTGAATCCCATCCGCTGCGCGCGTCGCTTTATTTGGATGAGTTCATCGGAGTGGTAAAGCTCGGAAACGTTTTCCATCACGAAGAGTTTTGCGCCGCTGCGCTCGACGACATCGAGGTAGGGCTCCCAAAGGGCGCGCCGCAGGTCGCCGTTTCGTTTCTTGTTCAGCAGGCTGAAGCCCTGGCAGGGGGGGCCGCCGATAACTACGTCCGCTTGGGGAATGCGGGGCTTCTCCGCCAGCCAATCCTCGATATTCCTGCAGACGGTCTTGCCGGCGAAGTTCGCGGAGTGCGTCGTGAGCGAAGGCTCATCGTTGTCCACCGCCAACACGCACTCGAAGCCGCCGCAAAATCTTCGATCGACGAATCCCAGGCTCATGCCGCCGGCGCCGCAAAACAAGTCTATGAGCCTGTATGTCATCGCGAAAGATTCATCCTTGCATCCTTGGTTCCGTGCGTTCCAGAAACCGCGCAAGCTTCTTCAATAGCCCGGCCTGATTTTTGGTCTGGCAACCCCACACCGTCAATACTTTCCAGCCCTCTTTGCGTAACTGCTTCCGTGCCTTGTGATCGCGCAGCTTGTTTTTGCCTATCTTCTGCTTCCAAAACACGACATTTGAAGAAGGAAGATGCCCGCGACGGCAACGATGCCCATGCCAAAAGCAACCGTTGACGAAGACCACGCTTCGCCTCGAAGGAAACACAATATCCGGAGTTCCGGTCAAGTCTTTTCTGTGCAATCGAAACCGATATCCAAGTCGATGAAGCATTGATCGTATCAAGAGTTCCGGCTGCGTGTCCCGCCCGCGAATGCGAGACATTATGCGGCTTCTTTGCTCCCGTGGGAATATGTCCATCGCTGGCGAAACCTTCGGCGCTGCATTCGATATACCGAGTGCTCCCAGAATACCGCCTCCGTGTAAAGCGGAAAAGATCGCGCGCAGGACCTGAGAGCGCCCTCCTCTTTCGTTTTGCATTTTGGGCCGGATTCAATTTTTCCGTCGTCGCTCGCAGTCTCAGCCGCCGAGCATTACCGGGCAATACTAGCATATTCGCCTTATGTTCGCCCAGCTCCGCAAAACGGGACGACGCGCTCAGCCGGGCGTCATACCGAACGAAATGGAATTAGCGAGGTCGCGATTTCTACGCCGTTCGGCGTTTCCGGCGTTGAGACCGGGATGCCTCGATTCAACAGCAGAAGTTCGAGGGTGCGTCTCGCCTCGTCCTTATGGGCGCCAGGGCCGACGACGATCCTGCGCAGTGGAGACGTTTCCGGCGCCGCGAGGCCGACTGGAATCTCGATATACGGCGTTCGTCCAAACTGTCCGTCGCGAAATTTGACGATTTCAATGCGTTTGCCGTCTTTCTCGATTGGCGCAAGCGCCTGTTTATCCGCCTGAAAAATCACCCTCCACTCGCGCTCCTCTCGGAAACCGACGTGCTTGACGCGCCCAGCCGCAGTAAAAAACTTCGCCGTCGCGCGGGAAAGGGACTCCAGGAAGTAGTAGGCGGATCTTTTGTATTCCTCGGATGGTTGCGGCAGGATTGTTACAAACGAACTCGGGACTTGCACCTGGTTCCGTCGCAGCTCGTTAAATCGGGCGGCGGCGGAGCGGCCCATCTCCTCGAAGAACCCATTCTTCTCGTCGGCGTCGTAGACGCATGCCTGAAGCGTGGCCTTCGCTTTTCTGTTGTCTATCTCGACGCGGGCTTTAAGAAGATTCTTGTCGAATCCGAGACTAAATCCTTGGGTCGCGGACGCGTAACCTCTCCATTGGCTCAGCCGATCACCGGGGTCTGCGCCGTCCTGCGAAGCGGTGGTAAACGAGCAAACGAACGTTTCGTTCGACGAGTCCGATCCGGCTATGATTTCCAAAATTTCGGGAGCCCTTCTGGATACCATCCTGTCTATTAGGAGCCGGGCATCCGGGGGAAGATCTTCCGGAAGTCCAGCGCGGAATGTGTCG
>Ga0210393_10001384_pt1 | contig 20337 bp, 19 predicted proteins | sample IncBWC27OmetaG_FD_160068 | JGI IMG/M metagenome (GOLD analysis project Ga0210393, IMG submission 160068) | Forest soil microbial communities from Barre Woods Harvard Forest LTER site, Petersham, Massachusetts, United States - Inc-BW-C-27-O ... | reverse complement strand
CTCGATCCAGCTTCACATCCGCGCCCAGCGTCTTGCCGAGCGGCGATGCGGCCACGCCTGCCGCCCAGATTACAGTCCGTGAATCGAGCCGCGTACCACCGTGCACGACGCCGCGATCGTCGACCGCAGTCACCGGAGAATCGGTGATCACCTCGACGCCCAGACGCTCGAGCTGCCGCCGCGCACTGGCTGACGATTCTGGCGACATCGCGGGCAGCACCTTGGGGCCAGCCTCAATCAGAATGATGCGCGCCTTGCCGGGATCGATTTTTCGAAAATCGCGCTCGAGCACGCGCCGGGAAATCTCGGCGAGCGCCCCCGCCATCTCGACTCCCGTCGGGCCCCCGCCGATTACCACGAAGGTCATCCAGTTCGCGACTTCCGCCGCATCAACCTCGCGCTCGGCCGCCTCGTATGCGACCAGCACGCGCCGGCGAATCTCGACCGCGTCTTCGAGCGTCTTCAGACCCGGCGCCGGCTCGAGCCATTCGTCGTGTCCGAAGTACGAATGCGTCGCGCCGCTCGCGACGATTAGAAAATCGTAGGCCACTTCGCCGTCGAGCAGCTGTACGATTTTGCGCCGCGTGTCGAACGACGACGCCTCGCCAAGAATCACGCTCGCATTGCGCTGCCGCCGCAGTATCCGTCGTATCGGCGACGCAATATCGCTCGGAGCGAGCGCCGCGGTCGCCACCTGGTAGAGGAGAGGCTGAAACAAATGATGGTTCCGTCGGTCGACCATCGTCAGCCTGATGGGTGCGCGCTTGAGCGCCCGCGCCGCCGCCATCCCTCCGAAGCCGCCGCCAATGATGACGATGTGAGGAGCAGATGATACGACGGCTTCCACGATCCAGATCGTATCGCTGCCATCCTGACGGAGCGAACACTCTTAAGCGCCGCCGCTCTATCGGATAAAATTCAGAGATCTCGCCATGAACGCAATCGTGTTGGTCGACAAGCCTGCTGGAATCTCGTCGGCGGAGGTGGTGCGACGCGTCAAGTCGCGCGTGAAGCCGGCCCGCGTGGGGCATCTCGGCACGCTCGATCCGTTTGCGACGGGGCTGCTGCCGATCATGATTGGCGAGGCGACCAAGCTCGCGCCGTTTATCGACGGCGGTGACAAGGAGTACGCGGGCGTGATTGCGCTGGGGGTCGAGACCGACACGCTCGATCGCGACGGCGCCGAAGTTCGCCGCGCCGACGTGCCGACTATCTCACCCGAGCAGCTCGCGCAGGTCGCCGCGCAGTTCACCGGTTCGGTCGAGCAGGTTCCGCCCGTGTACTCGGCAATCAAGCGCGCCGGGGTGCCGCTCTATCGGCTCGCGCGCCGCGGCGAAGATGTGCCACCGCCTGAGAAGCGCACCGTCGAGATCAAGCGTCTCGATCTGTCTCGCGAGGCGCCCGGCTCGATTCGATTCGTCGCGACGTGTTCGCCCGGCACTTATGCGCGCGCGCTTGCACGCGATATCGGCATCGCGCTCGGGACGGTCGCGCACCTCGACGAACTTCGGCGCACGCGAAATGGCGCATTCTCGATCGCCGACGCGACGGCCTTGGCCGACGTTCTCGCCATCCTCGATTCCGGCGCTGCGCCGCCGCGCGCGATCTCGCTGCGCGACGCGCTGGTCGGCCTGCCGGAGATGGTGGTCGACGCCGTCGCCGAAAAACGCCTGCGCAACGGCGACTCGCGCGCCCTGGATTCCCAAGTCCCGCCAGACGGGCCGCTCTTCAAGGTGCTTTCGCACACCGGCGAACTAATCGCAGTGGCGCGCGCCACTTCCCGCGTTACGGCGATAGTCGAGAGAATCTTCAATCTCGACGCTTGACTCCGCACTTCGCAAGATAAGAGCCGACGTGCAGATTCGCTTCGCTCAGAATGACACAAAAAAAGAGCGAAATGGCGTCTTCGACATTTCGCGATTTCCTCTCACTGGGTGCAGGGGTCACCCTGCCGAAGGAAGCGTGAAACCCATCGCGGGTTTCACATACAATTAAGTTCCTTCCTCCCGCTTCAGTGGGGGCTGCCTTTACTCCTCGGGCTGGCTCTGTTAATTTGGGCGGCTAAGATAAAGGAAAAGGGAAAGTAAAGACTCCGAATGCCTCTTCCATCAGCCCGTAAACGGGAAGTCATCCAAGCCAACGCTCGAACCACCAATGACAGTGGCTCGCCTGAAGTTCAGGTCGCGCTACTCTCGGCCCGGATCGACCAGTTGACCGAACACCTCGCGGCGCACAAGAAGGACCATCATACGCGCCGTGGTCTGTTGCGATTGGTCGGCAAGCGTCGTCGGCTGCTTGATTACCTGCATTCGCGCGATTTTTCGCGCTACAAAGGGCTGATCGACAAGCTGGGTATCCGGAGATAGGCCGCACATATTCTGCCGCGACGCCCAAAACACATCGGGCGCGCGGGCCTTGGCTGTCACTCGGGCAGGTAACAAGGCGCGTCCTCTGTGACGCCCCGCGGGAAATTAAAACCGCAATCGTCGCGCGGCCTCAGTCCTCCCTCAGGTATCACTAATGTACGAAAAACTCGAAATTGATTTCGCGGGGCGCAAGCTCTCGCTCGAAACTGGCCGTCTGGCCAAGCAGGCGCACGGCAGTGTGCTCGCGACCTACGGCGACACCGTAGTGCTGGCGACCGTGGTCTCGCAGTATGAAGCGCGGCCCAACATGGATTTTTTGCCGCTCACGGTGGACTACGTCGAGAAGACGTTCGCTGCCGGCAAGATTCCTGGCGGCTTTTTCAAGCGCGAAGGGCGCGCATCCGAGAAAGAGATTCTGACCTCGCGCTTGATTGACCGCGCGATGCGTCCGTTGTTCCCCAAGGGCTACGACCGCGAGACGCAAATAATCGTGACGGTACTGTCCGCCGATCGTGACAACGACTCCGACATGCTCTCGCTGATCGCCGCCTCAGCGGCGTTGCTGGTCTCCGACATCCCGCATAAAGGCCCGGTGGCGTCGGTGCGGATGGGCCGGGTCGAAGGCAAAATTGTCGTGAACCCGACCTTCGGCGAGCTTGAAGGCAGCGACGTGTCGCTGGTAGTCGCAGCCAGTCCCGACTCGATCATGATGCTCGAGGGTGGCGCGCAGATCGTCGACGAAGAGGTTATCCTCGAAGCGCTCTTCACGGCCCATGAGTCGATGGGGCCGATATTCGCGATGCAGGAAGAGCTGCAGCGCCGGGCGGGCAAGCGCAAGCGCGAGTTCGCCGTCAAAGAACGCGACGCAGCACTGTTGGCCGCGGTCGAGAAGAGTATCGGCAATGGAATCGAAACCGCGCTCGCGACCAAGGGCAAGAAAGAGCGCGCCGCCGCGCTGTACGCCGTCAGCGACAAAGTCGTGGCCGAGCTCGGCGAGAAGTTTCCCGACCGCGCCAAGGATATCGTCGACGCCTGCGACTACTTGGTGCGCACTCGAGTGCGTCTGGCGATTCTCGACGACGACAAGCGAATCGACGATCGCAAATCCACTGACATCCGCCAGATCAGCGCCGACGTGCAGGTGCTGCCACGCACGCATGGCTCCGCGGTGTTCACCCGCGGCGAGACCCAGGCGCTCGCGACCGTCACGCTGGGCACTTCTTCGGATGAACAGAAGATCGACGCGCTGCTTGGCGAGCGCTTCAAGAAATTTCTGCTGCACTACAACTTCCCGCCGTTCTCGACTGGCGAGGTGAAGTTTCTGCGCGCGCCGTCGCGTCGCGAAATCGGTCACGGTGCGCTGGCCGAACGCGCGCTCTCTCCGATACTACCCGACGAAGCCGACTTCCCGTACACGATTCGCGTCGTGTCGGACGTGCTCGAGTCCAACGGCAGCTCCTCGATGGCCACGGTTTGTGGCGGCAGCCTCGCGCTGATGGACGCCGGAGTGCCGACCAAATCGCCGGTGGCCGGAATCGCGATGGGGCTGGTCAAAGAAGGCGACAAGGTCCGCGTGCTCACCGACATCCTCGGCGACGAGGACCATCTCGGCGACATGGACTTCAAGGTCGCGGGCACCAAGAGTGGCGTCACCGCGATCCAGATGGACAACAAGGCCGGCGGCGTGTCGAAGGAAATCATGCGCCAGGCGCTGCATCAGGCGCGCGACGCGCGTCTGTTCATCCTCGGCGTGATGGAAAAAGCTCTGCCGGCGGCGCGCAAGGACGTGTCGAGCTATGCGCCACGAATCGTCACGCTGCACATCAAGCCGGACAAGATTCGCGAAGTGATCGGGCCGGGCGGCAAAGTGATTCGCGGCCTGGTCGAGCAGACCGGCTGCAAAATAGATATCGAGGACGACGGCACGGTGCTGATAGCGTCGGCGGACGGAACGGCAATGGAAAAAGCCATCAGCATGATCCAGGCAATCACCGCCGAGCCGGAAGTCGGGAAGATTTATCACGGCACGGTGCGCAAAATCGTCGAGTTCGGCGCGTTCGTCGAGATCATGCCGGGCACCGACGGCCTGCTCCACATCTCGCAAATCTCGAGCGAGCGCATCCGCCGCGTCGAGGACGTGCTGCACGAAGGCGACGAGATCAACGTTAAAGTTCTCGACGTCGATCGCAGCGGCAAAATCCGGCTCTCGATGCGTGAAGCTGAGCAGGAACCGGAAAAAGGAAATTAGTCGGCGAATGATTCAAAAGAGCGTTATCGGAAACGGCGTGCGCATTCTCACCGAGGCGATGCCGCAAGTCGTCTCCTCGTCGATTGGCATTTGGGTTGAGAACGGATCGCGCTACGAGGAGCCGGCCGAAAACGGCACCTCGCATTTTATCGAGCACCTGCTTTTCAAAGGCACCAAGAAGCGCACTGCCGCGCAGATCGCCGAGGCCTTCGACGCCGTCGGCGGTGTGCTCAACGCGTTCACCGGCAAGGAATACACCTGCTACTACGCCAAGGTGCTCGGCAAGGACCTCGAGATGGCGACCGAGGTGCTGGCGGATATTTTTCTCGAATCGACGTTCGATTCCGCCGAGATAGAGCGCGAGCGCCAGGTCGTGCTGCAGGAAATTTCGCAGGCCGAGGACACGCCCGACGATTTTATCCACGACCTGTTCACCGAGGAATTCTGGAAGGGCCATCCGCTCGCGCTGCCGATTTTCGGCTCGGTCGAGACGGTAAATAAAATCGACCGCGAGCTGCTGTTGTCGTTCATGGCGGCGCGTTACCGCTCGAGCCGCGTTTTTATCGCTGCCGCGGGCCAGGTCGAGCACGAACGCCTGACCGCGAAATGCGCCGGGCTGTTCGGCGGCGTCGCCGGCGACGGCAAAGTCGAGAAATTTTCGCCGCCGATAGACAAGCCGCTGGTGCTGACGCGCGAAAAGAAACTCGAGCAGGCTCACATCTGCATCGGCGGTCCCGGCATCAGCCAGTCGCATCGGCTGCGTTACGCCGCCTACGTGCTCAACACCGCACTCGGCGGCGGAATGTCCTCGCGACTCTTCCAGGAAGTGCGCGAGAAGCGCGGCCGCGTTTACAGCATCTACTCGTTCATCTCGTCGTTCATCGACTCGGGCTACTTCGGCGTTTACGCCGGCACCAATCCCGAGTGGGTCGACGAAGTCCTCGAAGTCACTGTCGCCGAACTGCGCAAAGTGGAAAAAGACGGCCTCGAGCCCGCCGAGCTGACCCGCGCGAAAAGCCAGCTGCAGGGCAACATGCTGCTGGGCATGGAATCGACCGACAGCCGCATGAATCGCCTTGCGCGCAACGAGATCTATTTCCGCCGCGACGTATCGCTGGAAGAACTCTCGATCGGAATCGACGCCGTCACCAACGACAACATCGTCGAGCTGGCTTCGACGTGGTTCCAACCCGACAAGCTCGCGATGGTCCTGCTGGGCGATCTCAAGGGCCGAAAAATCGGCCGCGACGTCTTCGCACCGCTGGCGTAATAGCTCGATCGCTCGCCCGCCGTTTTACGGGAGAGGTCAGGTGAGCGCCTCTGCGACTGTGGCGGAGCGCTTGCCATCGCGCGTCCAATTCGCCATACGAGATCGCAGCGATGCGACCGACTTTGAAAATCGCGCGGATGCGCAAATCGTTGCTGCCGCTGCCCGCCTACCAGAGCGAACATGCGGCCGGGATCGATCTGATGGCAGACATCGGCGCCGCGCTCGAGATGGCGCCGCGCGAGCGTCGTGCCGTTCCGACTGGCATAGCCGTTGAGATTCCCGTCGGCTACGAAGGGCAGGTGCGCCCGCGCAGCGGCCGTGCATTGAAAGAAGGCCTCGGACTGATCAATTCGCCGGGAACTATCGACGCGGACTACCGAGGAGAAGTTAAAGTATTACTTGTAAATCTCGGAGAGCAGCCGATCGTCATCAAGCCGGGCGATCGAATCGCTCAGCTGATCATTGCGCCGGTCGTTCGCGCCGAGATCGTCGAGGTCGATGAACTCGCGCCGACTGCGCGCGGTCCAGGCGGCTTCGGCCACACGGGCCGCTGAACGATCGACGCGCCTCTCGAATCCGGGAGCGCTGTCGCGTAAGTTTATTTCATCAGCACACAGTGAAGGACAGATCCACCGAGACCGACGCGGCATTGACCGCGGTGACGCCTATAGACGGCCGCTACCGCGCGCGCACCCGGAGCCTGGAGGCCTACTTCAGCGAGTTCGCGCTCATTCGGTACCGCGTCCGCGTCGAGATCGAATGGTACCTGTCGCTCGCCGCGCATCCCGAAATAAGCGCGCTGAAGCCGATAGCCGCCGCGACAGCGAAAAAGCTCCGCGCCGTTTACGAGGATTTCACGCTCGACGATGCGCGCCGTGTGAAGGAGCTCGAGGCGACAACCAATCACGACGTCAAGGCGGTCGAGTACTTCGTCAAAGAGCGAGTCGCCGCGATCGACGCGGCGCTGCCGATTGAGATGGTGCATTTCGCGTGCACCTCGGAGGACATCAACAACCTTGCCTACGCGCTCATCCTCAAGGAGTTCGTCGCGAGCGATCTGACGCCGCGCCTCGAAGCGGCGTTTGCGCCGATCACAAAGCTGGCGCATCGCTACAAGGCGCATCCGATGATGGCGCGGACGCACGGGCAGGAAGCGTCGCCGACGACGGTGGGCAAGGAGATGGCGATCTTCGCGACGCGCCTCGCGCGCCATCTCTCGCAGCTTCGCCGCCAGGAATTCCTCGGCAAGCTCAACGGCGCAGTCGGCAACTTCAACGCGCATCACTTTGCGCATCCCGAGGTCGATTGGCTTGCGCATTCGCAGAACTTTGTCGAGCGGCTCGGCCTGACCTGGAATCCGCTCACCACTCAGATCGAGAGCCACGATTTTATCGCCGAGCTGTTCGCAATCCTGATGCGCATCGACACGATTCTGCTCGGCTTCTGCCGCGACATGTGGAGCTACATCTCGATCGGATACTTCGCGCAGAAAGCGGTTGCGGGCGAGACCGGCTCGTCGGTGATGCCGCACAAGGTCAATCCGATCGATTTCGAGAACTGCGAGGGCAATTTGGGAATCGCGAGCGCGTTGTTCGACCATCTGGCGGCGAAGCTGCCGGTCTCGCGATGGCAGCGCGACCTGACGGACAGCACGGCGATTCGCGCGATGGGCACGGCGTTCGGGCATCTGGTGGTCGCGCTGGCGTCGTTGGAGCGTGGTCTCGCGCGGGTCGAGGTCAACGAGGCGCGCATCGCCGAGGACCTCGATGCCGAGCAGGCGTGGGAGGTCGTGGCCGAGGCGATTCAGACTCTGATGCGGCGCCATGGGCTGCAGCAGCCGTACGAGACGCTGAAGGAATTGACGCGCGGCAGGCGGATCGACAAGCGCGTGATCGAAGAATTCATCGCGACGCTGCCGCTCGACGAGAGTGCGCGACGTGCACTGCGCGAGTTGAATCCGCGCAGCTACGTCGGACTCGCGGCTAAGCTGGTCGAGCAGTTTGCGCCGCCGGTAAAGGGAAAGGGGAGCCGGTGAAAGGGTCTATCCACAACGCTCGCAGCGGAGTTTGTGGACAACTGGCGCCGGGTTCGTTGTGATGAGGCGGGCGGTCGGTATCATGATTAGATTAAGATAATTCCGAAAGAACGTTAAGGGAGAACAAATCGTGGAAGCAACTCCGCAGAAACTCGAAATGTTTTACGAGGGCAAGGCGAAGAAACTCTACTCCACGTCCGACCCCGATCTCGTCATCGCCTACTTCAAGGACGATGCGACCGCGTTCAACGGCAAGAAGAAAGATACGATCGAAGACAAGGGCGTGATGAACAACCGCATGTCGGAGTTGTTCTTCACGATGCTCGAGAAGAACGGCGTGAAGACGCACTTCGTCCGCCGCCTGAACGATCGCGAGATGCTGTGCAAGCGCCTGCAGATAATCCCGGTCGAGACGGTCGTGCGGAATATCGTCGCGGGCTCGATGGCAAAACGGCTCGGACGCGAGGAAGGCGAGCAGCTGCCGCGTCCGATTGTCGAGTACTACTACAAGTCGGACCCGCTCGACGATCCGCTGATCATCGCCGAGCATGCAATCGCGTTTGGATGGGCGACGGCGGCGGAGCTGAAGCAGGTCGACACGATGGCGTTGCGGGTGAACGATCTGCTGCGCCAATTTCTCGATGAGCGCGGCGTCATCCTGGTGGATTTCAAGCTCGAGTTCGGACGGCATCACGGCGAAGTCCTTCTCGGAGACGAGATTTGTCCGGACACATGCAGGTTCTGGGACAAGGCGACGCGGCAGAAGCTCGACAAGGATCGGTTCCGGCGCGACCTGGGCGGCGTCGAAGACGCCTACCACGAGATGCTGCGCCGAGTTGAAAGTTGAGCCGCGGCGGCGCGCGGAATTAATCATGCGCGAGGACTTGAGTTGCAAGTAAGAGTGTTCGTGACGCCCCGCAAGGGGATCCTCGACCCGCAGGGCCGCGCGGTTGAAAGTTCGCTCCAGAGTCTCGGCTTCAAGAACGTCTCGGGCGTAAAGGTCGGCAAGTACATCACGCTGGAAGTCGAAGCGCGCAGCGCTTCGGAGGCGCGCGACGAGGCGAAAAAGATGTGCGAGGCGCTGCTCGCCAATCCCGTAATCGAGGATTTTCACTTCGAGGTTGACGGCGAATGAAGTGGGGCGTCGTGCGCTTCCCCGGATCGCTGGACGACGGCGACGCGCTGCGTGCGCTCGCGGATGTGATGGGGCAGGACGCGCGCATCCTGTGGCACAAGGATGAAGGGCTCGGCGGCGTCGAATGCGTGCTGTTGCCGGGCGGATTCAGCTACGGCGACTATCTGCGCACGGGCGCGATCGCGCGGTTCTCGCCGATCATGAAGAGCGTGGCGAAGTTTGCGGCTGATGGCGGCCTCGTCATCGGCACCTGCAATGGATTTCAGATTTTATGCGAGGCGCATCTGCTGCCTGGCGCGCTCACGCGCAACCGTTCGCTGTCGTTTGTTTGCGACCGCGTGTGGCTCCGTGTCGAGAATGCGAGCACCCCGTTCACGCGCGCGACCAGGCAGGGCGACGTGCTGCGGCTGCCGATCAAGCATGGCGAAGGATTGTACGTCGCGCCGGAAGATGAGCTGCGGCAGATGGAGGAGCGCGGGCAGGTGATATTGCGCTACGTCGATGCGGACGGGCGCGAGAGCGACGCGGCGAATCCCAACGGATCGATGCGATCGATCGCGGGCGTGGCCAACGAGCGGTTCAACGTTTTCGGCCTGATGCCCCATCCGGAGCATGCGGTGGAAGCGATGCTCGGCGGCGAAGACGGGCTCAAGATTTTTCAGTCGATAGCGGGGAGCGAGCGATGAGCGAGCGGCCCGTTTCGCTTGCGGGCGAGCCGAAAGTAAGCGTCGAGCAGGCGCGCGTGTTCGGACTGGCGCCGGACGAGTATCGCAAGATTGAAGAGATAATAGGGCGCACGCCGACTTACACCGAGCTGGGCGTGTTCTCGGTGATGTGGTCGGAGCATTGCTCGTACAAATCTTCGCGGCGCCATCTGCGGAAGCTGCCGTCGAAGAGCGAGCTGGTGGTGCAGGGGCCGGGTGAGAACGCGGGCGCGATCGACGTCGGCGACGGCTGGGCGGCGGTGTTCAAAATAGAAAGCCACAACCATCCGTCGTTCGTCGAGCCGTACCAGGGCGCGGCGACCGGAGTCGGCGGAATCCTGCGCGACATTTTTACGATGGGCGCCCGGCCGGTGGCGAGCATGAACTCGCTCAAGTTCGGCAGCTTCGAGCATCCGCGGACGCGCTACCTGCTCGGCGGCGTGGTCGGCGGGATCGGCGGCTACGGCAATTGCGTGGGCGTGCCGACGGTCGCGGGCGAAGTGATGTTCGACGCGGCGTACAACGCGAACATCCTGGTGAACGCGTTCTGCCTCGGGCTCGTGCGCAAGGGCGAGATGATGAGCGCGAAGGCGCGCGGCGTCGGCAACCCGGTGCTCTACGTCGGCTCGGCGACCGGGCGCGACGGGATTCATGGCGCGTCGATGGCGTCGGCGGAATTCGACAAGGAGAGCGAAGCCAAGCGGCCGGCGGTCCAGGTCGGAGATCCATTTACTGAAAAATTATTGATCGAGGCGTGCCTCGAGGCGGGGAAGACGGGCGCCATAGTCGCAATCCAGGACATGGGGGCGGCCGGACTCACGTCGTCGTCGAGCGAAATGCCGTCGCATGGCGGGCTGGGAATCGAGCTCGATCTCGACCAGGTGCCACTGCGCGAGGCGAATCTGACGCCGTACGAAATTCTGCTGTCAGAGTCGCAGGAGCGGATGTTGATCGTCGCCGAGCGCGGGCGCGAGGCGGAGCTGCAGGCGGTGTTCGAGAAGTGGGACCTGCACGCGGCTGTGATCGGACGGATTACCGACGACCAGCGATGGCGTGCGCGATGGCATGGGCAGGTCGTGGCGGATATTCCAATCGGCGCGCTGGCGGATGACGCACCGTTGTACGATCGTCCGGCCGCTCCGCCGAAGACTGTGCCGCAAAGCAAAGCGTCGGGCGCTGAAAAACATCCGGAGCCGGCCAAGGCGCTGCGCGCGCTGCTCGACAATCCAAATGTCGCGTCGAAGAAGTGGGTTTATCGGCAGTACGATTCAATTGTGCAGAGCAACACGGTACTGGGGCCGGGCAGCGACGCTGCCGTGTTGAGAATCAAGAATTCGCGGCGCGCGATGGCGCTGAAGGTCGATTCGAACCCGCGTGCGTGCGCGCTCGACCCGTATCTCGGCGCGGTCGGAGTGGTCTGCGAGGCGTCGCGTAATGTCGCGTGCGCGGGCGCGCGGCCGGTGGGAATCACGAATTGCCTGAACTACGGCAATCCTGAGAGGCCCGAGGTCATGTGGCAGTTTATCCGCGGCGTCGATGGACTGCGCGATGCGTCGCTCGCGTTCGGTGCGCCGGTGGTCAGCGGCAACGTGAGCTTTTACAACGAGACTGAAGGCCATGCGATTCCGCCGACGCCGACGATCGCGGTGCTAGGCGTGATGATCGACGTGGCAAATCACGTCACGCAATTTTTCAAGAATCCAGGCGACGCGATCGCGATCGTGCGCACCGGCAGGCCGTCGCTGGCGGCGAGCGAATACGTGACTATATTCGGACTAGACGGCGGGCAGCTCGGCGCGATCGACCTCAAGCGGGAAGCGGCGCTGATCGACGGGCTAGTTGAAGGGGCCGAAGACGGGCTGATAAGATCGGCTCACGATATCGCCGAGGGCGGCCTTGCGGTGGCATTGGCCGAAGCCTGTTTCAATCCGCGGGCGATTCTGGGAGCCGAAGTTGAACTTGGGCGAGCTGGAAGCGCATCCGCGGTTGATTTTTTTGGCGAAGGTGCTTCGACCGTAGTGTTGTCGATCGGCGTGAACGATGTGGCACGAGTCGAGAAATTGTTTGCCGGACGAGGATTGGAGTTTGCGGTTGTCGGAAAAGTGACAGCCGGGCCGCGGCTCAAGATTGATTCGGCGGTCGACGAAGACGTTGCCGAGTTGCAGCGAATTTACGAAGACGCGATTCCAAGGAGGCTCAGAAGCGGTGACTGAAGAAGACTCGCTCCTGGCGGTCGAGGCGGTCGAAGAATCGAGCCTCGACGTCTTCCACGAAGAGTGCGGCGTGTTCGGCGTCTACCGCCATCCGGAGGCCGCCAACCTCGCGTACCTCGGGCTCTACGCGCAGCAGCATCGCGGGCAGGAGTCGGCGGGAATCGTTTCGTCTAACGGCAAGTCGCTCATCACGCATCGCGGGATGGGGCTGGTCGCCGACATTTTCAACAACTCGATTATCGAGAAGCTCGAAGGCACCAGCGCGATTGGGCATAACCGCTACTCGACGACGGGATCGACGACGATCGGCAATTGCCAGCCGCTGGTCGTCGAGTACGCGCGCGGCGGACTCGCGCTCGCGCATAATGGCAACCTGGTAAATTTCAACGAGCTGCGGGAGCGGCTCGAGTCGACGGGATCGATCTTCCAGTCGTCGTCGGACAGCGAGGTGATGATTCATCTGATCGCGGCGTCGCGCGCACCTACCCTGCCGGAGCGCGTCGCGGAGGCGCTGGCCCAGGTGCGCGGCGCGTACTCGCTGGTGGTGCTGACGGAAGATTCGATGATCGCGGTGCGCGATCCGCAGGGCTTCCGGCCGCTGGTGCTGGGAAATCTGAACGGCGCGACGATTGTGGCGTCGGAGACCTGCGCGCTCGATTTGGTGCGTGCGGAATATATTCGCGAGATAAATCCCGGCGAGATGATCGTCGTCGACGAGAGCGGGATGCGCTCGCTGAGTCCGTTCGCGCATGCGCCGACCAAGCGCTGCATCTTCGAGTACGTGTATTTCTCGCGACCCGACAGCCAGGTTTACGGGCGCAACGTTTACCAGGTGCGTAAGCAGCAGGGGCGTGCGCTCGCGCGCGAGGCGCCTGCGATCGCGGACATCGTCGTGCCGGTGCCGGATTCGGGCACGCCGGCCGCGCTCGGCTTCGCGGAAGAGTCTGGAATTCCGTTCGAGATGGGCCTGGTGCGGAGCCATTACGTGGGCCGCACGTTTATCGAGCCGCGCGCGTCGATTCGCCATTTTGGCGTGAAGATCAAATTCAACCCGGTGGCGGAACTGCTGCGCGGCAAACGAATCGTGCTGATCGAAGACTCGCTCGTGCGCGGCACCACGCTCAGAAAAGTAATCCCGATGCTGCGGCAGGCAGGTGCGCGCGAAGTTCACATGCGAATCGCGGCGCCGCCGACGACCAACTCGTGCTTCTACGGAATCGACACGCCTACGCGCGAGGAGCTGCTCGCGTCGTCGCATTCGGTCGAGGAAATTCGGCGGTATATCACGGCCGACTCGCTCGCGTACCTGAGCTGGGACGGGTTGTACTCGTTCAACGGCGAGAGCCGCGAGGGATTTTGCGACGCGTGTTTCACTGGTAACTATCCAGTTGAAATTCCGCGCGATACCACGCCCGCGCAGTTGCATTTGTTTCTCGCGAATGAGGACGGAAACAAAGCGGATCGGCGCTAGCAGGGCGACCCCTGCACCCATTCTAAGAATAAATTAGTGGCCAGCCTTGGTCAGTGCTTCGGTCGTAAAGAAGTTCTTGTCGACCGCGCCCATGTTGATGTACCAGCATTCGCGCTCGGGCGTGTCCGGCCCTGGCAGGTAGCAGGTCGTCGACATGCCTGATTGAACGTCGATGCTCGAGGCGGCTGTGATGAACTCGCGCTTGAACGGATAAATGGCGACTTTGGCCTCGGGCACCGGGCGGTCGCGATAAGTGTTGAGATAGATCTGCGTCTTCCACAGCTCGCCCCTCTGATCGTAGCTGTCGACGTACGGATTGAACCATCCTTCGCTGTCGACGTAGACGATCGTCTTCGACTGCAGCACGCCCTGGGTTCTCTCCGGCCGCGGCGTGACCTCGACGACGTACAGATGGCGCATCTCCCAATCGTCGGGGCATGACGTCGCGCCGCCGTCGGACTTGCACGGTTGCGCAGGCGAGTTCTGCGCGTGCACGCACGCCAGCATGTTCTTTTCGCCCAGGTACTTGAAGTTGTACTCCTGCGGCTTCGCGCCGAATCCACCGGAGTGATCGGCGTCCCAGGTCGAAAGGCCAACCGACGAGCTCATGATTGTTTCGCTCACCCGGCGCACACGCCGTTCCGCGGACAGGTACGCCCACGCGTCGTCGGCGTGGTCCGCGTCCCAGTAGCGATAGCGAAAGGCGCCGCTGCCGCGATCTTCAGCGGGCGCGAGCGTGGGGTAGGCGGCCGATCGCTGCCAGATGTTAGTGGCCTTGAAATCGGGATCGGAGGGCATCGGATCGACCTCGGTGCGTCCGATATCCGAGTAGCCGGCGAGATGCCCGAGTTCGGTCATCTGCAACAGATTCTGATCGGCGCCGGGATTTTGCTTTGCCACCTGGCATTCGAAAAAGCGCAGGTCGTAGTCGTCACTCGCGATCGGCTTGAAGTACTGGTTCCACATGATCTTGGTTGCGACGTTCGAGTCGTTAGGATCGAGAATCGGGAACGGCTGGCCGGCGACATAACCCAAGAGGTCGCGATTATCCGCGCCGAGGCGCACCTGGCCCGAGTACTTCTCCGTCGCATCCTGGTAAGGCGGCGGCCAATCGACGCGGCTCGGCGCGACGATATTCATCTCCATGCCTTTGGATACCGCCTCGAAGGCGCCGGGACTCACGAGCGTGTGGACCTGCTCGGCGTTGCTGGCGGCGATCTTGTCGCCGGGTTTGACCTGGGCGTGAGCTGGAGCGATTGGAAATGTCAGCGCGAAAAAAATTGCGATGACGGACAGCAGGCGGGGGACAAGGCGTCCGCAGGGCTTTTTCATATCTTAAAGTATCACTTTAACTCGACCGCCTCACTTCAACTCAACAGCGACTTGGCGATAGCGTTGTGTTCCGACGTTGACGACTCCGCAATTCGTACCCACGGCAAACCATAGCACGTGGCCGGTCGGGAACGACCAGATCTCTCCGGACGCTGCGTCTTCATACACCGCGACCTTTAGCGAATCGAGCCGACAATCGCAGCCGGGCCGCGCGTCAGTCCGATCGAGAGGTAGATGATCAGCAGCACGATCGATCCCACCGTCAGGCCGACGCGGCGAAAGCGCGCCTGCAGATTTGCGACTTCCGGACTCGGACCCGCAGCCGAGAGCCGCCAGATTTGGACGCCGAGACTTCCATACTGATACAGCGCGAGGCCGATGACGACGACCACGAGGATCAACTTGATCGCGAGCAGAATCGAAACGCCGCCGATGAACAGCACGTTGAGGATTCCCGTCAAGACCAGCACGGCGAGCGACGTCAGCACGATCGCGCCAAGCCGGCGAACGATTCGGCGGGCGACGCGCAAACGCGCCGGCGGCTCGAGCTCCTCGGCGAGGACGGGAGCAAGCGCGAACGTGCTGAACAGCGAACCTCCCAGCGCAACAACCACGGCGACGATGTGAATGAACAAGACGAGGAAGCGGAGACTCAGCATCAAGCGCAATCAATACTACAAATCGCGGCGATATGTGATGAAGTTTCCGCTGACGTGCGCGCCGAGGCTGAGCGCGGTGCGGCGCGAGGCCCAATTGTCGTCCAGCACGAGCGTGTAGCCCGCAAAGCGCATCTTGCGCCGCGCCATCGCCAGGTACGATCGCGCCGCCATCGCGAGCGCCACGCCGCGCCCGCGCGCGCTTTCGACGACGCCGATATTGATGAGCGCGCCGCGCGTGCCGCCGCCGCGTTCAGGTTCCAGCCGCACGCCCCGGCGTACGCGCGCCAGCACTGAGCTGAGATCCGGCACTGAAAAAACGGCGCCGACGCATTCGCCGCCGATGGTCGCGAGCATCGAGAGGTCCGCCACCGGAGTCTCCCACAGCGAGGTGAGCATCGGACGCACTTCGGCCCGCGTCACCGGATTCCATCCCCAGTGACGATCGAACGCCGAGTTGGTCACGTCGGTCCACGCGTCAATCGCGGCCAGAAATCCGTACTCGCGCCAACTCTGAATCGTGACGCCCGCGACCGCCGCCGCCTCCGTCATCCGCCGATAGCGCGCGATGATCTCCGGCGTGAGCGGCGCCGTGTAATCGACCTGACCTTTTTCGGTAACGAACGCCGCCTCCTTGAAGTAGCGATGGTACGACGCTGGATTTCCGCGCAGCAGGAACGACGGCAACGAATCGTAGTTGTCGATCGAATAGGGATAATCGAGAAACGCCGCGAAGCCGCTGCGCACAGCGCGCATGCCGCGCTCGCGCAACGATTGCACCGCCTCGGCGATCATCGCGGCGACGGCGACGTCTTCGCCTTCGAGCGCCTCGAAATAAATCAGCTGCCCGAGCTGCTCGTTCCAATGTTCGATATAGCGCCGATTGATCACCGCGCTGACGCGCGCCACCAGCCTTCCCGCACGCCGCGCGCAGAAAGGCCTGACCTCGAGGTACGTCGAGAGCAGGCTGCGGCGCGATAGAAGGTCGATCTCGTTCTGCACGTCGGGCGGCCACCACGCATCGCGCTCGCCGTAAACCCGGAACGGCAGCCGCGCGAACTCCTCGAGCTGTTCTGGGCTGGTCGGCCGTTCGATACTGATAGCGTCGCCAGTGAGTTTGGGATTTGCCGCCATGAGTTGAGCCGCGTCGCGCGCTCAACCATTCTTATAGCCCCGGTCTTGCCAAAGATCATCCGCGAACAAGCAGGCCGTCGGCGAGCCATCGCGCGAGCATTCGATTCATCGCCGCGACGGGATCCTCTTCGCCGCCGTCGGCTGCCACGACCTCGCAGATTTCCGCGAAGGTGTCGCCGCGCGAAACCGCCGCGAGCGCGTCGGCTGCTGCTTGGTCGAGCTCTCGATAAAGGACACGCGCATCACGCCGCCACACGAGGATTTTGTGCGAGCCGCGATCCGCCGGATTCCACTCACGACGCTCCTCGACCGCGCGCAACAGTTCCGACACTTTCCAGTCGAGGGCGAGTATCTGCGCCGACGGCTGAATCGCGAGCTTCATCGCAGGCCAGTCCGCCGGAGCAATCGCGCGCAGCGAATCGGTCTCCAGCACGGTCGCATTGGGGCCGTGAAATACCTCGACGACGGCGCGCTCGACGGCCGCGAGGTCCGCGATAAACGGCGCGTCTGCGCGCAGCGGGTGATCGCGCAGGTACGCCGCGAGGTGCTGTCCGCAGTAGTACAGCGACGGCTCGGTCGGCGGATATTCGAGCAGGTAGCCGGTGACCAGGTTATGAAAATTGTCGTCGCCGAGAACAGCCAGCGTCGCCGGAAAATCCTCCTTCAGCGCGTCGAGCAGCCGGTAGAAATACATGTTCGCGTAAATATCGACGCGAGCTTCCGCCGACAGGCGTTCGTCGCCGAGCACGATATCGTCGAGTCCGCCGGCGCCCAGCGCGCGCTCAGCCGCGAGCCCCTCGGCGACGCCGCTAGGCGCGGTGATCAGCCGGTAGAGCAGGCTTTCCAGTTTTTTTAAGTGGCTCACGATTCGCCGTGTGCGTAGCAGTATCGAAGGTCGTGCGCGCGCGATCCGCGATCCGCGCCAGCTCCGCGAACTCCGGGATGTTGTCGTCCCACTCGACCATCGCCGACACTGCCCCGAAGCGCCGCGCCGCGCGTTCATACAGCGCCCATACCTCGTCGCAAATCGGATGGTCGTGCGTGTCGAGCAGGTGCGTGCCGTGATCGCTATGCCCCGCGAGATGGTACTGCACGACGCGGTCGGCCGGCACCGCGTCGATATACTCGTTCGCGTCGAAGTGATGGTTGAATGCGCTCACGAAGATGTTGTTGAGGTCGAGCAGGATACCGCAATCGGCTTCGTCCGCGATCGTCGAAATGAAATCCCATTCGGTCATCGTCGAATCCGCGAACGCCATGTAGCTCGAAACGTTCTCGATCAACAACGGCCGCTCGAGGATGTCCTGCACCTCGCGGATTCGAGCGGCGACATGCCGTAGCGCCTCGTCGGTATACGGCAGCGGGATGAGGTCATGAAGATTGCGCCCGCCTACTCCCGTCCAGCACAGGTGATCCGAAATCCACGCCGGCTCGAACCGCCGCGCGAGATCGCGCAGCTGCTTCAGATAATCGCGATTCAACGGATCGGTGGATCCAATCGACAGCGACACTCCATGCAGCGCGATCGGATAGCTGGCGCGCACGCCTTCGAGCACCTCGAGCGCGCGTCCGCCCGCGACCATGAAATTTTCCGAGATGACCTCGAACCAGTCGACCTTGGGACGCGTCTCCAGCACGTGGCTGTAGTGCTGACGCCTGAGCCCGACGCCGTAGCCGAGAATCGGGAAGTCGCGACGCTTCAACACTGCTGCCTCAGTCCGCCTTCTGAGCCGCGTCCGGCTTGCCGCCCGCCGCGACGCATTCCTTCGCCGACGGCGTCATCACGTAGCCCTTGCCCTTGCACGCATTCTGTCCCTTGCATCCGCTGTTCGCGCTCTGACACAGACTCTGGCCCTTGCACGCATTGCCGCCGACGCACTTGACCGACGCCGTCGCCGGCTTCGACTCGGAACTGTCCGCCGCGTATACCGTGTTGCCCGCGAAAACCAGCGCGACCGCCGTCGCCAACATCGCGCCAGTAAGTTTGGTCTTATTCATGGTCGCTCTCTCCTTGGTTACAGTCTCTTCGCGCCGAACCTATTATAGCTTCGCCGCAGAGTCTAAACATTGCTGTCCGCGCGAGTGTTCCGTCGATAGCTAATACGCATCCAGTCGCTCGCCGGATGCCACGCGCAGTAATTATCCTACCGCATCGGGAACATTTCAGGCCTATGCAAGATTTCTAATGTACGGGATGCTATGTTCGTAAAATCAGCATATGGCGGACAAGAGCGGTACCGGCGCGGATCGGCGCAAGCGATTCGAAGACGAGGCGTTGCCTCATCTCGACGCCTTGTACTCGATGGCAATCCGGCTGGCGCGCAACCCCGACGACGCCAACGACTTGCTGCAGGAAACGGTGCTGCGTGCGTACCGCTTCTTTCATCAGTTCGAGAGCGGTACGAATTGTCGCGCGTGGATGCTCACCATCCTGTTCAACAATTTTCGCAACGGCTATCGCAAATCAACGCGCGAGCAGCCGGCTTCGTCCGCCGACGAGTTTGAGCGCAAGGTCGAGACGGAAAGCCTCCGGCTCGACCCTGCTGGATCAAATCCAGAGGCCCTGTTGGCAGGGCAGGGAATGGAGGGCGAGGTCGAGACCGCGCTGGCAAGCTTGCCGGATGAATTCCGGCAGGCGGTGCTGCTGGTCGATGTCGAGGAGTTGAGTTACCAGGAAGTTTCGGGGGTTCTGAACGTGGCTATTGGTACGATAAAATCGCGAGTGTCGCGTGGACGTGCGATGCTGCGCGAAAGATTGACAGGATTTGCCAAGGAACAAGGAATAATACGGTCTTGACTCCCGAGTACAATGACGGCTGAGTGAAGCGAAGCGCACGCGAAAAAGTGGACTGCACTACCTACATCGAGAAGTACCTATCCGCCCATGTTGACGGCGAGTTGAGCGGCGAAGAATTGCGCGCGGCCGAAGAGCATCTTGCGGGATGCGTCAATTGCCGTGCGCGCTTCGCCGAAGAGCGCGCCGTCAAGGCTCTGCTGCGCGAGCGCGCCGCGATGCTCAGGACGCCACCGATGGTGCGCGGCTCGATCCTCGCCGCGCTCGACGCTATCGATTCCGCCGACGCCCCCAATGGCCCAACGCGCGGGCGCGATCGCTCAGCCGGCGCCGATCGCGCCGGTTGGCTCACGATGCGCCGCGCGCGAATCTGGGTACCCGCTACGCTCGCCGCAATGCTGGTCTTCGCGTTTGTAATCCTGCATGGCGGCAGCGGCACCACTCCGGCGCAAGCGATCCCTCCTTTCGACGTCGCTATCGACAACTACAAGCAGTTCGTCGATCACTTCGAGCCGAACATAAAGTCTAACGCTCCCGCCGACATCTCGGACGCCTATATGGAACACGAGTTACCGGGATTCGTGTGGAACTTTCAGCGCGTCGGCTACAAGCTTATCGGCGGCCGCGTCGATCACCTGACCGATGGTACCCCGGTCGCCTACACGTTCTATCGCGGCGACAACGGAACGATCTTGTGTACGTACATGAAGTCGCACGGGTTACAGCCGCCCCCGGGCGAGTTGCAGCAACCGGACCAGCCATCCGGCTATGCCGGCGTGCATCATTACTACCAGTACAAAGGCTACCGCGTCTGCCTGAGTTATCCGCGCAGCGGATGCATCTGCATATTGGTCACGAGGCAGCCAATGCAGGAATTCATACAGGACATCGTCGACTCCCAGCCCTAGCGCTCCCACCTCTTGGCTGATCCCCTCCTACTAGCGCGGTGCCAGGTGCCGTCGTAGGCTACTCCCCAGCT
>Ga0210393_10001381_pt1 | contig 20341 bp, 21 predicted proteins | sample IncBWC27OmetaG_FD_160068 | JGI IMG/M metagenome (GOLD analysis project Ga0210393, IMG submission 160068) | Forest soil microbial communities from Barre Woods Harvard Forest LTER site, Petersham, Massachusetts, United States - Inc-BW-C-27-O ... | reverse complement strand
CACGTGCATTATCCATTTCAAGACGGATGGCATTTTATCGACCGCGAGGGCGCGCCCGCCGTCGCACCGGTCTCAGGCAACCTGCTCACCAACAGCGGCGAGATGCTGCGGCTGGCGGCGCTTGACGGTGCCGGCATCAGTCTGGCAGCGGGCTTTCTTGTTGCCGGCGATCTCGAAGCGGGTCGACTTGTCGGTCTGCTTCCCGACTACCGGCCAGTGGAATTGGCGGTCAGCGCGGTCTATCCGCATCGCCATCATCTGTCGGCAAAAGTCCGCAGATTTATCGACGTCCTCGTCGACAGCAGTGCCAGGCAACAGAGGCTGATCAATCCCTGGTGAAGGCAAACGATGTACGACCGCCTAATTGGAGAAGCTTCGCGCATCAAAAGGGTTTCGAGTGGATACATCACGCCGCCGTGTAATCGCCCGTATTGCGATTTACACAGGCGTGATTATCCAGTCCCGCTGGATGGTCCTCCCCTAATTCCACCGATAGTCAGATCGCACGCCTGTCTCTATGTCGAAAACGCGCAAGGAAGCCACGGCAATCGCCTGATGGCAAAGCGCCTACGATAGGAGACTAAAATGCGTAAGATCATTCTGACCATTCTCGCCACTTCTTTGATTGCTGCTTCGACTGTTCAGATGGCAGATGCCGCCGAGCGGCACGCTCGCCACACGCACCACGACAGCTTTCGCGGAGCCTATAACCAGCTGAGCACTCCCTCTGTCGCGGATACGGGAAGCAACTGGAGAGACGAAGCGAAGTTTCTGCCTGCAGGCAACTGAGTGCCCTACGCACTTGAAGCGGTACTACTCTCGAACGCGTTAGCGTGCACGCCGTCGCCGTCTCGGCAAAACATTTGCCGACGCGGCGGCGGTGCCGTCAGCACGTGATCATGCCCGCGATATGCTCGCTCCCGTGTACGAGCGCTTCACGGAAGAATTCGAAACCGCGGATATCAAGTCGGCGCGCACGCTCCTCAAGGATTTGCGATAGGTGGTAACCACTCCGCATCAGGCCTATTTCTGACCGGACATCCGGCGGAACCGGCATGGCCTCAGTCATGCCACACCTCATTTTTCTTTTTTTCACAGAATACAACGCGCCAAAGCGTCGACCGTCAGGCACGCTCGTTGCGTGTATTCAACCGCGTTGTCGAGACGATGCGGACCGGTGCTGATCTGCATGAAATATATCGAAAAACCTCGCGCGGTCGGCTCGCTATGGTGTTGCCGTTCTGCCTATGGGGCAGACAAAGGCAGCGTTATGAAAATCCCTCATTGCGCCTTTTCGAACCAACAGACAACTCTGTCTGTATGTCGAACCCGATTATCTGAACCAACTCAAGATGCGTACGACAGCACCGTCTAACGCATTGGCAGATCACGGAGCTAACGAAAATGGATAGCGAAACTCAGGGACGTCGAAGAAAGTTTTATGGTTGGGGCCACGAGGGTGATGAGGTCTCTCCGCAGGAGATCGCAGAATTTGAGAAGGCCTGGACGCGCCTCTTAGGCGTAAGTGACTTCACGGCCGTTCCGTTTCCACGTGAAGATTCGATCCATCTTCGCCCTTGCAGAGTTAAGGTGCCGGCTTCGCTTGAAACCCTCTGCACGACTGACAAATACGACCGCCTTTATCACACCTACGGCGCGTCTACTGTCGACGTGGCTTATTCGGTACGTGGTGAATTCAGGAATCCCCCCGACGCGATCGCTTATCCGCGCACCGAAGACGATATCATCAAGTTATTCCGTTGGTGCGAAGACGATAGCCTGGCCGCCATACCGTACGGCGGCGGGACGAGCGTCGTTGGAGGAGTGAATCCTCCGGAGCACGATCGTTATCGCGGGGCTCTTTCGATCGACATGAAATACTTCAACAAGGTTTTGGCAATTGACCACGTTTCGCAGGCCGCGCGCATTCAGGCTGGAGTGCTCGGTCCGCACCTTGAGCAACAACTCAAGCCCAGCGGATTGACTTTGCGATTTTTCCTCCAAGCGTGGGAATTCTCCTCGCTTGGTGGCTGGATCGCGACACGTGCGGCCGGACATTTCTCGACCGTCTATACCCAGATCGACGATCACATCGAGAGCATGAAAGTTGTCACGCCGGCGGGAAATATCGAGTCGCGCCGCTTTCCTGTGTCGGGTGCAGGACCGAATCCAGACCGTCTCTTCCTAGGATCCGAAGGCGCGTTGGGAATCATTACCGAAGCGTGGGTGAGACTCCATCGGCGGCCTAAATACCGACAGATGACGAGCGTTCGACTCACCGACTACGACAAGGCGGTGGAAGCGACGCGCTGCATCTCCCAGTCGGGGCTGTACCCTGCCACTGCCCGTCTCGTCGAACGGGAAGAGGCTGCCTACGCGGGCTCGAGCGACGGCACATACGACATCCTGGTCCTCGGATTTGAATCTGCTGATCATCCAGTCGACGCCTGGATGAAGCGCGCCTTGGAGATCTGCGGGGACTTCGGCGGAACGTGGGATGAGGCAAGTCTCAACGGCGGCGCTGATACGGACTCCGGTGCGAAGAGCTGGCGTGAGACGTTCTTGCGCGGTCCGTACCTGCGCGAATACATGATCGCGCGCGGCGTTATGCGTGAGACGATGGAAAGCGCGATCACATGGGAGCGCTTCGCGAAGTTCCGCGAGCACGTGAAGGCGGAGACGCTTCGTGCGATCCGCGAAGTGACAGGTCGGCCCGGTTCGGTAACGTGCAGATTCACGCACATTTATCCCGACGGTCCAGCGCCCTACTTCACCTGGTTCGCGTACGGCAACAAATTGCGCATTCCTGAGCAGTATATGGCGATCAAGAAGATCGCGGAGCAGGCGATGGTCGACGCCGGTGGCACGGTTACGCATCACCACGCGCTCGGACGGGATCACCGCCCTTGGTACGACAAAGAACGCCCGGAGCTATTCTGTTCGGCGATGAAGGCCGCGAAGAACACCTTCGATCCGCGAGCCATCCTCAATCCTGGTGTGCTGTTCGACCCGTCATGATGGAAGGCGACGCCGCCGGACCAAACGATGCCAGGGTTCCGCGCTCGCGGCCCTTCGCATCGAAAAGCAGACCTATCGATTGGAGCCCGCACATGACCATTTTCAATCTCGACAAACACCATCTAACGGCGTCGGAGACGATGTTCGTCGGCGCGAACGCCAGTGTGATCGGACGGACCCGCCTCGGAAACAGCGTAGGCGTTTGGCCAGGAGCGGTCACCCGCGGCAGCGCGTCGGCGCTGTCGGAGGCTTCGAAGAGTAACCGCTTGCGATTTGCTCGAGCCGAGCCATGAAAGTCGGAATCATTGGTGTTGGCGCGGTCGGTGCCGCAACTGCCACAGCGCTTGCCCTGCGGGCACGCGCCCGGGAGATAATCCTTGTCGACCGCGATCGCGCGCGAGCGAAGGCCGTGGCCACCGACATGCGTTACGGAGTACCGCTGTCGCCATTGGTTTCGCTCGCGGACGGCGATTACGACGATCTCGCGGGCACCCGGCTGACGATCATCGCTGCTGGCGTGAACGAGAAAGCGGGAGGCGCGACGGACCGCAACGATCCAGCCGGCCGGCTACGCCTGCTCGAGCCGAACGTCAGGATTTTCGAGGATATTGTGCCGCGGCTGGTCAAAGTGGCTCCTGAAGCGGTGATCCTCATCGCCACCAACCCGCCGGAGCCGCTGGTCGAGGTCACCCGCCATCTCGCGGGCCATGACCGGGTGCTTAGCACGAGCACTTTTCTCGACAGCCTCCGCTTTCGCGTGCATCTGGCCGAGCGGCTCGGCGTCAGCCCGGCATGCGTCGATGCCTATGTCGTAGGCGAGCACGGCACGTCAAGCGTATTTCTGTGGTCCTCGGCGCATATCGGAGGCGTGCGCCTGCCGGACTTACTTGGGCAACGCGGCATCGCGCTCGCCGAACTTCGTCAGCAGATCGAACGCGACGTGCGCTACGCGAATATCACGATCATCGATGGAATAGGTGCAAGTCAATACGGAATCGGGATGGTCGCGGGCCGCATAGCCGAAGTCGTGCTGCGCGATGAACGGGCCGTTTTCCCAGTGGGTGCGCACAACCGCCGCTACGGTGTCGCGCTATCGCTCCCCAGCGTCATCGGAAATGCCGGCGTGTGCGAGGTGCTCTGGCCGGAGATGTCGAACGACGAGACGCGCGCCTTGGAAGGTAGCGTGGAGATCTTGAAAAGCGCCGTTCGCAAGTATGTCAAGCCAAGCTGAGACAGTCGCAAGATGTTCACGCCGCTCCCCAATTAATAGAGGTCAATTCGCAATCGCAACGATCAGAATGACAGATCAGCGGAATCAGCGAACAGGCGGAATTGCAATCATGAACAGGCATGTTCCACGGAAGCAGGAGAGTATGGCCGTTTTCAGTCTCAGCGAAGATCGTCCGAAGATATCGGAGACGGCATTCATCGCTCCAAACGCCACTGTGATCGGACAGGTCCGACTCGGAGACGGCGTGAGCGTATGGCCGGGTGCGGTCATCCGCGGTGACGAAGATCTCATCACCATCGAGGACCGCAGCAACGTGCAGGATGGCGCGGTGATCCACGTCGATCGGGGCCACCCGATGTCGATCGGAAAAAACGTCACCGTGGGCCACGCCGCCGTGCTGCACGGGTGCACAATAGGTGAAGGAAGCTTGATCGGGATTCATGCCACGGTGCTCAACGACGCCGTCGTCGGGAAGCACTCGATCGTCGGAGCCGGAACCGTCATACCGGAGGGAAAGCGATTCCCGGATCGCTCGCTCATCCTTGGTGTGCCAGGCAAAGTAGTCAGAGAGCTAACCGACGAAGAAGTGAGGTTGATTTCCGACAATGCGGACGGCTACGTCGCGCGATCGCGGGACTACGCCAAACACCTGAAGGCCGAGTAGGCGAAATTGCGGAAGACCGCCGTAGGCCGTCGCGGAAACCACCCGCTCACCCCAAACGAAAGATTGTATGCAACGAGAAGGACAGCCGATGACACGCAAGTACGAGATATTAATTCTGGGAGCCTCCTATGGATCGCTGCTCGCGACCAAGCTTGTGATGGCCGGACACCACGTAACGCTCGTATGCCTTCCGCACGAAGCGGATCTGATCAACAGAGAAGGAACCACGGTTCGCTTCCCCATACGCGGCCGGGCAGGCCTCCTCGAAGTGAGATCGCGTGGTCTAAGTGGCAGCATCAACGCCGAAACTCCGGCGAATGTCGATCTCACGAAATTCGATCTCGCGGTCCTAGCGATGCAGGAGCCACAATATGCGTCCGAGGGCGTCCGGCATCTCATGTCGAGTCTCGCGAGCAGCAAGCTTCCGACGATGTCGATCATGAACATGCCGCCGATGACCTTTCTGCGCAGATTGCCTGGCCTCAACGTCGACGCATTGTACGACTGCTACGCGGCGCCGGAAGTTTGGGACCGCTTCGATCCCGATGTCATGACGCTGTGTAGCCCAGATCCTCAGGCTTTCCGGCCGCCCAACGAGCCGCTCAACCTTCTTCAGGTAACGCTTCCGACCAATTTTAAGGCGGCTGCCTTCTCGAAGGATAGCGATACGACCATGCTCCGATCGCTCCAGGCCAACATCGAGGCCGTGCGCTTTCCGACCGCCGAGGGTCCGACCGAGGTTCCTGTGAAGCTGAAAGTTTACGAGTCTCTTTTCGTACCCACGGCAAAGTGGGCGATGCTTCTCACCGGAAACTATCGTTGCGTGCAGAAGGATGGCGCGCGCTCAATCCGTGATGCCGTGCATTCGGACTTCGAAAAGTCCAGGGCCATCTACGGTTGGGTGCAGGAGGTGTGCGTCAAACTCGGCGCCGCGCCGGCTGACTTAGTGCCTTTTGATAAATATGCCGCCGCCGCGTCGGGACTAACTAGCCCTTCGTCCGCCGCGCGAGCCTTGTTCGCCGGTGCGCCGAACATCGAACGCGTGGACCGCCTGGTCCATAAGATCGCCGCGCAATTCGGCATGGCGAATCCAGTGCTCGACGAGACCGTTTCGACCGTGGACCAGCGACTGAAGCTCAACCGCGCCGCGCGGTCATCGGAACTGACCAAGACGGCTTAAGGGTATTGGAGATTGGGGGAAGTACGAAACACCTCTCAGGTTCAGTTCGAGACCACCTGAAAAAGAAGAGGACCAAGATGACCAAATCACTCGAAGGTATAAAAATCCTCGACTTTACCCACGTCCAGGCCGGACCGGTTTGCACCCAGCTTCTGGCATGGTTCGGCGCCAACGTGATCAAGGTCGAACGTCCGGAGACCGGCGACATCACGCGCTCCCAACTGCGCGACATTCCGAATGTAGACAGCCTGTACTTCACAATGATGAACGGCAACAAGCGTTCGATCACGCTGGACACCAAGAACCCGCACGGCCAACAAGTGCTCGAGGAACTCATCAAAATCTGCGACGTCCTCGTCGAGAACTTCGCTCCCGGCGTGCTAGACCGCATGGGATTCACTTGGGAGAAGATCCATGCGATCAACCCCAGGATCATCGTCGCCTCGGTAAAAGGTTTCGGACCTGGCCCGTTCGAAGACTGCAAGGCCTACGAAAACGTCGCGCAATGCACGGGTGGCGCAGCCTCCACGACGGGTTTTCGCGACGGAATACCGCTGGTTACCGGCGCGGGGATCGGAGATTCGGGAACGGGCGTTCATCTTGCGCTGGGCATCGTCACGGCGCTCTATCAGCGCACCCGTTCCGGGAAGGGGCAGCGGGTACTGGCGTCGATGCAGGACGCGGTTCTCAATCTCTGCCGAGTGAAGATGCGAGATCAGCAGCGGCTTGGCCGCGGACCGCTCACCGAATACAGCCAATTCGGCGACGGAATTCCGTTCCTCGACGCAGTCCCGCGGTCAGCCAACGACTCCGGCGGAGCACAGCCTGGCAAGGTACTAAAATGCAAGGGTTGGGAGACCGATCCGAACGCGTACATCTACTTCATCACACAAGCGCAGGTATGGGATAAAATTTGCAAGATCATCGGCAAGGAAGACTGGATTTCCGACCCCGACTACGCAAAAGCCTCAGAGAGACTCACCCGTCTTCGCGAAATCTTCGACACAATCGAAGCATGGACGGTCGGCTATACCAAGTTCGAATTGATGGACATTCTGAACAAGCAGGACATCCCGTGCGGCCCCGTCCTTTCGATGAAAGACCTTCTCGAGGATGACGCGCTCTATGCCACCGGCACTCTCGTGAAGGTTGATCATCCGGAGCGTGGAGAATACGTCACGATCGGCCAGCCGGTGAAGCTCTCGGACAACGAAGCGAAGGTCGAACGCTCGCCGCTCCTAGGTGAGCATACGGACGAAATTCTGACCGACGTGCTCGGATTCGACGCCCAACGCGTCGCGCACCTCAAGGCGTCCGGAGCGACGGGCTCCAAAGCCCGCCAGGCGCGCGAGCGAGTGTCGAATCCTCGCGATAGCCTCGCGCATCCTCCGCAACTCACTTGAACCGGATCAATGCAACGGCGACGCTCGAAATGATCCCGTCGTCAATTAGGATCAAATCCCAATATTGGAGACAGTCATGGCAATCAATGCAGGTATCCAGCAAGGTCGGTCGCGCCGTGACAGGGAATGGTCCCGGTTCGCCGGTATCAAGCAATGCAACAACATCGATGATTTCCGCTCGCTGGCACGGCGGAGACTGCCAGGGCCTATCTTCCACTACATCGATGGTGCAGCCGACGATGAGGTCAGCTATCGGAGAAATACCGAAGCCTATGAGCGGTGCGATCTGGTGCCCAACGTTCTCGCGGGCGTCGAAAGCATCGACATGTCGGTAACGGTCATGGGGCAGAAGCTGGCCATGCCCCTGTACTGCTCCCCGACAGCGCTTCAGCGGCTGTTTCATCATGAGGGGGAACGGGCCGTCGCCAGGGCCGCCGAGAAGTTCGGCACCATGTTCGGGATTTCGTCCCTGGGGACGATAGGCATCGAAGAAATCGGCACTACCATCAGCACGCCGAAGCTCTTTCAATTGTACTTCCACAAGGACAGGGGGCTGACCAACAGCATGATCGAGCGCTGCATTGCCGCGAAGTTCGACGTGTTAGCGCTGACCGTCGATACGATCACGGGTGGAAACCGGGAACGCGATTTGCAGACCGGCTTCACTTCGCCGCCACGCTTCACAATTGATAGCCTCCTCAGCTTCGTCACGCATCCGGCGTGGGCGACCAACTATTTCATGCACAAGAAATTCGAACTGCCCCAGCTGAAGGATTACGTGAAAGAGGGTTCGAACATTTCGGTTTCTGTCGCGGACTATTTCAGCACGATGCTGGACCAATCGATGAACTGGAAAGATGCCGCGGATGTCCGCAAAAAATGGGGCAAGCAGTTCTGTCTCAAGGGGATCATGAGCGTTGCGGATGCAAAACGTGCTGTGGACATCGGCGCGACTGGGATCGTGGTATCCAATCATGGCGGCCGCCAGCTTGACGGCTCGAGGAGCCCATTTGATCAGCTCGCTGAAATCGTCGACGCTGTTGGCGACAGGATCGATGTGATTTGCGACGGCGGCATCACCCGTGGCACTCACGTGTTGAAAGCCCTTTCCCTGGGTGCGAAAGCGTGTTCGGGAGGGAGACTTTATCTGTATGCCCTGGCCGCCGCGGGTCAGGCTGGCGTTGAAAGGGCCCTTGGAAATCTCCGTGCCGAAATAGAACGCGACATGAAGCTGATGGGCTGCCAGACCGTCAACCAGCTGAGCCGTGACAATTTGAGGTTCAGGTGACCTGGACGCAAATTAGCCCACTCATTCGGCAACGACCGGTCCCGCTGCTCGTTGTGCCGCTTGTCCACGACGGGCGATTCGACATCTCGACGGAAAAAACCCGAGCGCTTCACGTTTATCGTGTTCTATCGCGAACTGACTGCCCGATCTGCCGCACGCAGATCGGCGTCTCCATGCTCTAATCGACGACGGCGTGAAGGAGTCCGCTCGAGGAGCGATATCGATAAAAGAGATGCAAAAGCAGCCGCTACCAACCATCCACTCCCATCGCAGGTAACGTCATGACTCCCGAATGGTCCCCTCGTTCCTACCGGACAGTAGCAGTGATGCTCGGTTTCGCCGCCGGTTATGTGGACGGCTGTATCTTCGTGACGCTGTTCGGGTTGTTCGTCGCCCAAGCGACCGGCAGCTTCGTGATCGCGGGTGCCGCCCTGAGTGTACGCGAACATGGCGCGCTCGTGAAGGTGCTGGCCATTCCGGTATTCCTGCTCGGTGGTGCTGTCGCGACCGCTTTGGCGTCGGTCGCGCGCCACGCGGGCTGGCGGGCATCGACCTTTGTGTTTGGCCTTGAGAGCCTGCTGCTCGCCGGCCTGCTGTTCGCCCTTCTCATGGTACCGAACTTGAGCGATCCCGACCAGCCGACGGCGCTCGCCGCTGGGCTGTTTGGGCTTTCCGCTATGGGGGTGCAGAGCGCCTTTGTACGCCTGCTCATGCCCGGCACTCCGTCGACAAACGTAATGACCACCAACACCACGCAAGTCGCCATCGATGCTACCGAGATTCTGCTGGCGCGGCTGTGGACCAGCCGCTCGGCCGGCTTGCCGACCCGCGTCGACATCGGACACGCGCGCAAACGGCTTTCAGAGACCGTTCCAATCATGCTCGCCTTTCTCGGCGGGACGATTGCAGGCGCTGCGGCCGGTCAGGGCATGGGTGTCGTCTGCTTGGTGCTACCGATCGCAATGCTCGCAGGGCTGACCATGCTGGCACCGCCCCCGCTAAGGATTGCGTGACATCGCCCTATGCCTTGCGAGCCACGCCTAAAGGGAGTCCCATCATGACTGCTGCATCATCGAAGGAGACGAACTCCTCTTCGGTTGAACGGCCACGCCGCGACTTTCTCTACGTTGTGACGACAGCTGCCGCCGCGGTTGGCGCGTTGGCAGCCTTGGTTCCGCTGATCGCTCAAATGAATCCGGATGCCGCCACGCTCGCGGCGGGCGGTCCAATCGATCTTGATGTAAGTAAAATCCAGCCGGGCCAGCAGGTCGCGATAACCTGGCGCGGCAGACCGATTCTGGTGACCAATCGCACGCCTCAGATGCTTCAAACCCTTCAAGATCCGAAACTTCTGTCCCAGTTGGCCGATTCCCAATCCAGCGAACTCCAGCAGCCAACATATGCGGTTAATTGGCATCGTTCACTAAAGCCACAATATGGGGTGGTTGTCGGGATATGCACCCATCTCGGCTGCATTCCGTTGTTCGAGCCGCTTCAAAATGCCTCGCAACCCGCGGCAAACTGGTTGGGCGGATATTTTTGTCCCTGCCATGGCTCGAAATATGATCTGGCAGGGCGTGTATTCAATGGTGTCCCTGCGCCTTACAACCTGCCTGTCCCGCCATACAACTTCGTCAACGAAACGACGATCCGGATTGGCGAAAATCCGCCCGGCAGCAATTTTGATTTTTCGTCGGTCAGGCAAATCTGACGATCCGTCGCGTTTCCCGGCGACAGTATTCGCCTCGAGCGAGGAAGACGCCTTCCATTCGGCGATCCCACTGGACGTCACGATGAGGTTGCAGGCAAGGATTCGATTCGTCGATCGCTTCCCGGATCCGGATTTTCTCGGCGTTGATCAGAGCGGCGCTGCGCTTTCCGCGGCAGATCGTCCGGCTCGACGAGTCGAGCGCGACTCGATTTTTCGAATCAAGATTGCAGGCTTCGTCGAACGACCTACGGTTCGCAAAAACCGGAGGAGGAAGCCGCGTGCCGAACGGAATCCCGAACGGGCGGTGGTATCGCATCGTCCCAGCCCTCATCGTGCTCAATTGCATTTCCTACATGGATCGGTACAACATCGGCTATGCCCTTGCGGGCGGGTTGGCGCCCGATCTGGGAATCGACTTGAGCTATGCGGGAATTGCGGCCGGCGTCTTTTTCTGGGGCTATCTGGTTCTTCAGCTTCCGGGTGGCCATTTGGCCGAGCGGGGCTACGCAAAGCTATTCATCGCCGTGGCGCTGTTCGTCTGGAGCCTTCTGACGATCTGCACGGCTTTCGTCCGCACGGGCCCCGAACTCATGGTTGCCAGGTTCCTGGTCGGAGTGGCCGAGGGAGGCGTCTTCCCGGCGATCTACACCATCCTCGGAAACTGGTTTCCTGCACGGGAATCCGGTCGCGCCAGCGCCTTATTCATCACCAATACCGCAATCGCCTCGCTGATTGCTGGCCCCCTCTCCGGCTACATTCTGACCGTCTATGACTGGCGAGCGCTCTTCGTCGTCGAGGGCTTAATGTCGCTTGCCTTCGCGGTGATCTGGATTCCCCTCGTGAGCGAAACACCGGCTTCCGCACGATGGCTTTCGGAAGCGGAGCGGAATTATCTTACCGCCGAATTTGCGGCCGACGAGCAACTCGCAGACGATCGACGCTCAGACGATCGACGCTCTGCCCGTATCAGCATTATGGAACTGATCCGTGATCGCAACCTGTGGGTCCTGAGCGCCGTCTATCTCTGCTTTCACATCGCCAATGGTGGCTATGTCATCTGGCTACCGACCATCATGAAAGCGGTCACGCAACAGGAAATCGGCGCCGTCGGCGTCCTGACGGTTGCACCGTTCCTCCTGTCCTTCATTGGCCTCTACGTCTTTGGCATGCTGTCGGACAAATCTCAGAACCGGCGAAGGTACGTCGTCGTTTCGATGTTGGGCTTCGCGGGGTGTTTCTCTGCCGCCGCCGCATTGTCCGATCATGGATGGCTGTCATTCAGCCTCTTGGCGGCAAGCGGACTGTTCCTGAAGCCGACCATCAGCCTCTTATGGACGCTGCCGAAGCTGATCTTCGGCAAGGATACGGTGGGGGGCGCCCGCGGCATCATCAACGGGATCGGCAACCTGGGGGGCTTCTTTGGCCCCGCGATCATCGGCTCCGCATCGGCCTACACCGGCGGCTTCGAGACCGGAACCTATATCCTCGCGGGCTTTCTCCTCATCGGGGCCGCGCTCACGTCGCTCCTACCAGGTATCGTCTCGGGGCCAAAGGGGCATGTCGTGCCGGCATCCCAGGCAGCCGCCTTAGCGAAGATGAGAAACGCATGATCCACGATCGGTTACTTTGCCGAAAGATTCCGTGCACAGCAGTCGTTGTCGCCTCTCTAGTCACCGGGCCGGCCTTAGGACAATCCATGAATCTGAACTCGGCGAGCGTTAGTGAACTTCTCGCAGAGCAGGCTGCCGGCCGCCTGACCTGTACCGCCATTGCGCAACATGTGAGCGCACGAATAGCGGCTATCAACCCCTGCCTTAAAGCCTTCATCACCGTCAATCCGAAGCTGGAAGACCAGGCAAAGACGCTTGAGGAGGAACGGCAGCGCGGATCCCTTCGTCCCCTCCACTGCATCCCGGTAGCGATAAAGGACAACTTAAACACGAAGGATCTACCGACGACCGGCGGTTCGGTTCTTCTAGCAGGGGTAACGCCGAGCGAAGACAGTGCGGCAGTCGCCAAACTGCGCGCTGCAGGCGCCCTGATCGTCGGCAAGACCAATCTCGACGAGCTTGCCATAGCGGGCGTCACAATCAGTTCGCTTGGTGGACAGACGCTGAATCCCTACGACCAATCCCGGTTTGCAGCCGGCTCCAGCGGCGGGTCCGCCGTCGCCGTCGCGACAGGAATGGCGACGCTCGCGGTCGGAACAGAGACGGTGAACTCGCTTCGGAATGCAGCCAATTCAGCCGGGGTGGTGGCCATTCGTCCGACGCATGGACTGGTCAGCCGTGCGGGCGTCGTTCCCTTGTCGACCACGATGGATGTCGTCGGGGGGTTTGGACGAACCGTCGCCGATGCGTCCACGCTTCTGTCGGTCCTGGTCGGTCGGGATTTCGCCGATCCTGCCACGAGTGCGGTCGAGGGGCTCGCCAGCCCGATCGTCACGCATCCGGAAACGGCGAACCTTGCCGGAAAGCGGATCGGTGTCCTTCGCAACCTGATGGGCCGCGGGCCCGAACATCAGGCGGTCAATGCGGTGTTCAACGCCGCCATCGCCAAAGCGAAGGCGGCCGGCGCCGAGATCATCGAGATCGAAGATCAGGACTTCGATTCAGAGGCGAGCTATGCCAGTCTCAACATCAACAACTACGAATTCAAGCCCCTCTTCGAACGCTATCTCGCCAGTCTCCCAGACTCTCCCGTCAAGACGGTGCAAGACTATGTCGCGGCCGGGAAGTATCCCGCGACGATGGAGAGCTATCTCGCGAACGCCCTGAAATGGAAGGCGCCGCTGGAGAGCGAGAAATATTTCGAAATTCAGTCGAACATCCTGACCTTCCGTCGCAAAACCCAGGGCTTGATGCGAGGCGAGCGCCTCGACGCCCTCGCCTACCCGATGCAGAAGAGGGCGTCGCTCAAACTGACGGACGCGCCGCGGCCGGAGCGCAACGGAATCTTCGCTTCGGCGCTTGGCTTCCCCGCTGTGGACCTGCCCGCAGGCTTCACGCCCCCCGAGCCGGGTGCGCCGATCGGCGTTCCCGTGGGCATCGATCTCATGGGCATGCCGTTTCAGGACGCGTCGTTGATTTCACTGGCCGCCGGGCTCGAACGGGTGCTTAAGGCCAGTCGGCCTCCGGAGCTCTAACCATGTTCCGTAACCAGCCTGTAGCGCGCCCTCGGGCGAATAAGTGTAGGAAGCGCATATTGCTCCGAGGCGTGAGCCATCCATCCGACGAGGCGCGAGGTCGTGAAAACGATGTCCGCTACCTCTATGGGAAGTGCAAGCGCGCGGACGAGCGCGGCCATAGCGAAATCGTTTTTCGGGAGCTTTCCCGTTTCCTTTCCTACCCACGCGATCATGTCATCCACCTCAATCATCCCGACCGCCAGGTACGGGCGACTGCGGAGGGCAGCGAGCAGCGTTCGGGCTCGCGGGTCGCCTTGCGGATAGAGCGGATGGCCGAAGCCCGGAATTGGCGCACCGTCTTGGGGGGTCGCGCGATGGTCCGCTTTGGTGAAACGCTGGATGGACTCCAGAGCCGCGCGAAAGTCGGCATGACGACTTCCCGTCGTGGCACAGACCCCGGCCAAGACAGCGGCATATGGATTGGCATAAGTCGATGCGACGCACCGCACGGCGAAGGTCGACGGATTGAGCTCGTGATCGGCGTGCAGGACAAAAGCCGCCTTCAGCAGATCGACGTCGCCTTGATCGACGCCGTAACGCGTCGCCAGTCGCTGATGCACCGGGATATTCCCGTCGCCCGAACCCGTTCCGATAGCGGCCGCGACCTGGAAGATTCTCGACGCGTGATGGAGCACGTCGGACGCGGCCCAGGACTTCCGCGAAGGACACGCTGCCGCCTCCTGCGCCAACCATCCGGAAAAAGCCGACCTGAACGGGCCGGGCGGAACGTCCGCAAGCACACCTGTTTCGAGTCTGCGGGTCGGAAGGGCCCACAGCAACGCGGCGACGGTCTCCAGATCCACGTGGGAAGCAAGCTCGGCCGCGTCGTGCCCACGAAACAGCAGGCGGCCATCCTCGACGGTCGAGATGCCGCTCTCCAGTACGGGAAGCCCGAAATCCAGGGAGGCGATTGCAACCTGGTCCGGCCGTTTTCCCCGATCGCGGCGGGACTTGAATTCCTTGATTTCCTGGACGCCGAAGAGGCTCGTGCCCGTCTTCGGATCCTCCGTCCGGCCAAGCTTTCCCCGACTGACGTAGGAGTAGAGCGACGCGATCGAGATGCCGAGCATCTCGGCCGCTTTCTTCGCGTCGACGAGATTCGCCCGGGCTGCATGATCCGAACTGATCGGTAGCTTTGTGCCAGTCGCCATCGAAGGAGCATATGACGTGTCGATCGATTTGCATACCCGTAGGTTCGCATGACAAATGTAAAGCCGAAGTCGGAAATCCGCATCACAGGCATCGAATTGCATTCGATCGCAGCGAGCGACGCGTCGAACTGGACGTTCATGCGCATATCATGCGATCGAGGCCTGATCGGTTGGGGCGAGGTGACCCTTCGCTCCCACGATGGAATCATGCATGCGGTGTTGGGCCTGCTGCGAGGCCATCTCGTCGGAAAGACGGCCGACGATCTGGAAGCGCTGCGCCGAGCGTTGCCATCGTTCCCGAGTGGCCGTGCAGGAAACGCGGTGCTTAGCGGGCTTGATCAATGTCTCTTTGACCTGGAAGCCCAGGCTGCCGGAGTTCCGTTGCATCGGTTGCTCTCGGACCGGCCACGTCGCCCTTTGAGGGCTTATGCCACCGTCAATCGCAGCATCCGCGAGCGGACACCTCACGGCTTCGCAGAAGCGACGAAGGCCGCGGCAAAAGCGGGCTTTGACGGCATCAAGATCATGCCGTTTGACTGCGCCCTTCCCCACACGGTTTGCGCGGTCGAGGGACGACAGGAGTTCACGCGGGCCATCGAGAGGATCGCGGCCGTTCGCGATGCGCTCCCGACCACGACGGATCTCATGGTCGACTGTCACTGGCGGCTCGATGAAACCGCCGCGATCGACTTCATCGACGAGGTGTCCCCGTTTGGTTTGAAGTGGATCGAATGCCCTGTTCCGGAATCGGCGTTGTGGCACGAGGCCATCGGCCGGCTCCGCAGGAAAGCCAACTCGAGAAACATGTCTCTGGCGGGAGGCGAGAACGCCGTCGGAACGGCCGGCTTCGCGCCTCTGATCAAGGCCGGCCTCTACGACGTCGTCATGCCCGACATCAAGTATTGCGGCGGTCACCGGGAGTTCTCGGCAATCTGCGACCTTGCGGCACAGAGTGGCGTGACGGTCTCCCCGCACAATCCCTCCGGCCCCGTCGCACACGCTCATACGGTGCATGCCTGTACCGCGATCGGTCTCACCGCGGCCGTCGAGCAGCAGTATGATGAATCACCGCTCTTTGATGGCTGCATGGCTTCACCGTCCCCTGCGTTGCAGGCCAGCCGTTTCGAATGCACCGAGGCGCCCGGCCTCGGTGCCGCCGTTGACCTGTCGGTAGTGAGGCTTCACCCGCTACGGTCCAAACCTTTCAATGCGGCCGATCCAAGTTTCACATAAGCGGATTGAAATGAGCAGCAACTCCAGCGAATCTGTTTGGCCTACGGGCTATGTCATCAATCCGCGCCAAGGGTTGGACAGCGGCACCATCGAAGCCTTTCGGCCGATTCCTGTGCCGGTTCTCGGCGATTGCCTCGGGCGTCATATCGGCGCCATAGGACTGAAACCTTACCACGGCGATCTGCAAGTGGCGCTCTGCGGGCCGGCTCTGACGGTGCGGGTTCGCCCGGGCGACAATCTCATGCTGCATAAGGCGATGTTGATGGCCGAACCCGGTGACATCATCGTCGTTGACGGTGCGGGCGACACGACGCAGGCGCTGATCGGCGGCCTGATGCGCACGACGGCGATCGCCAAGAACATCGGAGGATTCGTCATCGATGGTGCCATTCGCGACGTTCTGGAATGGGCCGGGGGTGGCCCGCCTATCTTCGCGCGGGGAAACACCCATCGCGGCCCGACGAAGGAAGGGCCGGGTGAGATCAATATTCCTATCTCATGTGCTGGTATGACAGTGCACGCCGGAGACCTGATCGTTGGCGACGCCGACGGTGTTATTGCCGTCCGGCCCGATCAGTTGGATCGCCTTCTGGGTGAGGCGCAGGCGCATCTTCAAAAGGAGGCGCGTATTCGTGAGCAGAATGCCTCCGGCGTGTCCGAGGTCGAGAGGTTCGACTCGATTCTTCGTAGAATGGGCTTGCCAATCTGAGAGACGCTTTGGCGACCGCTCCCCAACGGGCTGATTCCGGTATGCTGCGCTACCACGCGGGCGAGCGGCGACAACCGAAGGAAAACGGCGTTATCAGTCTACAGACTGACTCCACTTTGTTAAGATACGCAAGCTATCCGCGAGATGAGCATTGCCAATCCGCTGTGGGGAGCGCCGCGGATCCATGGAGAACTCCTCAAGCTCGGCGTCGATATCGGACAGACGAGCGTGGCCAATGGTCAGGCGACGAGACCCGCCGTCCCAAGGCTGGAAGAAGTTCCTCCGCAACCATGCTGACGGGATCGCTGCGATGGATATGTCGCGCCGCCGTGAACGTCAGCCGCTAACCAGCTAAATCGTGTCTTGACTGGGTGCCGGCGTCGTAGATGCGGATCTGAAGCATCGGGAAACGGCGCTTCAATTCGATCGCGCCGTGCTCTGCGCCTTCCTTGGTGCTGAACTCGGTCTTGAGACGTCCATCGATTTCGAGGGCAAAACCGGATTTAGGCAGTTCGATCGTTCGGCCAGGCATTCGGAATCCATCGTGATTGGCGGCAGCGTGTGCATCTGGTTACGGTGAGTCCGGCACGGCCGACAAGTCTGTTCCGGCGACTGTGGATGGAGTAGCTCCCGTGAGCGATTCGTTCGACCTCCAGCGCTTCGTGGACGCGCAAGCCTCGATCTACCGGCAGGTCGTCGAGGAACTGTCGCGCGGACGAAAACGGACACACTGGATGTGGTTCATCTTTCCGCAGATCGCCGGTCTCGGCTTCAGCGCGATGGCCCAACGCTTCGCGATAGGCTCGCATGCTGAGGCCGTCGCTTACCTCGAGCATGACCTGCTCGGGCCCCGACTGGTCGAATGCACGCGCCTCATTTTGGCTGCAAGCGAAAAGTCGATAACGGATATCCTCGGTTCTCCGGACGACATGAAATTCCGGTCGTGCATGACGCTGTTCGACGCTGTTTCGAAGCAGGAAATCTTTGCGGAGGCCATCGCCGCGTTCTATCCAGACGGGAAGGACCGTGCGACTTTGGAAATTCTGGAAACGAGGCGACGCCTATCGTGATTGCACTGTCGGAGATAGGGAACTAGGCCCCAGCCCGCTTGTTCTTTCAGACGCGCCCAAACGAACCGGATGAAAATTGTCGCTGCAAGAAGCCTCAGAAATCACGACCGAGGACCGCGAAGCCCTGCGCAGCGCGGTCAAGTCGCTTGAGCATCCGAGCCTCGCCGGCCGGCTCACCAACCTCGTCGGAAAGCCCGTTGAACTGATCGGCTACGCCCTGCCCGCATTCGCCTCTCAGGCGATCGCATCCGCCACCTCGAAGGGGCTCGAAGCGGCGCTCAAGGTCGCATTGCGCACGCTCCCGTCTTCACCCCGGTCCAATTCGCAATTTCTGCACCGGATGCTGGCGACGGCATCGGGCGCTGCAGGAGGTACGTTCGGACTGGCCGCGCTTCCGGTCGAACTGCCGGTTTCGACCACCATCATGCTGCGCTCGATCGCGGACATCGCACGCAGCGAGGGCGAGGACCTGGCCGATCCGAAGACCGCCCTCGCCTGCGTCGAGGTCTTCGCACTGGGCGGGCGGCCCGGGTCGGCCGACGCCTCGGAAAGCGGATACTTCGCCGTTCGAGGCATGCTCGCCAAGACGGTGACGGAGGCCGCCCGGTTCGTCGCCGAACGCGGCCTCCTCAAGGAAGGTGCGCCCATCCTGCTGAAGTTCGTCACCCAGGTCGCTGCACGCTTCGGAGTGGTGGTTACTCAGAAAGTCGCCGCGCAGGCCCTGCCCCTCGTCGGCGCACTCGGCGGTGCAGCGGTGAACTACGCGTTCATCGAGCATTTCCAGGATGTCGCCCGCGGTCATTTTACGGTGCGCCGCCTCGAGCGGCTCTATGGCAAGGAGAGGATCCGCTCCGAATATGACCTGATCGCAGGACAGCTTTGAGCGGAAGCGTCCTCCTCCGGTCGACGTAACGTGGCCGGGTCACCATGAACGTCAGGTAAAGTTCGGCCAGCGATTTTGCTGCCCTTATAGCTGCGAGATGAACGCCCTAGTGGCCGCGACCAGAGTTAAAGGCATCCATCGCATGAGCCATGAAAATACCGATGCTAAGAACGATAAGTGTGCCCGCAATAATCGAATACATAATCCGCTCCCTAAATATGGGAGCAGTGTGGAAGCTTGGCCGCCGCACAGTCAAAGGCTTTCCAGACCAAGACGGATTTTGAATCTGAAGTGATGAATTCGAGCCACAGGTTCGCAGCCTTTACCGCCTCGGCACAACCTACAGGATGGCCCTAAACGAACCCTCACGCACAAATGTTGTGCGACGACGTTTGGAACCGAAGCAGGCCTCTATTATCCCCGCAGAACGACTATTTGCGAGTGACCTTCTTTGAGCCCTCGTGCCAATGCCAACTCGTTGTCGGCGCTTGAACCGCCGCCGGCTTGCTGTCGACGACTGGCGCAATCCGACCCGGTTCGCTCACTCCGATCGTTATTTCCGGCGGCAGGGCGACAAACAGTCGATCTGCCTTTGCGTTTGAGTTCACAACAATAGGCTCGTCGCGCTCCGATGGTGGCCGCGCTTTTGCAAAATCCGTCGGAACGGCTGCCGCCAAATCAGCCGTCTGATATCCATTGGTCAAACGCAGCGTCAGAGCGACACAGACGCCCAACAGAACAACCGCAATGCAAATCGCTTTTGACATGTCGAAATTATTCGCACCGCTCTGTGAGCGGTGCAATGTACTTTTTCTGCTTTAAAACTGACCTGAATTGATGATCCCATAGAAATACGGGGTACAACTTGAGGGCTTTCGCTAATTTCGAACTGGGTCAGAAACTCTGCCCTAACGTGCATGACAGGCTCTACTCCGTGCGCCGAGGCTCGAACACTTTCGGTTTCGATGAGGTCGCATCCGGACGTTTCGGCGCGCGGCCGCATATCGGCAGCGGGTGGACCCCGAACCGCGAGGGATAGACTAGGGAACGTTGACCGCAGGGAGCGAACTAATCAGGCTCCACATGCAGAAGGATGCAAGCTGGCAAGCGAAACGACTACGGGTTCGTGCCGATCCTGGCGGGGTGCTTGTGGTAGCCGAGCCATTGAATTTTCCCGGGGGACCGAAGCGCACGTCGCGCCGCAGGACCTGTACGCTGGCGACGGGATCCGCGAACTCGCTCGTCCTATCGCTTCCCACGATCACGCAGCGCCCGTTGAACACGCAGTCATCCTTCCTCCAGCGCCAACCAGGCGCATGGTTCTTCCCGTAAACGACGTCGTCACCGGGGGCTTTCAGCAGAGGTACCGCCTCTCCTCCCACCAGGCGGTCTATGGCGGCGGCGGTGGGATCCATGGCGGCACGATCGATCAAGCCGATTTCGGGATCCACGATGATTACCGTAATGGTTTCGCCCGATTGCACAGGCTCCGGAACGGTCGCCAAAGTAAGTCAATCAGCGGCAACACGTCCCTTGCCGTGGCACTTCTTGCATTCCCTGTAAATCTTGACTCCGGGCCGCGTTGGGTGTGGCGCAACCGTATAGCCACCCCC
>Ga0210393_10001380_pt1 | contig 20352 bp, 11 predicted proteins | sample IncBWC27OmetaG_FD_160068 | JGI IMG/M metagenome (GOLD analysis project Ga0210393, IMG submission 160068) | Forest soil microbial communities from Barre Woods Harvard Forest LTER site, Petersham, Massachusetts, United States - Inc-BW-C-27-O ... | reverse complement strand
CGCCCAGTGCCTTCTCTCGAAGTGGCGGCGGCAAAGACCTTGTGAAAGACATTGCCGACGCGGCGCTAGGACGCTTTCCGGTGGAAAGCGTGTCGTGGGACGACGCCCAAGTGTTCCTGGAGAGCCTGAACAAGCAGGAGAAGGACGCGGGATGGGTCTATCGCTTGCCGAACGAAGCGGAATGGGAGTATGCGTGTCGCGGAGGTCCGCTGGCAGACACGTCGGAGAGCGCGTACGACTTCTATTTGGACAAACCGACGAACGAGTTGTTACCCGCGCAGGCGAATATCGACAAGAGTCTGCAGCGGACATGCAAGGTCGGCTCGTACCAGCCGAATCGGCTCGGTTTATACGACATGCACGGCAACGTCTGGGAGTGGTGTGACAACGTCGAGAAGACGGCGAATGGGACGTCGGGCCGGGAGCCGCGGGGCGGGGGCTGGAGCACCCTCCCGGTGGCGTGCAAGGCGGCGAACCGTTTCGGACCGGCGCGCTGGGAGGGCCGTGTGGGCTTGCGCGTGGCCCGAGTTCCGGTCGGCAAAGAGATTGTCAAGATCCCGCCGGAAGGGAAGAAGTCATCAGCCGATGCCGCGGCACCAGCCGCTTCCGCGATCGGGCCGCCGGCAAACATCACCACCGTGCCCAAGACCTTCGGCCGGCCGTTCCTTGTCAGAGGCGAATGGACGGTCGAGAACGATGAATTGGTCCAAGCCTCGTTGGCGATGGGCGAAGAATCCTGTCCACTCCTCGTCTTCGGGGAGCCCACGTTGTCGAATTACGATCTGACCCTAGAGGCTAAAAAGACAGGCGGACGCGATCAACTGGGGATCTACTTCCACTGGCTGGGATTCGGGCACTACCGCAGGTTTAACCTCGATGGGAACGGGGGAATCGATTTTTCGTACTTCTACAACGGGAAATGGGGTCGGGAGGATGGTAACTGGAAGGGGCTGAGTTTCTCATCCAACCGGTGGTATTCGCTGAAGTTCGAAACTCGCGGTGACACTTTTCGAGCCTATGTGGACGGCGCGTTGCAGTTTGAACAGACCGACGCGCGGTTCGCGCACGGCCGCATTTGCCTCTACACGTGGAACGCGGCGGCCCGGTTTCGTCGGATCAAGATCAGCGATCCTCAGGGGAAGGTGTTGTTCGAAGGGCTGCCTGAATTGCCGGCGAGTGGCCAGAAACCGGTTCCGATTCCAACGTCGAAAATTGCTCTCCCTCGCTAATCGAAGCGGAATGGTGGGCTTCCGCGTCGCCTGCAGTTGCGAGGAGTAAAATGGAGACGCAAATCAGCGAATGGGAAGCTGTGGGAAAAGCTGTGTCGCGAGTCTGCGCTGAGACGTTTCCAACGAACTGATTCTGTTTCAACAGGGAGCCGCCGTGCACGTTCGCATCTTCACTTCGTTACTGAGAGCCCGAGCCATGCTCCTCATGCTGGGGGCCGCGATGCTGCTCACGCCAAGCGCCGCGCGTGCCGACCAACCTTGGGTGGTTTACGAGGGGCACGACGGACCGGGTAAAGGCAAGCACATCGTCTTCGTCACGGGCGACGAGGAATACCGATCCGAAGAGGGTCTGCCGCAGCTGGCGAAGATTCTGGCCGTGCGGCATGGCTTCCGCTGCACGGTGCTGTTCGCCGTCGACCCGAAAGACGGCACGATCAATCCGAACCAGTCGGACAACATCCCCGGCCTCGAGGCGTTAGATTCGGCCGACTTGATGGTGATTCTGACGCGGTTTCGCGACCTGCCAGACGACCAAATGCAGCACGTCGCGCAATACGTCGAATCGGGCCGCCCGATCGTCGCGCTGCGCACGGCCACGCACGCCTTCGCGCTAAAAAAACACAAGACGTTCGCACGTTATGACTGGCAGAGCAAAGAGTGGGACGGGGGCTTCGGTCGGCACGTGTTGGGCGAAACGTGGATCAACCACCACGGACACCACGGCCAACAGAGTACGCTCGGGCTGATTGCACCAGACATGAAAGAGCATCCGATCGTCCGAGGCATTCACGACGGTGACATCTGGGTGCCGACCGACGTGTATGCGACCCGCCTGCCGCTACCCGAGAGTTGCCGCACGCTGGTGCTCGGCGAAGTGCTGAGCGGGATGCATGCGACCGATCCGCCGGTGGAAGGCAAGCAAAATCATCCCATGATGCCCATCGCCTGGATCAATTCGTTCGCATCTCCCTCAGGCAAGAAGGCCCAAGTCTTCACCACGACGATGGGCGCGTCCCAGGATCTCCAGAGTGAGGGGCTCCGTCGCCTGATCGTTAACGCCTGCTACTGGGCGGTCGGCCTGGAAAACGAGATCGCCGCTAAATCGAACGTTGACCTCGTCGGCGAATACCATCCGACCCCGTTTGGGTTCAACAAGTACACCCGCGGGATCAAGCCGTCGGCACACGCGATGCCGAACTGACAAGCGCCGGCTCAGACGCGCTCCCAGAGCGCCCGCATTTTTGAGACGAAAAGCGGCAACGCGACTTCTGGCACTTCGATCTGGGGATGCCACAGCTTTTCCCATTCGAGGCTCAGCCAGCCGGTGTAACCGGAGTCCTTGAGCAGTCTCGCGCAGTCCTCTGCGGGGAATTCTCCGCCGCCGAAGAGGACGTAGTCGGCCTCGCGATGGCCGCTCATTAATGAGTGGGCCGCCGTGGACGCTTCGTTGGCGGCCGGCTTGGTCGCTGAAGTTGTGTCAGCGAGCGGACGCGTGACCGAGTCTTTCCAGTGCGTGTGCCGGACCCAAGGCTTCAATTGAGTCCAAGTCTCGGCCAGCGGTTCGTCGAAAAACTTCCACGGGTGGTGGGTATCCCACAAGATGCCGACCGACGCCGCATCGATCTGCGACATCAGTTCGCAAACGACCGACGATTCCGCAAAATCTCCGTGCGTCTCTAATAAGATGTCGACGTTGTGTGGCGCGGCGAACTCGCCGAGGCGATTGAGTCCCTCGGCAATCGCGTCGAGCGTGGCCCGCCGCGTGCCGGAATTCGCTGGAGGCAGCACGTCGCCGAAAACTCGCACAAAGCGGGCCCCCAAAGAGGCGGCCAACTCGACGTAGGCCCGCCCGGCGCGAAGCTGCTCGTCCCGGGTCGCTTGGTGGGGATAATCAAAGCGGACGGACGAGGCCAGCCCGCAGATCGTGATCCCCAACTGGCCCAGCGTTCGCCGCAGCTCGGAGTGCCGAGACGCAGCGAGATCGACGACCTGCAACAGATCGGTCTCGCCGGCGATCTGCCGCACTTCGACGCCGTCGTAGCCATACCGAGAACACCGCTCGAGAACTTCCGCGAGCGGCCAATCGGGACAAGCCAACGTCGAAAATGCGAGCAGCGGCATGAGCGGCGACTATGTCTTCATCAACAAACAAGGCCGTCAAAAAAAGCCCGCGGAGACGGCCTCCGCGGGCTTGTCGATCAATCGCATCGTTTAGATCGAGTAGCCGGACCGATACTCGCGGCGGACGAACTTGTTCGCAGCGGGATTGTTGGTCACGACCTGATTCTTGGCGTCCCATTCGATCCGGCCACCGGCACGCAGCGCCAGGTTGCCCAGGATCATGGTTTCCGTCAGGCGAGAAGCATAGTTGAAATTCGACATGGACGGCGCCTCGCCGTGACAGGCTGCCACCCACTCCTTGAAGTGGGCCGAGACTCCGCTGATCCGCGGCAGGAACCTCTCCGGCGACTTGTAGTTCTCGAACTTCTTACGGGGCAACAGTACGTATTCGGCACCGTAATCATCCGGCGTGTAGAGCGACCCCTGATCACCGACGATCACCATGCCGCTCGTCGCTCGCTTTTCACCCTGTAACAGTTCGTTGGGCGGGTACTGCTTGCCGTCGTACCAGGTCAGTTTGCAAGGCGCTAATTTGAGGCCCGGCTTGAACATCACGGTCGTCCGTTCGGGGAATTCGTATTGGATGACCGAGTACTTCGGATAGGACTCGCCACCGACAATCCCGGAGGTGTTCTTCACTTCAACCGCCACGGGATCAAAGAGTTCTAGTGCCATCACACCCATGTTCGCCGTGTGACAGGCCATGTCGCCCAAAGCGCCGGTGCCGAAATCGAGCCAGCCGCGCCATTTGAACGGACAATAAACGTCGTTGACATAGGGCCGCTCGGGTGCGGGGCCGAGGAACAGGTCCCAATGGACGTGCTTCGGAATCGGGTCAGTCCGATCGGGGCGACCTTCTCCCTGCGGCCAAATCGGCCGGTTCGTCCAGACGTGGACTTCTTTCACGGTGCCGATTCCGCCGGAACGGATGATCTCGACCGCTTCGCGCACGCCGTCATTTCCCGTTCCCTGGTTGCCCATCTGCGTGGCGACCTTCATTTCGTTGGCCACCTCCCGCATGCGGCGGGCTTCATAGACCGACCAGGTCAGCGGCTTCTGGGTGAAGCAGTGCTTCCCCTTCTTCATCGCGAGCACGCTGGCCGCCGTGTGGCTGTGGTCGGGGATGCTGACGGTGACCGCGTCGATCTTGTCCCCCATGTGGTCGATCATTTCGCGGTAATCGTTGAACACCTTGACCGAGTCGTTGATTTTCCCGCGGCGCTTGAGCTGGGCGCGCTTCTTCTCGAGATGTTTATCGTCGATGTCGCACAGGGCAACGATGGTGCCAAAGCGAGCCGCGTCATCCGTGTCGCTCGACCCCTTTCCATCCACGCCGATGCACGCAAAATTCAGCTTCTCGTTCGGACTTTTGCTGCCCGCGAACGCGCTGGCGTTCACCCACCAAGCGGTGCTCAGCAAGGTGGAATTCTTGAGAAAATCTCGACGACTCGACTTATCGAACATGAATGGCTCCCGACCTGCAAACCTTCGCCTGGAAATTGGACTTCGTCTGTACGATCGCGTTTCGCAGCCTGAAAAGCGGCAGAAACGCGCGGAAGTCATAATAACATGAGCGCCCGTTGATGCACACGCAACCGCCCTCAAGCGGCCGCTTCCCGCCGCGCCCCGTCACCCGGCGGCGGCTTGCCGGCGCGGCCCCCGTCGCTGATCATTCCTACATGTTCGATCGCAGCGGCCAACTGGTTCTTAGCTCCGACTTTCCCGAAACGCAGGCGCGCGATCTCCTGTCGGCCGTCGGCTTCGCCGATTGGGCCTTGGCCCTCCGCCGGCTGCGCGAGATCGGTCGCGACGACGCCTCCCGGCGCGCCTTGGCCGATGTCTTGCCGCTGCTGCTGATCGCGCTTTCCGACGCGGCCACGCCCGACGCATCGCTGCTCAATTTCGAGCGCTACGTGCAGTGCGTGGCCGACCGCACGTCTCTACTACGCTACTTGGCCTCCAAACCGCGGGCCGTCGAGATCCTGGTCAAGCTTTTTGTCGGAAGTCAGTTTCTGACGGAGATCCTGCTTCGCAATCCGGACTACCTCGAAAAACTGACCAACCACAAGCAACTGGCCGACATCAAGAGCCGCGCGCACTTCCTGGCCGAGGCGCGAGAAGCCGGCGGGGACGCCCCGAGCATCGAGGCTCGGCTGGAGGCGCTCCGCCGCTATCAGCGGTGGGAGCTATTGCGGATCGGCGCCTGCGACGCGTTCGGTCTGTTCGACCTGAAGACGGTAACCGTCCAGCTTTCGCTGCTGGCCGACAGCCTGGTGCAGACTTGCCTGACAATGTTCACGGATCAACTCGAGCTGGGTCAGGACAAGTTTTCCGTCATCGCGATGGGCAAGCTCGGGGGCGAGGAACTTAACTACAGTTCAGACATCGACCTGATCTTTTTGGCGGAAACCGATGCGGCCCGGTTTTGGACGCTGGGCCAACGGCTGATCAAGGCGCTCACCGAGTCGACGGCGGAAGGATTTTTGTATCGAGTCGACATGCGGTTGCGCCCCTGGGGGCGTTCCGGTGCGCTCGTCAACACAATCGACGGGCATATCCAGTACCTTAAGACGCACGGCATGCTGTGGGAGAAGCAGGCCCTGCTCAAGGCGCGTGTCATCGCCGGCGATGCGCACTTGGGCGAGACCTTTTTGAAGCGGGTTGAGCCGCTGTTGTTCGGAGCGCCGATCGAACAGATACGCGAGAGCATTCGCGGACTGAAAGCGCGGATCGAGAAGAATCTCGAACGCCGCGGACGCGATTGGGGCGAGGTGAAATCCGGGGCCGGCTCGATCCGCGATATCGAGTTCGTCACCCAGTTCCTGCAGCTGGCCCACGGGCGCGAAGAGCCTCATGTCCGCAGTATCAATACGCTCGACGGGCTCGTGCGGCTGGCCGACTTCTCCTTGATTCAAGCCGACGAGTACCGGCAACTCGCCAGCGCCTACACGTTTTTCCGCACGATCGAGCACTCATTGCAGTTGATGCACCACAAGCAGACGCATTCGCTGCCGGAAGACCGGCGCGAGTTGGCGTTCCTCGCGCGGCGGCTCGACTTTGCCGACGCCGACCAGTTTTTGGACTACTACAATCGGCACCGCGCGTCCGTGCGGGCCATCTATCGCAATTATCTCGTGGGTCGAAAGTCGGCCGACGGGTCGAGCGAATCGGTCGAGTCGGCGGCAGCTCCGGCGCCTCTGCACATGGAAGCGTCGTACCACGAGACGTTCGATCCGACCGAACGGAAACGGCACTTGGAGCTGTTGGGCAAACTCAGCGAGGAAGCCCCCGTTGACGTGGCCGCCGCACCGGTCGCCGACGGCCGCTGGCAAGTGACCGTGGTCGGCTTCAACCATCCGGGCGAGCTGGCGATCATCTGCGGCCTGTTGTTCGCTTACGGCTGCAACATTGTCGACGGCAACGCCTTCTCGGAAGAGAACGTGGCCGGATCGGCCTCTCCCCGGCCGCGCGGCGTGACGGCCATTGCGCAAGCGTCGTCGACCAAATTCATCGACGTCTTTACCGTCGAGCCTCCCTCCTTACTTCCGGCAGGAGAACTCGCCGGGCTGTGGAAGAATTATGCGGTCGAGCTCTCGGACCTGATTCGCGAGGCGCGCAGCGGCCGCGTGGGAGAGGTGCAGGGACGTCTGGCAAAGCGAGTCGCCTCGGCCGTGCCGGCGACCTCCGAGACGGCGACGACTCTGTATCCGGTCGAGATCGAAATCGACAACGACATCTCGCCTCGCACGACTGTGCTGCGGATTCGTTCTGAAGACACGATGGGTTTTCTCTACGAGTTGGCCAACGCCTTGGCGCTGGCGGGCATCGACATTTTGCGGATGACCGTCGACTCGCGGGGCAACCGGGCGTTCGACACGCTCTACGCGACCGATGTCACGGGCGAAAAAATCACCGACCCCGTTCGCCAAAGCGAGCTGCGGGCGGCCATCGTGCTGATCAAACACTTTACCCATTTGCTGCCGCGTTCGCCCAACCCGGAAGCGGCCCTTTTGCATTTCCGCGACTTTCTCGCCCAGTTGTTCCAGCAGTCCGACTGGCTGCACGAGCTGGCCTCGCTCGAACGTTCCGACGTGTTGGCCGCCCTGGCGCGGCTGTTGGGCGTGAGCGATTTTCTCTGGGAAGACTTCTTGCGCTTGCAGCACATGAACTTGTTCCCCGTGGTGCGGGATATTTCCGGGCTCGAACAACGAAAGTCTCGTGAAGCGCTGACGGCCGAACTCAGCGCGGAATTAGCCGAGGCTCGCACCACCGACGAGCGGCGCGAGCGACTGAATGCGTTCAAAGACCGCGAGATGTTTCGGGCCGACATGCGACACATTCTGGGCCTGGCCGGCGAGTTTGGCCGATTCTCTGCCGAGTTGGGGGACGTGGCCGAGGTGGTCGTGGGGGCCGCCCTCGACTTCTGTCTGCGCGACCTCGAGAAGCGTTTCGGCCAGCCGCGCACTTCCGACGGTCAACCCGCCCGCGTCTGCGCGTGCGCCTTGGGCAAGTGTGGCGGACGCGAACTGGGTTATGCGTCGGACATCGAACTGATGTTTGTCTACGACGGCAATGGCTCGACGACCGGCCCCGAAGTCATCGGCACGGCCGAGTTCCACACGCGACTCGTCGAGATCTTCACGCACACGATCCGCTCGCGAGAAGAGGGGGTCTTTCAAGTCGACCTGCGACTGCGTCCCTACGGTCGAGCGGGCAGTCTGGCTGTCTCGCTCGACGCGTTCGCCGGTTATTTCGGCCCCGAGGGAGCGGCGTGGCCCTACGAACGACAGGCGCTCGTGAAACTCCGCCCGATTGCCGGCGACTTGCAGTTTGGCTCCGAGATCGTCGCCTTGCGGGATCGCCTGATTTATTCGGGGGAGCCGTTCGACGTCGCCGCCATGCGGGCCATGCGTGAAAAGCAGTTGCGACAACTGGTCCGCGCCGGCACGACGAACGCCAAGCTCAGCCCCGGCCAACTCGTCGACACCGAGTATCTCGTCCAAGGTCTGCAGATCACCAACGGCCACCTCGACCCATCGCTGCGGGCAGTCAACACGCTCGACGCGCTGACGGCCCTCAAAGATCGAGACCTGATCTCCGCAGAAGACGCGGCCCATCTCCGCGAAGCCTACGTCTTTCAGCGCGGCCTGATCGACGCGCTGCGCATCGTCCGCGGCCATGCCCGAGATCTCACCGTCCCCGCGACAGACTCCGAGGAATTCGTATTCCTCGCGCGACGGTTGGGCTACGGCGGCGACGGCACCGCGTTGCGGGACGATATTGAACGCAATGCGGAAACGGTTCGGCAGATGGGGCGATTGCTGGAACGGTGAGGTCCGGTAGAGCGAAGGACGTCGGCATGCTTCGCTTCCTCCGACCAGTTGACTCGAAGTCGAGCCAGCGAGGCCGATCGCGATCAGCACGACACAACGCGGCAGCATTTCTAAGAATTGCGCCGACCGGTGAATCTCTAACGCGTTGAATGCCAATCCGGCCGCCTGTAGACTTGCAAATCCCTTGGAAACATTCTCTGGACGTCAGGATCACGATCGCTATCTAGAGTGGCTAGAAAGCCATGCGGGCGATTTCGTCTTGCATGCAAATACGCCAATCAATAGGGAATTTGTGTTGCATCGGGCGACATGTCGCTGGATCGGAGCCAACCGATCGTTGCCATCAAATGGCGCCGTGTGGACCACCTATCCAAAACGGTGTTCGAGTAATCCCCTTGAGTTGACCACCTTTGCGAATGACCTGAGGGCTCGGCTCTTTGTATGCAAGGTATGTCGACCACCAATCTCGACCCTGCAACCAGTACGCACAAGTGAGGTACCTCTGACCACGATAACCCGTCCGGCGGCAATGGTGCGGCAGACTTCTCTCAAGCTGTACGCGACCTCAATCAAAGTTAGCGACCTCAAACTTCCGAGCTTCTACACGATCAGCAAGCTCGATCCCGAGGAATCTGGGCCCGGCTACCAGCGTCTACTAAATCAAAGTCGCGCAAAGAGACTTGCGGACTACCTCCTTGACGGGCAATCCGAAAGAGACGCTTTCCTGCCCACGTCGATCTTCCTCGCGACCAGCAAAGACATTCCCTTTGATCCCGTTACCAACACCATCACGTTCGACGTCGCTCTCGTCGGACCATTCAACGTCGTGGATGGCCAGCATCGGATTGCTGGTTTGATCGCAGCGGCAGAAAAGAATCCGGAACTGCTTCAGTTCGAGATCCCTGTCAATATCGCGGTCGGCCTTGATGACGTCAGCCAAATGTGCCATTTCCTGATCGTCAACACGACACAACGGTCCGTGGACAAAGCTGTCGAGCAACAGATCGTTGCGAGACTGACTCAGATGATCGGCGTGGAAAAGATGCCGACAATTCCTCGATGGATCAGGCGGCAGGTCGAAAAGGGTGAAGATGTCAGAGCGTTACGCGTAGCGAACTTTCTGAACACGGACCCCAGCTCGCCTTGGTGCGGCAAAATACGTATGGCGAACGATGACGAGAGCACCGGTATCACCATCAACCAACCGAGCTTCGTCAAATCTCTTATCAAGTATATTTTCGCATCGAACAATCCGCTGTCCATTCCGGAGTTTGATTCAAATCGCGACCTAATCCTGAGGAATTATTGGAACGCCGTCGTTGAATTGCTGGTCGATGACCAGAATCCGAAATCTTCAGTTATTTTTAAGACCACCGGCGTAGATCTTTTCCATATCGTATCGGCAACAGTCTTCACGATTCTCGCGAATCAACGGGATTTCAAGAAGGACGCCATTAAGTCTCTTTTGCTGCGAGGGTTCGGCAACCTGTCCGGCGACAATGTCGGAATGTCAAACCGAGAATGGTGGCAGCGAGGAGGAGTCGCATCGGGCCTAAACTCGGCGGCGGTTAGAAAGTTGGCCACCGCATTGAACCATGCGATCAATGTCCAAGACGACGTCGGTAAGATTGCACTGTGAGTGACTGGTGAACGTCGATCGACTCCGCCCCGCTCCGGGGGAACGAACCGAGTTCGCGTGGTCTCGCCACGCCGCGGTGCCCGACCAATCAGGGTGCTACGCACTTGTCACCTACGGCGGCAACGTCCTTTATCTTGGACTGGCGACTAAGAGCATCCGTGATCGCATGGGCGTACATCTCGATACGCCAGCGAAGCGGAAGGGATGCGACTTGGGCGCTCCATTCTGGTTCTACTACGTCGTGCGGCCCGCCAATGAAGTTGCACGGATCGAGCGAGGTTGGATGAATCAAGCGATTCTGGAGGACGGCGCCATGCCTCCGCTCAATCAGGTCTACAGCCCGATCTAGGCCGACTTATCTCGATCGCATAGGCGGGCGACTGCGCGGTGGGCCGAGGAAGTCGATTGGGCGCGTGGCGGCTTACCTATGGAAATCGTCTTGCAGCGCGCTAGCTTCGTCAGACCCGTTGCCGCGACAGGAATTTGACGCCCAACGCAAAGCCCGCCGCGCCGATCGCCATCAGCACGCCGCAGGGCAGCAGCATTTCGGCGAGCGAATTGCCGCGCCAGATCGCTCCTTCGAGCGCCACGATGTTCCACTTGGTCGGGCTGATGTTGCTGACCGTCTGCATCCAAGCCGGCATGAAGGCCAGCGGAATCATGCCGCCGCCGATCATGGCCAACGGCATGAAGACGGCGGCCGCCGAGCCGGAGACGGCTTTTTCCGTCTTGCCGAAACCGGCCAGGGCCATCATCAGTCCGGTGTAGCAGAAGGCCGCGCTGATGATCGCCAGCGCCAAGCCAGTCAGGTTTTCCACCCGAATGCCGAACAACAGATGGCCCAGAAACATCAAGAGGGCGGCCACGAACGTGCTAACCAGGAAACACGCCAGACCTTTGCCCGCCACAATCTCGGCCCAGCTCAACGGCGACATTCGCAGCCGAATCAAGGTCCCCTTGGTCCGCTCGCTGACGATCGAAATCGCAAACGTGATGATGCAGCCGTACATGCCCCAGGTGACCGACGAGGGAAATGTCACCTCGAAAGCCGACTTCGGCTTGCTCTCTTCTTCCAACAGGACAGGAACCTTCTTGAGCTTTGCGTCTGCTGCGAAGGGGGAATGCTCCAACCCCTGCGGCTTGGCGTTGCCCATGAACTTTCCGAGGTCGCCCAGGAAACCCTTGAGGAGTTTTTTCTGCTCGGGGTCGATGCCCGGGGCAGCTTCCACCGCGGCGAGAGCCTTGTCGGCGTTCGCCTTGGCTCGTTTCGGATCGGTGAATTGATCCTGCAAGCCGGAAAAAATCGTCTGCATCAGCACGCCGTCGAGCATGCCGGCTTCGGCCGTGCGGGCCGGATCGATGCCGAGTTCCAGCGGCTTGCCGGGTTGCCAGAACGAATCGGCCGTTTCGCCGTAGCCTTTCGGCACAATGAGAAAGGCTGTCAGGTTGCCGCGGCGAACGGCGTTGCGGGCCGATTCGGCCGTAAACGGCGTACCGGCGACTGACTCATCGTAGAGGGCAAGCGAGTCGGACTTGCGCAACTTGTCGAGCAGGGCTCGCGAGCCGTCGCTCTGATCTTCATCGACGACTGCCAGTTGCAGTTTTCCGCGATCGCCTCCGCCGCCCCCCGATAGAAAACCGAAGAACAGGGCGAACACCAGCGGGAACAGGAAGATCCAAAACAGGGCTTCCTTCTCGCGAGTCAGGACGGCGAGATCTTTGAAGGCCAGCGTGATGATGCGGTTCATTCGTCGCGCAGCCTGCGTCCGGTGAGATTGAGAAAGACAGTTTCGAGGTCGGGCCGCTCGAGGCGCAGCGTCTTGAGTCCGATCCCCGCTTGAGCGAGCCGGGCGACGTCCTCGAGCGGCTCTTTCGATTCGAGCCGCAGCTTGTTCGCCTCGAGCAAGAAGTCGTCCTTGCCGACGGCCGCCGCCAGGCTCGAGCGCTGCTGGGCCGCGTCGAGATGCCCGTTCTTCAACTCGGCTTCGACGACCGCCAGTCCGCCGTATTGATCGATCAGCCCGTCGACGCGATCGAGCGCGAGGATCTTCCCCTGTTCCATGATGGCGACCCGGTCGCACAGCCGTTCGGCCTCTTCCATGTAGTGCGTGGTGTAGAGGATGGTCATCCCCTGGCTCGCCAGTTCGCGAATGTTGTCGAACAGGCGATTGCGCGATTGCGGATCGACGCCGACCGTCGGCTCGTCGAGGAACAACACCTTCGGCTCGTGAACGAGCGCGGCAGCCAGATTGAGCCGGCGTTTCATGCCGCCGGAAAATTGCGCCACCGGATCCTTCCGGCGATCAACGAGTCCGGCGAGCGTGAGCGCGTATTCGACGCGTTCCTTCAACTTGCTGCCGCTGAGTCCGTAGAGCTTGCCGAGAAAGCGGACGTTTTCCTCCGCCGACAGCTCTTCGTAGAGCGCCAGCGACTGCGGGGCGATGCCGATCTGTCGCCGCACTTCCCGGCGGGTGGGATCGGTCGAGCCATCGATGACAACCTGGCCCGAGTCGGGCTGCAGCAACCCGGCCAGCAAATTGATCGTCGTCGACTTGCCGGCCCCGTTGGCCCCCAGCAAGCCAAACGTTTCGCCGCGGCGAATCTCGAGGCTGAGCCCCTGGACCGCATGCAGTTGGCCGAACGATTTGTGGAGCTCGGTGGCTTGGATCATCGCTGGTATATCGAGGCGCGGAACGTCCCGTGAGCGGTCATTCGCCGGAGGGGTCGTCATCTTGGCCGATTCGGCAAAGATTTACGACTTTCCCGCTGAAAACGCGTTCACCGCGTTTTGGCTGCTCGCTTCGTGCTACGCCGTTTGCCGTTGGCGGTCGTCGGGCAGCTGGTGAGGGGATCGGCCGCGCCGCGCAACGCGTCTCCCGGCTGCACCTCTTGCAGGCGCTCGCGACCGCGGCGGACGTACTCTTCGCTGATCTCGAAGCCGAGAAACTTTCGCCCCAGTTTCTTGGCGACGACCAGCGTGGTCGCGCTGCCGGAGAACGGGTCGACGACCAGCTCATCTTCGTTCGAGCACGTGCGAATGATCCGCGCCAAGAGCTGTTCGGGCATCTGGCAGCCGTGAAAGCCGGCCCGCTCTTTGAACGTGCCGGCCACTCGGGGGAAGTACCACGTGTCTTCGCCGGCGGTGAAGCAATCACTCAGATCTTGCGGACGCAGAATCCAAGTGTCGTCCGGCAACCGCCCGCGCGGATTGGCGCGGCGATCGGCATACACCAGTTGCCGGGCCGACGGGACGCGGTTCTGCGGATCGTCTTCGCGAAACGTGAAGTTGTCCGGATCCTTGACGAAGTAGAACAAGTGGGCGTGCGAGCGGCTGAACTTGTGCGTGCAGTTGACGCCGAACGTGTAGTACCAGATCACCCAACTGCGACAGTGAAAGCCGATCTCCTGCGACATCACCTTCAGCTCGGCGGCCCGCTCGTCGCCGATCGCCAGCCAGAACGTGCCCGACGATTTCAACCCGCGATGAACGGCCCTGATCCAGCGGCGACACCAGGAGAGATAATCTTCGCGCGACTGTCGGTCGTCGTAGGTGTCGTACTCGTAGCCGATGTTGAACGGCGGATCGGCAAAGACCAGATCGATGCTGCCGGCGGGGAGCGCATTCAGACCGTCGATGCAGTCCTGCTGCCGCACTCCGTGCTCGTTCACTTCGGCCGTCCGCGACCGGGCCACGCGTCTGCTCCGTCTCGAAGAAAGTTTGCGTCCATTCCTGGGACCGAAGAATTGTAACCCAAGCGTCTCCTTCGCGCCAGCAACCGCGCCTCGAGAGGGCACTGCCCTTCAGCTATTTCTCAGCCTCCCAGACGTGCAGAAAAACTTCCGGCCACGGGCCCTGGCTGCTACGATATTGCTAGGGCCGGAGCCGCAGCCGGCCTTGGTTCGCGCGCTTTTCGAGGGCCTAACGCGATGCACACTCTGCGACCCGCTACGATTCACTCTGCCATTCGCTTCTGCCTTGTCGCCGCTCTATTGGCCCCACTGTGTTTGGCCATTCTGTGTTTGGCCATTCTGTGCGGCCCCGAGCGAGCATTCGCCCAACTACCGAAAGCCGAGCGACGGCCGGCGCCCAAACATCACGGCATTGCCAATCCCTTCCCGAAGCGGATCGACGTGCCGGCGGACTTGTTTGACGGCGGCCACGGCTGGCTGAATGTTTCCGGGCCCATCGAGTTGAAGGATCTGCGCGGCAAGATCGTGCTCCTCGATTTCTGGACGTATTGCTGCATCAACTGCATGCACGTGTTGCCCGATCTGAAATTCCTCGAGCACAAATACGCGCGGGACGTCGTCGTGATCGGCGTGCATTCGGCGAAATTCGCAAACGAAAAGGATTCGGAAAATATTCGCCGTGCCATTGTCCGCTACGACATCGAACATCCGGTTCTCAACGATTCGGACCTCGCGGTCTGGGGGCGAACGGGAGTCAATTCCTGGCCCACGCTTGGGCTGATCGATCCCGAAGGCAAATTCGTGAAGGCCTTTTCCGGCGAGGGACACCGCGCGGCGCTCGACGCCGACATCGCCAAGCTGGTCGCCTACCACGAAGCAAACGGAACGCTCGACCGGGCGCCCCTGGCCTTGGGCCTAGAACGGCACAAGCTGGCCGCCACGCCGCTGCGATTTCCCGGCAAGGTGCTGGCGGACGAGGCGCGCGATCGGCTGTTCGTCGCCGACAGCAATCACAACCGCATCGTGATCTCGACGCTCGCCGGCAAGTTGCTCGACGTGGTGGGGACGGGCGCGATCGGCGAAAAGAATGGCCCGTTCGCCACGGCCACGTTTCATCATCCGCAGGGCATGGCGCTGAATGGGGAGAAACTGTACGTCGCCGACACCGAAAATCATTTGATCCGAGCGCTTGATCTGCGTCACAAAAAGGTGACGACGCTCGCGGGCACGGGCAAGCAGGCCGCCGGCCGCAGTGGAGGCGGACCCCTGCGCGAGACGGCCCTCAGCAGTCCCTGGGATCTGGCGATCGTCAAGGGCGTGTTGTATGTGGCGATGGCAGGAGACCATCAGATTTGGGGACATCCCTTCGGCACCGAGTCGATTCATCCGTTTGCAGGCACCGGTCGCGAAGACGTTCAGGACGGAGCGCGCGAGGAGTCGGCCTTTGCACAGCCGTCCGGACTGACGAGCGACGGGCGCTCTCTGTTTGTCGCGGACAGCGAAGGGTCCGCCATCCGTCGTGTTCCACTCGATCCAACGGGGCCGGTCGAGACAGTGGCCGGCACCTCGGGTCTCGAGGGGGGCCGTTCGCTGTTCGCCTTCGGCGACGTCGATGGCAAGGGGGCCGCCGCACGATTGCAACATCCCCTCGGCATCACGTACGCGTCGGGCCGGCTCTACGTGGCTGATTCTTACAACCACAAAATCAAAGTTGTCGACCCGTCGAGCGGAACGGCGGAGACCTTGCTCGGCACGGGGACGCGCGGAGACGCACTCAAGCCCGCGCAATTCGCGGAACCCGGCGGCCTCTCGTTCGCGGCGGGCCGCCTCTACATTGCCGACACGAACAACCACGCCCTCAAAGTCGCCGACGCACTTGGGCAAAACGTGCAGCCCTTTGAAATCGACGGACTCTCGCCGCCGCCCGCCCACGAACAGGTCGCCGACGAGTTGGCGGTGAAGGGCGCGGCCCCGGCCGCTCTGCCGGCGGTGCCAGTCGTCGCAGGCGACGCGGTGCGTTTTGATTTCGCATTTGAACTTCCCGCCGGCTACAAGCTCAATAAAGAAGCTCCGATCACGTGCCGCCTGCGCGCGGTCGAGCCAACCGAACTGATCGCCAAGAATCAATTGAGCAAGCGATACCACGTCACGCACGAGGCGGACGCCAGCAAAGCGAGCGTGTCGATTCCCACGGCGCACAAGTCAGGCCGCGCGCTGCTCGAAGTGGTCCTCTCGTTCACCTATTGTCGCGACGGCGTCGGCGGTCTCTGCAAATTGGGCAGCGCCCGTTGGACCGTACCGGTCGAGGTTACGACAACGGGCGGCGCCTCTTCGATCCCCCTGACGGCCGAAGTGGCGACCGAGTGATCGACGGACGATCCGACGTCTATATCCGGGTGGGTGAGCGCAGAGAAAGCTGTGATTGAACGAATTCGCGAGGGTTTGTTTCCGCGGCAACACTTTTCCCAAGCCGACAGCTCCGCTGTCGTTCCGAACCGACGACAAGTCGTCGGCTTGGGAAACGGCACCCGCCGACGACCTCCGTGCTCGAACCGCCAGCGGCGCGGCTAGCAGTGCGCCGCCACAATTTCTGCCCTCACCACCGCGTTGCCAAACTGTGGAATTGTGCCGGGCGACCGGAACGACCCTCACGACCGCACCCGCCGTCAGAATACGTATGCGCTTTGTGTGTCGGTTCTCGGGAAATCCGCGGGCCAGATTCCGCTCGCCGCGAAGTCATCCACCGAAATTCTCCGGCAGTTCGCACACCGCGGGCTAGCCTCTCCATACCAGGGGAGGCATTGGCCATGATTCTCGGATTGTTTGCGACGTCGCTGGGAAAAGGATCGGCCGGACAGGATAAGGCTGCGGAGAGTGCGAACGGACAAACGGCCGTCCTCGAGCCGCCCGCTGCGGCTGAAGCCAAGTCTGCGCCAAGCGGCACCACGCCCGCGGCACCAGCCGACGCGCCGCCAGCACCCAAAGCCTGCGCGCAGTGCGGATCGACGGAGCCGTGGGGAATTTCCTCCTGGTGTCCGAATTGCTTTTATCATCCCCGATTGGGACAGATGGCCGGATCGCTTCCGATGCCGGATCCTGAGGTCCGTCAATTTCTTCCGGGACACGTGGAGCAGCGCGAGTCGTACATCGCCGTGCTCAAGACCATCCCGCTTTGGATCCATGTCTTGTGGATCGGCGTAATAGGGTGCCTCGTGCTGACCGCACTCGAAACGCTCAAGCTGCCGAAGTTCGGCTATGAGCGAGCCGTTTGGACGTTGGTGCAGGCCAGCCTCGGACTCATGGCCGCGGCCGCCGCGCACGTCATGACGTTCTTCGTTGCCATGCCGAGCATGGAAAAGCACGGCCCGTTCGATCTGCTGATGAAGCCGTTCGACTTTTGGCGATTCACCATTCGCCGGCTGCCGACCGGAGCGTGGCGATTATGGATGTTTGCCTGGGGACTTACGGCGGGCTTTTCGGCTCTAGTGCTGATCGGCGGCATCCGCTACTCGGCGATCTTTGAGACCAAGTCGGGCAGAAAGAAAAGCACCTGGTATCAGACTTCGCAACTTGCCCCAGCCGAGCGTCGCGCGATTTCCGTTTGGAACGGCTGATCGATGGACCCGTCGCGAGTCGCTGATGGCTACTTGCGTGGCGGCGGTTGCAGCGACTTGATGAACGCAATCAGGTCGGCCATTTCGGACGGCAAAACGTCCTTTTCGAGTCCCTCGGGCATCAGGGACTTGCCCGTCGAGGCCAGCTCTTCGATCTCGGAGCGCAGGACCCGGTCCTCTTTGGCGTCGGCCCGACGTAGCGTCACGCCCGCCGCCGATTCGGCCACGATAATGCCCGTGTGCACCGTTCCTTGGTGCGTCACCAGCGTATAGGAAATGTAGTTCGGCTGAGCTTCGCGATTGGGATCGAGGATCGCCACCAGCAAATCGGCCGGCGACTTGTTCTGCACCGACGCCAGATCGGGACCGACACCGTGCCCAAAATCGCCGGCACGGTGACACGTCGCGCAGCGTCGCTCGTAGATGGCGCGACCCCGATCGGCCCGCGCGGCATGGTCAAGCGCGGGCTGATACGTTTTCAAGATTGTGGTGACGTTGCCGGGTCGGTCGGCGGCAAACACCGTGCGGGCCCGCTTGCGGATCGTCGCATTCGGATGATTCATCAACAGCTGTTTGACGTCGCGATCGATCTCCCCCGCGCCGACCTTATGACCGTCGATCGCCGCAAACAGCTCGTTTAACCAGACCACCTTGCGGACCAGGCCGTCGATCACTTCGTGATGCAGCTTGGGGCCCAAACTTCGCCAGGAGGCGAGCAACAAACGGGCGACGCCCGGATCCGATTGATTGGTGAGCGCGGCAACCGCTTCCGTCTGCAGGTCGGCGGGAACTTGAGGTGAGAGCAACTCGGGCAGCACGTCCGCCGCTTGTCGATACGGCGCAAAAGTGAGCAACCGAATGGCCGAGACACGATCGGCGGCGGGCTGCGCCGCGTCGCGCGCGACTCGAACGGCGCTGGCAAACAATTCGTCGGCCGCGCGTTTCAGTTCCGGATCGTCCGAGTGGGCCGCCAACAAGGCCGAGATCGACAGCCCGCGTCGCGACAAGCCCTCACCGACGCCCCGCAAGAGTGCCAACTGAGCAACCGGAGGCGATTGAGCCGCAAAGACGCGTTTCAAAACAGAGACCGTGCGCTTGGCGTCGGGTTGCGCTCCGACGATCGACGCCAGATCTCGCAACAGCCCGGCGTCATCGGCGCGGTTGACGAACGAATTGTCCGCCAGCAATTCCAGCACAATGCCATCGGCATTCGCTCCGGCCGAGGTCAGGATCGCCGCTCGCAAGAGCTCGTCGGACGCCGCACCGTGTGCGAGACAAGCGAGAGGACCGACGACGGCACTCGGTTCTGCGTCTCCCAAAGAGAGTGCGAGTTGGAAACGGACGAGGCCGTCACGGTCGTCGGTCAGTCGGACGACGGCCGCCAACAGCTCGGGCGAGTGCTTAAGCCTCGACTCAGAAAGTCGAATGCCATGCGCTCGGAGCCGTGGTTCGGGATCGGCAACCGCGGTGAGTAAATCACGATCAGAAAGCGCGTTCAAGCCGTCGAGCGTATAGAGGGCGTGCAGACGGCCCAGCGACGACTGAGACTCGCGCACAAGTCGCTCGAGTGGCTCGACCGCCGCCCGATCGTGTCGTTCCACGAGCAGCCGCTGCGCGGTTTCACGATTCCAGGCATTAGTCGATTCGAGTTCGCGAACCAGTTCGACGGAACCAAGTCCGCCGAGTTTGGCAGTGTGGGACTTAGCGGCCCTCAGCTCCCGAATGCCCGGCGGCACCAGTCGATAGATGCGGCCCCGGTTATCGCCGCTTTGCAGATCGAGGTGGGCCTTGATGTCGTCGGGGATCGAGAAGGGATGCTCGATCGTTTCGCGGTACATGTCGAGCAGGTACAGCGTGCCATCCGGCGCATTCACAAAGTTGACGGGACGGAACCAGTTATCGGTCGACGTCAAGAATTCGGTGTCTTCGTCGGCTCGTTGCGCGAGCATCAGTGGCCCGTCGCGATGCAGCGTTTTGCGATGCACGAGATTGCCGCCGACGTCACCGATGAAGGCGTTGCCCTGGAAGGCGGCCGGATAGGCATCGCCGCGGTAAATCGTGATGCCGGCGGCCGACGTGAAATACCCGACGGCGAACTGCTCGGTGAAAGGCAGCGATCGCAGCATGGCGGGATCGGAAACACGACGCCGCGTGCGGACCACGCGCCACGGTTCCGGCGGACTCTTCCGAAACACGGGGGCGGCCGGCCCCTCCTTGGCGATGCTGCGAATCGGGTTCGAGGCGGCGAAGTAGGGGTTGCGACGCAAGTAGCGCTCTTCGAGCACGACTTGCTCGATGTGATTGCTGTTGCTGCACACGAATCGGTTGCCCCAATCGTCGAAGCAAAGTCCGAACTGTTCGCCGCCGGTGAGGGCCGAGAGGGCAAACGTCGCCGGATCGAGCGACAGGTCTTGCCCGCGGATATCGAAAACCTTTTTGCCGTCGTGAACGAGCGTGCCGCCGTTGCGACCGGCTGCGAAGACGATGCGGTTATCGAGGCTCCACTTGAGGCAGTTGGCCACCGCCTGCACGTTGTCGCGGCGGAAACCACTCAAGACGACCTGGTGGACGTCGGCCCGGCCGTCGCCATCGGTGTCCTTAAAGTAGTGCAGGTCGGGCGGCGCGAGCACGAACACACCGCCGCGATAACAGCAAACCGAGGTCGGCCAGGTGAGCTTGTCGGCGAAGATCACGCTGCGGTCGGCCTTGCCGTCGCCGTCGGTGTC
>Ga0210393_10001378_pt1 | contig 20384 bp, 19 predicted proteins | sample IncBWC27OmetaG_FD_160068 | JGI IMG/M metagenome (GOLD analysis project Ga0210393, IMG submission 160068) | Forest soil microbial communities from Barre Woods Harvard Forest LTER site, Petersham, Massachusetts, United States - Inc-BW-C-27-O ... | reverse complement strand
TCGGCAGCTCCAAAGAGATTAGAAGGGGCTGAGTCGGTTTGTTCTGGATCCGTTCTGTTCATATCCGATGGTACGCCGTGCCGCGATCCCCTGCTAAGAGGGCGGGACTAATTCACCAATTCATCGGAGGCGTCGGCTTCCGGTTCCGGTTGCGCGAGGGACTCCACTGCTGGCGCGAAGGCGTGGGAAGCGTTGTGGACAGCCATATGCTTAAGCATGTCCGTTGCCGATTGAATGGGATTCTTACAAATCCTGTTCATGCTCATCGTGTCGCCGCAATCGTTGCACACCATAAAAGTGCCGCCTGCAATCCTTCTGGTCGTTATATACATGCCTTAAGCCTACGCTTCAACGGTCGGCTGCCGTCGAATTGGGACAGCAAACACAGACTTTGGTCACTGCACAAAGCGTCTTTGACCACAAGCGGGCTGCTCAACCTTTTCGGTGCGCCATCTGGATTTGAGGGCTGCGAGCGATCACGATTTACAATGTCGGTGATGGAGAATCGTCGGTCCGGACCTCGCACAGCTTTGCTAATCATTGACGTGCAAGTCGGCCTAGTGGCGCTCATGCCTGCGGCTGTCCGGGACAGCGTTTTGCCCAAAATCAAAACCCTACTTACGAAAGCACGCGCCTCGCGAATTCCAGTGATCTACATCCAGCATGACGGCGCACCGGGGCATCCGCTGGAGACCCATACGGAGGGCTGGGAAATTTATCCCTCGCTCCAGCCAACGGAAGGCGAGTGCGTCATCAGGAAGCGGGAATCGGACTCGTTCTTCGAAACCACGCTTCAACAGGAACTTGAAAAAAGGGGGATTGCCCATCTCATCGTCGCGGGCGGCATGACGGAGTACTGCGTGGACACGACTTGCCGACGCGCGACGAGCCTCGGCTACGGCGTTACGCTGGCAAGCGATGCCCACCTGACAAGGGACAATGGAGTTCTGACGGCCGCAAATATCATTGCCCACCACAACTTCGTGCTTCATAGTTTTGGTGCCGGGGATCATTTGATCAGGGTCAAGGCAACGGACGAGATTGTTTTCTGAAACGATGCGCCAGATTGCTGAATCCCTTGCTGTGCTCCTGTGCAGTTTTTTCGCAGGAGCCGCCATTTGTCTCCGCATCAGCCGGCACCCTACAAGCCTCCGAAGTGGTACCGTATTCAGCGTGCGAGACCTAAAGAACCGGATCGCTCTTGTCACTGGAGGGAGTCGCGGCATCGGGGCTGGGATCGCGCTCGCTCTGGCTCGGGCTGGCGCCGATGTCGCTGTGAACTACCGCCAGAACGCCGATGCGGCTGCCGTTGTGTGCAGCGAAATCACGCGGACCGGGCGGAAGGCACTCGCACTTCAGGCAGACGTGTCAGTCTCAGCCGACGTGAAGTTTATGGTCTCGGAGGCTGAAGCGCACCTTGGTAGCATCGATATCCTCGTCAACAACGCGGCTATCGCTCATCCACGCAAGTTGGAGGAGATTACAGAAGCGGAGTGGGACGAAGTGCTCACCGTCAATCTAAAGTCGGTCTTCCTGGTAACGCAGGCGGTAGTTGGCCGTATGCGAGCAAGAAAGTGGGGACGCATCATCAACCTGTCTTCAGTCGCTGCACAGACGGGCGGGGCAGTGGGGGCGCACTACGCCGCGTCCAAGGCGGGGATCATAGGGCTGACGCACTCCTGCGCTTCATTGCTGGTTCGAGAGGGAATCACCGTGAACGCCATTGCTCCCGCGCTGATTGAGACCGATATGGTCACCAGCAACCCCAACGCGAGTCCCGACCTTATTCCGATGGGGCATTTTGGTTCAGTCGAGGATGTTGCCGCTGTTGCCGTCATGCTTGCCTTGAACGACTACATGACCGGCCAGACCATTTCCGTGAATGGCGGGTGGTATATGAGCTAATCTTTTTCGTTCTTGGATGTAATCGCGCAGCGCCGATTGCTCTCCTTCAGAGATATCTACTTCCCGTTGGCTACGGTAGGCGTCGTCGCCCTGATCTCGATAGCCGTTACAAGAACAAAGCTGAAACTCGGCCAACACCATTTTCACCCGTGGTAAATAACGAACATCCCCAAATCGAAACAAGTCGGGGATCGCTCATCTCACTTTCAGTGCCGCTTGAAGCGCCTCAAACATAGGAGTATCGCCGAATGGCTTAAACAGGCACTCCACCGCACCCTGTTCGAGCAGTTGGGCGCGCACAGTCTCATCTCTGCTGGCGGTGATGAAGACAACCGGAATCTCCTTCCGGCGAAGCTTCAATTCCTGCTGAAGCTCAGGTCCGGTCATGCCCGGCATGGCGATATCAAGGATCAAGCATTTGGTGTGATCGACGCAATCGGAGCCGAGGAACTCTTCCGCCGACGAGAACACCCGGGCTTGATAGCCGAACTCCCTTAGCAGGTCGGGTAGGGACTCGCGCACAGACTCGTCGTCATCGACCACTGACACGAGCAAACGGTTAACTGACACAGGCACAAGGATGCGCCAGTGCTGGGGGGGCGTCCATAGTACTTTGGTATTGGTCTGCCGCCGGTATAACGATCAGCGTAGCCTTCACGTTGCACCCGCGTCGGTTACATCAGGCGGCCTGAATGCTTCCGGCGCCGTCGGCGTGAACCAAACCCTCGGGTACGCGAGGAATGGAGAAAGAAAACGTGGCTCCTGGACCTTCATTCAATGTTGCCCATAAACGGCCGTGATGATTCTCGATAATGGATCGGCTGACGGATAGTCCGATTCCCATACCTTCGCCCTTGGTGGTATAGAACGGGTCGAAAAGCCGGTCGACGGCCTGAGGATCAAACCCGACTCCCATATCCTGCACTGTCAGGCGCACTCGATCACCCTCGTCTCGCTCCGTTCTGATCACTAACTGCCTTGCCCGATCCTCGACAGCGCTCATGGCGTCTGAGCCGTTCCGAAGCAGGTTCAGGATGACCTGCTGAAGCTGCACCCGATCGCCTCTGACAAGTGGAAGGTCGTCAGCAAGTTCGGGGCGCAGCATTACCCGGTTCTTCTGAAGGTCCACTATGGTTAGTGCAATCACTTCTAAGACAGCATCATTCAGGTTCACAGATTCAGTTATGGGCTCTTTCTTGCTAAACAGCGCGCGTAACCGGATAATCACTTCGGACATGCGGTTCCCATCGCGAATTGTGCGCCGCGCAGTTTCGCGGGCTCCATCCACATTGGGAGGATCGGCGGCCAGCATCCGAAGGCAGGTGCTGGCATTGGTGACGATGCCCGACAGCGGCTGGTTGACTTCGTGCGCGATCGATGCGGTCATCGCTCCAAGGCTTGTGACCCTGGACACGTGCGCAAGGTCGGAGCGGGCCTTGCTGAGCGCCTCTTCGGAAGCTCGGCGTTCGGTCACGTCCTGAACTGCGCCGATGTACTCGTGACCGCCCCGGATGTGAGCCACGACGTGTACGTACTTGACCATTCCGTCCGGCATCTGCAGCCGGAGCTCGATTTGCATATCGCTGCGGTCCTGGCGACATCGCTCGATATGTTCCTGGAATACCGATAAATCTTCAGGGTGGATTCGCGTACCGATCAGGTCAAACGTCACCGGCGCATCCCGGTCAATCTGGAAGATGCGATAAAGCTGCTCTGAGCAGCTGATTTCGGCTGTCGCCACACGCCAGGAAAAACTGCCGATTCGACTAAGATGCTGGGCTTCCGCGAGAAACGCCTCGCTGCGCCGTAGTTTCTGCTCTGCCCGTTTGCGTTCCGTAATGTCGCGCAAATAGCCGGTGAAGGATGGCGGCCCTTCCAACGGAATGCGCGAGATTGCGAGTTCCACGGGGAATTCGCTTCCGTCAGCCCGTACTGCCGTCGTCTCGATGCGTTTCCCAAGCACTCGCGCCTCGCCCGTGGCCAGGTAGTGGGCAAAGCTCTGCTGATGCTTCTCCCGGAGAGACAATGGAATGATGACGTTTGCCAGGGGCATTCCCAGGACTTCGTCCCGGCGATAGCCGAAGGTGTGCTCCGCGGCCAGATTGAACTCTGTGATGCAACCTTCGTGATCAATCGTCAGAATACAGTCGAGCGCCGATTCCAGAATGGCGGCCTTGCGTGCCTCACTGTGCTTGAGTTCCTTCTCCTCCTCGCGCAACTTCTCCTCGGCACGCTTTCGGTCGTCGATGTCAGTCATGAGGCCATACCATCTCGTGATTCTCGCTTCTGTGTCTCGCACAGGAAGGATGCGAACCTGAAACCATCGATAAACACCATCGGCCCGGCGGCAGCGTAGTTCAAACTCGAAGGGAGTTCCGGATTTGATAGCGCTGGTAAAGATTGCGACTGTACGAGAGCGATCATCTGGGTGAACGTTATCGTTGGTTGTCCAACCCTTCATTTCCTCCATCGTCTTGCCGTAGTATTCCAAGAGTTGCCGGTTGAGAAGTTCGATCTCACCCTCCGGACTCAGGACGCATACGAGCCCCGGAATACTATCAACAATACTGCGGAAATTGGTTTCGCTCGCGCGCAGGGCTTCCTCGGCGCGCTTCCGGTCATCGATGTCTGTGCTTGTACCGTACCAACGCTCAATCGCGCCGGTATGATCGCGGAACGGAGCGACGCGGATTAGAAACCAGCGATACTCTCCATCGTGACGGCGAAGACGGGCCTCGATTTCTCCCGATTCTCCTGAGACTATCAACTCCTGCCAGCGCTTCATCAATGGCGGCAGATCATCCGGATGGAAGACCGCCTGCCAACCCCAGCCGTGGGCTTCTTCAGGAGAGAGACCGGTGTACTCGTGCCAACTCTTGCTGAGGAACTCGTTGGGACCGTCCGGCAGATTGCACCAAACCAACGTTGGAATGGTGTCGATCACCCGCTGCAGCTTGCCCTCACTCGTTCGCAGGACATCCTGTGCGAGTTTCTGGTCGTCGATGTCGGTGGTCGTGCCGACGAATTTGAGGACTTTGCCTTCTGCATCGCGCAAGACCACGGCTTGATTTAGATGCCAGCGATAAGTCCCGTCCTGAGCGCGGAGAGACCTGGTTTCGAACGCAAAACCCTGTCCCGAGCGTACTCCCCCCCAAAAGGCCCTCGACGCTGTCTCCCGATCCTCAGGGTGCACCGCAGTCATCCAGGCCTCGGGATGCGACCGGACGAAATCGAGGGTCTGACCGGAGTATTCAAGCCAAACTTGATTCACGAAATCCGGTGTTCCATCAGGCTTCAGCGTCCAGGCGGATACAGGAAGAAGCTGCAGCAGCCCACTCTGGAGCTGCAGCTCCGCGTTCGCAGCGGCCAGTTCAGCCGTTCGCTGCGTCACCCGTTGATCAAGTTCGTTGGCGATCCGCTTTTGTTCACTCAGAAGCCGTGCCTCTCGAAGCCCGATGGAGGCTTGATTCGCCGCGACGTTCAGAAGAAGTCTCTCAGTCTCTCTCGGGAACTCCGCGCGCCGAGCCCCGGCTACGATTACGCCGATGTCGCACTGCAATCCCAGTGGCAAGGGCACGATCGAAATGTCTTCGCCTCCAATGGAGTTCCTTGCCAGCGGAGGCCATTTCTGCGGCTCATCCCCCAGCCAGCGGTTGAGCACCTCGCCGATTTCTTGCGGTCGGGAAATCAGTTTTCGCGATGGAGCGACTCGCACCATCTCGAGAGGTGCGTCGCCGACTGGGTTTTTCAACCGTACATACACGAGGTCGAGATCAAGCATGCCCAGGAGCGCGTCGAGCAAGGTATGCACAATCTGGGATGCCTTTGCACCAGTCCACATGGCAGGAAGGGCGAGAACGCTGACCAGATCGTTATTACAGCGCTGAAGGCGCTTGATCTCGTCGGTAGAATGTTCGAGTGGCCCGTCCATCTTAAGCTGCCGCCGCAGGCGAGACGGTCCGCCGGGCGCGCCGCTCGCGAAGCTCACTCAGAAACATCTCGGGCGGTACAAAGAACGGATTGTGATAGAGAATGCCGCCGATAATGATCATGGGATGCGTCCGCATAATGTCGACTACCATGTCTCCGCCAAACTGACCAAGATGGTAGGTGCAGATGACGGCGTCGTCGTGGTGACGCCATACGTCATTTACCCGCGATTCGAACTCAACAACATCGTCAACGTATGATCGCTCTCCAACCACCCAGTCCATGCGGCAGCAAATGCGACTAAGCGGAAATCCACCTTTGGCGTTGCCGCTGGCCATCTGCTCGAACGCCGCCAGCATACGATCCTGATCGAAACGGCCGTCCCGAAGATACGCTTCGGTATTGATCTTGAGTTCGAACTGTCCGCTCTGCTCGGCAGCCGCATGGTCGATCCCTGCTGTAGCCAGCCGTTGCAGATGGTCATCGCGTTGATCGCGATTGACGACGTGAACCGCCTTGTCGCCACACTCGAAACCGTTCTTAATGAAGGGTAGCAACACGCGATACTCTTCTTCGTCGTTGTTGAAAAACGCGCAGACATGACGCACTTCGCCGAGCTGGGAGCCGGCAAGGGAAATCGGTTCCGTGGCTTTCTTCATGATGTACCCCCCATAGTGCGAGACAGAGAAACGGTGGGTAAGCCTATCCGAGTAGAATGCCAAATTTTGCCTGTGATGTCCATCATGAATTAGCGCTGGGGCGCGTGTGGCGTCGTTGGCAGCATTTCGCTGTCAGACTAGAGTCTCACCATGCGATCCGGGCCCAACCACGCGGTCCGAAGCGGGTCCATTCAGAGTCAGAAGATTTGCCGCAACGTGAGGCCCGGTGGCCTTCTTGGCGAACCGATACCAATGTCCAATTGCGCGCTCGCGTTGAGCAGCGCATCCTGTGCTTGTAAGCGAAAAGCCAAAAGCACTACGAATCACGAACTTATTCTTCGCGATATTAAAAGGAGAAAAACGATGCCATACGTCACAGTCGGACAAGAAAATTCAGGCGACATCGAACTGTACTACGAAGACCATGGTTCGGGCCAGCCAGTGGTCCTGATCCACGGGTATCCCTTAAGCGGTGCTTCTTGGGAGAAGCAGGTGCCCGTTCTCTTGGACGCCGGGTACAGGGTCATTACCTATGACCGCAGGGGATTCGGCAAATCCAGCCAACCAACCACGGGCTACAACTACGACACATTCGCAGAGGACCTTCATAAGCTGCTCGCGAAGCTCAAGCTGCGTGATTTCACCTTGGTCGGTTTTTCCATGGGAGGCGGCGAGGTGGCACGCTACATCGGGAAGTACGGTTCCAAGGGTGTGAGCAAAGCTGTGATTATCTCGGGTGTGCCTCCGTACCTGCTCAAAGCAGCCGACAACCCGGAGGGCGTGGATGCCAGCGTGTTTGCGGGGATCGAGAAAGCGGTGGCCTCCGACCGCTATGCCTTTTTCACTGGCTTCTTCCAGAATTTCTACAACACCGACCTGCTCCTGGGTAAACGTGTCAGCAAGGAAACCGTCGAGGCCAGCTGGAACATAGCAGCCGGCGCATCAGCGACCGCGAGCCTGGCGTGTGTCCCGGCGTGGCATGAAGACTTCCGCCAGGACCTGGCACGCATCGACGTGCCTACGCTAGTGATTCAAGGGGAGGCCGACCGCATTCTTCCCATCACGGCTTCGGGGCTGCGCACCGCCAAGCTCATTAAAGGGGCGCAGTTGCTGGTCGTAAAGGATGGCCCACACTGCATCACGTGGACGCACGCGGAAGAAGTTAATGGCGAATTGCTCAGCTTCCTGAGTGAGAAGGCTGACAGGTCGGAGAAGGAAGTTGCCTAAGCAACGATCTTGTAAAGGAGCAGCAGTCTCCGTCTGAGCAAATGCACGACGTGACGTGTAGACAAATTGCTGATAAACGACTATGGCGAACACACTGTTACAAGCTCTCGAGTTTCTCTTTGGTTGCTGGCACCGCAACGTCAGCCGGCCATTCACGCTGTCGGGTTGGACATATGAGGTCTGCCTCAACTGCGGTCGGAAGTTTGCGTACGACCGCGTTGAGATTGGCTGCATCGTCGCAGCAAAGCAGAACATTCGTCATCGCGGAGAGTGCTTGCATCAGGTACCAAACTATTTCGCTGCTTCGGCGACGAGCGGAAGATGAGCGGACCTTTCCCACAAATCTGTTTTGACAATGTTTGCCATCTTCGTTATCTTTGGTTCGTGAACAGCCTGGCTCATCACCACCACCACCATCATCACGCGCAAGGCGCGTCGGCGGGGGTGTTTGGCTGAGCTAGCGTAACACCCAAGAGATTAGAGCCCGCTGATGCGATTCACGCTCAGCGGGCTTTTTGTTTTTACACAAGGCAGAATTTATGAACCAGGAAATTGATTTTGACAAGATGCTGGGATTAGTGCCCGCCATCGTGCAGGATGCGGCGTCCGGTGAAGTTCTAATGCTGGGCTTTATGAATCGCGAAGCCTGCGAACGCACGCTCAGCACCGGTTATGTGACGTTCTTCAGCCGCACTCGCAAGGAGCTGTGGACTAAGGGCGAGACGTCAGGTAACCGGCTCAAGTTAGTTTCCGCCTCAATCGACTGCGATTGCGACACACTGCTGTTTCGGGTCGAGGTCGAGGGAGCAGGTTTGGTTTGTCATGAGGGCACGCGCTCCTGCTTCACGCGGTCACTTTCGCAGAACGGTTCTGCGAAAGAAAGTACTAGCTCGCAAGCGGTGCAATCATGAAGATCCGTCTCGGTATTCCAAAGGGAAGTTTACAGGAAGCGACACTGCACCTGTTCGCTCGCGCGGGTTTGCCGATCTTCACCAACGGCCGCTCTTATTTCGCAACCACCAGCGACCCGGAAGTCGAGTGCATGCTCATCCGCGCCCAGGAGATGGCCCGCTACGTCGAGCACGGCGTTCTCGATGCTGGACTCACCGGTCTTGACTGGGTTGTCGAGAGTGGGCTCGAAGTGGTCACCGTTTCTGACCTAATTTACGCCAAGCAGAGCCGAGGCAAGGTGCGATGGGTGCTGGCGGTTCCCGAGGATTCTCCGTACCAGTGTGCCGAAGATTTGACCGACCGCATCATCGCAACCGAGCTTGTTAGTGTTACTCGGAAGTATTTCGAGAACAAAGGCGTTGGCGTCGAAGTCGAGTTCTCATGGGGCGCCACTGAAGTGAAACCTCCAATGCTGGCTGACGCCATCGTGGAAGTCACAGAGACCGGCAGTTCTCTAAGAGCCAATCATTTGCGCATCATTGACACAGTCCTCGAATCCAACACGCGAATTATCGCTAACAAGAAAGCTTGGTGTGATTCGCAGAAGCGACGCAAGATTGAAAACCTCTCGCTCATGTTGCGTGGAGCAATGGATGCCCAGAATCGTGTCGGGTTGATGCTGAACGTTCGCAAGCAGGATCTGGCGGCGGTGCTCGCGGTTCTGCCTGCGCTCAAGAATCCCACCATCTCCACTCTCAGTGACGGAGACTGGGTAGCCGTGAACACGGTGATTGAAGAATCCACGGCCTGGCAGGTCATCCCCCGGTTGAAAGAGGCAAATGGACAAGGGATCGTCGAGTATCCGCTGAACAAGGTGGTCCTGTGATGCGCATTCTCTCGAGAGTCGCAGCCGCGACGAGAGTGCGAAAGATCGTCGCCCGTGGCTCGCGATACGCTGCGGTCGAACCGGCGGTCGGGCGCATCATCGCCGATGTCCGACGACAGGGTGATCGCGCTTTGCGCAAATATGCCGAACGATGGGATCGTCTTTCTCCGCAGGAGTCTTTTCGAGTGTCTGAGGAAGAGATTCAGGCAGCATGGAAAGCTGCGGCTCCGGAATTGAAAGCTTCTTTGCGCGCAGCGGCGGCAAATATTCGCCGCTTCTGCGAATGGCAGACGCCTGTGGAATGGACGCGGACGCGCAAAGGAATCACCGTCGGACAAATCGCACGGCCCTTGGATTCGGTGGGCTGCTACATTCCTGGCGGGCGCTACCCACTCGTCTCAACATTGCTGATGACCGTGATCCCCGCTCAGGTGGCGGGTGTACAGAATATCCGCGTGGTCTCTCCCAAGCCGCGAGTGGAGATGCTTGCTGCTGCCAGACTGCTCGGAGTTGGTGAATTCTATTGCATCGGGGGAGCGCAGGCGATCGCCGCACTCGCATACGGAACGCAAAGCGTTCCACGCGTGGACAAGATTGTCGGCCCGGGAAATGTTTACGTCACGGCTGCCAAGAAACTGGTTGCCTTTGACTGTGCGATCGATTTCCTTGCCGGCCCAACCGAAATTGTCATCGTGAGCGATACCGGGACACCAGAGTTTATAGCCGCTGACTTGGTGGCACAGGCGGAGCACGATCCGGAAGCGCTCGCGGCTTTTATCACAACTCGTGATGATCTGGCTCGCCGGGTAGCGCATGCCGCAGAGAAGATAAGCCGGGGCAACCCAGTGGCGCGACTATCGTTGCGCCGGAACGGCATTATTCTCGTTTCTACCTCGCGCCTGCAAAGCTTTGCGTGGGCGAACGAAATCGCGGCGGAACATCTCACCGTCGACGCCGTGGACCTCGCGCTTGTTCATAACGCGGCATCGGTTTTCGTCGGCGATTATTCTCCCCAAGCAGGTGGAGACTATGCGTCGGGTCCGAATCATGTGCTGCCTACGGGTGGGGCTGCGCGCTTTCGGGGTGGGCTGAGCGTTTTGGATTTTGTGAAGCTTATCAGTGTCCAGCGGCTATCGGGGGCGGGTCTGAGAAGTATTGCGCCAGTGATCGAGTCTCTGGCTAATGCAGAAGGGCTGAGGGCACATGCGGAGTCGATCCGTTTGAGGGTGGACCATGCTTGAAGCGCGCGAGGCAGTTCGCAATCTGCCGACTTATAATCCGCCGCTCGGTGGACGCGACGGGCTACGCCTGGACTTCAACGAAAACACGGTCGGCTGCTCGCCGCAGGTTCTGGCGCGACTGCGGGAAATCACAACAGAAGAAATTGCGTGCTATCCGGAGCGCAAGCCGGCCGAAGCTGTTGTGGCCGACTTTATTGGGGTCAAGCCTAACGAACTGTTGCTCACCAATGGCGTGGATGAAGCCATACACTTGCTCTGCGAGACTTTCCTGCAAGCAGGCGACGAAGCCCTCATCGTGGTGCCGACCTTCGCTATGTACGAGATTTCGGCGGCCGCCACCGGAGCGCGCGTAATCACGGTGCCGGCGGGCGCGGACTTTCAGTTCCCGACTGCTGATCTGCTTTCTCAAGTCACGCCGCGCACTCGCCTGATCGCGATTGCCAATCCCAATAATCCAACGGGCAGTGTAGCCGAACCAGCAAGTTTGCTCGAAATTGCCAGGCGTGTTCCTCAGGCGGCGATCCTGGTTGATGAAGCCTACTTCGAGTTTTGCGGACAAACGTTGTTGGCGAAACGGCGCAGCATTCCGAACTTGTTTGTTGCCAGAACATTTTCCAAAGCATATGGACTGGCGGGACTGCGCGTCGGTGTGCTTACCGGAAGCGTCGAGCACATCTCGATGGTGAGCAAAGGCAGTTCGCCGTACAACGTGAATGGAGTGGCTCTCGCTTGCTTGCCGACAGCGCTGGCAGACCAAGACTACGTCAACCGATACGTCGACCAAATTCGTCGGGGACGGGAAGAACTTCAACGCGAATTCGCCCGGTGGGGCGTCCGGTACTGGCCGAGTCAGGCCAATTTCGTGCTGGCGAGTTTCGGTCGATCGAACACTGCACTGATTCAGTTGATGCGATCGCGCGGCATCCTGGTACGCGACCGATCCCGTGACTACGGCTGCGAGGGCTGCGTACGCATCACTCTTGGAACCACCGAGCAGACTGCACGATTGCTGCAGGCACTGCGAGAAACGCTGGCAGAGCTCGGAGTAAAAGAGGTAATCGCAAAATGAGGCGAGCCTCGATTCAGCGCGTCACCAAAGAGACCAACATTCGTGCCGCGATCGTCATTGAAGGCCGCGGCCGCTGCAAGGTTTCCACCGGGATTCGTTTCTTCGATCACATGCTGGAACTTTTCGCGCATCATGGCGGCTTCGATCTCGACCTCCGAGCCAAAGGAGACCTCGATGTCGATCAGCATCACACCGTCGAAGACGTCGGTATTGTGCTTGGCCAGTTGTTCGACAAAGCTCTAGGCGCCAAGCGCGGCATTCTGCGGGCAGGCTATTTCGTAATGCCGATGGACGAAACCTTAGGTCTCGCGGCCGTCGATTTTTGCGGACGGACGTTTACCATGGTCGATACCAAGGTCCGCATCCGCATCGTTGGTGATTTGCAAGCTGAACTGGTCCACGATTTCTTCGACGGTTTTGCACGAGGTGCTCGCGCGAGCGTGCATGCTCGCGTGCTCTATGGCCGTTCCAGTCACCACAAGATCGAATCATTGTTCAAGGCATTTGCGCGCGCATTGCGTGCCGCTTGCTGGCGCGATCGCCGAATGGCGAGATTGCTTCCCAGCACGAAAGGATTGCTCTGATGATCGCTGTCGTTGACTATCGCGCGGGAAATCTTACCTCTGTAAAAAAGGCGCTTGATCATCTGCACGCGGATGCAATCGTTACTGAGGAACCCGCAGTGGTTGCGCAGGCGGACAAGATCATTCTTCCAGGGGTGGGCCACTTTTCAGCGACCGCCATCCTGGAACAAACTGGACTCCGGACCGCCATTCTTCACAGAATTCAACAAGGCGTGCATTTTCTCGGCATCTGCGTCGGAATGCAGTGGATGTTCGAATCGAGTACGGAAGCACCGGGAATCCGAGGCTTGGGATTGTTTTCGGGAACCTGCGAACGCTTTGCACCAAGGGTCAAGTCGCCGCATGTCGGCTGGAATTCTCTGACCTGTCAGGATGGCTCGCGGCTGCTTCGCGGAATCCCTTCGGACTCTTTCGTGTACTTCACGCACTCGTATTCTGCGCCGCTGGTGGAAGCAACCGTCGCGCGGTGCGAATATGGCGGGGAGTTTTCCGCTGCCGTCGAACAAGACAATTTGTTCGGAGTGCAATTTCACCCGGAAAAATCCGGAGCGATTGGTCTTAAGCTTCTAGAGAATTTTTGCGGCCTGTGATGCTGACAAAGAGAATCATCGCGTGCCTGGACGTCACCGCTGGACGCGTCGTAAAGGGCGTGCAGTTCCAACAATTGCGCGACGCCGGCGATCCAGCCGAACTGGCCGCAGCCCACAGTCAAGCGGGGGCAGACGAAGTAGTGCTGCTCGACATATCTGCCACGCGTGAAAAACGGGCAACTCTGGCAGAGACGGTTCGCCGAACCGCACGACAGTTGTTTATTCCTTTCACGGTGGGCGGAGGCATCGGCTCGCTCGACGACGCGACGGCCGTCTTCGACGCCGGAGCCGACAAGATCAGCATCAACTCCGCGGCGCTCGCTGACCCGTCTTTAATCACGCGCATTGCCGAGCGCTATGGTTCGCAGGCGGTCATCGTAGCCATCGACGCCAAGCGCGCGAACGGAGACGTGCGATTCGAGGCTTACGTGAGGGGAGGCAGAACTCCCACGGGCCGGGACGTAGTGGCGTGGGCGAGGGAAGCGGAAGAGTGCGGTGCTGGCGAAATTCTCCTTACTTCCATGGATCGCGACGGCACCGGCGCCGGTTTCGATTGTGAATTGACCCGTGCGTGTTCTGAAGCATTGCGTATTCCGGTAATTGCTTCAGGTGGTGGTGGCAGCACACAGAGCTTCGTTGAAGTCTTTCAGCAAGGCAAAGCTGACGCTGCGCTTGCCGCCTCGATCTTTCACCTTGGCTTGCATCGTCTTTCCGATCTCAAGCAAGAATTGCAGGGTGCGGGCATTCCGGTGCGATGGCCATGTTGATACCTTCGATCGACCTCATGGGCGGAAAGATCGTTCAGCTTGTACAGGGCGAGCGCAAAGCGCTGGAGTTCGACGATTTCGAAGAGTGGATCGCGCGCTTCTCTTCGTTCCCTTTGATTCAACTTATCGATTTAGACGCCGCTCTCGGGAACGGCAACAATCAGAATCTAATGGAGACATTTTCTCGGCGTCTTCCTTGCCAGGTGGGCGGAGGAATCCGATCGGTTCAAATTGCAGAGCAAATGCTGTCGCTCGGGGCGAAGCGTGTGATTTTCGGATCTTCGCTCATCCGAGATGGCCAGCCAGACACCACATTTGCGGAAGAAGCCGCACGCGCGCTGGGACCGGATAAGTTGGTCTTCGCCATCGATTCCAAGCAGGGACGGGTTGCCATCCGCGGTTGGCGACAACTCACCGCCATCACGCCTCTTGAAATGATTGCCGCTCTGGAACGCTGGTGCAGCGCATTCCTGTACACGAATATCGATACCGAAGGCCTGATGCAGGGCATCCCTCTCGACATAGTGCGCCAACTACGATCGACCACGATGAAGCAATTGATCGTAGCTGGGGGCGTTGCGAGTTCCGAACAAATCGATCAACTGGACGGTCTGCGAATCGATGCGGTAGTGGGTATGGCAATCTACACGGGACTATTGAAATTAAGTGGTTCTGCCTCTTAAAGAAGTCCAGGCCACGAAGGATTCATCGAACAACTCCGGGCCGAGTTTGTCGAGCTTAAAGTGGCGAAAGTTCGTCCTGCTTCTGCTCCTGCTTTTCCTTGAGGAATCTTCTCTCGAGAAATTGCTTTGCCAAATCGCGGCCCCCGATGCCAAACGCGATAGCTAGCCCGAGCATCAGTGCGCCGAAGGCGATGGCGAAAGCGATCAGAATTGTTCTCTCCGCCAGGCCCAGTTGTTCGAATGCCATGGTCACCGCAAAAATAACAATGATCGTCCGGATCAAAGTTGCTAACAGTCCGGGCGAGGGAGAGCCGGCATTCACGGCTGCAAGCAACGCGGCCCGCGAAAAGAAACTTGCGGCCACCAATCCGAAGAAGAAAATGAGCAGGGCCACGAATAATCTGGGCAAGTAGAGAAAGATTCTCGCAATGTGCTCCTGTAGACCAACGATGCCGAGCACCTGCACTCCAAGCAAAATAAAACCCAGCCATACCACCCAAAACAAAACCCGGCTCAACAGTTCGCTGGATGAGGGCAAGGCCAGTTTGTTCAACAGTTGAGTCGCGCCGGCATTGTCAGAAAGCTTGTCGAACTTCGCGATCCGTAGAATGCCCCGCAGGCTCACTTTCAGCACGTAGGCCACCAGCCATCCCAGCAGCGCAATGATCAGCATCGCCAGCAGACGGGGCAGCAGGTGCGCAAAATTCCTGGCCAACTCCTGCATGGCATGGTCCAGTTCTCCCATGATCATTTCCCACATGTTCACCTCACTCTCATGCGTTCCATAAATCCAACAAGTACGGTTTCATGCGCTCAAAGGTCAGGCAGAGCGCTTCGACATGCGCTTCTATTTCGTCTCCTGAAGCATCTCGGTTTTCCAGGAGAAAGGTGTATACCTTGCCGCGATAAAGCGGAGCCAGAGCCTGAATGATGTGGTCACGATTAATGACTGATTTGTGATACGAAGCAGCGAACTCGTAAGCGGTTCTCACCCAAAGCTCATGAGAATATCGAAAGTCGTCTTCCCCAACCTTGGCTATGCCTTGAATCTCAGCCAGCGTCTGAGACGACAGGATTGATTGAAGGACCGGCTCAAGTTCACTCACGCCCGAAGTGAAGAGTTGAAAAAGCCGTTTGCGGTTCACTCGAATCGGCTCTGCAGTTAAGTCGTGCTCGGCGCCAAACGTGGGGATGTTTTCAGTCGCGTGGTTCGCGCTCCAAAGTTGAAAGTTGGGTTCCAGAGACCAGAAAAGCGTACCGACGGTCTGGCGCATCGCGGGCACAAGGTCGGCGGAACTGCGGTCGAGATGCCGCTTCGTCCCTAGGAAAGTCTGGCCAAGTCGAAACTCTCCCGCCATTGCGGCGAGGGTCACCCGCATCTCCGTACCAACGCCCCCTGCTCCATGGTCCCAGACTTGCTGTTCCGAGAGATGACTGCCCAAGCGTCCGGAAAATGCGAATTCAACCGCGAAAGGCTCGCGCAGTCGTTTCGCATACAGGGCTCGAGTCATCGGGTAAACGAGATTGCGTAGAAGCAATCCATCGAACCTATGCCTTCGATAGAGCGGAGTGACCAGATCGAATGCATCCCGGTAGACCGGCTGAAGAAGGCGCTCCATCCAGTCTGGCGTGATGTTGGTTGATTCCGGCGATACGATGGCACATGCTTTGGCGCGCAATAGTTCGGCAGCCGCCAAAATTGTGCGCAAGGCAACTTCGGTCGCCGGACCGCCGTCGTAAACCGTGCTAATGCAGTGCAGCGTACGCAAAGCATACAAATCTGAAGAATGCTGCACATCGTTAATCGAAGCTGCGGCGATTACATCACGCGTGCTGTCCTTCGATCCTCCGTCCGCGTTTACGATGACTACACGCTCTCTGGGAAAATACTTTAAGAGTCCAACTCGAATGGCCTGCACAACTTCTCCGACCGTCTCGGCATTGTTATGGGTGGGCACACCGACAAGCAGGTCCACTTCGCCAACGCTGATCAGCTCGCGAATAAAATCATCGGTAAGAACGCTTGTCTCTTCCAGACGAAACCCCTGTCACACTGGCTAAGGTGTATTACCAGCGCTTCATGTCTTCATATCCGTCGTAAACGGAACCAGAAGAACTGGTAAGGCCCCATGGTTAACAGATACGGCAAATCGCCGATGCGTGGAAAGATATTTCTGCCAAACATTTCTACCAAAATGTTGCCTTTGTAGCGTCGCAAGTCGAGTTCTACTGCCTGGGCGGAACTGGAAAGGTTATTCACCACCAGTACCGTTTCGTTCTTGAGTTGCCTCACATAGGCGAGCACGCGATGGTTCGCGGGATGCAGGAACTCGATGGAACCCCGGCCAAAAACCTGCGTAGACTTTCGCGTTTCCAGGATGCGCTTCATCCAGGCGAGAAGCGAGTGTCCAGATCGGTTCTGTGCATAAACATTGACTGCCGGATACCCATAAACAGGATCGAGAATCAGCGGCGAGTAAAGGCTCTCGGGATCGGCCGACGAAAAGCCCGCATTCCAGCCGCCATCCCATTGCATCGGCGTGCGTACTCCATTCCGATCGCCCAGGTGAATGTTATCTCCCATTCCGATCTCGTCGCCGTAGTAGATAATCGGGGTCCCGGGCAGCGACATCAACATGCCCGTCATCAGTTCGACCCGACGGCGGTCGTTATCAAGAAGGGGCGCAAGGCGCCGACGAATGCCGAGGTTCAGCCGCATTGCCTTGTCCCCGGCGTAAGTATCGTACATGTAATCGCGTTCGATGTCGGTCACCATCTCCAGCGTAAGTTCGTCGTGGTTGCGCAAGAACAGACACCATTGGCAGGCATCAGGGATCGCAGGAGTCTGCTGCAGGATATCCATGATCGGCTTTCGATCTTCGAGTTTCACCCCCATGAACATTCGGGGCATGAGCGGAAAATGAAAGGCCATGTGGAACTCATCGCCATCCGCGAAGTATTGCCGAAGATCCGCCGGCCATTGATTGGCTTCGGCAAGCAGCATCTTTCCAGGGAAATGTTGATCGAGTTTCCCGCGTAATTCTTTGAGGACCGCGTGAGTTTCAGGCAAGTTCTCGCAAGAAGTTCCTTCCCGTTCGACAAGATAGGGAACCGCGTCGAGCCGAAAGCCGTCCACGCCCATCTCCAGCCAGAACTGCATGACGGACCACATCTCTTCCCGCACGGCAGGATTGTCGTAATTCAAGTCCGGCTGGTGACTGAAAAAACGATGCCAATAATATGTTTTGGAAACCGGATCGCGAGCCCAGTTCGATGTTTCGGTATCCAGGAAAATAATTCGCACGCCCCGGTAGCGGGTATCCGTATCACTCCACACATACCAGTCTCGGCGCGGGTTGTTTGCAGAGCTCCGCGATTCCTGAAACCAGGGGTGTTGATCTGAGGTGTGGTTCAGCACCATCTCGACAATCACTCGTATCCCGCGCTCATGAGCAGCTCCAAGAAAGTTTTTGAAATCGTCGAGCGTTCCGTAACTGGGATGCACCGATCGGTAATCGGCAATGTCGTATCCATCATCGCGCAGCGGCGAGGGAAAAAACGGCATCAGCCACAGCGCGTTGATCCCCAACTCCTGCAGGTAATCGAGTTTTTCCGCGAGGCCGCGGAAGTCGCCGATCCCGTCTGCGTTGCTGTCCCGAAAGGTTCGGACGTGAACCTGGTAAATGATCGCGTCCTTGTACCAAAGCGCGTCCTGCGTCAATATCACGGGCGTGCTCCTCGTCACCCTAATTATGCACTGTCGGCCAGAAATGGTTCGGGCCTGGCTTTCTTGGCGTAGGAATACGCGCCTCGGATACAATGAACCGACCCTGAGGATACCGAATGCGCGTCAACCGCCTGCTGATCTTGTCAGTGTTCTTGCTTTTGCCTTTTCACGCCAGTGCTCAACAGCCCGCCACATCTGCAACGGTGCAGAAATATGTGCGAGTGAACGCGCCGAGAGTGGTTCTCGAGCACGTGCGCGTAATTGACGGCTCGGGTCAACCGCCCGTTGAAGACCAGAACGTGGTCATCGAACGGGGCAAAATCACAGTGGTGCAACCTGGTGCAGACGCTCCCGCGGCGGAAGGAACAACGATTCTCAACCTGCGCGGCTATTCAGTAATGCCCGGAATCGTCGGCATGCACAACCATCTTTTCTACGTCGCGCGGCCAAATGAAAACAGCCAGTGGAATTCCGAACCACCGGTACTGGTTCCGCAAATGACGTTCTCCGCGCCACGCCTCTATCTGGCTGGCGGCGTGACGACGATGCGCACAACGGGAAGCGTCGAGACCTACGCCGATCTGAACTTGAAGCACGCGATCGACGAAGGCAAACTCCCCGGTCCGCATATCGACGTGACTGGCCCATACCTCGAGGGACCCAACAGCTATTTCATCCAGATGCATCAACTGAGCGGACCCGACGAAGCCCGCCAAATGGTCGACTATTGGGCCGACCGCGGCGTCACCTCGTTCAAAGCGTACATGAACATTACCCGCGCCGAATTGAAGGCCGCGATTGACGCGGCGCACAAGCGCGGGATTAAGGTGACCGGGCACCTGTGTTCGGTAACCTACAAAGAGGCTGCGGAACTAGGCATTGACGATCTCGAACACGGCTTCTTCGTGAACACGCAGCTTGATCCAGACAAGAAACCTGATCTCTGCAGCGAAAGCACAGGTGCCTACACGCTGGAACACATGCCCGCAAACAGTCCGGAAGCGAGGGAGTTGATCGAGACGCTGGTGAAGCACCACGTAGCGGTCACTTCGACGCTGCCGGTTTTTGAGAGTGGCAGCATTCCGGGACGTCCTCCGCTGCGGCAGCAAACCCTCGACGTCATGACCCCAGAAGCGCGCGAAGCTTATCTTTATAATCGCGAGCGCCCTGCAACCATGAAGCCGCCAAAAGATGACTGGCCCATGCTTTTCAAGCGCGACATGGAGTTGGAACATGCATTTGCTCAGGCTGGAGGGTTGCTCCTTGCGGGTCCGGATCCAACCGGCAACGGTGGCGTCGTTCCGGGATTCGGCGACCAGCGCGAGATCGAACTGCTCGTGGAAGCTGGATTCTCGCCCGTCGAAGCCATCAAGATTGCGACTCTGAACGGCGCCACGTACCTCGGCAAGCAGGATCAGATCGGAACAGTTGCCGCAGGAAAAAACGCCGACCTTGTTGTGATCAAAGGAGACCCGTCAAGCCATATTTCAGATATCGAGAATGTCGAGATCGTCTTCAAAGACGGTGTCGGATTCGACTCACAAAAGCTCATCGATTCTGTGAAGGGGCGCTATGGGCAATATTAGTTTTTGTCTTTCAACTCTTCGGTCCAGTTTGTGACCACCGAGAGTCAGTGCCGAGGGGCATGCGATGGCACCAATATTCCCATCGCAATAAGAACGGGGTCGGACTTGGTTATCCGGCCCCGCAAATCTACCCGCCGAATTTGCGGCCTGCAGTTTAATGTTGCGGAGCCACGGTGGCATTACTTGCGGGCGGAGGTGGAGTCGTGGCCTCACCTGTCTCCGTGGTGACCAGCGGTCCTGCCGGAGGCTCGTCGCTCTTGGCCAATTCGGTCTTAATTTCAACCTTCTGGTTAGCTGTAGGGTTGATGTCCGTCTCGAACGTTTGATAACCAGGCAGCGCAATTCTTATCCGGTGCGCTCCCGGCGCCACGAGCATGCCTCGACCTGCGCCTTCAAACTCACCGACGTGTCCAACGAAGAGGCCATCCAAAAATACGGCGGCTCTCGAAGGATTCACTGCTATTTTGACTTCGGCCGTCACTTGCGGAAGCGGTCCGGTGGGCGCTTTCTGCATTGCCACGCTCACGATCTGTTTCTGTCCCGGCTCCACCATTACTCGTTGAGTGAATTCCTGGTAACCGTCCTGGCGAACCGTAATTGTGTGCTCACCCGGTAGCAGCATAACCTTCTTCGATCCCT
>Ga0210393_10001377_pt1 | contig 20390 bp, 22 predicted proteins | sample IncBWC27OmetaG_FD_160068 | JGI IMG/M metagenome (GOLD analysis project Ga0210393, IMG submission 160068) | Forest soil microbial communities from Barre Woods Harvard Forest LTER site, Petersham, Massachusetts, United States - Inc-BW-C-27-O ... | reverse complement strand
CGAAGCCGAGGGTCGTGGGTTCGAATCCCGCCGGGCGCGCCAATTTCAAAAAATTTGATCGGCCCGCCATTTAGTGCCGATTTACCCCGCGGTCGAACCCACGACATAAAAAAGGTCGGGTTCGACAACTTGGCCGTCAGGCCAAGTTGGACGCCGGAGCTTTGCGACGGCGGTCCCGCAGGGACGAGGCGCAGCCGAGCACCACGCCACGTCAGTGGCGGCGATCGCCCTTTAGGGCGACCCGCAGGGCGAGGCGCGCAGCGCCGAGTAATCCCGCCGGGCGCGCCAATTTCAACGTGTTGGTCGCGGCAACCGTCGTACCCACCGTTTTCTCTACTTTTGTTACCCTAGCGCGGTGAAGCTCCTCGGCAGAGTAGTCCTCGCGATTTTCGTCTTCGCGGCGATCTTCATCGCATTCGCATATATGCGCGCCTCCAGCGCGCGCGATGTCGACCGGGCCTATCACGCCGCGATTCCGAAAACCGTCATTCTGCGTAGCATTAGCTTTAGCGCAGGAGGCGACATTCCCTCCGCGTATACCTGCAAAGGCGAAGGGGTATCTCCGGAACTGTCCTGGGAAGGCGCGCCCGACAAAGCTCAATCTTACGTTCTGATCGCAACCGATTGGGACGGGCCAACGCCGCGGCTACGTCTTGGGAATTTCACGCATTGGATTTTGTACAACATTCCGCAAGACATTCATGAGATCAAAAGCGCCGTGACGCCGGCCGAGCTGACTCAACGAAAAATTGAGATCGCTAATAATTCTTCAGGCGTGGCCGCCTATGTGCCGCCGTGTCCGCCGTTGGGGAAGCATCGATATCTCTTGCGGCTCTATGCGCTCGACGTTCCACAGATCCATCCGGCTTCGCACGACCGAGATGCCGTCATGGATGCCATGACCGGACACGTGCTCGCCTACGGCGAGATCGAGGGATTCTTTGGCGGCTAAGCGGCTGGAGATCTCACATCAACACCATGCAGTCGCTTAAATTGAACTGAAGGAGTGTTGATCACGTATTACCGCTTGGTTCGTCGCTTCTTGAGACTTTTGTTCTTCTTGGGCTTCGTCCTCTTGAGCTTCTTGCCCGTTTTCTTTTTGGCGACCTTCTGTTTCGCCTTACGCCGCATCTTGACCAACTCATCGATCAGAGCGTCGACCGGCTCGTGCTTCTTGGCCTTGCGTCGCATCCACACAAGGGCGTCGAGAAGGTTGTCAACAGCTTCCTGTTCTTTCGCCATGCAGCATTCTACTTCGTCTTGCCAACCGGTTCACCCCCGAAATCCTCACCGTAGTGCGGGCGGCCCTCAGCCCGCACCGCCAATATGGCTTGAAACTTGCGCTCTCCTAACTGAGTGATGCGAATCGCGCGCGACTTGTTGCTCCGTGACACCCAGCCAAGATTACAGAACCGAGACAACATGGCGGTTCCCAGGGATCCTGCCAGGTGATGTCGGCGCGCGCTCCAGTCCATACACGGTCGGCACAACGAACGATGCTGCTGCGCAAGCGCGGCGGTATCGACTCCGATGCCCGCGAACCAGTGGATGCCTTTTTCAGTCAGCCGCGGCGCCTGAGGATTCTCCAGCACACCGTCCCGCAGAAGGGCCTCATACACCAAAACGCCCATTTCACCGGCGAGGTGATCGTAACAACTCCGTGCCCTTTGCAAGGCTGGATCACGCGGACTTGAAATCAGCCGCGACGCGCCGGTACGAAAGGCTACTCCCATGAGCGATTCGAGCAACCTCGCAACGTCTTCATTGCCCAAGCGGAAATAGCGATGCCGGCCCTGCCGATCGACTTCGACCAACCCAGCATCGAGCAGCTTGGATAAGTGTGCGCTCATCGTCTGCTTGGTGACGCCGGCAATGGCTGCCAATTCCGTCGCCGTTAGCGCTTGGTCCCTCATCAATGCCGTCAGCGCGTCCGCGCGCGCGCGATCGCCAAGCAGGGCGGCGATTCGCGCGATATTCGGACCTTCTTTCATAGTTCGACGGTAACCGAACCATCAAACGGCAGCAAGGCTCTACAATTCGCCCTCCAAGACGAGGGTGCGCCATGACCATTACTTGCTTCATCCGCTACGAGATTGACCCGTTTCAGCGCTCTGCCTTCAAAGACTATGCCGAACGGTGGGGTCGGATCATTCCCCGTTGCGGCGGTCATTTGATCGGATATTTTCTGCCGCATGAAGGCACCAATAACATCGCATGGGGCCTGATTTCGTTCGAGTCCCTCGCCGCATACGAAGCGTATCGCAGTCGCCTAAAAAGCGATTCCGAAGGACGAGAAAATTTCGCCGTGGCGCAATCGCTGCGCTTTATCCTCAGCGAGCAGAGGACCTTTCTCGAGGCCGTCGACTCGACCCTGCAGCGTCCCGCAGCTCCTTGCGAACCACGAGCTTAAGACCGGACCACACCTCGGTGACCGCGCAGACTTTGATGTCGACGAAACCCAACGGCAGGGCGAGCTCGCGAATCGTATCCTCAGTGATGTCCGTCGGCACTCTTGAGGACTTCTTGGGCCAGGACACCCAGACGGCGGCGTCGTGCGCCAGCTTTTTGCGCAGCACCGGCAGCAATCGGGCGAGTGCGCTGCGTTCCGTGGCAAACGCATGCACCAGATTGGTCGAAGAATTCGCCGTACCGGTGAAGCTGACCTGCGCCGGTAACGGCTCTAAAAGCGCTCGGTACTGCGCAGGCGCTTTGATCAGACAGACCTTGAACTCTTCCTTGATTCCGAGCTTCTTCGCCAGCGGTATGTCCGAGTATCCGGCCATTGCGCCACCTCTTTTTGCTCAGCCAAATTATTGCACGGCCACTGCCCGAGAGTAGATCGACAACGCGCTGCGGTATAAGCTACGCAACCCATTAAAATAAGCCTTAGGAACATCCCATGTCGCGAAGATCACCGGCACTCTTGCTAATCATGGTTGCTTGCACCGCCCAGGCGGCAGAGCATTTCGATGGCAATACGTGGTGGGACACGGTGAAGGAGATTTCGGACGATAAGTACGAGGGCCGCGACACCGGCAGCAAGGGCGAGCATCAAGCGCAAGAATTCATTGTCGGTAAGCTCAAGGCGCTCGGTGTCGAGCCGGCCGGATCGAACGGCTACTTCCAGAGCGTGAAGTTGCGCACCGTCGAGATCGACGAGCCCCATTGCCAACTCTCGTTAGTTCAGGCCGGGCACGCGCAATCGCTGACTCTGGGCGAACAGGCGTATTTCAGCACGCGCTATCCGCTTGCTCCCAAAGTCGATGCACAGCTGGTATTCGTCGGCTACGGCTTGAATATTCCGGAGAAAAATTACAACGATTACGCCGGCCTGGATCTCAAGAACAAGGTCGCAGTGATCCTCACAGGTTCACCGGCAGACGTGCCCTCGGCATTGAGTGCCCATTACCAATCGCGCGCCGAACGGTGGAAGGCGCTCAAGGCCGCCGGTGCAATCGGCGTGATCCAGATCCAGAACCCGGCTTCCGTGGACTTGCCTTGGGCGAGATCCGCGCTGAACCGCAATCATCCCAGCATGGATCTGGTCGGCCCGGAGTTTGACGAGACCTCCGGCTCCAAACTCGCCGTCGCTTTCAACCCGGCCTATGCCGACCTGCTTTTGCAGGGAACTGGGCACACCTTTGCAGAACTCGCCGCCTTGGGTAAGGACCGCAAGCCGCTGCCGCACTTTCCCTTGAACGTGTCCTTGAGCGCGACGACGGCCACGCACTCGCGCGAAGTCGATTCAACCAACATCGTGGCCCGGATCCCTGGCACCGATCCGAAGCTCAAGGCTGAATATGTGGTGCTGTCCGCGCACATCGATCACGTCGGCATCGGCGAACCGATCAATGGCGATCGCATTTACAACGGCGCGATGGACAACGGGTCGGGCAGCGCATTGCTGCTCGATATCGCCCGTTCCTTCAAACAGACGCACACCCCCCTGAAGCGCTCGTTGTTGCTGGTGTGGGTGACGGGCGAGGAGAAGGGCTTATTGGGATCCAAATATTTTGCCGAGCATCCCACGGTCGCGTCAAAATCCATGATCGCCGACATCAATACGGATATGTTCCTGCCCATCATCCCGCTCAAGATTCTGACCGTCTATGGTCTTGCCGAGTCCGACTTGGGTGATCGTGTGAAGCAGGTCGGCGATCAACTAAACCTGCAGATACAGCCTGATCCGCTGCCGCTGCTCAATGTATTTATTCGCAGCGACCAATATAATTTTGTTCGCCATGGCGTGCCTTCGCTCATGATTGACGTCGGCGCCGCTGCCGGCACGGCCGATGCCGCCACCATCAAGGCGTGGCGCACCGAGCGCTATCACGCCCCGTCCGACGACGCCAATCAACCCGTGAATTTGGCCACGGCCGCAGGCTACGAAGAGCTGATCCGGGCGCTGGTCATCGAAGTGGCCAATGATCCGCAGCGGCCGCAATGGAAACAGGACAGTTTCTTCCGCCGCTACGCCGATAGCGCAAGCCCGTAAGGCTCAGAAGCAGGGCTGCCATGTGGCCGCCGCTTACTTGGTCTCAATAGAGGTGCCCAAATCCAGGGGCTTGGCCGGCGTGGCGCCGGTTTGGTGTACCGCAGCGCCGCGGACTGCGCCGGCGAAACTGTGTGGTGAAACGGCGAGTAGCCGGTCAAATAGCCCTCGCGAACCCGCATCGCGATGCATCCACGGGGTGCTCCATTGCAAGGACGGCGCCCCGTGCTTGCCGGCTTGCAGGGACAGCGAACTGGCGCGGTTCTGCCACAACGTCAGCAGGCGCACGCGATCTTGAGTCTTGGCTTCCGACAGTTCATCGGCGATCGAGGTGTCTCGAAGCATCGGGGCATCCAGGACAGAAGTCTCGCCTGCGACCGTCGCAACTCCCAGGCCCGGCTTTCGCGGCCGAAATTCCGTCGGTGAAAATGCCTGCGCCTCGGCGCGCGGCGCTGCGAAAGCAAACGGCTCGGGGAACGACGGCGCGGCAATCTGCACGTGCGCTCGTTTTTGCGCATCCATACTTGACCGCGCATCGGTACTTTGCGGCTGGTCGCCAGCCGACGCATTGCCGGGCACCATACCGGAAAGCCCCAGCGCCAGTACCAGGCATTCGCAAAGTCCGTTGCTGCGCGACCGCCGTTGCGCTTCGATCGGTTCCATTTGGGCATTTTCGCCCATCGGCTAGGGTGCCCGTTGCCGATCACAACATAACGCGGCTGGATTTCCCCTTTATGTCGCAGATGCGACGTGATGCCTGATAGTCGCGGTGATATGTAAACAGCAATCAGGCGTCCGGGGCCCGGTACCGCGCGCGGCCCTGCTCCCAATTACGCCCGTCAAACGGTATGACCGTCATGGACACGACGCTGCCGGCATCGATGCAGCGCGCGTTCACGCTGATTCCATCAGGGTGAGAGCGCGGAATGTAGAACGATTTCACGCCGCAAGTCGCGCAGAACAAGTGTTTCGCGACCTGTGTATTGAAGGTGTAGGTCGTGAGCGCATCGCCGCCGCTGAGCAATTTGAAGCGCTCTTTCGGCACGATCAAGTGCAGAAACCCAACTTTGCCGCAGATCGAACAATCGCATTCATCCACTTCGATGGCGGCCGGGGCGGTGACTTCGAAGCGGACCCTGCCGCAGTGGCAGCCGCCGGTGTGAGTACGCATCATTTCTCGATCCTTCGGTCGGGAATCACCCACATGATCGCGAGCAACACATAGATCGCCACGGCCAGCCACGCGTGCCAGAGCGAGAGCGCAATGCCGACGGCGTAAAACGCAATGGAATTGCGGCCCTTGATATCCTCGCCGAAAGCCTTTGCCAGCTGCGATTCCGCGCCGTTGTCCCTGATCAGGACGCGCGCCAGAATGTAATACGCGATCGCCGCCATCAACAGCACCACTCCATACAGTGCGACGGGCGCCGTTACCAAATAGTTCTCGTCCACCCAAGCGGTGACGAAGGGAATCAATGACAGCCAGAACAACAAGTGCAGATTCGCCCACAGCGCGGCCCCGCTGACGTGCTCGGCTGCGTGCAGCATGTGGTGGTGATTGTTCCAGTAAATCCCGACGTACACGAAGCTCAAGACGTAACTCAAAAAAACCGGAATGGTCGGCAACAGCGCATCAAATCCTGAACCGTGCGGTGCCTTCAGCTCCAGCACCATGATCGTAATGATGATGGCGATGACGCCGTCGCTAAACGCCTCGAGACGTCCGGTGCCCATGGGGCTGTCTAGGACAGGCTCCTAGTGTTTGTGCTCTTGAGCGGCGAGATCGCTCAGCAAGGACATGAGTTTTTCAGGGCCTCCCGCCTGGGTCACGTCGGTCGTGTACTTGCCGTTCACGACGAATACGGGCACGGCAGAAACCCGATAGCGCTGCGCCAGTTGATCGGCCCGTTGCAGGGCAGTTTCGACGTTCATGTCGTGATAGTACTTTTCGAAGTCAGCCTCAGACAGTCCAAGCCTTTTGATGAACGCCACCTGAGTCCGCTCTGAAGACGCGACATTGTTCTGATCAGCCCCGATCAACGGATTCCCGTTCACCTGAATTTCCTTGAAAATCTCGCCGTGCAGTTCGTTCAATTTCCCCATGGCCTCGAGCGTGTAAAAAAGACGCGCCAAGGATCGATGCCCCTCATTCCATTCCACGGGCACGCGGGTGAAAGTGATGAAAGCCGGTTTGGACTTGAGCCACGTCTGCACCGTGGGCTCGAGCGCGTAGCAGTGCGGACAGGCGTACCAAAAGAATTCCAGCACTTCGACTTGTCCGGCCGGAACGTTGGTGGGCTGCGCCGGAACCACGCGGGTGTAGTTGACGCCATCCTGCCATTGGGTGCCGCCCACTGCGGCGGCCGAAGCGCTGGGCGTCGCGGCGGCCACGGTCGAGGCGACTGCTGCCAGCAATTTATTCTGTGATGAAGTATCTCCGGGGGTTTCCTCGACCGTTTCGGAGCCATCTTCGTTGATACGGGTCATCGTCAATGGTTTGCCCGCGTCCGCCGCCGTCTTGCCGGGAACCGCCGCAGCGGTGCTCTTCACCGCCGGAGCGGTGGCAGGTGCAGGCGCTTTCGCGGGGGCGAGTCCCGACGGCTCCTGCCTGCCGCACGCAGTCAGGGCGAACGCAACGCCAAGTGCAATCAGCAGCCCACGAAGTTGCATCAACGTAGCCCTTGCACGTAAGAGGCGAGATTTCGAATGTCATCGGGAGAGAGGCGCTTGGCGATGGTCTGCATGATGCCGTTGGGCCCGGTGGCTCGGGTGCCCGAAGCATAGTCATTCAATTGCTTGACGACGTATGTTGATTGCTGACCACGCAATGCCGGAAATTTCGCGGGTTCGTTGCCCTTGCCGGTCGCGCCGTGGCAGGCCATGCACGCTGGAATTCCACGCGCTTGATCGCCGCCGCGGTACAGTTTCTCACCCGCCTGCCAGTAGGATGGGTCTGCTTCCAAGCCCGTGTTGGTCAAGCTGTCGAAATAAAGGCCCAGATCGGCCATGTCGTCCGCCGTCAAATTCACGGTCATGGGCATCATGACGGGACTGGAGCGTTTGCCGGTTTTGAAATTATTGAGCTGGTCGGCAATGTAATCGGCGCCGAGTCCCGCAAGACTGGGCCACTCCGGATTCACGCTGTTGCCATTGGCACCATGACAGGCCTGACAAGTCGTGGCCTTAGTGGCACCGGCTTCGACGCTGGGCGCGGGGATGGCAAGGGTCGTGACAAAAGTGCTCGAAATCGTTGCTACAAGAATCCAAAACCGCTTCATGACGCCCTAATACCCCATTTTAACTGACCTGCCGTCAACCCTAAATTGTACACTAGAGTCAATAATTTGCGTCCCGCCGGCTGCCATGACGACCTATTCCAACGCGAAATTCATGACCAGCGCGGCCGAGGCGAACCAGCTTGCGGCCGATTCGGGCCGGGAAATCGCCTTTGCCGGCCGCTCGAACTCGGGCAAGTCCACCGCGATCAACGCCATCACCCACCGCACGGGACTGGCCCGCGTGAGCCGCACGCCCGGGCGTACGCAGCTGATCAATTTTTTCGAACTTGCGCCCGAACAGCGGTTGGTGGATCTGCCGGGCTACGGTTTCGCCAAGGTTCCCGAGCGCGTTCGTCTGCACTGGCTGGCGTTGATGGAGCATTACTTCAACGTGCGCGAATCGTTGGTCGGCCTGATGCTAATTGTCGACAGTCGACGTGGCTTGGGCGCGCAGGATGTGGCGATGCTCGAATGGATCCTCTCGAGAAATCGCTTCGCCCATGTTTTGCTGACAAAATCCGACAAACTCAACCAGCGCGATTCACAGCGCGTACTCAAGGAGACGCTGGCGGCAGGCGAGGATGCTGCGGTGTCCGCGCAACTATTTTCGGCGCATGCCAAAAAAGGAATCGAGGAAGCACGCGAGGTCATGGATCGCTGGCTGAGCGGTTGAAATAAAAAAGCCCCGATGGGCGCTTGTGGCAACCATCGGGGCAGACCAACCCGGCATGGGGATGACAAACCGGGTCATGCTCGCTCAGGGAGAAGAGCGAGGAGCGTCTTAAACGCTCATTTGGTTAGATGGGGATGGCTCGCGAAAGTTCCAGTCCTTGAAAGCTAGTTTTTTTACTGCTGCGTTCCGCAGCAAAATCACGTCCCGCCAATCTGCTAATTCTGCGCCATATTTTGCGCTGGCGCACGCGTTTTAAACGCTCAAATCGCCTCTAATGTGCTTCATCCCAATTGCGGCCAACCCCTACATCCACCTTCAAGGGGATCGAAAGATCCGCGGCGCGAATCATGTGTGTCCGTGTTTGTCCTACAAGTGTCTCGATTGCTTCGTCTGCGACTTCGAGTACGAGTTCATCATGCACCTGCATGATCAAGCGCGCAGGGATGCGTGAGCTTTGCAGCCAAGAGTCCACCTCGATCATCGCGCGCTTGATGATGTCGGCTGCCGTTCCCTGCATGGGCGCATTGATGGCGCTGCGCTCGGCATATTGGCGCAATGCAGCGTTGCGCGATTGAATTTCCGGCAAATACAACCTGCGGCCGAAGACCGTTTCCACATATCCGGTTTCACGCGCTTGGCGGCGTGTCTCTTCCATGTAGCGTCTGACGCCGGGATAGCGCTCGAAATAAAGATCCATGTATTTCTGCGCATCGCCGCGGCCGATGCCTAATTGCCGGGCCAGCCCGAATGCCGACATGCCATACATCAGTCCGAAATTAATGGCTTTTGCGGAGCGTCGCTGATCCGCGCTCACCTGATCCAATGGTGTGCTGAAAACTTCGGCGGCGGTCGCCTGGTGGACATCGCGATCTTCTGCGAAGGCGCGCAGCAGCGTTGCATCGCCCGACAGGTGCGCCATGATGCGAAGCTCGATCTGCGAATAGTCCGCCGCCACCAGCGAGTGGCCGGGCGGCGCAATGAATGCCTGCCTGATGCGCCGTCCTTCGTGGGTGCGGATCGGGATGTTTTGCAGATTCGGATCCTGCGACGACAACCTTCCGGTCGCCGCCACGGCTTGGTGATAAGAGGTGTGGATGCGTCCGGTGTCCTGATTGATCTGCAGCGGCAGATTGTCGGTGTAGGTGGACTTGAGCTTTGCCATGCCACGATATTCCAAAATCAATTTCGGCAAGCGATAGGTCTCGGCCAGTTCTTCGAGCACATCCTCCGCAGTTGAAGGCTGACCGGTCGGCGTCTTGCGCATCACCGGTATGCCGAGCTTGCCGAAAAGTATTTCCTGCAGTTGCTTCGGCGAATCCACGTTGAAAACGCCGCCGGCTTCTTTGTGCGCCTCCGACTGCAGCTCCAGCATGCGCGACGCCAGCTCGGTGCTCTGCGCCTTGAGCAATGCGCGGTCCACGAGCACGCCCGCGCGCTCCATGCGGAACAACACCGGCACCAGCGGCTGTTCGATATTCTCGTACACGAACTTCAGCGCGGGCACTGCCTCAATCTGCGGCCATATGGCCTGATGCAGCTGCAGCGTGATGTCGGCATCCTCGGCCGAATATTCCGCGGCACGATCCACATCGACTTGATTGAAGGTGATTTTCTTCGCGCCCTTGCCGGTGAGCTCTTCGAAGTGGATCGTCTTGACGCCGAGGTATCTCACGGCGCTCGAATCCATGTCGTGACGCGTCGCGACGCTGTTCAAGACGTAGGATTCCAGCATGGAATCGAAGCGCTGCCCATTCAGGGCGACGCCGTAGTTCGCCAGCACATGCGCGTCGAATTTCAGATGATGGCCGAGCTTCGCCTTGGTTATATCCTCCAGCACGGGCTTCAGCGCCTGCAGCACCTTGTTGCGATCGAGCTGATGCGGCGCGCCGGCGTAGTCGTGTCCCAATGGCACGTAGGCAGCTTCGCCCGGCGCCACCGCGAAAGACACGCCGACGATCTGCGCTCGCATATAATCCAGGCTGTCGGTCTCGGCATCAAATGAAACGAGTGGCGCGGCGGCGAGCTTTTTGAGCCACACCTCGAGTTCCTCCTCCGACATCACCTTGTGGTAGTCGCGCCGCGCCGGCGTGCCGACGACGGCGACCGCCGCGGCTAGCGGAATGCCGCTCGCATCGCTTACCTCGGCGATCACCAGGCCGACTTCTCCTGTGCCCGCGGAAGCCGTGGGCTCGGCCTCCGGCCCCAACGACTTGAGCAGCGCGCGCAACTCCATGCGCGTGTACAACTCGCGCAGCCGCGTCACATCGGCGGCTCCGGAGCTCAGCTGCTCAGGCGAGACGTCGAGCGCGAGTGAAGTGTCGATGGTGGCCAACTTGCGCGACAGCTCCAGCATCGGCAGTTCGTTGCGCAAATTATCGCCGACTTTGCCGCTAATGTCGGCGGCGTGGGCAATCAGGGTATCGAGCGTCTGATATTGGTTCAGCCATTTCGCCGCGGTCTTCGGACCGACGCTGGTAATGCCGGGGATGTTGTCGGACGTGTCCCCGACCAGCGCCAGGTAGTCGACGATCTGCTCGGGAAAGACATCGAACTTCGCCTTCACGCCGATGCGATCGAGGCGCGTGTTGCTCATGGTGTTGAGCAATTCGACGTTCGGTCCCACCAATTGCGCCATGTCCTTATCGCCGGTGGAGATCAGCACCTTGAAGCCGGCATCGGCGCCTTGCTTGGCAAGCGTGCCGATCACATCGTCTGCCTCGACGCCGGGCACGCGCAGAAGCGGAACGCCCATCGCGGCGACAACATCGTAGAGCGGCTGCACCTGCGCCCTCAAGTCGTCCGGCATGGGTGTGCGATGCGCCTTGTATTGATCGAACAAATCATCCCGAAAAGTGCGCCCCGGCGCATCGAACACCACCGCAATTCGATCTGGGACTTCTTCCTTGATCATTTTGTTCAGCATGTTGAGCACGCCGAGCACTGCACCGGTCGGTTCGCCGCGCGTATTGGTCAGAGGCGGCAGCGCATGAAAAGCGCGATACAAATAGCCCGAACCGTCGACCAGAATAAGTTTGCGTGCGCTCATGATCTAAAGCACCCGATTAAGGGTGCGTCGAGTCCGCGGGAGGAGGCGTGCTCGGCGTGGCTGTCGGTGGCGTGGCTGCGGGCGTGGTGGGTGTCGGTGGTGTGGGCGCTGGTGCAGCGCTCGTCGCCGATCCGGCGCCCTCAGGCGCGGGACTGGCCGCGCCGCTTCCGCTCGCAGGCTTTGCCGGCGCGCCGGGCGCTGTCGGCACCGTTCGCTTGTGCTTCTGCGCATCGGGCATTACCAGAGGACCTTTTTGACCGCAACCGAGCACGCCGCCTGCGAGGCAGATCAGCAGCAAAAGTTGCGCGAATTTCATGTTGGCAAGTATACCCGCGCCGACGCTTCCCGTTGCGTCCGGAACTTCTGTCAACGCCTTCCAGTCGAATGCGTTAGTCAAAGCGGAGGTTTCTATGCGGATGTCGAAGACCCTCGGGACAATTCTGGCGATTGCGGCCTGCGGCGCCTCGGCTGCAGCCCTCGCGGACAACCCCGTGGGATTTTACGTTGGCGCGGGCATCGGCGATTCGCAAATCCGGAGCGACGACTCCTATTACGGCTATCCCGGCTACTACAACGACAATCAATTTGCCTGGCAAGGGATCATCGGCATCCGGCCGATCCGCATATTGGGTCTCGAGGCCACCTATATCGATTTCGGCACGCCGTATCGGCACAACGGTATTTACGACTACAACGTCTCCGGCAGCGATTCTCATCCCACGGCCCCCGCGCTGTTCGCAGTGGGCTACTTGCCGCTGCCCTTGCCGTTCCTCGACGTTTTCGCCAAGGCCGGCGCCGCGCGCCTTTCCACCAACCTCACCGACTTCGTTCAACAGCCCTGTACTGCCGGCGGGCCCTGTCCCTACTTCTTGCCCACCGATCGGCATCAAGTCATCGATACGCGATTCGCGTACGGTGCGGGAGTGCAATCCAAGTTCCCGTTTGGATTGATCGTGCGCGGTGAATACGAGCGCATCAGTTCGCAGTTCGGCGATCCGAGCGCCTTCATGGCGAGCGCGATATGGCAGTTCTGATCCGGCGCTGTTTTTTAAAAACTTCGCGCCGGCCTTGAATTAGGTTCGCGCCGGACCAGACCAGACCGGGCCACGCCAGCCCACACCGGCCCGGCTCACTCGACTCAACTCAGCCCAGCCCAGGCAGGTGCGGTCGCCCGATGCGAGCGCCGCACCTTATACTGGCGCGCATGACAACCTTCTCATCCTTGCGTTCATCCCTCGTGCTTCTTTGCGCTGCCGTCATCGCCGGCGCCCTGTGCAGCTGTACGCCGACGAACTTCACAACCGCACCGGGCGGTGCCGGCACGCCGCCTGCCGCTAAGCCGCTCGCCGTGACGCGCGCGCTGCGCAGCGACATCGACACCATCGTCATCATTTACGCCGAGAATCGCGCCTTCGATAATTTGTACGGCAATTTTCCCGGCGCAAGAGGACTGACCGAAGTCATCGATCGCGATGGCCGTCCACTTCCCGGTTACCACCCGCAGTTGGATCGCGACGGCAGGGTGCTGTCGGTTCTGCCGCCCACTTGGGGCGGTGTGACGGCGGCGGGCGTTACGCCGGTCGTGACCCAACAACAAAGCGTTGGCCTGCCCAATGCGCCGTATTCGATCGAGCACGGCTTCACGCCGCAATCGCAGGTCACGCTATCAACCACAACCGTCACGCGCGATTTGTGGCACCGATTCTTCGAACACCAAATGCAAATCGACGGCGGCAAGAACGATGGCTACGCCGCCTGGTCGGACGCGGGCGGTCTCGCGCTCGGACACTACGACTATAGCCGTTCGGCCCTGTACGCGTTGGCGCGCGAATTCGTGCTCGCCGATAATTTTTTTCAGGGCGCTTTCGGCGGTTCATTTTTGAATCATCAATACTTGATTTGCGCCTGCGCTCCCGAATACCCTGAAGCAGACACCGCCGCGGCGAAGCCCTCGATCGCCGTGCTGGAAAAAGATGCCGCCGGCGGATACTTACCACGGCTCAAGACCGCGACCACGCCGGCGGCCTCAGCGCTCGATGAGCCGCCGACTTTCGCCCGGAGCGGCGACATCACGCCGCTCGATTATTTCGGGGATGGCAAATTCTACGCGGTGAACACCATGCAGCCGCCCTACCAGCCGAGCCGCAACAAGCCGGCATCAGGAGATGCGAGCTTCGCCTACGCGGATCCGCACAATTCGACCACTTTGCCGCCGCAAACCCGGCGCAATATCGGCGATGCGCTGGATGCGAAGGGAATTGCCTGGGCCTGGTACGCGGGCGCGTGGAATGCGGCGGTGGCGGATGGTCGGCGGCCGCGGTCGCAGAAGCGCCAGGTGATCTATACGCCGGAGACGGCCGGCGGCAACCCGGATTTTCAGGCGCACCACCAGCCATTCAACTACTACGAGCACTTTGATCCGGCAACGCATGCGGACCAACGCGCGGCGCACTTGAAGGATTACGAGGATCTGTTGACGGACGTCGCGGCCGGCCGCTTGCCGGCGGTGACCTTTTATAAGCCGCAAGGCAATCTGAATCAGCACGCCGGTTATGCCTCGGTCGCCGAGGGTGACGCGCATATCGCGGAGCTGGTGGAGAAGCTGCGAGCCGGCCCGCAATGGCATCGCATGCTTATCGTGATCACCTATGACGAATTTGGCGGTGCCTGGGACCACGTCGCGCCGCCGCAGGGCGATCTGTTAGGTCCCGGTGCACGCATTCCGGCGCTGATTATTTCACCCTTCGCCAAACGCGGCAGCGTCGATCATACGCAATACGACACGGCATCCATCCTGCGCCTGATCACGCGCCGTTTCGACCTTGACGTGCTGCCGGGGCTTGAACAACGCGACGCCGGTCTGCGCGCGCATGGCGCACCGCCGATGGGCGATCTCACCAACGCGCTCGAATTGCGTTGAGCGCGGCATTCGCGCCGCGCTCGAGTGGGGCGCAGTCCGGCGGCGGCGCTACTTTTGCTTCGCCGGCGGCGGCGTGCCTGGCGGCGCCTTGGGTGGCGCACCGGCGGCCTCGGCGCTGATCACGCTCACTTCGAAAATCAGCAATGAATTCGCCGGAATTTTCGGCTGCGCGCGCGGGCCGTAGGCGAGTTCCGGCGGAATGAACAATTGCCATTTCGCGCCCGGCTTCATCAGCACCAAAGCCTCCTGCCAGCCCTTGATGACGCCGTTCACCGGGAAAGTCGCGGGCACGCCGCGCGAGTACGAGCTGTCGAATTCCGTGCCGTCGATCAGCTTGCCGCGATAATCCACCGTCACGCTGTCGGTGGGCCCGATGGGTGGCGCCTTTTTGTCGCCGCCGGCGAGAATTTTATACTGCAGTCCCGAGGCGGTGGTCACCACGCCTTTTTCCTTGGCGTTTTTCGCCAGGAAATCCCTCGCGGCGTTTGCTTGGCGCGCTGCCATGGCGTCGCCCGCTGAACGCGCGTACGCCGCCAGTTGCTGTTGCTCGGCGGGCGAAGGCTGTTTGCCCTGCAAGCCATCCTTGAGGCCTCGCACCACGGAATCGGAGGCGATCGCGTCGGGCGTAATGCCTGTGTTGTGCATTTGCGCGCCGAATACCAGACCGATCAAATAACTGATTTGATCCGGCGTTGGCGCCGGCCCCGGGTCCGCGCCCGGCGCGGTGGCCGGCGGGGGTTTCACGGCAGGCGGGGGAGTCTGTGCTTCGCCAAATTTCGCGAAGCTTACGATAACCACGAGGCAAAGCGCCTGGCGCCAAAATCTAACGGTGGAGTTTTTCATGGCGCAAAAGATACGCCTCTTGGTGTGACAAATGCCAGCGCGAATTTATGGCGTGAGGGCGCCGCGCTTGATGACCGCCATGGTGATGCGCGAAATACAGACCAACTTCTGCGCTTCATTGACGATCTCGATGGTCCAAACATGGGTGCGGCCGCCCACGTGCGCCGCCCGCGCCGTTCCGGTGACGAGGCCGCCACGCGCCGCGCGCACATGGTTGGCATTGATTTCCTGGCCGACAACCTGGTACTCGGCCGCATCGACGCACATGGCCGCCCCCATGCTTCCCAAGGTTTCGGCGAGCGCGACCGAGGCTCCGCCGTGCAGGAGTCCATAGGGCTGTACGGTGCGCGTATCCACGGGCATGGTGCCGCGGACGAAATCCGCGCCGATTTCCGTAAATAAAATACCGAGATTCTCGATCAACGTGCCCTTTCTGTTCTCGTTCAACTCCTCGACGGTTCGCGGGCTGCGCCAAATGCTCATTCGTTGTCCTTCAGTTGTGCGGCCACCCGTCGGTAGGCCTCGCGAAAGGGGATGCCTTCCTTGGCCACCAGCGCGTTGGCGGCGGCTGCGGCGTGAATGCTGGGATCCAACCGGATATTTTCCGGCCTAAAACGCACGCCGTTCAGTGCCTCCGGCAAGATCGCCAAAGTCTGCGAGCACGAATCGATCGCGCGAAACAGCGGCGGCTTGATGAGCTGCAAATCGCGCTGATAACCCGAGGTCAGTTTTTGCGTGATACTCAAGACCTCATTCAGCGCCGCGTACGCGACCGCGCTGCGCCCGCGGATCAGCTCGAAGACATCGGGATTGCGTTTTTGCGGCATGATCGAGGAGCCTGTTGTGAAGGCCTCCGGCAGACTCACATAGCCGAATTCTTGCGAGTAAAACAGCAACAGGTCGGCCGCGAGCCGGCTTAGATCCTGCGTCAGCAGGGTAATTTCGAAGAGCAGCTGCGCCTCGGCTTTGCCGCGCGACAATTGCACGGCGGTGACCGGCTCTTGGGTGACGGCAAAATCGAGGCGCCGGCGCGTGGCTTCGCGGTCGATATCGAGATTCGGGGTGCCGAATCCGGCCGCGGACCCTAAGGGGTTCTTGCTGCTACGCCGCTGCGTGGCGAGCAATCCTTCGGCATCGTCGCGAAGTTCCGCGGCAAATCCCAATGCCCAGAGCGCGACGCTGCTCGGCATGGCTTGCTGCATATGGGTGTAGCCGGGAAGCTCCTGGTCGGGGTGTCGCGCGGCCAGCGCGTCGAGCGCGGCGGCCGCCGCGAGCGCACCCTGGGCGAGCGCCTGCGCGGCATCGCGCAGGTAGAGCCGCAGGGCCGCCAGCACCTGATCGTTTCGCGAACGCCCGGCATGCAGTCGGCCGCCGCCCGCACCGATGCGTGCGGTGAGCAAATTTTCGATGGCGGTCTGACAATCCTCCTGCTCGAGCGAAATGCGCCACTTGCCTTGCGCGTGCTCCTCGCCGATGGCGGTCAACGCCTGGCTTATCGCCTTCAGGTCTGCCGGTGATAGCAATTTTTGTTCGCCGAGCATTTCGGCGTGCGCGATGGAAGCGCGGATGTCGTAGGCGACCAGGCGATTGTCCAGAGCATGGTCATCGCCGGCGGTGTATTCGAGCACCCGCGCGTCGAGCGAAGTTCCTTTGTCCCAGAGGCGAGTCATGATGCCAAAGGTCAGTGCTGCGCCAGCTGTTCTGCCGGGCTCAAAGCTTTTAGATCCGCGACCACCAGGGTGCCGGTGCCCTCGTTGGTGAAGACCTCGGCGAGTAAACTGTCCGGCGCCTTGTAGCTGATCACATGGACGCGGCGCACGCCGCCGCGAATCGCACTTTCGATGGCCGTCGCTTTGGGCAGCATGCCGTCCTTCAAGCTGCCCTGATCCCGCAGACGTTTCAACCCCAGGATGTCCGTGTAGGAAATGACCGAGCCCGGCTCATTCACGCTCTCCAGAATCCCCGGTGCGCCGGTACACAGCACCAGCTTCTCCGCCGACAGCGCGCCGCCGATCGCGGCCGCCACGGTGTCGGCATTGATATTGAGCAAAGTGCCGTTGGCATCCGCGGACAGGGGACTGACCACCGGCATCAGACCATTTTCGAGCAGTTTTTCCAGCACCGCAGAATTGACCGAATCGATGTCACCCACGAATCCGTAGTCGACGACTTCGCTCGAGCCGGCGAGCGCCACCGGCGGGCGTCGGTGGGCGCGAATCAAGCCGGCATCGACGCCGCTCAAGCCGATCGCCTCGATATCGAGCGCGCGGCATATGGCCAAAATCCGCGTATTGATCAGGCCGTTGAGCGCCATCGCGGTCACGTCGATCGATTTCTGGTCGGTGACGCGCCGGCCGTTGACCATGCGCGTATCGATGCCCAGAGTCGCCTGCAAGTTATCGAGTTGCGGACCGCCGCCGTGCACCAGCACGGTCTTGATGCCGACCTGGTGCAGGATGGCGACCTGCTCGATCAAACCACGGGTCGAGGCTTCGTCGCTGAAAACTGCGCCGCCCGCCTTGATGACGAAGATCTTGTTCTTGTACATGCGAATGTACGGCGCTGCGCTCTTGAGCGCACGCACGGCGACAGTCGGATCAGGTCGGCTCATGATCATTGAAAATACTCCGCGACGGGAAACGGTCGGATCGACACGGTGGTAGACACTTTAAGCCAACATGCGATGCAGAACAGCCATTTGCACCGGCAGGCGATTGAAGGCCTCGCGCTTTACGACCGCTCGTGGACCGTCGAGCACTTCATCGGCCACCGCGACATTGCGGCGTACGGGCAGGCAATGCATGAGCTTCGCATCGGGCAGGGCGTTCCCGAACCAGCGTTCGCGCACGCACCAGTCCGACAGTTCCGCGCGGAGGCGCGAATCGGCTTCCACGTCGCCGTAGTAGGTGGTCGTGCCCCACTCCTTGGCATAGACCACGCTCGCGCCGGCGAGCGCCGCGGCGCGATCCGAGGACTCGGTCACCGAACCGCCGGCGGCATTGGCCGCCAATCGCGCCTTCTCCATCACTTGCTCAGGCAGGGCGAATCCTTCCGGGCGCAGGACCACGACTTCCATGCCGCGCATCGCCGCCATGTGCACCGTCGCCGCCGGCACGGCCAGCGGCAACGCTTTGGGATGGTAGGCCCAGCTCAAGACAAACTTGGCGCCGGTCGGCACCTGGAGCTCGTCCAAGGTACGCCAGTCCGCCAGGGCCTGGCAGGGATGATTCATGGCAGATTCCATGTTGATCAGCGGCTTGTCGCACAGCTTGTCGATCATGCCGAAGAGGGTTTCATTCAAATCGCCGTCCAAGTTCTTGCCGTCGGCGAATGCACGCACGCCCAGCACGTCGCAATACGAGGCCAACGCCGGAATGCCTTCGCGAATATGTTCCGCGGCCGCGCCCTTCATGATGGCGTTCGGCCGGGTTTCCAGCTGCCAGGTGCCCAGGCCTGGGTTGATCACGAACGAGTTGCCGCCGAGACGCGCCATGCCGGCTTGGAAGGAGGCCAGCGTGCGCAGCGACGGGTTGAAGAACACCAAGCCGAGGATTTTATTCGCGAGCGCCCGCGGCTCAGGTCGGTCCTGCAGCGCTTGCGCCAGCGCTAAAAGATCGAGGATTTGCTCGCGGCTGAAGCTGGCGAGGTCGAGGAAGCGCTTCATGCAGATATTTTCGCCAGTGCATCGCTCAGCGTATCCACATGGCCCTCGTTTAAGATGTACGCGGGCAGCAGGCGCAGAATGTGCGGGTCGCCGCTGGTTCCCGTGAGAATATTTTTGGCCATGAGCGCCGCTTGGACTTCCTTCGCCGGTCGCGAGGTCTTCAAACCCAGTAAAAATCCCGCACCTTGCACGCCCGTGACCGGGCCGATGACGCAGCTCGAGCGAATGTACGCACACACCTGGCGGACGTTGGCCAGCAACCCCTCCGACTCGATGGTATCGATCACCGCTTCGGCGACCGCGCAGGCCATGGGTCCGCCGCCGAAAGTCGTGCCCATGTCGTCATACTTCAGCTGATTGGCAATGCGTCGCGACAGCAGCAGCGCGGAGACGGGGAAGCCGTTGCCCAAGGCCTTGGCTGCGGTAATGATGTCCGGAACGACGCCGTAGTAGTTCGCGGCGAAGGGCGCGCCGGTGCGGCCCACGCCGCATTGCACTTCATCGAATATCAATATTGCGCCCACTTCGTCGCAGCGCCGGCGCAGCGCCTCCAGCATCGGCTTGCCCACATCGTAGGCGCCGCCGACCCCCTGGATCGGTTCGACGATGACCGCCGCGGTTTCGCGGTCGATGTGCTGACCGACCGCTGCCGGATCATCGCGCGGCGTGAAGCGCACATCGAAGGGCGTGCGCGGAAAGCCGTACCATTTTTCGAGCGCGCCCCAGGTCACGGCGCCGGCGGCGGCGGTGCGGCCGTGGAAACTCTGTTCGAGCGCGACCGCTTTGCTGCGTCCGGTAATTTTGAATGCCAGCTTCAAGGCATTTTCATTTGCCTCAGCGCCGCTGTTGATCCAGAACACGGTGTCGAGGCCGAGACCCACGAACTTGGTCAAGCGAGCGGCCGCGCGCTCGCGAATGACCATCGGCAGTGCATTGGTTTGAAAAGCCATCTGCCGTGCCTGGCGCTCGAGCGCCGCGAGCCAGCGCGGATGTCCGTAGCCCAAGCCCGCGACAGCATGGCCGCCGTAGAAGTCCAAAATCTTGCGCCCGTCGCGTGCGTACAGCCACACGCCTTCGCCGTGCGCCACTTCGATGGGGTATTGCGCGAATACTTGCGCCAAGTGCGTCGCGTGCGCCGCCGCGGTGGGGTTTGTCGCTGCCATAACTTTAAGTCCATCCGGGTGCGGGGGTGGTGAGGCCAGTGGCTTCGGGCAGGTCCAGCAGCCGATTCATCCACTGGATTGCGCCGCCGGCCGCGCCCTTATTGAGGTTGTCGACCACCGACATGACGGCAATGGAATTGCCATTGGAGACGGCGCTCAGGTTGGCGTAGTTGCTCGTCGCCACATCCTTGACGCGCGGCGCCGCGGCGGCGACGCGCACAAAGGGGCAGCCCTTGTAGTAAGTCTGCAAAGCATCCAGCGCATCCGCCGTCGAGATTGAGGATTTCAGGCTCGCCTGCACGGTGACGTGG
>Ga0210393_10001376_pt1 | contig 20402 bp, 17 predicted proteins | sample IncBWC27OmetaG_FD_160068 | JGI IMG/M metagenome (GOLD analysis project Ga0210393, IMG submission 160068) | Forest soil microbial communities from Barre Woods Harvard Forest LTER site, Petersham, Massachusetts, United States - Inc-BW-C-27-O ... | reverse complement strand
CGCTCGAAGTCGAAGTCCAAGACCTCGGCGAAAAGCCGCAAGACCGCAGAGCCGGCCGACTGATCGGTCGTCTACGTCGTTGATCCGCGCAGCTGGATCAAAAAGGGTAAACCGCCCAAAGCCCCAAGATCCCGCGCGCAGGCATCGGATTTGCCGCGCTGCTCCCGGTGCACGGCACAAACAGATGCCCTTGATCGACCCAATTGGGTTCACTAACATCCCGCGCCCCACGAGTTTGGAGATTTGAAATCTTCCTCGGGCGGCCCGCTCTGGGCCCGTTCGTTGCCGTGCAAGGATGCCTATCATGGATGCCGGTCGCCGCGGTGCGCACCGTCTGCGTTTCGATCTCGCAGAATCTCCGATTATGTCTTCTGGGCCCAGCTTTGACCCGGGAGCGATCGAAATGATGGGATGCCAAGAGGAGCGGCTCATCGAGGCCCTCTCCCGCACGCGCGATCATCTTTTGTCGGCTCAGCACGACGACGGTTATTGGGTGGGCGAACTCGAAGGCGACACGATTCTCGAGTCGGAATACATCCTGCTTTTGGCTTATCTCGGCCGCGAACGCTCCGACGTCGCGCGCAAAGCCGCCAACTACATTGTGAACCAGCAGCTTCCCAGCGGCGGATGGGCCATCTATGCGGGCGGCCCCCTCGAACTGAGTGCCTCGGTCAAAGCCTACTTTGCTCTCAAGGTTGTTGGGCATCGGCCCGACGAACCGCAGATGGTGCGGGCTCGCGAAGCGATTCTCGCGGCCGGCGGCGCGGAGAAGATGAACAGCTTCACGCGGTATTATTTGGCTCTGTTGGGGATTCTCAGTTACGCCCAGTGTCCAGCCGTGCCGCCGGAAGTCATCCTGCTTCCCAAATGGATGCCGTTCAACATCTACGAAATGTCGGCCTGGTCGCGGACGATTTTGATTCCGCTCTCGATCCTGTGGGCGTACAAGCCTTCTCGCAAGTTGCCCGAGGAGTTGGGAATTCGCGAGCTGTTTCGCACACGGCCCGAAGACGTGCCAGCGACGATGCCCCGTTCCGAACAAGTCGACGGTTCGACCAAGCCGACGCGCATCGACTGGCACCGCTTCTTCGCCCGCGTCGATCGGATGCTCAAGGGCATCGATCGTTTCAAACTGACTCCCCTGCGGTCGACGGCCATTCGCCGGGCCGAGCATTGGATGTGCGAGCGGTTCGCCGGCAGTGACGGACTGGGAGCCATCTTTCCCCCAATCGTGTGGAGCGTTGTAGCTCTCAAATGCTTGGGGTACGCCGAAGACTCGACCGCCGTGCAAAGCGCGATGGGCGAACTCGACAAATTGATGATCGAGGAAAACAACACCATCCGCTTGCAGCCTTGCATGTCGCCCGTGTGGGATACGGCCATTTCGTTGATCGCACTGCGCGACGCGGGAATCTCCGCCGATCATCCGGCGATCCGCCGCGCGGTGCAGTGGCTGCTCTCGAAGGAGATCCGCCGGCAAGGCGACTGGGCCCTGCGCAATCGCACCACCGAACCGAGCGGCTGGGCGTTTGAATTCAACAACGAGTTTTATCCAGACGTCGACGACACGTGCATGGTTTTGATGGCCCTGTGCCGCTCACTGCCCAGCATCGGCAGTCGAAACTGGCGGGCCGACTTCTTGTTGGGCAACTGGAGCCCGCATCCGAACGACAAGGACGCGGCTGCTATCGTCTCCGCTCGCGGGCAATCGTCCGCGCAAGCCTTCCAACAGGTGGAAGCCGCCGCACCGCAGCTCAACGCCATTTGGCGCGGCACGCGCTGGCTATTTGGTATGCAGGGACGTGACGGCGGGTTTGGAGCCTTCGATCCCGACAACACACGTGAGATTTTCACGCAGGTCCCCTTCGCCGATCACAACGCGATGATCGATCCGAGCACGGCCGACCTGACGGGTCGCATGCTCGAACTGTTCGGCGATCTGAAGATTGCCAAAGATCATCCGGCCGTCCGCCGCGCCATCGAATTCGTCTGGCAAACTCAGGAAGCCGACCATGCGTGGTACGGCCGCTGGGGCGTGAATTACATCTACGGCACCTGGCAAGCGCTCGTCGGCCTGAAGGCGATCGGCATTCCCACGCACGACGCCCGCATTCGGCTGGCGGCCGACTGGCTGCGGTCCAAGCAGCAAGCGGACGGCGGCTGGGGCGAGACCCCTCGCAGCTACGACGAGCCCAAACTTCGCGGCATCGGTCCGACCACCGCCTCGCAAACGGCCTGGGCCTTAATGGGCCTGATGGCGGCCGGCGACGTCGAACGAGAATCGGTTCGCCGCGGCATCGACTATCTGCTCGAGACGCAGAACGAAGACGGTACGTGGGACGAACCGTGGTTCACCGGCACCGGCTTCCCCAAGGTCTTCTTCCTGAAGTATCACCTGTACCCGATCTATTTCCCGCTGATGGCGCTGGCCCGCTACGCGCGCCTCGCGCCACGCGAACAGTCGCACGCCTAGGTTCGCGGTCATCAGCGATCCTCTCCGATGCTGGGGAGCGATCTGAGAACGCCCACATTCAAGCCTATCCGCTGACATGAGCGACAGACCCAAAAATCGATCGCGAGTGTGGATCGGCTGGGCCGCTTTGGTGATCTTGATCCTATACCCGCTGTCAGTCGGGCCTGTGTGCTGGCTCATTGTGGTTACGGGCGCGGACTGGCTTGGCGTCGTCTATTGGCCCCTCGATTGGGCCGCCAACGCTTGTCAACCGGTTGAGCAACTTCTCACGTGGTATCAACGCCTCTGGCACCTGCCCGGAGCCTAGCGCGACGGCCCCGCTTCACACCAACGACGGCGCATCGAGCGACACCGGACGGAACCCTTCGAGGTTGTGCGAAACGCTCTTGTGAACGCACAGCATGTTGATCGACGCCGTGTTGGCGAACACGTTGGTCGCGTTCTGCCGGAAATTGTTGGGATTGAAGAGCAGCGGCACGCGCCAGTACATCGCGTAGCCGAAGGCGTCGATCGTCCGGACCAGTTCTGACGACTTTTCGCGCCGATCGTTCTCGACGTAGAGCAGGGGCATGCAGCGGGCGATGGTCTTCGCGGCTCCCTCGAGCACAGCGCGTTCCATCCCCTCGACGTCGATCTTGATCAAGGCGCACAGCGCGAGATCGAGACTGTCGATCGTCACGAGCGGCGTCGGCTCGGCTTGGTGCCAGGCTTGGGGCGGGTGACCACCTTCGAGCGAGAGGCCGCCATAATTTTCTTCGCGCAATGGGTCGAGAGCCGGAACCCGAATCTCTCCCGGCGCGGCACCGACGGCCTGCTGACGACATTGCACGTTCGTCACACTGTTGAGCGCCATATTCGCGCACAGGCATTGAAAGACGAACCGCTGCGGTTCAAAGGCGATCACCGCGCCGGCGTGCCCCACGTGCCGCGCAAAAAACAGCGTGTGCGTGCCGATGTTGGCGCCGACTTCGACCACGACGGCACCGGGCTGGACGATCTGCCGAAACAGCTCGACCTCCCCCTCCGAAAACTCGCCGTACAGATCAAGCGACTTGCCGATGTAGCGGTCGTTCTTGTTGAACAACAACTTGCCGTATCGGCAGTCGGCCAGCCGATTGAAGGTGGGGAAATCAAACAATTCGAAACACTGTCGCTGTTTTAAGACCTACCGTCCAAACACTGGAGAGCGCGATCTACAGCGACCAGACCCGGTGGCAACTACAGCCTCTAACCCGTCCTACTTGGAAGAGGGCGATCGCTCGTTATTGGCCGGATTCATCAGCCACTCGTATTGCGCGTCTCCGTACCCCGGCGGCACAACCCGCTCAAACCCTGTTTTCTGGACCACATATTGTCGGTGCGCGATATTGTCAAATACCCAGGTACCAGCAGGAAACTGCAGCTCAAATTCCGAGTTCGACATTTTGGTTGGCACCAAACAGCTGGTCGCGCTCCCGCGCAGCTCACTGATCAATTTCCCGTCGCTTCGAAAACGCGACATCGTCCACTCACCCGGTGCGAATACACCGCCTGCCCGTGACCAGACCTTGGTAATTGTCTGTTGAGTAGTGACATGGCCATCCTCATAAAAAGTGCATCGCAAGGGAATATAATCGCGTTCGACGTCGACGCACAAATCGACTTTCAGCGCCTTGGAAGGCGACCGTCGCAGAAGGCGACAGCGATGGCCGTCAATGACAACTGGGTTCGGATCAACCTCGATCTTGTCCGCCGCAAACTGACCGTATTGCGGATCGAGGATTCGAAAGAAGAGCGCCAAGGGCACAATGTTACGTTCACGGACAACCCCCATGTTGCGCGCCGGTGGCTGAATCTCTCCTATGGCGTGAAAGCCTCCCTGAGCATCGGACCGCGCTAAATAACGATCGTTGGCAAAGATCCGGATGTCGTGCGCTCGGTAAGACTCGTTCCGTTCCGCTGAAAATACATCGGCATCTTCTTCGTATCGAATGTCCCCGCCGGAGAACAGGACCCCGAAGGTGCCTGCTAGCGTCGTATCGGTGCGCGGCATCCGGGCTCCGGCGTTCTTTTTGCCTTCAAGGCGCAAACGCGCGGGCACGGGAAACATCCCTTTCGAGATCGTCTCGGTTTGGGTCCAACCAAAGCGCAAATACTTCGTCGAATGTTCGCGACGTCGCCACGCATCGCAACATAAGTCTAATGAAAACGGCTCTGTCGCAGCCGACCTCGATGCGCCTGCATTCGGTGGCTGCCTCGCGGGCGCGGATTCAACCAGCAGGGCACCGATCGTTACCAGAGCCATCGTGACATACAGCGGTCGTGGTCGGGGCAGGGACATCGGAGTTTCCTCGCCACAAAGGAACGCGGAAAGCACCGGGGTTTCACCACTTCAGGCCGTACGGCCAACTAAACAATTACCCGGAAGTCAGGAGAATAAAAAGAGGAAGTCATCCGCGGAGCGAAGCCAGGTCTACTGGCGTAGAAACAACTCCCAAGGTTTGCCGGCCGAGCATTAGGCTCGGTCGGCCACACAAGCCGCCGTCACTTCGCCAGCGGCGCGTGCAGGCCCATCTCACGCAGCACGTTGAGCACGAGCTCCGGGTTGTCGGTTTGGATCGCGTCGACGCCCATCTCGACCGCCTGCTTGACGCCCGCCTCGTTGTCGCGGCCGGCTTGATTGTCGACCCAGACCTGGCAACCGGCTCGATGCGCGGCCTCGACCTCTGCAGCGGTCCACTCTTTGATCGAGCCGTCCAAGGTTTCGGGCTTGAGATCCTTGGCAAGGGCCTCGATTGCCTCGGCCGATCGCGGATGACCGGGCATGATCCAGACCTTCGGGGCGAGCGTTTTGTACTCTCGCAGCGTCTTAGGTGATCCATTGTAGACCACGACGTCATTGAGCATGCCGTGCTTCTCGATGAGCGCGAGGACTTCTGCGGGCGGAGCCTTCTTGTGGTCGACGTAGATCTTCATATGCCCTTTGGCCCGCTCGAGAATCTCGTCGAACATCGGGATCTTGTAGACGGCCGCACCTGACTTTCGGCCGCGCACGATGTCGAATTTGCGAATCTCATCGAGTGTCAGGTCTTCGATCTTACCCTTCCCGTTGGTCATGCGGTTGACGCTGGCGTCGTGCAAGATCACGAGCGCCCCGTCTTTCGTACGCCGAACGTCAATTTCTACGTAGTCGACGCCCAGCTCGATCGCCTTGTCGAGCGCGGCCAGCGTATTCTCCGGCACCGTTTTGTGAGCACCGCGGTGCGCGATGACGATGATTTCTTTTTTTCCGGCCTTCTTAGCGACGCCGTCCGCGGCAACGACCGATCGCAAGCCGACGGCGCCGCTCGCAGCAAGCACCAGAAAAGCGAGAAATGCGGATAAGCAACGTGTGCGCATCGGGGTAGGCTCCAAGGGTCGTCTCGTCATGTTGAGGTCGAACGCTGGCGGCCGAGGTCAAAACTCGGCGGCACAATCTTTGTAAACGATCAGGCCGTCGACTCGCAGGATGGTTCCTGTGATGTAATCCGCCTCGTCTGAACAGAGGAAGGCCGTCGCGCGGCCCACGTCTTCGATGGTTCCGATGCGGCCCCAGGGCAGCTTTTTCCCCTCGGCCTGAATCACATCCTCGCCGAAGACGGCCCGTTCGCCGGGCGTGTCGATCCAGCCGGGCTCGATCGCGTTCACGTTGATGCGGTGCCGCGCGAGTTCGACGGCAATCGTGCGGCACAGGTGATTCAGGCCGGCTTTGCCCGCGTTGTAAGCGGCGTTCCGCGCGTAGGGGACCGGCGCATGCACACTGGAAATGAAAAGGATCTTGCCTCCCGCTTGCCGTTCGACGAAGTGCCGCGCGACCAATTGGCTGACGTGGAACGCGCTGATCAGCACGCCGCGGATGATCTTCTCAAATTCGTCCGGATCGTAATCGAGGAAGTCGCTACGATTGTTGTACGCCGGGTTGCTGACGAGGATGTCGACACGCCCGGCCGCTGCGATGGCCGATGCGACGATCCGCTCGCAATCGGGACGGCTGAAAACGTCCCCTTCGATGGAGGTACACGAGCGACCCATCGCACGAATCTCGGTCGCCGTCTGGTGGAGTTCGCGGCTGCCCGGTCGATCGTTGATCACCAGGTCGGCCCCGCTCCGCGCCAGCTCGAGAGCGCATCCCTTCCCGATTCCTTGCCCGGCACCGGTAACGAGGGCAATGTTTCCGCCGAGCCGCATCGAGGTGATCCGCGTTTCGAGGTCGCACAGTGATCGGAATCCGAGTTTACAGTCGTCTGATGCCGCCTGAAAGTACGTGCCTGGGATGTGATCGGACACTTGAAACGGTGCTTGCTGCGCGGTTCTCGAACCGATAGGCTGGAAATCCCCGACGTCTTCTATTTCGCAGCGAGTCTCGGCTCCTCTCGGAATCCTGCCATGTCGACTGTGTCCGCGCCTGCGCCCAAACCCCGTCTGGCTTCGTTGGATCAGTTTCGCGGCTACACCGTGGCCGGCATGTTTCTGGTCAATTTTCTGTCCGGTTTCGTAGCGGCACCGTTCGTGTGTCACCATCACAACACGTATTGCAGCTACGCCGACACGATCATGCCGCAGTTTTTCTTCGCGGTCGGCTTTGCGATGCGCTTGAGCTTTGGCCGGCGCGTGATGCAGCAGGGGGTGGGAGCCGCGTATTGGCACATGGTGAAGCGACTGTTCGGATTGGCGCTGGTCGCCATCTTCATCACGTACCAGGCCCAACCTCCGTGGCCCAAAGAAACCGAGCATAACTGGGAAACGCTGCAACAGATTGGCTGGTGGCACGCGGTGTGGCCGAACGCGATCAAAAACACCTGGTTCCAAACGTTGATGCACATCGCGGTGACCTCTCTCTGGATTCTTCCGGTCATTCGCCTAAGCGCGATTTGGCGAATCTTTTACCTGATCCTGTCGGGGCTGTTGCATTTCGGTCTCTCGGCCGTGTTCAACTTTGAGTGGGTCAATGGCATTCATCCTTTTGAGCCTGGCGGCATCGACGGCGGAATGCTCGGCTTTCTGAGCTGGTCGATTCCGACCCTCGTCGGAACGCTGGCTTGCGACATCGCCCTCAACGAAGCGTACGGGGGCGGCGGCAAGTTGGCGCGGCTGTTCTTCTGGGGAGCGGTGCTCATGGCGCTGGGCTGGCTGGCCTCTTGCGTCACCCGCATGTACGACATTCCGCAGCACTCCGTGACTCAGCACGCGTTCCGATTCTCAAAGACCCCCGTCATTCCCTCGCAACAGCAGCAAGAGACATGGTGGAACCATCTCAAGCAGAAAGATTGGTCCAAAGTCCTGGCTGAGCCGCCTCTGGTGCCCCCGCCGCACAGCCGGGAGCAAGTCCCGGATGAAAAGGAACTCCAAGATCGCAGCTATGAAGTCCGCGAATGGAACTATTGGATGATGAGCCAGCGGTCGGGCTCGATCTCGTACCTCACCTTCGGGGCGGGGCTCTCCCTCGTAATTTACGGACTGTTTTTCTTGCTCTCGGATATGGTCGGCTTGAAAATCGGCGTGTTCCGCACGTTGGGCGTCAATGCGCTGCTCGGTTACATCTTGCACGATTCGGTCGGCGACGCGGTGAAACGCTTCGCTCCCAAAGATTCGCCCCCAATGGTGATGTGGATCGCGTTTGGAGTGTTCTTCTTCGTGACGTGGCTCTTCCTGCGAGCCCTCGAAAAGCAGAAGATTTACGTCAAGTTGTAAGCGGAGCCGACGTTGCCTATCGGCGTGAGTTTGTCGAGCTTGCGGATTGGATCGGCGAACTCGCTCACGGGCACGCCCCGTTGAACTTGAGCCAATTCGAGGCTGACTGGGCCGCGAACCGACAACTCCGTGACGGATTTGCCGTTGGTTCGAGCGGTGGCGGCTGGAACTGGTAACCGGCTTTTGCCGGGCCGATATTCTCTGCATGCTCGATTACGTTGCCGAGGAGCTTTCAGCCACGCCCGGCTGGCGCCGCGTGCTGGAAGCCTACGCCAGCCTGACTGCCGCCCCCGTGGTGCGAACTGCGCCGAGCGACACATCGGCGGAGCCTTCCGAGGCCGTCGGCTGGGCCTCCCGCCTCTCCCAACTGGAGGGAGTGGAGCCGGAACAGATGAGGTCCGTGCACGGGAAGCTGATCGCGCTGGGACTGTTGAGCTTCGAGGTGTCGGGCAAGACGGGCATGCAGTATCAGCTTAGTCCACTGGGTTATCGAACACTGGGAATGCGGACCCCGGGCCGCCGTGCGGTGGATCGCGACGCCCAGGAACAATCGAGCGATGAAGCGACCGCTGGCGAACCCGATGACCCCGAGAATGCCGCGGCTTAAGGGCTCGAAGCGGCTCCAATACCAACTGCCGCTCACTCGAGCTACTCGTCTGCGCCCGAGATGATTTTGAGATAGCTGGCGTAACGCACGGGCGAGATCAGATCGCGGTCAACGGCCCGCTTCACTGCGCACCCAGTTTCGTGTTCGTGCGAGCAATCGGGGAAGTGGCAGCCCGGCACCAAGGGGCGAAACTCGGGGAAAAATCCCTCGACCTCCTCCGGACGCACGGCCCAGAGATCCATTTGGCGAATGCCCGGCGTATCGACCACCCAGCCGCCAAAGTCGAGCCGATGCAGCACAGCCGTCCGCGTGGTGTGACGCCCCTTGTGCGACCAGGCGCTGACGGCGCCCGTCTCCAATCTAAGACCCGGCTGCAACGCGTTGAGCAACGAAGATTTCCCGACTCCGCTTTGCCCGGCAGCCACCGTTTCGTGGTCGCGGAGCAGATGCTTGAGTTCTTCGATTCCCGTTTGGGCTGTGGCGCTGGTCAATACGATCTCGTACCCGAGCCGCGCATAGGTGCCGACGATCGGTTGCAGCCGGACGGGATCGACCAGATCGCACTTGTTGATGCAAATGATCGGCGTCACGTTCCCCTTGTGGGCGCTGACCAGCATCCGATCTACAAGATTGGTTTTGAGCGCGGGATTGGCGGCTGAAACCAAAATCAGCGCATGGCTGATGTTGGCGGCAATCACCTGCTCTTTGCCCTTGATGCTGCGGGCCAGAACGGCGCGGCGCGGATTGACGCGCTCGATGACGCCGTGCTCCCGATCAATCGGCTCAAAGACAACACTGTCGCCGGCGACAACAGCCCCGCGCTGGTCGCGACTCATGGTGCGTACGACCCGACGGACCGTGCATTCGTAGACACGGCCGCCGGCTAAGTCCGAGACAACACAATTGAGGCCGCTTGCGGAGAGCACCCGTCCGGTGCGCGAGGTTGCCTCGTCAACCGCCCGCAAACTGCCGGCACCGTCTTGATCGTTGGTCAGGATCGTGCGGTGCCGGGTGAGATCGCCCTTGCCGCTGATCCGTTCAACCGAAGGGAGATCGACGGTTTCGTCGTCGTCTTTTCGGACCTCGCGCGTCACATCACCGACGCGTGCGCGCCGCTGCCGGTTCTTCCGGAAAGCGATCCGGACTTTGCGGGGCTTTTTGCGCGCCAAGACAAACTTCCGCGGGGACGATCCGATCGAGACCAAGACACACGTTACGGCAGCCACGTTCGGGCGCGCACAGCCAAATCGCAAGAATCCGCAACCAGCCGCCCACGACCCGGAACTGCGCGGTTACTCAATTACTTGTCGAGCCAGACGAGTTTATCGTCGTCCAGGTCGTCGTCGTCCTCGTCGACACGTCGCGGGTTGGCCGCGTCGATCGCGTGGCGCGACGAAATATCCCGGCGCAGGTCGGGAGACGTCTTGGAGAACCCGTTGGCGTCCGGGACGCCCCGACGACTGAGGCCCGCTTTCTCGAGCAGTCCGATCGACAAGGGATCGGGTTCCGCCTCGACGGGCGGAGCATCGCCGCTGGGGCTGTAATTGACCTCGTATCGGTGCTTCGAGACAGAAATGACGTCCCCGGGCATCAACCAATGGGCGTCGCAGCGAATCCCGTTGACCTTGATCCCGTTTCGGCTACCTAGGTCGCGCACGTGCCAGTAGCCGTTCATCAACCGCAGCTCGCAGTGGCGGGATGAGACGTTGGGGAACCGCAGCGTAATGTCGCAATTTGGCTGGCGGCCAACGACTAACCAATGCTTTTGCAGCGGGATGGGGTCGCCTCCGCCGCAGGGATTTAACTCACCAAACATGAAGCGGAACTTTCAGCGCATTTTCAGGTTTTTTCGGCCAGAAATGGCCCGCTTTTGGGTGAATCAGGGAACCAGACGCGGCGAATGCCCGTCCCAGTAGCGCTGGATTCACTCTATCGACGATTCGCGGACCCGTCAATTCGCCAAACTCGTTTGGAGTGCAAGACTACCGCTCATTAACGCCATTCAACAAAAATCGAGCCAATCGACGGAAAAACGAGAATTCGAGAATCTCGGCCGAATGACCGCCGTTGCACGAGTCGCGACTCGACCTCAGCCCGGGGACACCATAATTCGCCCCTCCCAAGGCGAGTGCCGTCCCCAATCCCGATTACAATCATCTCCAGACCGAAGCGGGCTAAGCGGCCGCTGCGAGCCCTGGGAAGTCTTCTGACTTCATGGGGCTCGGAGAGGAAAGTCCGGGCTCCTCAGGACACGGTGGTGGGTAACCCCCACCGTCCGCAAGGACCGGGAAAGTGCAACAGAAAGCAAACCGCCCGGCGAGGGGCAGTCGATTCGTCGTCTGTCCCACGTCAGGTAAGGGTGAAACGGTGCGGTAAGAGCGCACCAGCAGGTCAGGCGACTGGCTTGGCTAGGCAAACCCCACCGGGAGCAAGACCGCGCAGGAAGAACGACGGGCAAACCGTCACGGGCTGGTCCGGCCCGTAAATCCTTCCGGGTAGGTCGCTTGAGGCGTCGGGCAACCGCCGCCCTAGAGAAATGGCCGCTCTCGACAGAACCCGGCTTATCGGCCCGCTTCGGTCTTCTTTCCAATCGTTCTGACGCGGCCCTGGTCCGTCTTCTCCCGCCGCCCGATTCGTGGTATCAACCGCCCAGCTTGGCTGGCTCCGGCGGCCAACGAGGAAGCGGCGCGCATGCGTTGTGTTCTGAGCCTTGTTCTTCTGATGTTGCCCCTCCTGAGCCTGGGCTGCGTGTCGACCACGCGCCCTCAGCCGCTTGCCCGTTCGACGCCCGCCGATCAGGGGCGCGAGGTGGCCATCGATACCCCCACCGCCTCGGATAAGGTTGGCAAACCGGTCGCCGACACCAGCTCGTCAACGAGTCTCTCGTCGCGTTTCACGAAGCTATTCAGTCGGAGTGATGCGAGCGATCGGATGCCTTTGCCGCGTAACGATCAGCCGCTGGAAAACGGTGGCGACGCGGCACGGCGCGATCTTGGACGCGACTTCTAAAGGCCCAGCGCACGAGAATTGCTGGCAAAGAGATTTCCGTCGAATTAGAATGCGGCGCTGCGGAATAGCTCACGCAGTCGGCGGCGCCTGGTCGTTGACGGTCAAATCTAGCCCACTACAATCTGAACTTCGGTCAGCCAGCCGATGCGAGCTTATCTGGCAAGGGTCGCTCGACGCCGGCCGAAAAATCTGCGTCCGTAAGGAGTCTGCGTCGGTGCAAACCGCTATCACGTGCCGCCATGGGTCCATCCCCGACGACCTCCGTGAAAACCTGGCGCGCAAGTCGGAAAAGCTGCTGACCTATTTCGAGCGCGTGACCGCCATCGGCGTCACCGTGATCTTCGCGAACGAGCAGGTGAAGGGACGGATCCGCGTAGAAATTCTGCTCGATGCCGAGCATAAACATAACTTCGTCGCTACTGACGAAGGAGAGGAAGTCCTCTCGACGTTTGATCGAGCCTTGACCAAGATGGAGCAGCAGCTCAAGAAGTACAAGGCCAAGATCCAGGACCATCGCCGCGGCCTGAATGACGTCGCCGACGCAGACCGATCGGCGGAATCGGAATGATTCGGGGTCGCTTCCCAACACTGTGTGCGGCCAAAAACGAGAGTAACAGACAACGAGACCGAGAGCCGGCCCATCTCCGCCGACGCGCCTGCGCGGCCCTCACCTTCAAACCTACGGCGTCGGCGGCCCGACGGGCCTCCGCTCGAACGGCCAAATTTGCCGGCGCGTTCGGAGCCGACCGCTCAACGATTCGCGTCGCACGCGGTCGATGCGCCCGAATTGATCGAGATCGAAGACAAGGGAACAGCTGATGAAGATGACTGATTTCGTCGTCAAAGAGGCGATTGTGCCCGACTTGCAGGCCACCAATAAAGAGGCCGCAATTCGGGCGCTGGTCGACAGTCTCAAGAAAGCGGGAAGCATCCGCGCGGAAGACGAACAAAGCATCGTCGCGGCCATCCTCAAGCGAGAAGAGTTGGGCTCGACGGGCATCGGTATGCGTGTGGCCGTTCCGCACACGAAGCACCCCTCGGTCGACCGTTTGATCGCGACAATCGCGCTGTCTCAGGGCGGAGTTGATTTCGCGAGCCTGGACGGCGAGGAAGTCAACATTCTGTTCCTCTTGGTTTCTCCTCCCGATCGCCCCGGCGATCACCTGCGGGGCCTGGAGAACATCTCGCGTCATTTGCGCAATCAGAACTTTTGCAATTTCCTGCGCCAATCCACAAGCCAGGATGCCATCTGGGAACTCCTCCGCGAAGCCGACAACAACGAGCTTTAAACCGCGGTCGTTTTGCAGATCCTTGAAGCGTGCCTCACAGCCGCGCGCGAACCCCCCGGACCAGAACAGGGACGTTCGGTCAACAGCCCGACTCCCCGCAATCCTATGGTCGAAGACACCCGCTTTCGCCGCACAGTCATGGTCAATCTGAAGGATGGCCTGCATTTGCGGCCCATCTCGCAGATCGTGGAGACAGTGCGCCGGTTCGGCTCGCCCGTGCGGATCTGCAAGGGAGAATTGTCTGCTGACGCGGGCAACGTACTCGATCTGATCCCACTCAGGGTCGAGTTTGGGACGACGCTGATCCTCGAAGCCACCGGCGACAATGCGGCCGAGACGCTGGATGCGCTCGTCGCCTTATTTGAATCCAACTTCGACGAACTCCCTTCAAGCGAGGAATGAGGCCCGGCGCGCCCGGCAACCTCTCCAGGAGAAAGCTTCGTGAGACATCAGGCGGCCCTATATGCCAGTCGCAGTGTCTCGCGATCGATTCTTGGGGCCGCTCGAGCCGCCGACGTGCGTCCCGTCTTAGACCCGCTGGACCGTCCATGTTGACCAAGCGAGGTATCCCGGTTTCGCCCGGCGTGGCCTGCGGACCAGCGCTGGTTCTCGGCGTCGAAGACTTCCGAATTCCTCAGCGTTACGTCGGCGTCGACGCCGTCGAGACGGAAATCGCCCGGTTTCAAGGGGCCATGAACGCCGTTTGCAGCGAGATCTCCGAAAACGAAAGCCTGGCGACCAAGACCCTAGGCAAGCAATACGGCGCCATCTTCGGGGCCCATCTGCAAATGGTGCAGGATCCGAAGCTGGTCGACGAGATCATCAAGCTCGTCCGCGAGCGCCACTTCTCCCCGGAGTTTGCGTCCAGCCGCGTCTTTCGCCGCTACGCCAAGATGTTCCAGAACTTGGGGAATCGTTATCTCGCCGACCGGGCTGACGACATCTTCGACCTCGAGAAACGAATTCTCCGACATCTCCTGGGCGAGCGCCGTGAAGAGCTGACCCATCTGACCGAGCCTGTGGTCATTCTGGCGCACAACCTCACCCCGGGTGAGACGGCCACGCTCCCGAAACAGTTCGTGCTGGGGTTTGCCACGCAGGCCGGCGGACGGACCAGCCACACGGCCATCCTGGCCGGGGCCCTCGAAATTCCCGCGGTGGTTGGCGTGGGGGACTTTCTCTCCGACGTGTCAGCCGGCGAAACCGTCATCATCGATGGCACGCGGGGCGAGATCATCATCGATCCGGATGAAGAAACCCTCGCCAAATACCGCGATTCTCAGGCTCGGGCGAAGTCGGTCGTCGCTCGGCTCGAGTCTTTGCGGGAAGAGCCCTCCGCAACGCGCGACAACGTGCGGATCCTGCTGTTGGGCAATATCGAGTTTCCGGAAGAGGTCGAGCACTGCACGGATCGCGGGGCTGACGGCATCGGCCTGTACCGCACCGAGTTCCTCTACCTGCGCGGGGGACCCGAGCCGACCGAAGAGGACCATGTCACTGCCTACCGGAAAGTGATTAGCGCGTTTGACGGCCCGGAGGTCGTCATTCGCACGCTCGATTTGGGGGCCGACAAGTTCCCCAGCGAGCAAAAAAACCTGTCCTCGACGGCCAGTGCGTCGGTGTTGGGACTGCGTAGTATACGGCTGGCTCTGCAGAATCTGCCGTTGTTCAAAACCCAGCTCCGCGCTATTCTGCGGGCGGCCGTTTCGGGCAATGCCTCCATTATGTTCCCGCTGGTGTCGTCGCTCTTGGAGCTGCGGCAGGCCAAGATGATTCTCGAGGACGTCAAGGAAGATTTGGACGACGAGGGGGTCGCGTTTAAAAGAGATGTCCCCGTCGGTATGATGGTCGAGGTTCCCTCCGCAGCCCTGATGGCGGACGAATTTGCGCGGGAGGTCGACTTCTTCTCGATCGGCACCAACGATCTTATCCAGTACACTCTGGCGGTCGATCGTTCCGATCCGGATGTCGCGAACCTCTATAGTTCGGGCGATCCTTCGATCTTGCGGCTTATCCGCCGGGTCGTGGAAGCCGGACGCAAACGCGACATCCCGGTGACGGTTTGCGGACAGATGAGTTCCGATCCCAAATTCATTCCGCTGTTAATCGGAATGGGGATCCGGCGACTGAGCGTAACACCGAATTTGATACCTGAGGTGAAGGCGGTCATTCGATCGTTTGACCTGCCCCAAGCCGAGGAGATCGCCGGCCGAGCGATGGCGTTCGAGCTGGCCCGCGATGTCGAGAATTATTTGCGAGGTGAATTGAAAAAGGCTTGCCCGGATCTCTTCCCGTGACCCCGTGTTCCGGGGGGTGAAAAGGCGGATTCGCAGATTCGGGCAGTCGGGAGAGAGGATCCTCAATCTTCTCTTCCTATTCGGCCGGCCGTGCCCGTCGGGTGCGGCGGCAATAGATCGATCAAATCAGTTTTTCGGGTGCGCATTCGTTAGATGATTGCCGGTCGCATGCGGGCCGACCAGAAGGCCCCGGTTCTCTGCTCGGCGAATTTGTCCAAGAGACAGACTCGGACTGCGCGCGAGAACGGGACGACCCTGGGAAGCCGGCCATCGCCCGGTAAATGCAGCGGCGCGAGCGAGCGCTCGTGCCGCCACTCCTTAGGGGCCGTTGGGCCCTGTTTCGACGCGCGACCGTGCGATGTAATTGAGCTTGGCCTTCTCGGAGAAGTCGCCAGGCCCGATGCGCATTGCTCTGAACCTAGGCCGTGTCGAATACGAGAGCCACGCGGATTCAAGAGCGACGCTCTGGAGCCGCGAGTTGATCTCAGATCGCGATTGTCCGCGTCCGCGGCTTTGTTGCCGCCCTCTCGAGACTCGGAATCGCGCGCTGAGCCAACCGTATCGACTCCACGCGGCTCCGCGGTCCGATCCCTAAGGCGATCCTCCGAATTGCGCGCCCTTGGCCGCCATTTGCGACGAAGGGCAATGAATGAAAAAGGAAATGTTGATCAACGTCCTCCAATCCGAAGAGAGTCGCATCGCGATCCTCGAGGACGGTGTTTTGGAGGAACTCTACGTCGAACGCAGCAGTATCGAGAACTGCGTCGGGAACATCTATAAAGGGCGCGTCGTCAATATCGAGCCCAGTATCCAGGCGGTCTTCGTCGACTTCGGCGTCGGTCGCAATGGGTTCCTGCACGTCAGCGACGTCGAGTACCAATACTACAAACACCTGCTGCCCAACGGCGGCAAATCGGACGACGAAGAGGATCCCCGCTACGCACGTGGCCGCCGGCGCTTTAACGAACGCAGCGTCCGCAACAAGCCGCCGATCCAAGAGATCTTCCGCCGCGGCAGCGAAGTCCTCGTGCAGGTCATCAAAGAGGGGATCGGCACCAAGGGCCCCACGCTCTCGACCTACATCAGCATCCCCGGCCGTTATCTCGTGCTAATGCCCGGCCTGCAGCGGGTCGGCGTGAGCCGCAAGATCGCCGACGACGATCTGCGCCGCAAGCTGCGTCAGGCGCTTTTGGAGCTGAATCCGCCGCAAGGGTTGGGATTCATCATTCGCACGGCGGGCACCGACCGCGCCAAGCGCGATCTGCACCGCGACCTCAACTATCTCTTGCGGCTGTGGCGCACGATCGTGCGCCGCCTTCGCAAGACGTCGGGTCCGGTCGGCATCTACGAAGAAAGCGACATGATCATCCGGACGATCCGCGACATCTATAACAGCGAGATCGACACGGTCTTGATCGACGAGCCCGAAGCCTGCGAGCGGGCCCGCGAATTCATGAAAATCGTGATGCCGCGAAACGTGAACCGTATCAAGCTGTACGAAGGCAAGGAGGCCCTCTTTCATAAATATCACATCGAAGAAGAGATCGCCCGCATCCAAAGCCGGCACGTGCCGTTGCGTGGCGGCGGTTCGATCGTGATCGATCAGACTGAGGCGCTCGTGGCGATCGACGTCAACAGCGGCAACTTCCGCGCGGACGACAACGCCGAAGAAACCGCGTATCAAGTCAACCTGCGGGCAGCCGAGGAAATCAGCCGTCAGATCCGCATGCGCGATCTAGGCGGCGTGATCGTCAACGACTTCATCGACATGCGAGAAGAGCGGCATCGCCGGGGTGTCGAGCGAGCCTTGCGCGAAGCGGTTCGCCGCGACCGGGCTCGCATCAAAGTGCTGCGGATCAGCCCGTTTGGCCTGATCGAGATGACACGGCAACGGATTCGGCCTTCTCTCCGCCGCAGCATCTACGAGGACTGTCCCAGCTGCCGCAGCACGGGACAGGTCAAAACGGCCGAGAGCATGGCCATCGAAACCATGCGGCTGTTGATGACGCTGGCGACTCGCGAGGGGGCTTCTCGCCTCGTCGTCGAAATTCACGACCGGGTCGCCAACTATTTGAACAACAAGAAGCGGCGTGAAATCATGGGCATCGAGGAATCTTGCAAGGTGACGATCAGCATTCTCCCGCGGAGTGATGTCGGCCCCGAGCATCTGCTGCTCAAGCTGCTCGACGAAAGCGGCACGGAATTGCGATCGATGCTGCCACCCGCGATCACCAGCGCAAAACGTTGACCAAGCAAAGCTGGCGAGCGGCGGGTGTCAACCCGCCGGTTCTTCGGGACTTTCCTGACGGACTGCTGGCGAAGCTGCGCTCGCATCAAAGTCTCCGCATGAACTCGGCCTTAGAACCGGCAGGCCGACACCCGCCGCTCGCCCCGGGTCGCGTTCGCGGCCACTGAATCGCTGCGCGGCTTGCATCGCCGTGCCCACCCGATACTATTTCGGGAAGCAAATTTTTCGCCCTTCACGAGCCATCTATGGCCCCTGACACACAAAAGGTGGTCGCCGATTCTGCGCCCGCCGCCCCCGTCAAAACCAGCCACCCGATCGGGTTTTGGTTCTTCTTCTGGGGCGAGTTCTCCGAGCGTGCGTCCTTCTACGGCATGCGGACCATTCTGGCGCTGTATCTCACCAGCGTCATTGGCCTCGCAGTGAAGGACGCGGGTCCGATTCAGTACCGCTTCAAGGCGGCCGTGTACTTCCTCCCTTTGTTGGGCGGATTCATCGCAGACCGCTTCTTTGGCAAGTATTGGACAATCGTCGGCTTTTCGATTCCGTACGTTATCGGACATTTCATTCTTGGCATCCCGCATTTGACTGCGGTTTATGTCGCGCTTGCGCTGCTGGCCGGAGGCAGCGGCGTCATCAAGCCGAACATCTCGACATTGATGGGGCAGACGTACGATCAGCAGCGACCCGGGCAAGCCAAGCTGCTTTCGTCGGCATTCCTGTGGTTTTATTTTGCGATCAACATCGGCTCTTTGATCTCAACATTTGCACTACCGTATCTCCGCGATCGCTGGGCCGGCCCGAACCCGACCCATGATCAGCTGCAGCACGCCTATGCGATCGCGTTCCAATTTCCCGCCTGGTTGATGGTCGCGGCGTTAGGTTTCTTCGCGGCTGGCAAGCCGTTTTACGCAAAAGAAACGATCTCACGACGAGCGGCGACGCCCGAAGAGAAAAAAGAGCGCTGGGCAACGTTGGGGAAGCTAGGCGGCGTCTTTGCGCTAATCACTTTCTTCTGGGTTCCCTACGAACACAATGACACAATTTGGGTCTGGTTCATCCGCGACTACGTCAATCTTCCGCAATTGTACATTCCGTTTCTGAACACTGGCTCACAAAAAATCGCCCCGGACCAGGTGCAATCGCTCAATCCACTGTTCGTCCTGATCTTTGCGCCGCTCTGTGTTTGGCTCTTCAAGAAGCTCGATCCGAACAATCGCATCTTCACCGCGTCAAACCGCATGCTTATCGGCTTTGGAATGGGGGTTGTCTCCGCACTGCTCATGTGGGGAGCCAGTTCGTTAGCCGGCGGCTCGCCGACGTCGGCACAAGGTTACGTCGTCCCCGACGCACAGAAGATTTCCGTGCTGTGGCCCGTCGCGGCCTATATCACCCTGACGCTCGGCGAAGTTCTCGTTTACGGAACCGGGCTGGAGCTCTCCTACACCGCCGCGCCCCAAAGCATGAAAGGCTTCATTACGGGCTGTTTCCTCGCCACGATCATGCTGGCCGATCTGATCAACGATCGAATGTCCCAACTGTATGGGGGCTCTTTGACCGATCCGCTCGCGGATCGAGGACGGCTCTCTCCCGCTTGGTTCTTTGGAATCATGACGCTCATCGCCATAGGCGCTATGGTTGGCTTCTTTTTCGTGGGGCGACGGCTCGGGCGCCAAACGGCCGCTGAGAGCGCGCACTCACCGGAGTGAATTTATGATGCTGCACCCGAAGAGACTGCTGATCCTACCCCTGGCCTGGATGTGCTTGGCGACCGCCGCGTCAAGCGTTCGCGCGGACGAGGGGATGTGGCTCTTCAATCGTCCGCCCCGGCAGATCCTCAAAGAGCGCTATAACTTCGAGCCGTCGCAAGAGTGGCTCAACCACGTGCAACGAGCCTCGGTCCGCTTTAACAGCGGCGGTTCCGGCTCATTCATTTCGGCCGACGGATTGGTGATGACCAACCATCACGTCGGCGCCGATGCGCTGCAGAAGATGAGCGACACCAAACACAACTATCTCAAGGACGGTTTTTACGCCAAGTCGCACGACGAAGAGAAGAAATGCCTCGACCTCGAGTTGAACGTGCTCGAGAGCATCGAAGACGTGACCGACCGCGTGAACGCCGCCGTCAAGTCGGGAATGACCTCCGAGCAGGCCGTCGTCGCTCGGCGTGCGGCGATGAACGAAATTGAAAACGAGTCGAAGCAGAAGACGGGACTTCGCAGCGACGTCGTCACGCTCTACCAGGGCGGCGAGTACGACCTCTATTGCTACAAGCAGTACACCGACGTGCGTCTGGTCTTTGCTCCCGAACAGCAGATCGCGTTTTACGGCGGCGATCCGGACAACTTCGAATATCCGCGCTACGACCTCGATTGCTGCTTCTTCCGCGTATACGAAAACAACAAACCGGTCCAGGGACAGGAGTACTTCAAGTGGAGCGCGAAGGGAGCCGGGGATAAGGAGCTAATTTTCGTCTCGGGAAATCCGGGCCGCACGAACCGGCTCGATACCGTCGCCGCGCTGCGGTACCAGCGCGACATCTCGTATCCCTACACGCTCAACCGGCTCTATTCTCTCGAGGTGATGCTCACGGCGTGGGGAGCGCGCTCGGAGGAAAACGCTCGTCGGGCCCGCGAAACGTTCTTCGGCGTGGCCAATAGCCGCAAGGCCCGCGACGGAGGCCTGGCCGGACTCTTGGATCCGGCCGTGTTCGCGCAAAAGCGCGAGTCCGAAAAGCAATTCCGAGCGGCGGTCGAGCACCATTCCGACA
>Ga0210393_10001374_pt1 | contig 20411 bp, 18 predicted proteins | sample IncBWC27OmetaG_FD_160068 | JGI IMG/M metagenome (GOLD analysis project Ga0210393, IMG submission 160068) | Forest soil microbial communities from Barre Woods Harvard Forest LTER site, Petersham, Massachusetts, United States - Inc-BW-C-27-O ... | reverse complement strand
TCTGCGGATGCACGTGAACAAGAGCCACCTGCAAGTCCACGGCGTGGTCCATGGCGGTGTGCTGGCGGCGTTAGCGGACACGGCAGGGGGACTCGCGACGTACATGGCGTGTCCGCGCGGCACACGTGTCGCGACCATCGAGATGAAAATTAATTATCTGGAAGCCGTCGAGGGTGGCAGCGTCACCGCCGAAGCAATCGTGGTGCGGATCGGCCGGCACGTCGCCGTAGTGGATTGCGATATTACGGACGATGCACGCCGCCTGGTGGGTAAGGCTCTAATGACTTTTTTTGTGGGACCATTCCGGAGGAACCGCAAGAAACGGCCCGCGTAGCGCACGCAGAGGACTCCCCGTCGCGTCCCCGTGCGCGCCTGATCACAAATTATTACTCACAAACGATTATTCGTCCGAGCTGTCCGTCCCGCCCGAACCATTGCTTCCACTGGAACCATTGGTGCCGCCGTGCGCCGCATCTTCACCCTCTTTATATAGATACTTGATGCAGTGCTTGTAAACGAGCAAGTTGGGGCTGCCATAGCGGGTTAGTTTGATGCAGTCGCGGTCGTACCACTCAACGCTACCGCGCAAGATCTCGCCGTCGTTCAGCACCACCGCTACCGGGGTCCGGGATTGCATCTGCTTCACGTAGTAGAAATTTTCCGCGTGAGTTTGTTCAGGCGGCGCGGGTTTCTTGCGCTGCGCACCCTGCGCCGGAACGGCTTGAATCGGACGCGCCGGGAATTGTTCTTTCACATCCGTAAGAGTAGGACGAAAAAGTTTACGGTTCACCATAAGGGCTCCTTGCGATGACTACATCCTGTTATGACTGTGGAAAAACGTTTTAGGTTGCAGATATTTTACAAAAAAACTTTACATCGTCCGGCCGCTCTGGCGGTCACCCAACGAAAGCAGAAGTGCGTCCAGCCCCAACTGGCGGCTAATATTCCGCCTAAGCCGGTTTTCCAGGCGATCCAGCCCTTGGGTGGCCCGCGAGACCCACTCGAAATCTATTTTCCTGCTGAGTGCTTCCAATTCACGGCGTAAATCGGGATTTCGAGCGAGACTGCTCTTCGGACCTTGGGATAGTTCAAGAAGGTCTGTGAGCAAACTATAGAACAGCGTCAGGATATTTTCAAACGATTCCTTTTCTTGTTTGGCGAGCTGGGTGGTCGCGGCGAAAATTTCCGCCGCCTTTCCGCCGCTGATTGTTTTTTCCAGCAGGTTCAGGACGCTGCGGCGCAGGCGCGTGGATTCTTCCAGGTTCAAAGCCAGCGCCATGCCCGGGCTGCCGCTTGAAAGTTGAGCGGCGAGTTTGCGTTCCGGCGCCTTGGCTTCCGTGCGCTCAGCAAGAAACGATTCGATTTGCTCCACTGCGACGGGCGCGAAATGAAATTGCAGGCAACGGGAGCGGATTGTTTGCAGCACGGAGTCAGGAGTTGGCGCCAGCAGGATCAGCGTCGAGCTTTCCGGCGGCTCCTCCAGGATTTTCAGGAACACGTCGGCATCGTTCCAGCGCATGGTGTGCGCGTCGTCGAGAATGAAAATGCGTCGACGCCCCTGCGGCTTGAAGTACGCGGCGCGTTGCACCGCGCGCAGCTGGCCCACGCGAATCATCGGGCGCGCGACGGGCGCCAGCCGCCGCACGGGGTCGGGCACCAGCAGCCACACATCCGGATGCGTTTCGATAATCAGCGGCATGCGCTCGACCATCGAGGCATCCGCGCTCTCGCCGCGTTCCGTGAGCCCGGCCGCCACCAGCGCCGCGGGATCGACGAGCGCGGCCATGCGCTTGCAGGATTCGCACTCGCCGCAAAAATCATCCTGCAGCCGCTCGCAATTCGCGGCCTGCGCGAACATGCGCGCGAGCGTGTACTTGCCGATCCCGCGCGGTCCGGTGAATAGCAATGCGCCCGGTGCGCGGTCGCGGCGCAGCATCCCGCGCAGCGCGGTGACGATGCGTTCGTTGCCGAGAAATTCGTTGAAGCTCATGGGATCAGCGGCTGGCGTGCAGCGTGGGAAACACGCGCGCTTCGATCGCCGCCAAAATCTCCTTATGAATTTGTTCTGGAGCGCGCAGAGTTCCGGCGTGCTCGTCGTAACATTCGATCTTTACCCAATTGGGTTGGCGCATGAGCTCGTCGTAAACCACCGAAGCCGCGCGCAGATGCGCCAGATCCGCTTCCTGCAGGTCGCGCCGTAGTTCGGTGTACTGGCGTTTGGCCTTTTCTCCCACCAGGCGGTGAGCTTCTTCGACGGGCACGCGAAGGTAGATGACCAAATCCTCGGGCGGCAGCGCGTACACCTGATACTCAAGCTCTTTGAGCCACGCTAGAAATTCGCGGCGCTTTGCTGGCGAAACGCGGGCACCCTGATGAGCCAAGTTTGAGGCGATATAACGATCGGCTAGCAGCGCTTTTCCCGCTGCGAGATCCGATTCTAGCGCTGGGCGTGATTCGCGGCGATCTTCGGCGTAGAGCAGCGCGGAGAAATGTGGATCCACGGATTCCAGCGGGCCGAACTCTCCATTGAGGAAACGCGCCACCAGCTTGCCGAAAAATCCATCGTAGCGCGGGAAGCTCACTTGCGTGAACGCGATGCCTCGCGACGAAAACGCGCGCGCGACCATTTCCAGCTGCGTGCGCTTCCCAGAGCCGTCAATTCCTTCAAGCACGATGAATTTGCCGCGGGCAGGCATTGATTTGAAACACAGTCTAGCATAGGCGGGCGATTCGTCAGGCGTGGCCCGTGGCTGAAGCTAAGAGACAGGTTTTCGCCATGTTAGAATCGCGGCGATGATTAACCAATCGTCGCCGATCGCCGCGAACTGGGCGCAAATTCAGGAGCGCATCGCGCGAGCTGCCGAGCGCTGTGGTCGCCGCGCGAATGAAATCACCGTGGTGGCGGTGTCGAAAACCCATCCGGCCGAAGCGATCGTAGCAGCGTACAAAGCTGGGCTGCGCCACTTCGGAGAAAATCGCGTGCAGGAGTGGGAGTCGAAGCAGCCAAAGGTGGCGGACCTCGACGCGACGTGGCACCTGATCGGCCACTTGCAGAGTAACAAGGCCCGCCGCGCGGCGCACCTTTTTCGGCGTGTCGATTCGCTGGACGATCTGGCGCTGGCAAAAAAACTTCACGCGGCGGCGGATGCGGAAGGGAAGTGCCTGCCGGTCCTGATCGAAGTGCGTCTTGGCGACGAAGAAACGAAGAGCGGCGTGGCCGAAGCGGATTTGCTGGCCCTGGCGACAAGCATCGCGCCGTTCGCGCATTTGGAACTCGCAGGCCTAATGACCATTCCGCCGTTTTTCGATGAGCCTGAGCGCGTACGCCCTTATTTCCGGAGGCTGCGCGAATTGCGCGACGACTTGCGCCGGCGGCTTGGCCGCGCGCTGCCGGTCGTTTCCATGGGCATGAGCCACGATTTCGAAGTCGCGATCGAGGAGGGAGCCACCGAAATTCGCGTCGGCACGGCGCTGTTCGGACCGCGCGGGTCCGTGGCCTGATTCGCTAGCTTGTCACTGGCTTGTCGCGTGCGTGTTCTGGGTCGGGCGTACAAAACGTCGGTGTGGGCGATTCGTGTTTAACGCTTTCCTGTCTTCCTCTTCTTTCTACCCATCCGCGAATGAACTCCCGGTGGCGGAATGTTCCTCTTTATCACGGTCACCGATTTTGCCTGCTTGCGGGATTTGGCCGCGGACGCGCCGCTGCTAACCACGTGCTTCATCAAATCGAGAGTGAATTGATCCATCACCGAGCTAGTGCGCGTCGTTTCATCCACGCCGAGAGATTGGCATTGAATTGATTTGGCGCTGATGGTAAGCCGCAAAAAGCCAAATACATTGTCGTTGTAGGCGATCAGCGTAAGCTGGTTGCCCTTGCCGTCATTTCCCACGGCACCGGGCTGCGGCAACGCGCCATTTTTTCCGGTCTTCGGTTTGCTCAAATTGAAGTAGCCACCGTTTCCCGCAACCAAGTAGGGAATTTGCCGTCCGTCCGCCTTCATCACGCGTGTGTAACGTTCGTAGATGTGAGCGTGCCCGGAAAGCACCAGGTCCGGCCAAATGCTCGCGGTCTGGCATGCAGCGTCAATTTCCGCGAGCATTTGCGGGCTGGGAAAATGTTCGCTGCTGATCGTAAACGGCGGATGATGTACCGCCAGAATTAGCGCGAATGGAGCGCTGCCGGATTGTTGACGTTGCGCGGCCGCCGCCTGCAATTGCGCGAGCAGGAAAGCGCTTTGCTGCGTGCCGGCCACTCCGCCGCTCAGGACCCCCGTCGTCTCGCTAGTATTCGAATACAAGCCGATGATCTTCACGAAGGGAGCGTTCAGTGCGAAGTAAACGCCCCCTTGCGTCATGGTGGTGCGTGCAAAACCCTTGGCGGAGGGATCCTTTGCAGGCGTCCTCGAGCAAAAATTTTCGTAGAAAGGCTGTAGAGAATATTTTACCGGCTCGCTCGGAAAAAGCACTCCGTCGTGATTTCCGGGAATGGCGAAAATTGGTCCGGCGTAGTCGCGGTAAGGGTCGTAAAACTGATCGTAATAATAACGTTCCTGGCCAAAGAAATAGACGACGTCTCCCAGATGGAAAAGAAACGCGGGGCGCCCGCTGGTGAAATTTTTTCCGGTCAGATCGTCGGTCATCGCATCCGCGACCGCGAATTGGTGCGAAGGCTCCTTGACGCCCCCAGTATCGCCGACGGAGTGAAGAACGATTTGTCCCGAATTTTGGATTTGCTGTACAACTGCGCTCCCCAGGACATCAGCGAGCGCCATGACGGGCGGATTTTTCCACGGCGCGGGAATCGCTTCGATCACGGGAGTGGCTACTACAGCGGAGTCCGCATAAACATCCTTTGGGTCGAAAGTGTTAAAGTTGTCGGGAGACGGTTGGGGATTCGCAAAAGCAAAGCCGGTGCCGGACATAAGTGGCGCCCTCCTTCTCGGGCGAGGAGTCTGATGGGAAACTCGCAAGCATACCTCTACTTGACGTCTCTGAGCCGTTATAAGTTGCGCTGGCTCCGGGGCGCGGGATTGGCGTGAGCCGCTAGGAAATCGTGAGACAAATGGAAATCGCTGCCGGTGACGGAGGCGTGTCATTTTATGTGCAGGTGCAGCCTCGCGCGAGCCGCGACGCCATCGAAGGCGAATATTCGGATGCATTGAAAATTCGTCTGACCGCGCCCCCTGTGGACGATCGCGCGAACGAAGCCCTCGTGCGCCTGCTCGCGGAGCGTTTGAACGTGCCGCGGGCGGCTGTTAGAATCGTGGCCGGCGAAAAGAGCCGCAGAAAACGCGTGGTCGTTACTGGTGTGAAACGCGAACGGGTGCTCGCGCTGCTTTCCGCAGCAAAACGCCCGACGAAGAAAGCGAAGGACTGACGAAATGCCCGATATCAAGGCCATTCAGACTGCATTGCGCGCCGCCAAGCTCGATGGTTGGCTTTTTTGCGATCACCACCATCGCGATCCGATTGCGGGAAATATTCTCGGCCTCGACCCGAACGCCATGGTCACGCGGCGCTGGTTCTATTTCATTCCCGCCAAAGGCGAAGCGCGCAAGCTGGTGCACAAAATCGAGCAGGGAACCTTGGACTCGCTCGACGGCAAGAAATTTCTGTACGCTGGCTGGGAAGAACTGCACAAAATGCTGCCGAAGGTGCTTTCCGGAAGCAAGACCATCGCCATGCAATATTCTCCGGACAACAATATTCCATATATCGGTCTGGTGGACGCCGGAACGATCGAACTGATTCGGAAGCTCAAGAAAAAAGTGGTGAGCTCGGCGGATTTGGTGCAGAAATTTGAAGCCAGTTGGTCGGAAGAACAATTCCAAGGCCATCGCGAGGCCGGCAAGATCGTGGACCGTATTACGCGCGACGCGTTCCAACGCGCCGCGAAATTCGTACGGGAAGGGAAGCCGCTCACTGAATACGAGCTGCAACAATGGATCGTCGAACAATTCCGCGCGGGCGGACTAACCACCGCGGAGCCGCCCATCGTGGCAGTGCAGCCGAATAACGGCAGCCCGCACTACGAACCAAGGGCAGAAGGTTCACGCCCCATACGCGCCGGAGATTTGCTGCTGCTCGATATCTGGGCGAAGCTGAATCGGCCGGGGAGTGTGTATTACGACATCACCTGGGTAGGCTATCTGGGCGAGCGCGTGCCGGACTCCTATGCCAAAATTTTCCGCATCGTGAAAAACGCGCGCAATGCAGCGATTGAATTCGTCAAAGATGCGGTGGCAAAGAAGCGCGCCGTACACGGCTGGGAAGTGGACCGCGTGACACGCGAGACGATCCGCAAAGCAGGTTACGGAAAATATTTCGTGCACCGCACCGGGCACAGTATTGGCCAGGAGGTTCACGGCAACGGCGCGAACATGGACGGCCTGGAAACGCGGGACGATCGAAAAATCGCACCACACACTTGCTTCTCCGTGGAGCCGGGAATTTACTTGCCGGAATTCGGAGTGCGCAGCGAAGTGAACGTGTACGTCGGCGAGAACGAAGCGCGCGTTACCGGCGCCATCCAGGAAGAAATTCTTCCGTTGCTGGCCTAGGTGACCGTGAACGAAGTCCCCGGGAACGAAGCGGCGTTCGGCGAAGCGCCGGTGAATCAAACAACAGGGAGTCAAGCCACCCGCAAGGACGCGCTTGTGGAGCAACCGCCGGCGACCTACACACCTGCTGCCCGCACGATTGCTCCCTCGCATTCCGTCGCGGCAAGTGCCGGTCGAGCCGCGCTCGCGCTGCTAGCGGGAATAATGGCGTGGCTCGTACCGGGCCTCGGGCATCTGCTGCTGGGCCGCTGGGGCCGCGGGCTCCTGTTCTTCATCGCGGTCGGCGGTTTGGTGGTCACCGGCTACCTGCTTCGTGGCAACGTTTTTCCTCCACGTTCCGGAGATCCGTTCGGCACGCTCGGTTTCCTGGCGGACGCCAGCACCGGTGTCTTCTATTATTCTTCGCGGTTCTTCGAGGCCGCCGGACCAGACGTCTCGCGCGCCGCGGGAGATTACGGCACGCGCTTCATCGCCGCCGCAGGAGTAGTAAACGTGCTGGCAGTGTTGGACGTGATCGAAATCACAACGGGCAGGAGGAGCTGAGTGAATTGTGGCGCGTCCATAGTCATCAACAGTGCGCTGCGGCTCAGCCATCTCGGCGCGATGCTGCTGTTCGCGCTGCTGGTTTCAGTGGCGCTGGCGTGCCTGACGCAGCGCACCAGAGCGGGCGGCGTCAAATATGCGCTTTGGTCTTTCGCGCTTTTCGTGCTGGTCGGCGTAGGCGTGGCTTGGCTGATGTATCCCATCTCACGCTGAAGAATTCCGTAGTGGCGCAAGTGACGGAGCGCGTGCAAGCAAATCGTTCCGGCGCGATGCACCAAGTGTGCCAGCAACCCGTCGCTGCGCGCCACGTCGAGCGCGCCAACAGTTCGTTCCCACGCAACGCACCAGACGCGCCCAAAGTTTGACAGTTTTTTTCCGCGGATGTTACAGTCGAGCAGGCGCCGAGGTAGCTCAGTTGGTAGAGCAGCCGATTCGTAATCCAAATTCCGGCCAACGCAGCAAAACGAATCCTAACTATGTTTAACGGAATCAATCTGCTGACTTCTCGCGAGTGCTGATCGTATTTCCCTTTTTTTGCGTGAATTAGGGTCCGTTGATGGCAGTTTGATGGAAGTCACAGGCTCTGTGCCCGTCCCCAACCGCTTCGCTGGGTAGAGTTGAATTCGCGGGCCGCTGCCGTCAACGAATGGCGCCGAAACGTGGTTGACTGATACTCGGTGTCGCCAAATACCGCTTGCGTTGCAATCTCCCCGAACCCCGTTTGGGGGCAACTCCGTCATGGCGTCGGCCCGCGAGTGGCTGGCGATCCACGTCTCGAGCGGAATCACTTAACAGACCGCTGTTAAGCACCCGACCGTGCGACGGCTACGGTCTGGCCTGGCCCCCGAATCGGCAAGACAGAGAGCCCCGTTTTAGCCCCACCTGTGTTCTAATCCCCTTTAGGATGTTTGGCTAATCATGCAAAGTACGCTAACAAAGCACTAAGCCTTGACGGGTACGAATGAGCGCTGCGCGCTCCTTTCAGCGCCTCACCGCGAAATGTTAGCCGATCAGAGACAAGCATGCGCTTTAGCGATTATGTCGAGCTGGACTCTTACATAGACTCGTTGCCCCCGCCCGAACCTAGACATATTCGCGTCTTTCGCGGCCAATACAAGGATCACGAAAACCTGAAGCCAACGGGAGTCAGGACCCCACTGCGCAACGAAGGCGTCTGGCGCCAATATTGCAAGTTGTTGGCTACTGAAATGCTAATGCGGCAGGGGCTAAGTGCTGACGAAGCGCTCTCCCAGAGCGATCTGTGGGCGTATTGGTATTACGCGATCGTGCAGCACTACGGGCCGGGAACGCACCTGCTTGATGTAACGCACTCTCTTGATGTCGCGCTCTGGTTCGCTCTTCACAGGGCTATAACAAACAAGCGAATCAATCTTCAGTTCCAATACACCAATCCGAAAAGCCCCGGTCCTACTCTCGATCGCAAGGACGATTGGACATCGTATGAGAAATGGAGAGAGGCGCCCGGCGTGCTCTACATCTTCGACGTGCCGGTGTGGGCGCCACCGGGTCTTCCTGCCCACGGGACTCTGGTAGATCTCGCTCGCGCTCCTGACGTTTTCACGACGAGCGCAAGAATTCAGGTGCAAAGGGCATGCCTCATTGCGGCCGACGTGAACGATTGTAGTGGCGGCGATCTCAAGGGCTGTTTGGCTCACTCTCCCATTGAGGTGGAGTGGCCGATGATCCCTTGCGCGGTCGCAGAGCTGCCGGAAAGCGCGCTATTTCCCAGTCCAAAAGAGGACGAATGGTATGCGCGTTTGCTTTTTCTTCCGGTCGTTCACCAGCTATCGCATGAGGAGCCCCACTGGCGCATGGGCCACCCAGTTCCACTGACCCTGTACATCGAACATCTCGAAGCGTCGATATATGCGATCCAGTTCAAGCCTCTTCAACCGCCGCTGTTGCATCCGTGGCTGGTCCTTCCCGCGCTCAAGATGAACCTCACCGACGCCGCAGCTCATGAAAGGTCAGCCCGTTTCGTTTCGACTGTCCCAATCCTGCTGGAAGCGCCCATTTTCGCTTTGCACCCGGAGGCAGACGACAAAAGCTGGAACCAAGAGATGTTAGTCAGAGGCCTCCCGGAAAACCTCGTCGGCGTCGTTGATCTGGTGAGCGGTGAGCTAGCTGGATACGGTGAGGACTTTCGTGACGTTCTATTCGAACTGTCCCCGCTGGAAATTGTTGGATGGACGTACCTTCTGAAGAAGGGCGCGGAGATGATTGTGCAGCGGGCTGTGCATCTGGTTCGGGAACACGAGCTTGCCTGGCGGATGGAGGTGTACCTCCAAAGAGCTCCCAAGGAGCAGATAGCCACGCATGTCTTCGCAATTCGTTTCGATCGGTCTTCCCGGAGATTTCATATCAAACAATCAAACAAGTGGAAAGACATTTCCGTCCACAAACTCGCCGCCAAAACCCTGTTTGTCGCATTGGCAATTCTCGGCGATCTCTCTACAGACTCAAAGTCACGAGCGCGCGCGGTCTTAAAAGAGGCACCCGAAGTCGTTCCTGGCTGGCGTTACTTTGTGTTGCGAGATCCGGAAACGAATGAGGTGTACACGCGGATTGTTCCTGACGGTTGACCCAAAATCATTCTGGGGCCACTTCTGGGACTTTAGAGTGTCGTTTGGCAATCGGGCATTGTGGGCGGATCAACGGGTTCGGAATTTGATGCTCAACGCGAAGCCGGGGCCTTTCAAGCCAGTTTGCGTTTTCGGTCAGAGCACGCCTAATCACGTCAAGGCGCTTCATTTCAGTTAGATGCCAGCATTATTTACAGCCCCGATACGCCTGCTTCTGCCTCAAATTGGCAAATCAACTGACACCAGAACTGACACCGGATTCTGAAGTTGCAGTACAGGTGTCTGTTCCTGAATGGTTTGCAAGTTGCCGACCGCCCGGCAGTAAATCGAGAGTTGTCGACACATGCGCGTTTCTCAATACTTATCAGCCTCGCAGGCCCGCTCCCGAGGGATGTTTTGTTTGGCTGATCTTACTTGAGGGCTTCTATGCCGAAAGTCCATTGTTTTGTGCGCGCATAGTTGTTCGCGGCGTTTACGGCGTCTGCATACTTGATGCGCACCTGAAACTTCATGGGATCGCCTTTCGTTACATAGGTCAACGCGGTCGAGGCGAAGCTGAAGTCGGAGAGCGGGACGAGGATGGAGACATCGCCGTATCCATCGACGCGCTGGCTGTGGGACGATGTGAGGTCCAGTGGAAGATACCAGAGACCGAGGTTGAGTTCGGTAGCAAGGCAGACTGGAGGCGGGGTGCCGGGTACTGGCTTGGATTTTGCAGGCTCGGTTTTCTTCTGGTGGTTGAATAGCTTGCAGACGAAGGGAAAACTGATGTTCGACCAAGAGAGTGCAGGATTGAGATTGAAATCGTCCTCGGAAAGAAGTGGCGTCTTCTTGTTGACGAGCTGGTTGATGCGATGGATGTATTGCACGGCTATGCCGGGCTCAAACGGAAGCGGGGCATAAACAACGTCGTTATTCAGACCACGATCTGTCCAATGCCAGGGTGCCAGGGTGTTGAGGCCGAGGCTCGTGACGGCGGAAAGATTCGTGGCAGTCTGATTTCCCTGGATTGTCTCCTCCAGATGGTACGGACTGTACCACCGAGAGAAGAGTCCGCGCTGAAAGCCGCCGGTGACGGCGAAGGCGCTCTTGGCGTCTTCGCTGTCGGTCGAGAACAGGTCAGTGCTCTTCGCGTAGATGTTCACCGAGCTCTTGTCGAAGAGGTTCTGGTCCGCAAACGCAACGCTGAGCTGTCCTACATCGCGAGTGGCGCCGTTGTTGAGGGATTCGCCGGGCGCAGCCTGCGGGGTTGCTGTGAAGGTGGGGAAGGAGGTCGCACTGAAGGAAAGCTTTCCGTCCGAAGCGAACAACTGTTTGGTTTGTGCTCTGTCTGCGTACATGAAGACCTGGATCTGGTCGGTGGCGCTGACCTGAGAGCCAAGGATAAGGTCAATGACCGCAGGATGTCCGAGCCCGTCGCATCTGGTGAGCGGGTGACCGTTTTTATCTCGATCGGGAAGGTTTACCGTCCTGATTTGGATGGTGCGCGTGATCTTGAGGTTCTTGTCGACGACGGCGACCTTGTAAAAGTCAGGAGATGCGCAGTTCCATTTGGAGTCTTGCGCGGCGGTCTCCACCGCGCTGTAGGTTGCGGTTCCGAATTGACCTATGCTCAGCACCACCGCTGTAACGGGCGTGAGCGAAGGGTATCGCACATAGGTCTTGGCGGAAACCGGCTGGTCTTGCCCGACCGCGTTATGAATCGGAACGCTGAAAAGAGCGAGAGTAAGAACGGTCTTGAGAGCGTTGTTACGCGGAATGAGGTTCATCCAAGTCCCGCAATCTGAGGCACGAGGTCGCTGATTTTCGTTCCGATGGTGTCAAAGGCCACGTTGACCTTAGTCTGAAAGGGGGTCGTGAAGCACTCGGGCGCAAACGTTGCAGCGAGTCCGTTCATGACTCCAGCCCAAGCCGCACCCCTGCTTCCGCCAGGAAAAGCGGTCGAGACGAGCGCCTTCCAAAAGTCTGCGCTGGCACCTCCTTGAAGAGGTGGGACAGAGAGGCTCCACAAGTGATGGGCGATGGCAGTACTTAGCGGGTTCCAGTGGTCGAGCAGCGCTCCAAAAGTCTTGTACGTGGTGGCGACATCGGACAAGGCCATGTCGTCATAACCGGTAGCGCTGACGGCCGCGACGATGAAGTTGTTCTGGTCGGCGGTTGTGGGCAGAACAGTCGTGATTGCGGCGCTGGCAAAGATCAGCAGATTCATGTGCATCGCATTCGTTCCGACACAGGCGGCGCGGAAGGCGCCGAGATGAATGAACCAAGCCTTGATCTCGTCAAGGGCATAAGCGGACGATGGACTCGGCATGAGATCTCCCAGAGATTTTGAAATACTTTGCTCGGACCAGAGTGGCGGAGATTATCACTACGTTAATTATATTTCAATGAATTTATGAGGAATGATAACGCCCTTCGAGTGGCTTGTCTATATTTCGGTGGTATCGAGTAATTGCGGTGGTTGCCAGAATTGTTTTAAATCGTCGTTCGCCAAAACTCTGATCAACCGCAGAATCAACAGTCTATTAATGTGTCCGTCGGCATTCCTGGCATTTCAACTAAACGGGTACCGTCAAGCTTGCCACAGCGGTCGCGCCCGGGCTTACTTTCACGACATCGGAAGCCATCGTTTCCTTGCCGGCCTTTTTACCTCGTGCGGACACCGCGTGCGGGCCGGGAGCAACCGAGGGGAAAAGGCATTGGCCGCCCTGGACAGGTAACTCAGTAAGCTGATCCAAGATAGCGATCACGCTATCGAACTGGTCGGCATTTTTGACTGTCACTTGCAGGCTGCCCGGCTTGGCCGCGTCGGCTTGTGCCTTGACGGAGGTCATCAGGTCCGACAAGCTGGCCTGAAATTCGAGAACCCACGTTTCGGTTTCCTGTTCAACTTGTAAGTGCACGAAATCCACGAAATCTTTTAGCTTTTGGAGCATCGCCTGAATCTGGTCGGCAACAGGAGGCTGTTTTTCCACCCTTGACACAAGTGCCGTCCAATCGTACCGGAGATCGGATAGGCCCCGTTCCAGCGCAAGCTGCGTCTTGAGATAACGTACCCATCCGGTAGAAAAGCCGTAGAACCTATCGATACCGAGTAGAACTATAACGGTCGCGAATGAAAAGTATCCCCATTGCGAATCGAACCCGACTCTTTGTGCGATAAGCGGTATCAAAGCGCCGATAGAAGCTAGCACGATCGCAAATAACCGAATGAAGCGAGAGCCAAATCTCTTACTCTTAATATTGTACCGATACCACTTTATGGCTGCCTCGCCCTGCCTTTCTGTCGCCGCGAAGACTTTTTTCAAAGAATCCCAAGAATCTCCTTCCCAAGTGGGAAAGGGTTCCTCCGATGTCGCGGTCTGCAGATGTTTGTATCCAGAAACGTACAGACAGACGAAAATAACGAGAGCCAGACACAACAGAATCGTTGGCACAAAGAGTAACGGGGACTCAAAAGGTATCGGAAAGTGACAAAACAGAGAGAGTGTTGAGATCATCGCCACCCCCCAGAGGATTTAGCCGAAGTCGCCTACCTGCGATTGGATAGACCATCTCTCATCGCGCGCGAAACATACCGCGCCTAAGGCGCTCTTGTATAATCGCTCCGCTGTCGTCTGTCAAGTTAATATTGCGTTCCATTATGCTTTGTACAGCAATCGCAACGCCACCCTTGGTCATGCGTGCCGCGATTCATGGGCTTCCAGGCAGTGAGTGCCGCCGCGGGCCGCGTTTTGAGTAGAACCTCGCGATATATGTCGTGTATATTATCACCCCAACAGTACATTATGACGGAAGATGACTGGAACGTAATCCTCGGCAGAATTGAAGCCGGTAAATGTACGCCTTTTCTCGGCGCAGGAGTGAACTACGGAATCCTGCCGCTTGGTTCGCAGATCGCCCAAGAATGGGCGTTGGAATTTGGCTTCCCGCTCAATAGTTCTGGGGATCTTGCTACCGTGGCCCAATTCTTAGCGGTCAAACACAACGACCCTGTTTTCCCAAAAGACAAAATTCTCGAGCGGTTCGCGAAAGAAAAGGCCGCTGATTTTTCCAAACGAGATGAGCGGTTGGATTGCCTCCGTGCACTCGCCGAATTGCCTTTGCCGGTGTATTTGACGACGAATTACGACCGCCTGATGGTCGAAGCCTTGAGACATAACGAGAAAAAGCCATGTCACGAAGTTTGCCGATGGCACAAGGGTTTAAGGTTTCTGCCCACGGTATTTGGCTCTAGGTACACTCCAGACAAAGACAATCCGGTCGTCTTTCATTTGCACGGTTCCGACGAACATGTCGAATCGCTCGTTTTAACGGAGGATGACTATCTGGACTTCCTCGTAAACATTTCCAGGAATGGGAAACTCCTGCCGCCCCGAATACAAGAAGCGCTAACGAGTGCTTCGCTGCTTTTCGTAGGTTATCGGCTGCGAGACGTCGATTTCCGGGTCATCTATCGGGGATTGGTCCAATCGATGGAGGGTAGCCAGCGCCGCCTGAGCGTAACCGTCCAGATGACACCGCCGGATGACCATGTAGGTGATCCAAATGACGCCGAAAGGTTTCTGACCGATTACTTCAAAGAATTGAAGGTGGCAGTTTACTGGGGCACAGCCGCTCAATTTGCCGAAGACCTTCGAAATCGCTGGAGGGCATTCCGTAAGGACCGAGGCCACGGTGAGTGAACGGGAGGAAAAGAATCCGTACGTCGGTCCTGGCCCTTTTGATCGCAAAGATGCCGGGCGGTTCTTCGGACGCGAACAAGAAGCCGCGGACTTATATTCTTTGGTTGCTGCGCATCGTACCGTACTACTGTATGCCCAGTCCGGTGCAGGCAAGACCTCTCTGATAAATGCCAGGCTGATTCCGCGCCTCGAAGAGGGCGGTTACGAAGTCTTTGTAGCAGCTCGGATTTCTCAACCCAGTGGGGATTCAGCAAAACAGAATCAAATTCAGAATATTTTCATGGCGAATGCTGTCCGGACTTGGGCCCTAGCCAAAAGCGCTAACGAAAAGGCTAGTCCGCCCGGAGCTAGCCTTGAACAAATCCTAAACAGTCGGTCGAAAAAGGTCGACGCTCATGGCTATCCATGCCCCCGCGTCCTTGTCTTCGACCAGTCCGAGGAGCTTTTTACAGCCTATCCGGACAGGTGGCAGGACATACAGGGCTTCTTCAAGTGCTTCGACCAAGCAATGAATGCCGATGAGTCGCTGCGCGTCCTCTTTGCCATGCGCGAGGATTTTGTCGCGCAACTAGACCCATACGTGGATTTGCTACCTGAAGAGCTCCGCACTCGCTACCGGCTGGAGCGGCTGCGATCCCTGGCGGCCCTAGATGCCGTGAAGAAACCGCTCGAAGAAACTAACATCCATTTTAGACCAGGAGTCGCGGAGGAGTTGGTTAGGGATCTTTTGAAGACACCTTCGAATTCAGGCGCGGCGCAGCGTCAATCGATACCCTCTCTACCTTCAGCAGAGCCGTCGGGCGACGAATACATCGTTGAAGAGTTTGTCGAGCCGGTGCAACTGCAAGTGGTGTGCTTCAACCTTTTCAGGAACTTGCCCGCAGGAACGGTTGAAATCACGGAAGAACACATGGCCGCTTATGGAGATGTCGATCAAGCTTTGCGGGAGTTTTATCGGACTGCCCTCAAAGAAACGGCCGAAAAGTCCGGGGTTCGCGAAGACAGTCTTCGTGAATGGTTTGAAACCAAGCTGATCACCGAAGCCGCCAGCCGCGGGATCGTCTTCCGCGGAGAGACTGCAACGGCGGGTATGCCAAACGATGCGGTAATAATTTTAGATGAGCAGTTCCACATTATTCGGCCTGAAGTTCGAGGCAAAGACCGTTGGTATGAGCTCAGCCACGATCGATTCATACGACCTATTCTCCGCGCCAACGATGACTGGCGCGCTCGGGCTGCGACTGAAAAGGAGAAGCGGCAAACTGAAGAGAGAGATCGTTTAGCCGGTCAAGCTAGGAAGTTTCAGTTCCTTTCGATTGCCTTCGGCGTCTTGGCGTTAGTGGTGGCGGCGGCTGCGTTTTACGCCTTTAGGGAAAGACTTCGTGCAGAAAAGGCCTCGCTCGACCAAGCCCACGCGGAACAAGTCGCTGTTGCCCGGGCACGCGATGCGGAGATCAATTCAAAACGGGCGACCGACGCGGAGAAGAGCGCCGAACTAGCAAAGATGGATGCTGAAAGAGCGTCATTGGCATATCAGCAAGAAGCGCGATTGGCCAAGAAAAGCGCGTCACAGGCCGAAGCAGCAACAAAGGCTGAAACAATTGCGTTGGAGGCTGAACAAGGTGCGTTAAACGACGCTAACAGTGAAAGGGATAGGGCCAACGCAAAAACGCTTGAAGCCGACGCAGCAACAGCAGACGAAACGGGGCTGAAAGAAGCGGCCCAGGTGGAGGCTCACATATATTCCGCACGCGCACTGGCCGCCACGGCCTTAAACCGGCGCGGAGAAGATCCTCAAGTGGCCTTATGGCTAGCGCTCTACTCTATAATTGAGACCATCTCGGGCCAGCAGGATGCCAGCTCCAGTCATTCCGTTACGGTGACAAGACAGTCGCTGGAAGCCTTACAAGGTGCAATGCCTGGCGCTTTGCTAGAGCGTCGCCAGAAGACTCCGTGTGGCGGAGTTATGGCAGTTGCTTTTGAAGGTACCGGTGAAAGACTCTGGGCAGTTGATAATACAGGCGCAGCAACATCCTGGGATCTTAAATCAACGCGTGCGACCGTTACAGCGGCCTGTGGCATCGGCGTAGCCGACGCCGTGAGCCTGAGCCCGGACGGAACGCTTATGGCTGTGAGCGGACCTAATCGACAGCCTTCAACGGACCCTCTGTCACAGGTGACTGGGTTGCGGGGCAAAGTGTTCGTTTCCGACTTGCAAGCCGCTTCGCCAGATCCTAGGCAGTTTCCTGCCCATGGTTATCAGCCGGAAGCTATCGCGTTCAGCGACGACAATAGATTTCTTGGGGTGGCGGGTCCGTGGACTCGCCGCGCGGTGTTTGACTTGAGCGACAATCACCAGTTGTGGGGAAGCTGGGACGCTCGGATACGACGTGTCAGCTATCGAGTGGTGACGCTTCTGTTTGGCCGGCCACCGCGTGTCGTGAATCAGGTCGCCTTCTCGCCCAATGACAAAATACTCGCCGTGGGCGTCGCGGATGGCATCATCGAGTTCTGGAACATCAATACAGGAAGGCCCACAGGGCTCTTCCTTCACGCGCACAATGAACCCATAAGAGGTTTGTCGTTCTCGCCGAACAGTCGCCTTCTGGTTACGACAAGCCTGGATAAGACTGCAAAAATCTGGACGATCGAATCTCTCAAACAGGCAAGCCTGCTTTGGCCGCTCACGGGCCACCAAGATGCCGTTCTCTGCGCCACTTTTGACCGTTTGGGCGAACGCGTTGCGACTGGGAGTCAAGATCAAACCATCGCCATTTGGGACGTGAAAACAGGCCAACGGCTAATCGTTTTACCCGCCGAAGGAGGCTATGTAACCAGTTTAGCTTACAGTAAAGACGGAAAAAGTCTTGCTTCCGGCAGTTCGGACGGCAGCGTCCGAATCTGGAACATGTCCGCGCTAGACGACGACTTAATATTCGGAGAGAAGTTCCAAGCGGTTCAATCTAAGTTGCATTTCGATGGAGATGTCGGCTCGATCTCTACGTCCGATGCCACGGATCTGCTGAATATGGCGAAGAAGCGTGTCACCCGCAATCTTTCACGGCAAGAGTGCGCAGAGTATTTTCACGGTGCGGGCTGTCCATCAGTCCCGTAGAATCGTGCGCTGTCGGAATCGTGTACGTATCGACGTTTTGTTCGCCTCGCCGACGCGCCGCCTTGTACGTCGGCCCTACCTCCCAATTCGCAAGGAGGGTCAGAACTTTCGAACGTTTGGCGAATTCGTCCTTTCATCTGCAAGAACTACTGCGTGCGGCGGGTGAGGTTTCGTGAATCAAGGAAAACAAGACACATTGTTGGAGGATATCCGCAATCAGGTCTTCGAAAAACGGGCGATATTCCTGGTCGGTGCTGGCGTTGCCGCTGGTGCTACGAAAGGCAACCCCGTCGCCTCGTGGCCTGGGTTATTGCATAGTGGAGTGGAACGTTGTCTGTCCGTCGTTCCGATATTGCCAACCGGCTGGGCGGAGCGAGTCCGTGCCGACATAGATTCTTCCGACATGGACGACCTGTTGTCAGCGGCAGAAAAGATACAAACAAAGTTATCTGACCAAGGTGGCGAATTCGGCCGTTGGTTGCAGGATACTGTTGGGATGCTTCGCCCCGAAGATCCCTCAGTAATTCAAGCGATAGCACGGCTGCGACGCCCTATCGTTACGACCAACTATGACAGCCTGTTCGAACAAGTGACTCATCTCCCCGCTGTGACTTGGATACAGAGTGGGCAAATTGAAAGAGTACTCCGAGGTGACGATCAAGCGATCATTCATCTTCACGGACACTGGAGAGACTCGACGTCGGTCGTGTTAGGTATCCGAAGTTACGAGACAGTCCGAACCGACTTCACAATACAGGCGATATTGCAAGGCATCCGTTCTTCGGGCACATTGATTTTCGTTGGCTTTGGGGCCGGACTCGGAGATCCGAATTTAAAGACCCTGCGCGCTTGGGCGCGAAAGGCGTTTTCCGACTCGCCATATCGTCATTACCGCCTTTGTCTGCAGTCGGAATTAGCAAAGGTTCGAGCGGAGCACACTCCGGAAGAGCGGATATTCGCTCTACCGTACGGCCACACGTATAGCGATCTGCCGGCTTTTTTAGAGTGGCTAGGAACGCACCCGGAAACTTTAACCGAAGTTTCTGGTGCGAATCGCCCAGAACAAGACGAGACCCATGCATCACCGAAATCCAATGACCTCCTTCCGGGCGTGCAAACGGCCCAAATTTCGATTTCTCAAATGTTCCGAATGGCGGATCTCTTAATTTCTCCCCAAAGTGGCCGAGCCCGGAAATTCTACGAAATGGTTACCGACGCGAACAAGCTGCGTCGGGTCTTCAATGGAGGCAGGAAATTCCCGCTGGGGGCGTTGGGTGCGATGAAGCCTGCAGTGTCGTCCTCGGAACGATCGGACAATTTTTGGCGAGCAGGTCTTCCGGACCTACGAGGTCCAACGGCTCGGCCGCTCGCCTTCATCCCGTTTGAGCTGAGCCTAAGTGAGCGTCTGGCTTCGCAAAGATGGCAGCCGGATTCCGCAATAAGGCAGTTGCTTGATCGTGCAGGTTGCGACATTGAGAACATACAGACGAGTGGTCGGCTAAGGATTTATCCACCGGGCGTGGGGCTCGTGCGTCTCAATCTAATTCTCAAATTTCAGAAAGGCGTGCATGTCGAGTTTCTCGCCAACTTAGCGCGAGATATCGAAGGAATGTTGTTTGTAGATCCCAACGGACTTGAAAAACCGTGCGAGCTATTGTTGCTTGAGGTTATCAATCAAGCATCGGAAACACTCTTCGGCGAAGGGAAGCTCCCACACGACCAACGCCGCTGGCGTCCACCGGAAGTCACTTACACACTCTACGACGACGGTTTTAATCCGGAGAACAGCATTGGCACATTAGTTCAGCTCATGTCACGTGCTCCAGGAAACGACGAGGGATACGATGTTCTTACGAAACGATTTCAACAAGCATTTGAATCAACGCATTGGCGTCGCGGCGGGGTTCTTGCGGTTGCCGGTCAGGGCGTGGCGCTGTTGTTTATAGCTGCACCGACGTCTCCGGGCGGCCGCAGACGGCAGAAGTTGCAGGGGTGGCTGATAGAAACAGCCGAACTGGTTTCCGCCGCGGCCTATGCTCAAAAAGAATTCTTGGAAGAAGTCCAACGGCTTTCTCTCCCACGCATTTTGGATGAAAGCTGGCTGCCAGAAAATGGCGCTAAGTTCAGCTACCTCGCTAGTATGTTGCGTACCATGCGAGCAGTGTTTCAGGCCATCGCCTTGGCTCGCATTCACCTTCAACAACAAGGTGACAGTGTGTTTATATACTTTGCGAGAAATATCTGGAAATACGACAATCCCGTATGCGCTGAGGATCTCGACGGGGCACTTTCATATGTACAGGAATGGGCAAAAGCATCAGTTCGAAGGCGCGAGGATCATCGACTAACGGATATTCTTGATTGTCTCAACGAGATTCGCGCGCTAGGAACACCTTTCGATCAACCAAAGCCACAATCGATATCCGACCACTAAAATCAGAAGCTCAATATGGGAGGCTAGGTCGCAGCGTTCAAACTAACCAACTCCGGCTGGGGACAACTTACCGATTGGTAAGCCGATTCTGTCCGTATCCAGCATCGAAAGCATATCTGCTTCCAATCACGTGTAGGTTTTCATCGACGCACCTCTAATCGAGCTAGAGGTTCGAAGCACTCACGCGACCTTTACTTACGGCGCGGAACTGTGACCTAGCCCGCTAAGAACATACCACTTTAAGCGAACCAAATCGAACGATTCTGCACTGCGCGAACTCGTTCAAAGAAGCGTTGGCTTTTCGACAGGAGGACCCAGCTAAACACCGGTTTGTATCCACGGCTCGAGATCAGAGGTGATTAAGCCATTTTGCGCTTTCGGACAGAACGCGCCTCATCACGTCAAGACACGCCATTTCAGTCAGCTGCCAAGATAGTTTGGCGCCCCTGGTTATTGGCCCTCTGGAAATTG
>Ga0210393_10001373_pt1 | contig 20419 bp, 14 predicted proteins | sample IncBWC27OmetaG_FD_160068 | JGI IMG/M metagenome (GOLD analysis project Ga0210393, IMG submission 160068) | Forest soil microbial communities from Barre Woods Harvard Forest LTER site, Petersham, Massachusetts, United States - Inc-BW-C-27-O ... | reverse complement strand
CACGCTCCGCACTCGCCCTCGCCGCAACCTTCCTTCGTTCCGGTAAGCTTCAGTTCCTCGCGCAACACATCCAGTAACCGCGCCATCGGATACGCTTCGAACGACGCAGCCCCTCCATTCACCACGCACGACACGCGAATTTTCCGCGCGCGCTCAGGCATGTACGCCCTCCAGCATTTCCAGCAGCGTCTCCGCCGTAATCGGAATTTGCCGCACGTCCACGCCCGTCGCCTGCGCAATCGCGTTCGCAATCGCCGGAGCAGTCCCGTCCAGCGGCAACTCGCCCAGGCCTTTCGCGCCCGCTGGTCCGCGCCCGTAAGGAATTTCCTCGAAGTAAACGCGAATCGCAGGGAGATCCACCGACGTCGGCATCACATAATTGGTCATCTGCGCGTTCACCATCCGCCCTTCCTGCCACACCACATTTTCATAAAGTGCGAACCCGATCCCCTGCGCCACGCCGCCTTCAATCTGCCCCGCGGCGAGCACGGGATTGATCACCTTCCCCACTTCCTGCACTGCCACGAAATCGTTCACGCGCACCTCAGCCGTGCGAATGTCCACCGACACTTCTGCGACATACACCGCCCACGCATATGCCCCATAAGCGTCGCCCGAATATTTCAGATCGTCCCAATGCAAATCGCGCGGGTGCTCATACTTCACAAAAGTTTTCAGCGGGCCATGCTTCGCCACGTACTCGCCACAAGCACGCGAAAAATCCGCCGCAGTATATCCAGGCTGCAGAAATTCGCCATCCGTCAGCGATTTCAGCAGTCCAAGCCCCGCCGTCTCCACCAGCTTGCCCACAATCATCGCCGTGCGCGAAGCCACTGTAGGTCCGCTATTCGGCACATAAGCCGTATCCGGCTGAATAATTTTGATCTGCTCGCAATCCAGCCGCAGCGCTTCCGCTGCAATCTGCGCGAAAATCGTATTTGTGCCCTGCCCCATTTCCGTGCTGCCCGCCAAGATGTGCACCGTGCCGTCCGCCATCGCCTCCATCGCCACTTCCGAAGCCAGATATTCCTCGCCCGAGCCCGTGAATCCCGCGCCATGCAAAAACGAAGCGAACCCAATCCCCTTCTTGATCGCGCCTCGCGGATCAGAATTTGCCGCAGCAAACTTCTTTCGTTTGGCGTGGTAACCGCTCAATGCAAACGCGCGCTCCATCAATCCATTCATATCCACTTTTTCTTTCACCACCTGCCCCACCGCCAGCGTCTGTCCCTCGCGAATGAAATTCCGCCTCCGCAATTCGTCGGGCGCGATTCCGACAGCCTCCGCCACGCGATCCAGATGCCGCTCCAGCGCAAACACGCTTTGCGGCGCGCCAAAACCGCGAAACGCTCCGTGCGGCGGCGCGTTCGTTGCCACGGCCCGGCTGCGTATCCGCACATTCGGGCAAGCGTACGGTCCCGCCGCATGAATCGTCCCGCGCGAAAGTACCACCGGCGAAAGCGTTTCATACGCGCCGCCGTCCACCGTGAAATCAATATCCATCGCCAGCAGTCTTCCGTCGCGGCTCAAGGCAGTCACATGACGCGTGCGCGAGGGATGCCGCTTCGTCGTCGCCACCATGTCTTCCGCGCGGTCGTAAATAATTTTCACCGGCCGTCCGGACTTCCGCGCCAGCAGCGCCGCATGAGCCGCGATCATCGAAGGATATTCTTCCTTGCCGCCAAATCCTCCGCCCGTTTCCGTCTGCACCACGCGTATGCGCTCTCGCGGCAGCCCGAACAAAACCATCAGCGCCTTGTGCACGTAATGCGGGCATTGCAGCGAGCCCCACACCGTCACGCCCTCCGCCTCGCTCACCTGCGCGATCATCCCCTGCGGCTCGATGTACAGCTGCTCCTGCGCTCCAGTTTCGTACCTGCCCTCCACAACAAATGCAGCGCTAGCCCAAGCGCCATCCACGTCGCCCTTTTCCACGCAAAACGATTTGAAAATATTGTCCTGTCCCCAGATGATTTCCTTGCGCGCCCGCGAATCTTCGATGGAAAAGATCGCCGGCAGCGGCTCAATCTCAATTCGCACGGCACGGCGCGCTTCTTCCAGCAAATATTTATCGTGGTGGGCCAGCAGCACAATCGCTTCTTCGGGATGATTCACGAATTCAGCCGCGAGGCAGGGCTGATCTTCAATCAGCAGCGCGATGCAGTTTTTTCCAGGAATGTCTTTTGCGGTAACGACCGTAAACTCGTGCCAGGGAATCTCACCCTCGAATCGTATCGCGCGAATTCGACCGCGCGCTGCCGGGCTGCGTACCGTCACGCCGTGCAGCATCCCGGGAAAACTCAAATCGTCCACGTAGCGCGCGCGCCCGGTGACTTTTTCGCGCCCTTCCTTGCGCGGCACCGATTTTCCAATCACACGTGTTTCCAATTCAGCCGGCCTCAATAGCGAATTTTGTCGGACTTCTCCCGCCACGCGCGAAATGCCGCCGGCGCGTCTTGGTGCCTGAGCTGGATCATCGGAATTTTCCGCTCCGCGTGCGGCGCACGAAGCTGCTGATAAATGTACGCGTCGTCGAACCCGGCCTGCGCCGCATCCGCCGCCGAATTCGCGAAATAAACCCGCGCCGGCCGCGCCCAGTAGATCGCTCCTAAACACATCGGGCACGGTTCGCAGCTGCTATAAATCTCGCAGTCCGGCAATGCAAAGCTCTGCAATTTCCGGCAGGCCGCGCGAATCGCCACTATCTCCGCATGCGCGGTGGGGTCATTCGTGGTGGTAACACAGTTCATGCCCTCCGCGATGATCTCGCCGTCTTTCACGACCACCGCGCCAAAAGGGCCGCCCCGCCCCGAGCGCACGTTCTCCAGCGACAACGCAAGGGCGCGCGCCATAAAGCTTTCACTCATTGGATGAAGCGTTCGATCGGGCATCAGTCCAGGTGCTACGTTTCAATTCGCTGCCCGTGATTGTAGCGCAGCCAGTCACTTCCGCAGGAACGAGAATGTCGCGCCATCGTGCAGGGTGCATGATACGCGCGCATCAACCGGCGCCGTCACACCATCGCATCAGGCGTGCTCGCCCGCCGCAACGCCATCGTCGCAAACGATCTTTCCTTCCGCCGCCAAAAATAAAGCAGCGCGCTCCCAATCAGAATCAGCGCCACGCTCAACCCCGCCCACATTCCCGGCGCGCCCCATCCCCAATGAAAACAAAGCAGCGCCCCCAGCGGCAATCCCACCAGCCAGTAAAAACACAAATGGCAAAGCATCGGCGTCCGCGTGTCCCCAGCTCCGCGCAAGGCTCCGGTGGCCACCGTCTGCATCCCATCAAATAATTGAAAAAACGCCGCCACAAAAAGCAATTTGCTGGCCACAGGAATTAACTCCTGGTCCGGCGTGTACACGCGCACAATCTGCCGCGGCACCAGCAGAAATGCGATCGCCATGCAACCCATGAAAGTAGTTCCCAGCAGCATCGCGGTCCAGCCCGCGCGGCTCGCGGCGTGCGGGTCGTTGCGTCCCAGCGCTTGCCCCACGCGCACCGCGGCCGCCGCGCTGATTCCCAGCGGCACCATGTACGTCAGGCTCACCGTATTCAGTGCCACCTGATGACTCGCGAGCGCGACTGCGCCGAGCCTTCCGATCAAAGTCGTCGCCGCCGCAAAAACTCCCACCTCCAACCCAAATTGCGTCGCCGCGGGAAGTCCCAGATACACCAGCCTCCATACGCGCGGAAAATTCGGCAAACGCGCCGCATTGCGCAACCCGGTTTTATTGCGATGATCGTAATAAACCGCGTAAGCCAGCAGCACACAGGACATGTAAACGCGCGCCCCACAGGTGGACCATCCCGACCCCACCGTGCCCATCGCGCGAAATCCCAAATGCCCATACACCAGCGCCCAATTGCCGATAAGATTAATAAAGTTGGCTGACACCAGCGCGAACATCACCGGCTTCGCCAGATTCATCCCCTGCAGATAGCGCCGGAACACAAAATACAGCAGCAGCGGCAGCGTGCCCCAATTCAGCGTCCGCAAATACGGCAGCGCCTGATTCAAGACCGCCGGCTGTATATCCAGCGACCGCAGCACCGGCTCGAACAACCACACCACTCCCATCAGAATCGGGCTGATCGCCAGGCTCAGGTAAACGCCGTTCACCAAAGACCGATGGCAATCCTCCACGTCACCCGCGCCGTAAGAATGCGAGACCAGCGTGTCCAGTCCCAACATCAAACCCGTTCCGAAAATCGCCGCGGAATTGAAAAGAATGCTGCCCAGGCTCACCGCGCCGATCGCCACCGCGCTATCCGCCTGCCGCCCCACCATCATGGTGTCCACGATGGCCATGGTCATCCATCCCAATTCCGCCATCACCAAGGGCAGCGCCAAGCGCAGCATGGGGCGCGCTTCTTCGGCGATATATCGTGTAAACAGGCGCTTAATCATGGAAACATAATCCTGGCGAATTAAACGAGAACCACTTCGGGCAGGCGCAGCGGCAGTCAGCTCACGCAGTGGCGAAGCAATCGCCCACAAGTTTATACTCGTTCTGGCCTGCGCGTCTCCCAGAACCCAACGTGCACACTCAATTTTCCGCGAACCCGTTGCTGGCCTCTCCATAATTTAACAATCAGGAGGAAACCATGGCAAAAATTGAAAAACGCATTGACCTGCCCGGCAGCGAACGCACCCTCTTACCCGGCTCCCGTAAAATCGGCCCATCCGACCCCAAAGAACAAATCCAGGTAACCGTATTTCTCCGCCGCGGCTCTTCACCCAAACAATTTCCCGACGTAGAAAAAATCGGCAAGCTTCCGCCCGCGCAACGCAGCCATCTCTCCCGCGCGCAATTCGCCTCGCGCCACGGCGCGCGTCCGGCGGACATCAAAAAAATTCGCGCCTTTGCGGCGCAGAATGGCTTGAAAGTCGTGGAAGTCAGCCGCCCCCGCCGCTCCGTCCTTCTCAGCGGCTCCGTCGCCGGGTTCAGCCGCGCCTTCGGCGTCGAGCTGAATGGCTACCAACATCCCACGGGCACTTGCCGTATGCGCAGCGGCACGATCCAGATTCCCGCCGCGCTCAGCGGCATCATCGAAGGCGTGTTCGGCCTCGACAACCGCCCGCAAGCTAAGCCGCATTTTCGCATTCGCAAACAATTGCAGAACCCCGTCGTGCGCGCCCAAGCTTCGAGCGTTTCCTTCAACGTTCCACAAGTCGCGCAAGCCTACGATTTCCCCGCAGGTACCACAGGCAGCGGACAAACCATCGGCATCCTGGAATTATCCGGCGGCTATCGCGCGACCGATCTCGCCACGTACTTCAGAAATCTCGGCATCGCCGCGCCCACCGTCACCGCCGTCTCCGTGGATGGCGGAACAAATTCGCCCACTGGCGACCCGAACGGCGCTGACGGCGAAGTTGAACTCGACATCGAAGTCGCCGGAGCCGTCGCGCCCTCCGCGAAAATCGCCATGTACTTCACTCCGAATACGGATCAGGGCTTTCTCGATGCGCTCACCACCGCCGTGCACGACACCAAACTCCAACCCGCCGTCGTTTCCATCAGCTGGGGCGGTCCGGAAAGTTCCTGGACGCAGCAGGCGCTCAACGCTTTTAATTCCGCATGTGAAGACGCCTCCACCATCGGCGTCACAATCCTTGTAGCTTCCGGTGACGACGGCTCCTCCGACGGCGTATCCAGCGGCACGCCCACGGTAGATTTTCCCGCGTCGAGTCCCTTCGTTCTCGCCTGCGGCGGCACAAAACTCACGCTCTCCGGCACCACCATCTCCAGCGAACAAGTCTGGAACGAACTGTCTTCGGGCGAAGGCGCCACCGGTGGCGGCGTCAGCGAAGTTTTCGCCCTGCCGAGTTATCAACTGAGCGCGAACGTCCCAAAAGCTCCGAACGGTTTCGTCGGCCGCGGCGTGCCCGACGTAGCCGGCGACGCCGATCCCGAATCCGGTTACAACGTTCTTGTTGATGGGCAGCAAACGGTAATCGGCGGCACGAGCGCGGTCGCGCCGTTGTGGGCCGGACTGCTTGCGCGCATCAATCAGTCGCTCGGAAAAAATGTGGGCTACCTGAATCCGCTGCTCTACACGGGCAACGTCGAATCCACGCTGCACGACATCACTTCGGGCAGCAACGGCGCGTACTCCGCGGGACCAGGATGGGACGCCTGCACGGGATTGGGGACGCCTGACGGCGCGGCATTGCTAGCCGCGTTGGGCAGCGCGGCCGCCTCAACGAAGAAGAAAAAATCCCCGGCCAAGCGCAAAGCCACGCGCGCAAAACGCCGGAAAAAATCCTGAATGCCTCGGCTGTCGTGAAGCCATCGAACAAACAGCAGACCAAGCTTTTGACTTTGTATCGGCCAGCTTTAGCTGGGCGCCGTTGCCTTTGAATTTGTATCGGCCGCTTGCTTTGCAGGCGGGCGTATTTGACTTTGAATTCGCCGTCCAACTGGCCGTCGTAACGGCGCGCTTCAGCGCGCCATCGTTGTCTCGGCAACAACCGCTGGCGGTCGGAAGACCGCCGCTAGGAATGCCTGAAGCTGCGCTATTCGATCGTGCCGAGGGCGAAACTCACTGAATTACTGGGGCGTCGAAGGGCTTTCCGACAAATGGTCCCAAATAGCGTAGGTGATTCCCGCCATCGCGCCTGTGAAAATCAAATAGAAAGCCAAACGCCGTCGCCGGTGTCGGTTCTGCGGCTGAACGATCGGATTGTCCCCACCCGTACTTGCAGGAGACGTCTGCTGGTCGGCCTGGTCGAATTCCATCGTTACGCGATAATTTTTTCCGGCGGGAATCGTGTGCAGCTCACCATCGTTATCCAGCACCAACCCGCCGCGATACGCCGAAATCACCACTTCCTGCGCGCTCAAAATCGTCACCTGTCCGTAGGCGGGCTGCCCATTCGCCGCGCGCAGAATTCCCTGCGGAATTTGCAGCTCGATGCTGTCAGTGCCGTTCGAAGAAAATCCCACGGTGCCGCGCGCCACCACCGCATGAATCGCCGTCGTATTTTGCTCGAGCGTCGCCGCGCTCTCCGCCAGCAAATACAATTGGCTGCCGCCGAGCTTCACGCGGAGACCGCCGCCCGCTTCCGTCACCAGCGTGTCGCCGCGATATATCGAAGTTCCCACCGCCAACTTCGCATCATCCAGCTGCGCTTCTTGCGCCTGCACCACTAGCCCCAGCGGTTTTTCCGTAGCCGCGAACGCCGGAATGTTCAGCAAGCTCGACACCAGTAACAGCACGAGACACAATCGCGCCACAGATCGCACAAACCCTCCCAGAGGTGCTAACTCAACGTAGGCTCCGCGCGAGATGCGGTCAACGAACTTGCCGCGCAATGGCGCGAAGGAATAACGCTGTGGTGGATTTGTAGTGGACAGCTCAACCCGGAAACCGCGCGCAACAAAGCGCTTAACCTGTGTTGCAGCACGCATCCCACGCGAACAAAAAACAAACATTTCCGGTCAACCCTAGAAATCGTTTCTTCCGCTGCGGGGAATCGCGTCTCAGGTAGTATAGTTTTTGCGGGTAAAGGAGGCGGGCCATGAAATTCCGGCAGCAAATCGGTGTGCTAATTTCGCCAATCGTTTTTCTCACAGTACTCGGATCGCTACCTCCCGCCGCCCGCGCGCAATCGCCCTCAGCGAATGCCACAGCAAATACAAATCCAAATATGAACGACCCGCAATTCTCTCCGAGCCTCTACGCAAATCTCGAGTGGCGCTGCATCGGCCCTTTCCGCGGAGGCCGCACCGTTGCGGCCACCGGCGTCCCCGGCAAACCAAATCTCTTCTATATCGGCGTAAACAACGGCGGCGTCTGGAAGACCACCGACGCCGGCCGCACCTGGGTTCCCATATTCGACGGCCAGCCCACCGGCTCGATCGGCGCGCTAGCGGTCGCGCCATCCAATCCCGACATTATTTATGTAGGCAGCGGCGAAGGCCTGCGCCGCCCTGATCTTTCCACCGGCGATGGCATCTACAAATCCAGCGACGCCGGCAACACCTGGAAACACCTAGGTCTGCGCGACGGCCAGCAAATCACGAACATTTTGATAGACCCGCAAAATCCCGATCGCGTTTTCGTCGCCGTCCTCGGCCATCCCTACGGACCCAACTCCGAACGCGGCGTCTTCCGTTCCACCGATGGCGGCGAATCCTGGCAGCGAATTCTCCACAAAGATGACGACACCGGCGCCACCGACCTCGCCTTCGATCCCAAAAATCCGCAAACTCTCTACGCGGACATGTGGTCTTCGCGCCGCCCGCCCTGGACCACCGGCGGCCCACTCGAAGGCCACACCGGCGGCCTGTTCAAATCCAGCGACGGCGGCGAAACTTGGAATCCCCTCAGCAAAGGTTTGCCGACGAACGCGCAAGGCCTCGGCCGCATCGGCTTCGGCATTTCGCCCAGCAATCCGAACCGCATCTACGCGCTCGTGGATGCCGCGCCAGAAGTCGGCGGCCTCTATCGTTCCGATGACGCTGGAGAAAGTTGGCAGCGCGTGAATCACGAAGACCGCATCTGGGGACGCGGCTTCGATTTTGCCTGGGTGCGCGTCGCGCCGGATAATCCGGACATCATCTATATCTGCAACACCTCGACCTATCGCTCCACCGACGCGGGCACAAGCTTCACCGCCATCAAAGGCGCCCCCGGCGGCGACGACTATCATACCGTCTGGATCAACCCCGAAAATCCGCGAATTATTTTGCTCGCCTCAGACCAAGGCGCCACCATCACCGTCAACGGCGGCGACACCTGGAGCTCCTGGTACAACCAACCGAGCGCGCAGTTCTACCACGTCATCACCGACAATCAATTTCCCTACTGGGTTTACGGCGGACAACAGGAAAGCGGCTCGGCCGGCACCGCCAGCCGCAGCGACTGGGGCGAAATCACGTTTCGCGACTGGCATCCGGTGGGCACCGAAGAATATGGATACGTCGCGCCCGACCCGCTGCATCCCAATTTGATTTACGGCGGAAAAGCTACGCGCTTCGACATGATTACCGGCCAGACCCAGGACGTCTCGCCTGTAATTCTGCGCACAGGGAAATATCGCTTCAATCGCACCGCACCGCTGATTTTTTCGCCCGCCGCGCCGCACACGCTCTATCTCGGCTCCAACGTTTTGTTCAAAACCACCGACGCCGGCCACAGCTGGCAAATCATCAGCCCCGATCTAACGCGCGAAGATGCCGGCGTGCCACCGAACATCGGCGACCTGATCGCAAGCGATCCCGCGCAAGGCAAACATCGCGGCGTAATTTATTCCCTCGCGCCCTCGCCGCTCGACGCCAATCTAATCTGGGCCGGCACCGACGACGGCTTAATCTGGCTCACCCGGGACGGCGGCCAGAACTGGCGCGAAGTCTCTCCTCCCGGCCTGACCCCCTGGAGCAAAATCGCGCAACTCGACGCTTCGCACTTCGATCCCAACGGCGTGTACGCCGCTGTGAATCGTTTCCGCCTCGACGATCTGCACGCCTACATCTATCGCACCCACGACGGCGGCCAAACCTGGGACAAAATCACGAACGGCCTGCCCGATGACGCCTCCGTGAACGTCGTGCGCGAAGATCCCGTGCGCCAGGGCATGCTCTTCGCCGGCACCGAACGCGCCATCTACGTCTCGTTCAACGACGGCGATTCCTGGCAATCGCTGCAACTAAATCTGCCCGCGACTTCCATGCGCGACCTCGTCGTCCACGGTGACGACATCGCCGTCGGCACCCACGGCCGCTCCTTCTGGATCCTCGACAACATCACCCCCCTGCGCCAGCTCAACGAGCAAATTGCAGCAGCGCCCGCCTTCTTGTTCAAACCCGGCGTCGCCTATCGCGTCCGGCGCAACGTCAATACCGATACGCCTCTGCCTCCCGAAGAACCCGCCGGAAAAAATCCGCCGGACGGCGCCATCATTGATTACAACCTGCACTCCGCCGCCACCGCCGCGCTGAAGCTGCAAATTCTGGACGCCAATGGAAAAATCGTCCGCGCATTTTCCAGCACGGATAAACCCGACGCAACCATGGAGCAACTCGGAAAAGAATTAAACGTCCCGCTCTACTGGATTCGCCCGCCGCAAATTCTCTCCGATACCCCGGGCGCGCACCGTTTCGTCTGGGATTTGCGCACTCCTCCGCCCGCCTCGCTCCGCCACGAATATCCCATCTCCGCGATCGCTCACGACACGCCGCGTCTTCCCGTCGGTCCAGCCGTGATGCCGGGAATGTACACAGTAAAACTCGACGTCGCCGGCCAAACCTTCACGCAGCCGCTCGAAATCAAAATGGATCCGCGCATCACCGCGCCGGTCGACCAACTCGACCAGCAGTTCCGCCTAGCCTCAAGAATTTGCGACGCGATGAACGCCAGCTTCGCTGCTCTAGGCCAAGTTCGCGCCGTGCGCGCGCAATTGAAGGAGCTCGAACACCAGGCGCCGAAGGGCGAAGTAGCCGATGCCATCCACGTCCTGGAACAGAAAATCGCGGCATTCGAAGGGGCGCCGCTCGGATTCGGCCAAGCAGCTCATCAGGACAGCTTCGCGCAACTGAACGGTCAATTCGGCCAGCTGCTAGGCGTAGTTGACGGCGCCGACGCCGCCCCCACGCAAACCGCGCAAGATACCACCGGAGATTTGGAGCGGGCACTAACCACGCTGCAAAATAAATGGGACGACGTGAAGGCCCACGACGTCCCGGCGCTGAATGACCAACTCCGCCGCGCCAACCTTCCCGTGCTCAATCTAACAACGTCCCTCGCGCCCGATCCAGAAACGGCCGGGGACGACGAACCCTAACTCGATTTTGTTGAATTTGCTTCTGACTTTGGCTTTGGTTGCGCCGGCGTCCCGCCGGCTCGGTTGCCATTGCGGTTGACTCTGTGGCGGCCGCTTCGTCCCGTGTCTTTCGGGACGAAGCGGGCATCTCGGTTTCGCCCGTGGTTTTGGCTTCTGAATTTGCCTGCAAATTTCTTGCGCCAAACCCACCCTAGATCCCATCAATCTTCGCCGCCAAAATAAAATCGCTCTCCGTCAATCCATTAATCTTGTGCGTCCACGTCGTAACCTCCGCCTTGCCCCATCCCAACAAAATATCCGGATGATGCCCCTGCTCCTCCGCAATCGCCCCCACTTTATTCACAAATGCCAGCGCCTGCTTAAAATCTGGAAACGTAAACGTCCGCACAATGTGATGCCCGTCCACCACCTTCCATTGCGGCACCTCTTTCGCCAAATTCCCCAATTCTTTTCCAGCCAGTGGCGGCACTCCACCGCGGCAGGGAACACAAGTCTTCTTCGCAAGCTCGCTCATAAATCGCGCCCTCCTGAAATCACGCTCGCCTCCGATTCTACAAGAACCGCCCTCCCGAAAGTTACTTCACAATCGAAGGGAATGAATCGGTCGCGGCTCACTCCGCACCGACGCAGCCCAGCCGTCGGCGTCGGTCGCGGCTTGCAAACGAGGATGCTGATCAAGCATCGGTCCAGTACTGCGCCGGAACAGGAGCTCCTCATTCTGCTCCGTCGTAGGAGTTGAATTTTTCAACTGACGTTGACTTATTCAGCGCGATTTTCCGGCCGGCGCGAACGCGTCGCGGGAATGCAGCCATTGCATCCTCTATATTCCAAGCGGGATGACTGCCGGTCTTATTCGACTGGACATTTGGCTGGGGATTTGCCTATAACATCGCAAACGCCCAGCGGGGCAATCCGCACCAAGGAGAAAAACCATGGCATCAAAAAAGGCAAGCAAGAAGCTCAGGAAGGGCAAGAAATTAGAAGCCACCAAACCGCTGGAAATCGTGATTACTAAACCTACCGACGTGACCAGCCCGCGGTAGAGGGCAGAACGATCGGCGAAACCAGTCTGCGCGTGCTACGCCCGCGCGAAGCACGCACTTTGAGGATGAGTGTCTCCGGAAGTATTTGCGGTGACGTTTTGCCAAACATCTTGGTTCGTTAACCTCACTTGCGGCCAACGAATCCCGCGATGGCCTAGCGCCAGTTCGTTCTGCTATTCTCTTGCGCGCGGCACATCCCCACCCGCCGCTGACGTGACGCGACCGATCGCGAAACTCGCTCCCGTGAGGACTGAATATGCCCGATGAAGTTGACGAACTGAAAGAACGCGCCGAAGAAGCCGCGCACGAACCCAGCCTCGCTCCCGTCACCTTGACCATGGCCATTCTCGCCGTGGTCATCGCCACCGTCACCTTGCTCGGTCACCGCGCGCACACCGAGGAAGTGCTTATTCAAACGCGCGCCGCCGATCAATGGGCCTATTATCAGGCCAAGGAAATTCGCCGCCGCAATTACGAACTCTTTCTTGACGAGCTTGCCGTTTTCTCGCTCCAGGACGCCAAGCAGGTAGAAACCATCAGGGAGAAGTACAAGAAGCAGGTGGAACGCTACAGCGACGAGCTGAAAGACATCGAAGCCGAAGCCCGCAAACAGGAAGCCGAAGTAAAAGTCGAAGAAGCCCGCGCCGATCGCTACGATCTCTCCGAAGTCCTGCTCGAAGCCGCTCTGGTAATCTCCTCGATCACCCTCCTGACGCGCAAAAAAATCTTCTGGCTCTTCGGCATCGTGCTGGCCGTAGCCGGAGTCGTCCTAGGCATCACCGGCCTGATGATCCACTAACCCACCGAGGCGCGCGAACATCTCGAACCGAGCGCCGCCGAGCCCATTTTGGAGGGCGGCGGCTTGCCGCCGCTTTCGCCGAAGCTCAATGTCGGGCAACAATACGAGCTAGGCGAGGCTTGCCTTGCCCGCCATTTCGCAACCGGCTTACGCTTCGCCAAAAAATCCGCTAACCTCACCTCTTCCCCGAAGCCGCCGACCGCGCTTCCAAATACTGCCGCACGTACTCCCCAAACGCCTTCTCCAACTTCAAAGTGATCGCCCCCGGCGCCGCCGCGATCTTGTGCCCGTTCACCTCGCTCACTCCCAACATGCTCCGGTTCGTCGAAGAAATAAAAACCTCATCCGCCGCATACAAATCCTCCGGCCGCAACACCCGCTCTTCCACCGGAGCACCCGCGCCAGCTCCGATCTCCAGCAACACGCTGCGCGTAATCCCCTGCAAACATCCCGCCGACACCGGAGGCGTTGCCACTCTCCCGCCCTTCACGCAAAAAATATTCGCCGCCGTGCATTCCGCCACTTCTCCGTGCTCGTTCAACAACACCACCTCGTCGAACCCAGCCTGCTGCGCCTCGTAGTAATTCCAAACGTTGTCGAGCCAGGAAGTCACTTTCACGCCGGCCAGCGGCGACGCCGCATTCCGTCCGTCCTCGCGCAATCCCAGGCGCGCCGGCTCGCGATACGATGGCAAATCCGCGGAGCACACCAGCAAATCAACGCGCGGAAAATCTTCATCGCTCCGCCAGAATCCCACCTGGTTGTAAATCATATAGATCCGCGCCGCGCCTTCGCGCACTTGATTCGCGCGCAGCACCTCGCCCAATTGCCCGCGCACTACATTTTCCTCGAACGGAAACGGGCAATGCGTTCGTTCCGCATCGCGCTGCAGCCGCTTCCAATGCCGCTCGAACGCAAACGGAATTCCTTCGTAAATCCGCACTGTGGTGAAGAGTCCCCAGCCATTCAACAGCCCCGCCTGCCCGGGAGAAAGCCGCACCTCCCCGACCGGCAGCAAGCGGTCATTATGAAAAACAAAACGATGAATCATGCGGCCTCCAGCGTGCTCCATATTCTAGCGCAGAACGCATCCGGCACACGCGGCTTCGGCAAAAACCAAGCGAAACCCGCTGTTAACGCGCCAGTTGGATTCACGGCGCTTGGTTTTCCGCCGATGAAGATGTGTTCACGTCTATTGACACCAACTGCTTCTGCGCCTAGATTGTTGTTGTATTCATAGGAGGTTGCCGTGCGATACCCCGTGCGATACATCGTTAAATCTTTCTTAGTTGCCATCCTTTCAGTCGGCCTTATCAACGTCCCCAGCTTCGCCGCCAATGAAAAACCCCTCGGCCTTGTTACACAAGCCACAGAGGCCCATTTGGGGTCCGCCACTGTCGCAATCGGGACGACTGTGTACCCCGGCGATACACTCGCCACAGACGAAGGCGGCACGGTTCGCCTCAAAGTCGGCGGCAGCCAGTTCTATCTGCTCGCCTCCAGCAGCGCCACTCTGTCCGCAAATTCCACCATCGTGAACGCTTCCGTCGCCCGCGGCACTGTGGGCTTTTCCTCCAATGGCACCGACCAGCTCGCGCTGGAGATTCCTGAGGGAATTGTGCGCGCCGCCAATGGCCAGCCCGGATATGGTCAGGTCACCATTATCGGTCCGCGGGAAGTGATCGTCTCCGCGTATCGCGGCACGCTGGTTTTAGATAACGATGGCGACCTGCACGAAATTCCCGCCGGGAAATCCTACCGCGTCACCATGGATCTGGAACCAGCCGCGGAACCGCAAGCCCCCGCGGGAGTAGGCGGCAACAACAAAGTAGTAGCTCCCAAGCGCCGTCACCTGCTCTTCGACCTGATCGTTCTCGGCGCAGTCGGCGCCGCCAGCTACGCGCTCTGGTATCACCTGAGCGAAAGTCCGTACAACCCCAATCAATAGTTCGTCGCTGCACAAATACGCCACGTCACTCGTGGTGTGCCGATTCGCGCGATAATAGTTTGCGGAAAAGTCCAATTGTGAAGAGGGTTTGACGTCGTAGCGGCCATCCCGCGTTGCGGGATCGGCGGCTTTGACTTTACCGTTGCAGTTGCCTTTGAATTTGTAGCGGCAGCCTTCAGGCGGGCGCCTTTGACTCTGACTTAGCCCTTCGTAGCAGCGCACTCAGTGCGCCGTCTGCGAACAGTCAATCACCGATCGGTCCGAAGCCGCCTCCACCCCGCCCTACGTATGGCAAGCCCGAATCCCGGTTTTCTCAAAATACTGCTGATGATATTCCTCGGCCCGATTAAACTCCCCAGCCGGCACAATCTCCGTCACGATCGGCCTCTTGAACACATGATCCTTCTCGAGCACCGCCTTCGACGCGCGCGCTTCTTCCTCCTGCTCCGCGTCATGATAAAAAATCGCCGAGCGGTACTGCGTGCCCACGTCCGGCCCCTGCCGGTTCATCGTCGTCGGGTCATGACTCTTCCAGAAAACCGCGAGCAACTCCAGATAAGAAACTTGCGAAGGATCAAACTCCACCTCCACCGCCTCCGCGTGCCCAGTCCGCCCCGTGCACACCTCTTTGTAGTTCGGGTTCTTCGCGCTCCCGCCGGTGTAACCCACGGTAGTCGAAGTCACCCCCGCCACCTGGCGAAACGCGTCCTCCACTCCCCAAAAACAACCCGCCGCAAAAGTTGCCTTTGCCATGATTGAAATACTCCTTCGTTATCAATTTACGATTGCGCACCGCGAATCCCCATGTTGCCACATCGCAGCAATTCGGTCGAGACGCCCGGGGCTCAGTCATGGACGTGGTTCCGATAACCCGACGAATCCGGCACTGCACGGCCATAAAGGCTTACAATGCGCTCCATGGTTCGCAGATACATCCCCGCTGTTCTTGCTGTTCTAATCGCAGCTGTACTTGTTGCCGTCTCGATCGAATATAACATTCCGTATTGGCTCTACGAGGTAGTCAGACAAGGACCAACAGAGCGAGCCATCTATACTCTCACCCCCGATTTAGTCATAGCGCGCTGCGGAACGCCCATCAGCGACAACACGACAACGCATTCCGGCGCGCAAAATACGGTCATGGTCTTGCGCGAGATGGACTACCACGGCGGAACAGGAACTGTGACGCTCTCCTTGGTCCGCACCGACGAAGGAACAACACAGGGGCGATGGGTTCTGAACGCGATGCACGATCCCGTGAACCACGCCAGGTACGGCTCGGGAAAGTCGAAATTCGCAGCCCTACCCTGCCTCGCTGGCAAATAGCCCAGAATCGCGCGCAAGCGCAAACTCAAGTCGAATCCCCCGAACGAATTTCCACTAAACTCGATTCGCCATTTCTCCATCACCGCTTAGCCGCGCGCGTCCGCTGATTTTGCGCCGAAGGCTCGGACGAGAATAACGCGGCCAGCCCCTCGGCAAGAGTTGGGTGCGTGAGTACGGCGTCGCGCAGCGCCGTATAAGGCAACCCCGCGATTATCGCAATCTGCACGGACGACATCGTCTCCCCCGCGCCGACGGCGAGCGCCGTAAAACCAAGGATGCGATCGCTGTGGCTTTCCACCAGTGCCTTCAAGAATCCTCGTGTTTCACCAAGCGTGCGCGCGCGCAATACCGCTTCCATCGGGATTTTGAACAAGCGATACGCAATGCCCTGCGCCTTGGCTTCTTTCTCACTCAGCCCGACGCGCGCGAACTCCGGATCCGTGAACAGACAGAACGGTACTTGTCTGCCAGTCGTGACGTGGTTCCCGCCGTTAAGGTTGTCACGCACCACCCGAGAATCATCAATACTGATGTGCGTAAACTGCGGGCTGCCTGCCACCTCGCCGATCGCCCAGACGCCCGGCGCCGTGGTCTCCAGTCGCTCGTTGACCTTGATGTATGCACGCTCGGTCACTTCCACGCCGGCCAACTCCAGCCCTATTCCCTCCGTGTTCGGCTTCCGGCCCGTCGCCACCAGCAGATGACTGCCGGCCAGCGTTTTCTCCACTCCATTTTGCTCGATCACAACTTGCACAGACTCGGCTGATTTCCCCGAAACCCGCTTGGTCTTCGCGTTCAAAAATACTTCCACTCCCTCGTCTCGGAACAGCCCGGCAAGCGCCTCGGAAACATCGTCATCCTCTCGAGCCACCAGCTGTTCGCTGCGTTCGATCAATGAAACCTTGCTGCCGAAGCGGCGCATGGCCTGCGATAGTTCCAGTCCTACGTAGCCGCCGCCGATCACTAGCAGGTGCTCAGGAACCTCGCCCAGTTCCAGCGCCTCGATATGCGTCAGCGGCCGCGCCTCAACAAGGCCAGCAATTGGATCGATCGCCGCACGCGTCCCGGTGCTGATGATCACATTGGCTCCGCGCAACCGCCGCACGGATCCATCCGGCAGCGTGGCCTCCACAGTCTTAGGCCCGATGAATCGTCCGTTAGCCAGAATGAATTCCGCTCCAGTCTTCTTGTAAATGTCCATGTACATCTCATTCAAGCCCTGCACCATCCTGCGTTTGCGCCCCCGCACGGCGGACATATCAATCCTCAAATCGTCGACGCTGATCCCGAACTCTTCGCTTCGGCGAACGTACGCTGCCACCTTCGCGCTGTGAATGATGTTCTTGCTCGGCAGGCACGCGATGTTCGGGCACGATCCGCCAATATATTTGCGGTCGATCACCGCTACACGCTGCCCCTGGCCAGCGAACGTCCATGCGGCAAGTGTGGACCCCGTGCCGTCGCCCCGAATCACCAGGTCGTACTCCTCCGGTTCCCTACCCTAACGCGATGAAGCAGGAGCTACATCCACCTGGGTGCTCATATGAAATTTCTCCTCGTCTGCGGTTTAATTATGAATTGAGGATTAGTCAGCGTGACGATCGAGAGCCAACAATGCTCAGCGAGATTCGCCGCCAGCCGCGTCGAACCAAGCCACATAATATGATAAACCCACGAAATTGACGACCGGCAATCGCTTCGCATCTATGCCGACGCGCGTCGTCATCGGAAACTGTCTCGCGACGGACGCCATATCCTCGCCCCGAATCACTTGGTGTATACTCCGCGAGCGAAAAAACAAACCATGAACACTCCTATCGGATTCCGCGCGTTATTTCTGGTCGCATTAGCTTCGGCCGCGGCGATTTTCTGCACGCAGCAAGCATTCTCGCAGCAGCAAGGCTCGCCGTCTCTCTTCCCCGAAATGCACTGGCGCATGATCGGACCCTTCCGCGGCGGACGCGTGCTCCCCGCGCAAGGTGTTCCCGGCAAACCCAACGAATATCTGTTCGGCGCGGTCGGCGGCGGCGTCTGGAAAACAGAAAACGCCGGCCGCACCTGGCATCCCATCTTCGACGCCGAACCCACCACATCCATCGGCGCAATCGCCATCGCTCCCTCGGATCCGCAAACCATCTACGTCGGCACCGGCGAAGCGGACATGCGCTCCGATATTTCCTTCGGCGATGGCATATACAAATCCACCGACGGCGGCGCCACCTGGCGCAACATCGGCCTGCGCGACTCGCGCCAGATCGGCAGCATTCTGGTGGACCCGCGCGACCCAAACATCGTCCTGGTCGCCGCGCTGGGCCACGCCTTCGGCCCTAATCCAGAACGCGGCGTCTATCGCTCCACCGATGGCGGCGCCACCTGGAAAAAAGTTCTCGGCAAAAATGACGACACCGGCGCGATTGATCTCTGCTCCGACCCCGCCAATCCACAAATCATCTACGCCTCTCTCTGGCAAGTCCGCCGTCCACCCTGGAACGTTTACGCCCCCACCAGCGGCCCCGGCAGCGGCCTCTATAAATCCAGCGACGGCGGCGTCACCTGGAATCAAGTCACTGGCCACGGTTTCCCCAGCGAAGGCCTCGGCCGCATCGGCATCGCCATCGCTCCCGGCAACGATGGCAATCGCATTTACGCCGTCGTTGACGCGCACGAAGGCGGCATTTACCGCTCCGACGACGCCGCACAAAATTGGCGCCGCGTTTCTTCCGACGCGCGTGTCTGGCAACGCGGCTGGTATTTCGGCGGTATCACCACTGACCCGCGCGACCCAAACGTCGTCTACGTCGCAGACACCGCGCTTTATCGCTCCAGCGACGGAGGAGAAAATTTCGAATCGTGCAAAGGCGCGCCCGGCGGCGATGATTACCACACTCTTTGGATCGCCCCCGACGACCCCGCACGTATGATTCTCGGCAGCGATCAAGGCGCTGCCATCAGCGTGGACCGCGGCGCCACCTGGACTTCCTGGTTCAATCAGCCGACGGCGCAGTTCTATCACGTCACCACGGACAATCGCTTCCCCTATCGCGTTTACGGCGCGCAACAGGATAGCGGCACCGCCGCCGTCGCCAGCCGCAGCGATTACGGCCAAATTACTTTTCGCGATTGGTCTCCCATCGGTGGCGAAGAAAGCGGCTACATCGTAGTGGATCGCACGAATCCAGACATCGTTTACGGCGGAGGCCCCTTCGGCGTCCTGCGCCGCTTCAATTGGCTCACCGCGCAATCGTTCGACATTTCTCCCGCCGCAATTCCCTTCAACGGCAGCAAGCTGCGCTTCACCTGGACGTCGCCTGTAGTGGACTCGCCACAAGATCCGCGCGTCCTCTATTTCGGCGCGCAATACATGCTGCGCTCCGCAGACGCGGGCCAAAGCTGGCAAGCCATCAGCCCCGACCTCACACTAAAAAGCCCGGCACCAGCCAGCGTCGCGCCAAAACCAGGCGAGGTTGGCGGCGTGGTTTACACCATCGCGCCTTCTCCAGTTCGCGCCGGTGAAATCTGGGCCGGCACCGATAATGGCCTCATCCAACTCACACTCGACGAAGGCGCGCATTGGTCCAACGTCACGCCCCCGGATGTAGAAAACTGGAGTCAGATCAGCCTGCTCGAAGCCTCGCGCTACGATGCCGCCACCGCGTACGCCGCAATTGACCGCCACCAGGTGGACGACCTCCATCCTTATATCTACCGCACACACGATAACGGCAAAACGTGGCAGAAAACCGTCGCGGGCCTCCCCGAAAATGCCTACGTCCACGCAGTCCGCGAAGATCCGGTGCGCAAAGGCCTTTTCTTCGCCGGCACAGAAATCGGCGTCTTCGTTTCCTTCAACGACGGCACTTCCTGGCGTCCGCTGCAAAACAATTTGCCCGCAAGTTCCATCCGCGATCTCGTGATTCACGGCGACGACCTGGTAGTCGCCACCCACGGCCGCGCGTTCTGGATTCTCGACGACATCGCGCCCCTCCGCGAATTGATCGACAACACCACAGATCAAAACGCGCACCTATTCACGCCCGCGCACGCTATCCGCGTACGCCGCAGCGAAAATCACGATTCGCCGCTGCCGCCCGATACTCCCGTAGGAACCAATCCGCCCGCAGGCGCGATCTTCGACTACTTCCTGAAATCGCCAGCCGCCGCCACCGACCTAATCACGCTCGAGATCCGCGACCACCGAGGCAACGTCGTCCGCAAATATTCCAGCGCCGATAAAGAGCCCGAACCCGCCGCCGCTCCGCCCGAATTCCCAAAATTCTGGCTGCCAAAATTCCAGCCGCTCTCCAGCGCCCCAGGAATGCACCGCTTCGTATGGGATCTGCGCTCCACCCCGCCCGCCGCGCTGCACAACGAATATTCCATGGCCGCAATCATCGGCAGCGGCACAGTCACCGAGCCGCAAGGCCCCCTTGCGCTTCCAGGCGAATATGAAGTCGTGCTGACCACCGGCGGCCAGACCTACAAAGCCGCGCTCACGGTAGAAATGGACCCGC
>Ga0210393_10001372_pt1 | contig 20420 bp, 19 predicted proteins | sample IncBWC27OmetaG_FD_160068 | JGI IMG/M metagenome (GOLD analysis project Ga0210393, IMG submission 160068) | Forest soil microbial communities from Barre Woods Harvard Forest LTER site, Petersham, Massachusetts, United States - Inc-BW-C-27-O ... | reverse complement strand
CCGATGAGGCGCGCCATGAGGATGCCGCCCTCGTAGAGCAGGTACATCGGGATCGCGAGCGAGCATTGCGCGATGGCGTCCGGCGGGGTGAGGAGCGCGGCCAGGATGAAGATCCCGAGCAGCACGTAGCCGCGGTTCTTGGTGAGGGACTCCACGCGCACCAGTCCCATCACCACCAGCAGCACCACCGCCACCGGCACTTCGAAGGCGAGCCCGAAGCAGAAGAACATGGTGAGCACGAAGTCCAGGTAGTTGTTGATGTCGGTCATCATGGCGACGCCCTTGGGCGTGGTGTGCGCGAAGAACTGGAACATCACCGGGAACACGAAGTAGTAGGCGAAGCCGATGCCGACGTAGAAGAGCAGGATCGAGGAGGCGAGCAGCGGCAGCGCGAACTTGCGCTCCTTGCGGTAGAGCCCCGGAGCTACGAACGCCCACAGCTGGTAGATGACGTAGGGCATCGCCACCATCAGGGCGGCGAAGAAGGACAGCTTGAAGGGCGTGGTGAAGGGCGACATGACGCCGGTGGCGATGAGGTTGCTGCCCTTGGGCAGCTTCTCCAGCAGCGGCTCGGAGACGAAACTGAACAGGTCGTTCGCGTTCATGATGCACGGCACGAAGGCGATGCCGACGGCGATGAGGGCCTTGAGGAGGCGATCGCGCAGCTCCAGCAGGTGCGAGATCAGCGTGCCTTCGGCCAGCTTCTCAGGTTCGCTGCTCATCGGCGCTCGCGGCTGTGTGCACCGTGGTGTCGGCGCCGGTGTCATCCGTCGGATGCGCGTGGGAGAAGGTCGGCGGCCGCGGCGGCAGGGGCGGATCGGGGGGCGGCGCGGGTGGCGTTGCCGCCGCGGTGGAAGCGACCGGGGCCGGCGTGTCGGGTGCCGCGGCCGGCCCGACCGGTGGCGGCGGCGTCATGGGTTTCGCCTTGCGCGCCTCTTCGAGCTGCACTTCCTCCTCCAGCTGCTCGCGGAACTGGCGCGCCATGGCGCGCGCCCGACCGACCCAGCGGCCGAGCTCGCCTACGACGCGTGGCAGTTTCTCCGGTCCCAGCACGATGAGTGCCAGGACGAAGATGATCAGAATTTCCGAGAACCGGCCTTCGAACAGATCACGCGCTCCGGTCGGTCTTGGCCTCGCTCTTCTTTGAGCTTTCCGCGAACTCCGCGTCTGCCCCTTCGGAACGGATCTGCTTCGGCGGGGCGTTGTGCTCGTCCTCGCCCTCGCTCATGGCCTTCTTGAACCCGCGCACCGCGTGTCCGAGATCGGAGCCCACGGTCCGCAGCTTCTTGGCGCCGAATATCACCAGCACCACGAGCAGGATGACCACCAGCTCGCGCATTCCTAAACCACCCATAGGTCACCGCTCCACAAGTCCGCGTGCGCGGAAAGTAAGGCCTCCGATGATAGGTCAAATGAGCGCGGGCAACCCCATAAGTTCGCGCAAGCCTGACGCACTTCACGCCCGGCCCTCACGGGGTCTCCAGCCAGAACGTCACCGGGCCGTCATTGATCAGCGACACCTCCATGTGGGCTCCAAATACGCCTGCGGAAACAGGGGCATACGCTTCCCTGGCGCGAGTCACGAGCTGCGCGAACAGCCGCGCCGCCTCGAGCGGCGCGGCCGCCGTGCTGAAGCCCGCACGGGTGCCTTTTTTCGTGTCCGCCGCGAGCGTGAACTGCGGCACGAGCAGCAGCCCCCCGCCAACCTCGCGCAGTGACAGGTTCATGCGCCCCTGCGCATCGGGAAAGATGCGGTAGGTGAGCAGCCGCTCGAGCAGCCGTTCGACCGCCGCTTCCTCGTCAGCGCGGCGCACGCCGATGAGCGCGAGCATGCCGCGCTCGATGGCGCCGACGAGCCCGCCATCGACACGCACCTGTGCCTCGCTGACGCGCTGAATGAGGGCGATCACGGTTAGGGCGATTGTGTGGCATTTGCCGGGGCGAGTCCGTAAGATTCGGGGCCGTTTTGGGCGGCGGGAGAGAGTGATGGGGAGCGCGCGTTCTGCCGTGCAGACGGCGGTGTCGATCGCCGCGCTCGCCGCCGGCGCGCTCGCCGTGGCGCTCCACGCGCAGCAGCCTCCCGACCCGGCGGCCGCCGCCGCCGCGGCGCCCGCGCCGGCCGCTGCCGCCGCAGCTGGGCCGGGCGATCCCGGGCGCGGCAAGGCGATCTCCTACACCTGCCTCGGCTGCCATGGCATCGTCGGCTACAAGAACGCCTACCCGATGTACAGCGTGCCCAAGCTCGAAGGGCAGAATGCGGACTACCTGGCGACCGCATTGCACGAGTACCGCTCCGGCGATCGCTCGCACCTGACCATGCACGACCAGGCCTCGACGCTCTCCGACCAGGACATCGCCGACATCGCTGCGTACTTCGCGGGCAAGCCGCTCACCCCGAGCGGCAGACCTTCGGGCAGCGTGCCCCAGGCGGCCAGCCTGTGCACCTCGTGCCACGGGCAGGACGGGGTCGCCATCGCGCCGATCTATCCCTCCCTCGCCGGCCAGCACGAGGACTACATCGTGCGGGCCCTGCAGGAGTACCAGAAGGGCGGCCGCAACAACCCGATCATGAAGGGCTTTGCGGCGAGCCTTAAGGACGAGGACATCAGGGCGATCGCCGGCTACTTCAGCAGCCTCTCGCCCTCGCTGCAGACCGAATCACGGCCCTACACCCGATTCTCGGCGCAGTGACGCCCTAGGCCTGCGTGGGCCGCGAGGCCCCGACGCGGGCCCGCCGAGGGGCACAAGGGCAGCCAGGCAAGCGCCCCGGGGCGGTTTTTTGCCGCCTTAAGGCTCCCATAAGGGTGGCCTTCTATCGTACCGCCACATCCACGGACCCCTTGCGACGGAGTATCTGACATGAATCTCCCGAGTCTTATCAGGAAGCCTTTCATTGCCGCCATGGTGGGCGCGCTGACCATCGCGGTGCCCGCCGGCGCGCTCTACCTGGCGAGCGCCTCGCGCGCCGCGGCCGTGACGGCTCCTGCGCCGGCGCCCGTGACCCCGGTGCCCGCCGCCGCGAATCCGGGCGCCGTGCTGCCCGACTTCAGCTCCATGGTGCAGAAGTACGGCCCGGCGGTGGTCAACATCGCCGTCGTCGAGAAGCAGTCGACCGCCTACAACCAGGGCGGTGACGAATCCGACGACAACGGCAACGGCGCTCCCAACGACAGCCCCTTCGGCCCCAACGGCCCGTTCGGCCCGAACAGTCCGTTCGCGCCCTTCTTCCGCGGGCATCCCTTCCAGATGCCGCAGCCCGGCCCCATGCACGGTGAAGGCTCCGGATTCATCATCCGTGCGGACGGGGTGATCATGACCAACGCGCACGTGGTGAACGGGGCGAGCGAAGTCACCGTGCGCATGACCGACCGGCGTGAGTACACCGCCAAGGTGATCGGCGTCGACACCAAGTCGGACATCGCCATCATCAAGATCAACGCCAAGGATCTGCCGACGGTCAAGGTCGGCGATTCCCGGCAGCTCAAGGTCGGCGAATGGGTGCTCGCCATTGGCGCGCCGTTCGGCTTCGAGAACAGCGCGACCGCGGGTATCGTCAGCGCCAAGGGGCGCACGCTCGATTCGGGCTACGTGCCGTTCATCCAGACCGACGTGCCGATCAACCCGGGCAACTCCGGCGGCCCGCTGTTCAACATGCGCGGTGAGGTGGTCGGCATCAACTCGCAGATCTACAGCCGCAGCGGCGGCTACATGGGCGTGTCGTTCTCGATCCCGATCGACGTCGCCATGCAGGTCGGGCAGCAGCTGCAGACCACCGGCCACGTCACGCGCGGCAAGCTCGGCGTCGTGATCCAGAACGTCAGCCAGGGCCTCGCCGATTCGTTTGGCCTGCCCCAGCCCGAGGGCGCACTGGTGTCGAGCGTCGAGAAGGGTGGTCCGGCCGAGCACGCCGGCGTCGAGCCCGGCGATGTGATCCTGAAGCTCAACGGACAGTTGCTGCGCGACTCGACCGAGCTGCCAGTGCAGATCGCCGGCATCACTCCCGGCACCAGCGTCGACCTCGAGATCTGGCGCAACCACGCCACGCGCGACGTCAGCGTGAAGCTCGGCACCCTGGAGGACCAGCGCACCGCGGCCAACGTCGGTGAGCACGCCGAAGGCGGCAAGCTCGGACTCGCGGTGCGTCCGCTCACCGCCGAGGAGCAGCGCCAGGCCAACACCCACCACGGCCTGGTTGTCGAGCGGGCCAGCGGCCCTGCCGCGGATGCCGGCATCCAGGCAGGCGACGTCGTGCTGGCCGCCAACGGCGCGCCGGTCGACAACGCCGAGGAGCTGCGCGGCGCGGTGGAGAAGTCGAAGGGTCACATCGCACTTCTCATCCAGCGCGGCGACACGCGCTTGTTCGTGCCGGTGCGGGTCGGGTAGCCGCTCAGCTAGCGCCGCGGCGTGGCGTGCGCCGCGGCGCCGTCGGGCGCGAACTCGAAGTGCAGCAGCCATGCGCGGGCCTTGCCGTCGTCTGCCGGAGCAAAGGTCCATTTCCTGCCGGCCTCAGTTGCCAGGCGGGCGAAGTACTGGCTGGGGCCGGGGTCTTCGAGCGTTTCCTCGACAACAGTTCCGGAAGCGTCGACGCTCACGCGCACCGCAACCCTGACATGGCCGTGAATCGTCGCGAGCGCGCCGCGCGAAGCTGTGGGTATCTCTTCATGGATCACTGAGCCCGCGGCGCCCGGCGACGCCGGCGCCAGGGCTGCAGGGGGCGCAGCCGTTGCAGTCGGATCCGCGGCGGTATTCGCAGCGGCGAGCGCACTGGGAGCCGCGACTGTACTCGCAGCGGCCAGTACCGCGGGAGCGTCGGCGTGCCCGGACGCGACAGGAGCCGGAGCGCGGCGCAAGCCGATCCACAGCGCCAGCACCACGACGAGGACCACCGCGGCAGCGAGCGCGAGCCGGCGCGGTGCGGGCAACTTCTGCGCAGGAGCGGCCGGGGTCGCGGCCGGGGCCGCCGCCGGGGCGGGAGCCGGTACTTCCCGGGCGAGAGGCTGGGACACGATCGCTCGCGCGGCCGGCGGCATCCCTCTGAGCTCGGCTTCGAGGTCCTTCGCCGTCGGGCGGTCCGCGGGTTCATGCTTCAGGCATCGCCGAATGATGTCCGCGAACGGTGCAGGAAGACTCTCAGGGAGCGAGAGGGTCGCGCGTCGCTCATCAGACCATGCGGGAGCACTCTGGGTGAGCGCCTCGAAAAGTGTGACGCCGAGGCTCCAGATGTCGCCGGCCGCGGCAATCCTGCCGTTCTTCGCTTCCGGAGCGTCGTAGCAGGAGGGCTTGACGACGCACGCAGCGGGCTCGCCGGCGGGACGGATGGTATCGCTCGCGAGCTTCAGCCGGTCATCGACGACCAGAAGGTTCGTCGGGGTGAGGCGCCCCTGCACCAGGTACTTGCGGTGAAGGAGAGCGAGGACGTCGAGAGTAGGGACCAACATGTCCCGCACTTCGTCGGCAGTCAGGGCCCGATGCGGCAGGATCTGCGCGAGAGTCTGATCCGCGTATTCCATGACGACAAATAGATACGGACGACCCTCGAGCTGGCACCGACCGGTATCCAGAAACCGGATCAGGTGCGGATAGGAGAGGGTACCGGCAGTCCGCCAGTACGAGAACTGTGTATCCGCGGCCACCTTGTCAGCCGGGATGATCTTGATGGCGGCGTACTGGTGCGCCTTGTCTTCGGTGAGGAATACCGCGCTGTGGTCCGAGCCGTTGAGAAAGCGCTGCAGGGGGAAGACGCCGTTGACGACCTCGCCTTCCCACCTTCGCCAGCCTTCCGTCATTGCCTTGCCCTGCCTCTGCGACCACCGGCGGGCGTCATGACGCCGTCGCCGCCGACCCGTTGGTCACCAGCGCCGCAACGAGCTCGTTCACCGGCAGGGCATCGAGCTGCTCGGGCTTGGCGAACAATGCCTTGATGCGCTCGGCCTGCTTCGGGGCGAAGTGCGCGTCCACCGAAGCTTCGAACTTCTTCACCAGCACCGGCATGCCCTCGGCGCGGCGACGGCGGTGGCCGATCGGGAAATCGACCTGCACGCGCTCGGTGGCGCTGCCGTCGGTGAAGAACACCTGCAGCGCATTGCCGATGTAGCGCTTGTCGGGGGCGTAATACTCTTCGGTGAAGGTGGGGTTCTCGCGCACCTGCATCTTCGCGCGCAGCGCATCGATGCGCGGATCGCGGGCGACCTCGTCCTCGTAGTCCGCCGCCGTGAGGCGCCCGAAGATCAGCGGGATCGCCACCATGTACTGGAGGCAGTGGTCGCGGTCGGCGGGGTTGGCGAGCGGCCCGGTCTTGTCGATGATGCGCACGCCCGGCTCCTGCGTCTCGATGACGATGCGCTCGATGGCGGCGAGGCGGTCAGCCACCTTCGGGTGCAGGCGCATCGCGGCCTCGACCGCGGTTTGCGCGTGGAACTCGGCCGGGAAGGAGATCTTGAACAGCACGTTCTCCATGACGTAGCTGCCGAAGGGCTGCGGCAGGACGAGCGGCTTGCCGCGAAGCAGCACGTCACAAAAACCCCAGGTCTTCGCCGACAGCGCCGACGGGTAGCCCATCTCCCCCGCGAGCGCGATGAGCGCGAGGCGCACCGCGCGGCTGGTGGCATCGCCGGCAGCCCAGCTCTTGCGCGAGCCGGTGTTGGGTGCGTGGCGGTAGGTGCGCAGCGCCCCGCCGTCGATCCAGGCGTTGGAGACCGCATTCACCGTCTGCTCGTCGCTCGCGCCCAGGAGAGTTGCGACCACGGCGGTCGAGGCGACACGCACCAGCAGCACGTGATCGAGGCCGACGCGGTTGAAGCTGTTCTCGAGCGCCAGCACGCCCTGGATCTCGTGCGCCTTGATCATCGCGGTGAGCACCGCGCGCACCGGCAGCGGCGCTGTGCCCGACATCACCGCGCGGCGTGCTCGGTAGTCGGCGACCGCGAGTATGCCGCCCAGGTTGTCGGACGGGTGCCCCCATTCGGCCGCGAGCCAGGTGTCGTTGAAGTCGAGCCAGCGGATCATCGCGCCGATATTGAACGCCGCCTGCACCGGGTCGAGCTCGAAGGACGTGCCCGGCACGCGGGCCCCGCCGGTCATCACCGCCCCCGGCACCACCGGACCCAAGAGCTTGCGGCAGGCCGGGTACTTGAGCGCCTGGAAGCCGCAGGCGAGGGTGTCCATGAGGCAATAGCGCGCGGTCTCGTAGGCTAAGGCGCTCGTCACAGTGAAGTTGCGGGCGTAGTCGGCGATCGCCAGCAGCGCCGCGTCGGGCGCGGGGCGGGTGGCGGACTTCACGTCGTGGCTGGACATCACCTGCGCTGCGCGATCGGGACGAACTCGCGGTTCTCGGGACCCACGTAGTTGGCCGCCGGCCGGATGATCTTGCCGTCGATGCGCTGCTCGATGACGTGCGCCGACCAGCCGGTGGTGCGCGCGATCACGAACAGCGGCGTGAACATCTCCGTCGGCACGCCCATCATGGAATAGGACACCGCCGAGTACCAGTCGAGGTTCGCGAACATGTTCTTGTTCTCGTGCATCACCGTCTCGATGCTCTGCGCGATCTCGAAGCGCTTCATGTCGCCGGCCTCTGCGGACAGCGAGCGCGCCACTTCCTTGATCACCTCGTTGCGCGGATCGGCGATCGTGTACACCGGGTGGCCGAAGCCGATCACCACCTCGTGCCGCGCCAGGCGCGCGCGGATGTCGTCGGCGGCCTCCCGGGGGGTCTCATAGCGGCTCTGGATCTCGGCGGCGAACTCGTTGGCGCCGCCGTGCTTCGGTCCGCGCAGCGCCCCGATCGCGCCGGTGATGCAGGAGTACAGGTCCGAGCCGGTACCGGCGATGACGCGCGCGGCGAAGGTCGAGGCGTTGAACTCGTGCTCGGCATAGAGAATGAGCGAGGTGTGCATGGCGCGCACCCAGGAGGGCCGCGGCGGACGGCGGTGCAGCAGGTGCAGGAAGTGCCCGCCGACCGAGTCATCGTCGGTCTCGACCTGGATGCGCTCGCCGCTGTGGCTGAAGTGGTACCAGTAGACGAGCATCGAGCCCAAGGACGCCACCAGGCGGTCGGCGATGTCGCGCGCGCCGGCGGGAGGGTGGTCCTCCTTTTCCGGCAATGTGCAGCCCAGGGCGGACACGGCGGTGCGCAGCACGTCCATCGGGTGGCTGGAGGCCGGCAGGAGCTCGAGCACACTGCGCACGGTGACCGGCAGCCCGCGCAGCGACTTGAGCTTCTCCTTGTAGGCGGCGAGCTCGGCGCGCGTCGGCAAGGTCTCGTGGATCAGGAGGTGCGCGATCTCCTCGAACTCGCAGACGGCTGCGAAATGCAGGATGTCGTAACCGCGGTAGTGCAGGTCGTTGCCGGTGCGCCCCACCGAGCACAGCGCGGTGTTGCCCGCGGTGACCCCGGAGAGTGCGACCGATTTCTTCGGCTTGGGCGCTGCCGCTTCCGTCATGACGGCTCCTTCCCGAACAGCTCGTCGAGCTTCCTCTCGTACTCGTGGTAGCCGAGCACTTCGTAGAGCTCGGCACGGGTCTGCATCAGCGCCAGCACGCCCTGCTGCGTGCCGTGCGCGCGGATGGCACCGTAGACTTCCGTCTGCGCCCGGGCGGCGGCGCGGAACGCGGACAGCGGATAGAGCACCAGCCGCACACCCGCGCCGGCCAGCTGCGCGATCGTGAACAGCGGCGTCTGCCCGAACTCGGTGATGTTGGCGAGCACCGGCACCGGCACGCGGGCGGTGAACTCCTTGAACTCCTCCAGGGTGCGCAGCGCCTCGGCGAAGATCATGTCGGCGCCCGCCTCGACGTAGGCCGCGGCACGCTCCAGCGCCGCCGCCTGGCCCTCGACCGCGTGCGCATCGGTGCGCGCCATGATCACGAAGCTCTCATCGTTGCGGCCGTCGACCGCGGCCTTGAGGCGATCGACCATCTCGGCGGCGGGCACCAGCGCCTTGCCGGGGCGATGGCCGCAGCGTTTGGCCGCGACCTGGTCCTCGAGGTGCAGTCCGGCCGCGCCCGAGCGGGTGAGGTCCTTCACCGCGCGGGCGATGTTGAAAGCCCCGCCCCAGCCGGTATCGGCATCGACCAGGAGCGGCAGCTCGCACGCGCCGCTGATGCGCCGTACATCCTCGCACACGTCATGGAGCGAGGTGATCCCTAAGTCCGGCAGCCCGTAGGAGGCGTTTGCGACCCCGGCGCCCGAGAGGTAGAGCGCGCGAAAACCCGCGCGCTGCGCGAGCAGCGCCGCGTAGGCGTTGATGGTGCCGACCACCTGCAGCGGGCGCTCCGCCTCCAGCGCCGCCCGCAGGCGCGCCCCGGCGCTGACGCGTTGGCTCTTAAGCGAAGATCCGCCGCTCATGAGCGCTCCGCAATCCGCACCAGCGTGCGCCCGGTGACGCCGCCGTCGAGGTAGGCGGGAAACGCCCCCGGCAGCTCGTCGAAGCCGATGGTGCGCGTCACGATGCGCTCAAGGTGCCGCGGCTTGAGATCCGTTGCGATGCGCTTCCAGACCGCGAGCCGCCAGTCGCGCCGCGTGGCCGAGGAGTTGATGCCGAGCAGTGCCACGCCGCGCAGGATGAAGGGCATCACCGTGGTGTTGAGCTCAGGCGCCGCGGCGAGACCGATGCTGGCGATATTTCCCCAGAAATCGACGCTGCGCGTCAGCCAGGAGAGCAGCTCGCCGCCTAAGTTGTCGATGGCGCCGCCGAAGCGCGTGCTCTCGAGCGGGCGCTTGCCGAGCTCGAGATCCTGCCGCGTGAGCACCTCGCCCGCTCCGAGCTCCTTGAGGTACGGCGCGGCCGCGGCCTTGCCGCTGATCGCCACCACGCGGTAGCCGCGCGCGCTCAGCATGTCGACGGCGATGCTGCCGACCCCGCCGGAGGCGCCGGTGACGGCGATCGGTCCGCCGGCGGGCTCCTGGCCGTTCTGCTCCATGCGATGAATGGCGAGCGCGGCGGTGAATCCGGCGGTGCCGATCCCCATGGCGCTTGCGGCATCCAGGCCCGTCGGCATGGGGATCACCCAGTCGCCGGGCACGCGCGCCACTTCCGCGTAGCCGCCATCGTGCGTTTCGGACAGTCCGCAGCCGGTGACCAGCACCGCATCGCCGGCGCGAAAGCGCGCATCGCTGGAGGATTCGACGCTGCCGGCCAGATCGATGCCGCCGATGAGCGGATAGCGGCGCAGGATCCTGCCGGCGCCGGTGGCGGCGAGCGCGTCCTTGTAGTTGATGCCGGAGTGGCTGACGCGGATCACCACCTCGCCGGGCCCGAGGTCATCGAGCTTGAGCGTCTCGAAGCGCGCGACGATGCGGCCGTTGTCGGAGTGAATGCGAAAAGCCTTGAAGTCTTTCATGACGGCAGGTCCTTTAGGAAGGATGGCGCGACAGCCAGGCGATCAGCCCCTGGGTGTTGAGCGTCAGGTCATTGGCGTGCACGCGCTCGATCTCCTCGTCGGACAGCGGCGTGCCGTGCTGCCGCGCGAGCCTCAGCCACAGCGCGCGCAGCTCCGCGTGGATAGCCGGCGCGGGGTCGGAGTCGCCGGCGTGCGCGCGCGCGATGCGCGCGTGCTCGCGGATCTGCTCTTTGAGCTGCCGCCCCAGGCGCGGCACGTCGGTGACGCGGCTGAAGTGCATGAGGTACACGCTCGCCGGCTCATAGGCGAGCATGCGGTCGACGGAGGCGAGGTGCTGCTCAGGGTCGAACTGCGTCGGCGGCGTCGTCGGGATGATGAAGGCGCCCTGCGCGGTGTCGAGCTCGCGGTAGGAAATCCCGAAGGTATCGCCGGAGAAGATGCTGCGGTGCGCGGCGTCGACCACCGCGTAGTGATGCAGCGCATGGCCCGGGACATGGATCAGCTCGAGCGTGCGGCCGCCGAGCTGCACACGCGCGCCGTCGGCGACCACCGTGACGCGCTCAGCGGGGATCGGCAGCAGCTCGCCGTAGAGCTCGTCATAGCGCTCACCGTACACCGCCTTCGAGCCGGCGATCAGCCGGGTCGGATCGATCATGTGCGGCGCGCCGCGCGGGTGCAGCAGCGCGCGCGCATTGGGCAGCTCGCGCATCAACAGGCCCGCCCCGCCGGCGTGATCGAGGTGCACGTGGGTCAGCAGCAGGTAGTCGACCGCTGCGCGGGCAATGCCGAGCTCGTCCAGCGCCGCGAGCAGGTAGCGGACCGACGAGTTGGGGCCGACGTCGACGAACGCCGCGCGACCCTGGTCGGCGATCACATGGGAGGCGGCGTGGCCCGGATAGAGGTACTCGGTATCAACGGCGGTAACACCGTCGGGGTGATGATAGAGCGTCGCTTTCAAGGGAACGCGGGCCTCGCGTGCGTGCCGGTTCGCAGGTTGCGCATATTGCCATCGTACCCTGTACGCTACGGCCCACGCATGAGGGGCCGGCGCGAGCATCACGGGTTATCTTGGGCACTCGCCGCCGGCGCTGCGCTGGCACTGACGGCGCTCGGCCCCGCGGCTACCGGTGCGCGGCCGGCGCCGGGGTCAATGCCCAGCCTGCCGGCGCCCCTCGCGCAACCACCGATCGTGGGCTCGCCAGCCCCCGCGCAGCCGCCGGCCGCAGCGCCGCCGACACAGCCGCAGCCAGCCCCCGCCCCGCCGGACACGCACACTACGGGGACCGCACCCGTGCCGGTCCCCGCACGAGTCGCCGCGCAGCACCGCGAGAGCGGCAGCCTGGTCTTCGACGGCATTCCGCTGCCCGATCCCGCACTCGCCGCGACGCTCGAGCGCTACGAGCAGTCGCGCGGCGCGACCTTTCTCGACTGGCAGGCCGACGGCAGTCTCTTGATCCTGACGCGCTTCGGTGAGAGCGAGCAGGTGCACCGCGTGGCCGCACCGCTCGGCATGCGCGAGCAGCTCACGTTCTATCCCGATCCCATCGAATGGGCGCGCGCAGCCAAGGTGGGCGCCGGTATGGTGTTCCTCAAGGATCAGGCCGGGGATGAGAACGCCCAGGTGCTCTACCGGTCCGCCGACGGTGCGGTGCGCGAGCTCACCCACGGCAACTTCATCCACGGCAGCGCGGTGTGGGCGCACGACGGCAAGCGCGTCGCCTTCTACGGCAACGAGCGCGACGTGGCCAGTTACGACGTGTATGTCGCCGACCTCAGCTCCGCCGCGGCGCCGCAGCTGCTGGTCGGTGGCCGCGACGACACCTGGTATCCGCTCGACTGGTCGACGGACGACTCGAAGCTCCTGGTATGGAAGTATCTGTCGATCACCGAGAGCTACCTGTACATCGCCGATGTCGCCACCGGCAGCCTCACTGCGCTCGAGGAGCACCCGGTGAAAGCCGGCATCCGCATCGCGCGGTTCGCCCCGGGCGGGCGCGGCGTCTACGTGCTCACGGACGAGGGCAGCGAGTTCGCGCAGCTCAAGTTCAAGGACCCGGTCACCCATGAGAACCGCCTGATCACTCCCGACGTCCCCTGGGACGTCGAGGACTTCGACGTCAGCGCCGATGGTCGCTACATCGCCTACGTCCTGAACGAAGACGGCCGCAGCCGGCTGCACCTCCTCGACACACTGAGCCACCAGTCGCTCGAGCCCGGGGGGCTGCCGGAGGGGCGCATCGGCAACCCGCGCTTCGACCCGAGCGGGCACAAGCTCGCCATGTCGGTCGACGGCGCGCTCGCCCCGCGCGATGTGTATGTCTACGACATCGAGGCGGGCAACTTCACCCACTGGACCCACAGCGAAGCCGGACCCATCGATCGGGGCACGCTCGTGGATCCCGAGCTGGTGCGTTATCCGACCTGGGACCGCCTCGGCGGACACCCGCGGATGCTGTCGGCCTACGTCTTCCGGCCGCGCCAGGCGGCGGGGCCGTGCCCGGTGGTGATCGATATCCACGGCGGCCCCGAGTCGCAGTACCGGCCGGAGTGGGACCCGTTCGTGCAGTTTCTCGTCAACGAGCTCGGTTACGCGGTGGTAGCCCCCAACGTGCGCGGCTCCTCGGGCTACGGCAAGACGTTCATGGCGCTCGACAACGGCGTGCTGCGCGAGGATGCGGTGCGCGACATCGGCTCGCTCCTGGTATGGATCGGCGTGCAGCCCGGCTTCGACCGCGACCGCGTGGCGGTGATGGGCGGCTCGTACGGCGGCTACATGGCGCTCGCCTCGCTCGTGACCTACGGTGAGCGGCTGCGCGGCGGGATCGACCTGGTCGGCATCAGCAACTTCGTCACCTTCCTGCGCAACACCTCCGCCTACCGGCGCGACCTGCGCCGCTCGGAATACGGCGACGAGCGCAACGAGGCGATGCGCGTGTTCCTCGACCGCATCTCCCCGCTCACCAACGCCGGCCGCATCCGCAAGCCGCTGCTGGTGGTCGCCGGCGTCAACGATCCGCGCGTGCCGGTGTCCGAGTCCGACCAGATCGTGTGGCGCGTGCGCTCGAACGGCGGCGAGGTCTGGTACCTCATCGCCAGGGACGAGGGCCACGGCTTCAGGAAGAAGTCGAACCGCGACGCCTACCTGCTGACGACGGCGAGCTTCCTGAAGAAGCTGGCGGAAAAATCACCGTCGCGGTGAGCATTTTCGGCCTCGAGCCGCACATATGTTTAATGAAGACCCGCGGTGCGCGCTCACTGATGCACTATGCCGTCTGTAGTCGCGCGCGGATTCACCGCACCGGCAAATCGGGCTCGGTGGCGCGCATCAGGGAAGGGGGAGCGTCATGGATTACGCCGTACGGGAAATTTCGCCACAGGAGTGGCGCGTCGAGATCGCAGGCGCGGTCCGCATCATTCGCTACCGGCCGGACAGCATGACTTTCGCGCCATGGGACATCTGCAATGCGGAAGGGCGCAGGCTGTTTGCCGCCACGTCGCTCGAGTCTGCGTTCCGCTGGATCGAGGCGCGTACCGGGCATCCGGCGGAAACACTGCTGGCCGACGGGTTGCTCGAGCAGGGGGCCGCCCATCGCTCGCCCGAGGCTCCCAAGTCCGCAGAGAGCAGCGCCGAGCGCGAAGAGCCAGGGACGAAGATCGCAAATCCCAGGCTGTAAGGTGCGCGGTGACCTATGCCGAGGTCAGCGGCGCCAGCCGCGCTGCCGGGAACCACACACTGACCGTGAGCCCCCTGCCCGACGGTCCGTCGGCGAGCTGCACCGTGGCGCCGTGCGCATCCGCGATCGCCTTCACGATCGCAAGCCCGAGTCCGCTGCCCGGGGGCTCGGTGCCCGCGCGCCGGTAGAAACGATCGAAGACACGCGCGCGCTCGGCGGGTGCGATGCCGGGGCCGTCGGCGCTCACGGTGAGGCGCGCGCCGCCGAGAGCCTCGGCCGCAGGACCGACAGCAGCGCCACCGACCGCCTCGCCGGTTGCGCCGGCGGCATCAGCCGCGCTCACCGCCTCGACCGTCACGTCCACGCGGCCGCCCGCGGGGGTGTAGCGCACGGCGTTGTCGATGAGATTGCGCAGCAGCGTCCGCAGCGCGTCCGGATCTGCCTCGATGCTCAGCGGCTGCGCCGCCGCCACCCCGAGGTCGATGCGGCCGGCATCCGCGAGCGGCACGAGCTCCGCGACGATCTCGCACGCGAGCTCGTCCAGTCGCACCGGCACGCGCGGCCGGTCGGCGCGCGGCTCCTGCCGCGCGAGCGACAGCAGCTGCTCCACCAGGCGGATCGCACGCTGCACGCCGGCGGCGAGCGTGCCCATGGCGGCGGCGCGCTCGGCCTCATCGGTGGCGCGCGCCAGCATGCCGGTCTGCAGGTGCAGCGCGGTGAGCGGCGTGCGCAGCTCGTGGGCGGCGTCCGCCATGAAGGCACGCTCGTGCTCGCGCGCCGCAGCCAGCCGTGCCAGCAGCTCGTTGAGCGCGGTGACGAGCGGTTGCACCTCGTCGGGGAGCGGGGTGCCCGGAAGCGGGTCGAGCGTGTCGACCTGGCGCGTCTTCAGGAGCGCGGTGAGTCGGCGCAGCGGCTCGAGCGCCTGGCCGACTGCGAACCAGACCAGCAGCAGCAGCCCCGGCAGCAGCAGCGCGAAGGGCTTGAGCGTCTGCAGTGCGAGTGCGACCGCGCGCTGCTCGCGCACGCTCATCGGCTGCGCCACCTGGATGACGCTGCTCACCGCCTGCACGCCGAACACCCGCCAGCGACCCTCGCGGGTCTTGACGGTGGCGAAGCCGAGGATGGTGGTCTCGGGGAGCGAGGCGTGTGGGCGCGACAGGTACACGCGCACGCCGTTGAGCGACCAGACCTGCACGACGAAGTCATCGTCCGCCGGCACCAGCTGCGCCCCGAGCTGGTACTCGACCGGCTGATCGCGCAGCAGCAGCGCGGTCTGGCGCAGGTGGTAATCGAAGAAAGCATCCGCCTGGGCGAGCGCGTTGCGGTAGACGATGAAGCCGCCGGCGGCGCCGACGAACAGCACGCCGCCGAGCAGCCAGGCGAGCAGCCGCGCGCGCAGCGACCTCATGGCGCCGGTCTCACGCGGTAGCCGACTCCGCGCACGGTGAGAATGAACTGCGCCCCGAGCTTGCGGCGCAGGCCGTGAATGTGCACCTCGACGGCGTTGCTCTCGACCTCCTCGCCCCAGCCGTACAGGCGCTCCTCGATCTGCGCGCGCGACAGGATCGTCCCGGGCCGCTCGAGCAGCAGCTCGAGCAGCGCGAACTCGCGCGGCGAGAGCGCTACCTCCACCCCGTCGCGTGTCACGCGGTGCGCGGCCGGATCGAGCCGCAGGCCGAGGTGCTCGATGCCGGCGGCGCTGCGTCCGGACTTGCGGCGCAGCAGCGCGCGGATGCGTGCCGCGAGCTCGTCGAGATCGAAGGGCTTGATGAGGTAGTCGTCGGCGCCCGCATCGAGGCCAGCCACCCGGTCGGACACCGCGTCGCGCGCAGTGATGATGAGCACCGGCAGCGCCGCGCCGCGCGTGCGCAGCGACTTGAGCAGCGTGAGCCCGTCGGACTGCGGCAATCCCAGGTCGAGCAGCAGCAGCGCGAAGGGCTCGGTGCGCAACACCTGCGTGGCGGCCTCGGCATCGTGCACCCAGTCCACGGTAAATCCCTCGCGCTTCAGTCCCGCGCGGATCGCCTCGCCGATCATGGGGTCATCTTCAACGAGCAGCAGTCGCATAGCCGGAAGCGCACGTGGTCAGGTGCGAAGTATGATCAATCGCGCCCCCCGCTGCGCAAGGAGCTAAGCCGTTGACCCCTGCCGAACGCCTGGTGCACGACGCCGCCAGCCTGAAGGTGATCCTGAGCGCCGCCGATGCGGCCCGTCTGCTGACACTCATCGGCGAGCTCGCCAGCTGGAACAGCCGCTACAACCTCACGGCGATCAGGACGCCCGCCGCCATGCTCACGCACCACCTCCTCGACAGCCTGGCGGTGAGTGCGGACCTGCATGGCGCGACGGTGGCGGATGTCGGCACCGGCGCGGGCTTCCCCGGTCTGCCGCTTGCCGTCTGCAACCCGCAGCGGCGCTTCACCCTCATCGACTCCACCGCCAAGAAGATCCGCTTCGTGGAGCATGCCGCCTTCCTCCTCGGCCTCACCAACGTCAGCGCCGTGCACGCGCGCGCCGAAAGCTACCCGGCCGCGGCGCCGTTCGACACGGTGGTGGCCCGGGCGCTCGCGCCGCTGCCGCAGATGCTCAACACCGTCGCGCAACTGTGCGGCCCCGAGACTCACGTGCTCGCCATGAAGGGCAAGTGGCCGCAACGCGAGCTCGCCGAGCTTCCCGCAAGGTGGCGGGCGGTGAGCTCGCGCGAGCTTCATATCCCCGGCCTCGAAGCGGCGCGCTGCCTCATCGTGCTGCAGCGTCACTGAAGACGCGGGGACTGCCTCAAGCGGCGCAGGTCACGCCGCAGCGGTTATCATGTACGCCGTTTACGCGCTGCGCCGTAACCCGCAACGATCCGCCCCCGTGAACCCGATTCTCGCTACCTGGCCGCTGCTGCTCGGCATGGGCATCCTCATGCTCGGAGCCGGGCTGCAAAGCACGCTCCTCGGGCTGCGCGCCACCCTCGAGCAGTTTCCGACGCCGGTCACCGGCATGATCATGTCGTGCTACTACGTCGGCTATCTCATCGGCACGCGTCTCGCGCCGCAGATGCTCCGGCGTGTCGGCCCGGTGCGCGTCTTCGCCACGCTCGCCGCGCTCGCCTCCGTCACGGTGCTGATCCACGCCTCGTGGGTGCATCCGGTGCCCTGGGCGCTGATGCGCTTCATCTCCGGGGTGTGCTTCGCGGGCATCTACGTCGTGGCGGAGAGCTGGCTCAACCACCGCGCGAGCCGCAGCAATCGCGGCGGACTGCTCGCGGTGTACATGCTGGTGCTGTACGTGGGCTTAGGCGGCGCGCAGTTCCTGCTGGTGCTCTCGAGCCCGCAGTCGCCCGAACCCTTTATGCTGGTCTCGGCGCTGATCTCGGTGGCGATGGTGCCGATCGTCGCCTCCGCACAGCAGGTTCCCGGACCCGCCGAGCCGCAGCGGGTGCGCTTCCGCGACCTGTACCGCAACTCGCCCTTAGGGGTGGTGGCGGTGGCGCTGTCCGGGATGATCTCGTCGATCATCTTCTCGATGGGCCCGGTATACGCGCGCCTCTCGGGCGCCGGCACGCGCGGCGTAGCGGAGTTCATGGCGGTCAGCATCCTCGCGGCGGTCCTCACCCAGTACCCGGTCGGCCGGCTGTCCGATCGCATGGACCGGCGCACGGTGATTGCGAGCGTGTGCCTGCTGGCGACCGCGGTCGCCGCCACGCAGGTGGTGTTCGCCGGGCTGCCGCGCGCACTCTTTCTGCTCCTCACCGCGCTCTTCAGCGGCGCGGCGCTCACGCTCTATTCCCTCTCGGTCTCGCACGTCAACGACAAGCTCGAGCACGCGCAGATGGTCGCGGCGAGCAGCGCGCTGCTCCTGATCAACGGCATGGCGGCCGCGTTCGGACCGGTGCTCACCGGCGGACTGATGGCCGAATTCGGGCCGCGCGCCTACTTCGGCACGCTCGGCAGCCTCACCGGGGCGCTGACGCTCTACGACCTGTGGCGCAAGACACGCCGCCGCGCCGTGCGGGGCGAGCCCAAGGCCCCGTTCATCAATACCCAGCAGATCGTGACCTGCGCGGGACTGGATCCCGCCCCGGTCGGCGGCGTCGAGCCGCTCGTGATTCCCGCCCCCCGGCCGGTCAAGGCCGCAGGGGCAGCGCCGTCGTCTCCTTGATCACCGCGAGCGCGATGGAGGAGTTGACCGACTGCACGCCCGGAAAGCGCGACAGGTGGTCGAGGAAGAACGCCTCGTACGCCTTGATGTCGCGGCACACGATGCGCAGCAGGAAGTCCGTCTCGCCCATGAGCGTGTAGCACTCGAGGATCTCCGGGTGGGCGCGCACCGCCTGCTCGAAGCGCAGCAGCGCATCGCGCCCGTGACCGGCAACCTTCACGTGCGAGAACACCATCACCGAGAGGCCGACCTTCTCCCGATCGACGAGTGCCACGCGCCGCCTGATGACGCCGCTCTCCTCGAGGCGCGCGATGCGCCGCCAGCAGGTCGAGGCCGTGAGGCTCAGGCGCTCGGCCACCTGCGCCGCCGACAGGGCGCCGTGCTCCTGCAACAGGTCAAGGATTCGCAGGTCAGCACGGCTGAGATCAGGTTGCATGGTTCAGTTCACTTACTGTCATTACATGAGGTGAATATTTCACATACTAAGGTAAACAGGCAATCTTTGTGATGATCCGTGCAAGGTGGGGCGGTACGCTCCCGGTTACCGCCGCGGCGCGCCCGAGGGAGACGCGCGCGGCGCATGGGAGCCTTAAGCCGCGATGGAAATCTTCGACATGCCCGAGTTCGATGGCCACGAGCACGTGGTCTTCGGCCACGACGCCGCGACATCCCTGCGCGCGATCATCGCCGTACATTCGACGGTGCTCGGGCCCGCGGCCGGCGGTTGCCGCATGTGGCCCTACGAGACGACCGCGCAGGCGGTCGCGGACGTGCTGCGCCTCTCGCGCGGCATGAGCTACAAGAACGCGCTGGCCGGAGTGCCCTTCGGCGGCGGCAAGGCGGTCATCATCGGCGAATCCCGCAAGGCGAAGACCCCGGAGCTGTTCGAGGCCTTTGGCCGCTTCGTTGACTCCCTCGGCGGACGCTACGTCACGGCCGAGGACGTCGGCACCACCACCGCCGACATGGCGAACGTCGCGCACGCAACGCGCCACGTCGCGGGCCTGGGCGCGGCGCCCGGGGCTGCCGGCGGCGACCCGGGGCCGAAGACCGCACGCGGGGTGTTTCTCGGCCTGCGGGCGGCGGTGAAGTTCAGGCTGGGACGAGGGGACCTCGAGGGCCTCAAAGTCGCGGTCCAGGGCGTGGGCGGGGTGGGCTACCACCTGTGCGCGCTGCTCGCCGCCGAAGGCGTACGGCTGACGGTGGCGGACGTGCGCCCGGCGGCGGTGCAGCGGGTGTGCCAGGAGTTCGGCGCGCGCGTCGTGGCGGCAGATGAGCTGCTCGCGCTCGAGGCCGACGTGCTCAGCCCCTGCGCACTCGGCGGGGTGCTCAATACCCAGTCGATCCCGCAGCTGCGCGCCCGCATCGTCGCGGGAGCGGCCAATAACCAGCTGGCGCACGGCCAGGACGGGGTGGCGCTGCAGAACGCCGGTATCCTCTACGCGCCCGATTACGTCATAAACGCCGGCGGCATCATCAGCGTCGCGCGCGAGTACTACGGCGGCACCGAGGCGCAGGTGCTCGCGGATATCGAGGCCATCCCGGGGCGTCTCACCGAGATCTTCGAGCGTGCGCGGCGCGAGAACCGCCCGACGAACGCGGTGGCTGACCAGATGGCGCGCGAGCGCATCGGTTCCGAGCCGCACCAGCTGGTGGCCTGACGGGGAGATTGCGGCGCCGGCCGGCGACAACCGGGCGCCGGCGCGGCGGTGCAGTACACTGTCCCCCCATGAACCGCGTCATTGCCATCGCGAACCAGAAGGGCGGCGTCGGCAAGACCACCACGGCGGTCAACCTCGCCGCATCGCTCGCCGCCACGCGACGCCGGGTACTGCTCATCGACCTGGATCCCCAGGGCAACGCCACCATGGGCAGCGGCGTCGACAAGGGACAGCTCACGCTCAGCAGCTGCGAGGTGCTGCTCGGGGAAGCGGAGCTCGCCGCGGCCCTCGTAACGCTCGAGCACTACACGCTGCTCCCGGCGAATCAGGATCTCACCTCCGCCGAGGTGCGGCTGCTGGGACTGACGATCGGACGCGAGATCAAGCTGCGCCACGCGCTGCAACCGAAGCGCAACGACTTCGACGTGATCCTCATCGACTGCCCGCCGGCGCTCAACATGCTCACCGTGAATGCGCTGGTGGCGGCCGATAGTGTCCTCATCCCGATGCAGTGCGAGTACTACGCGCTCGAGGGACTGTCGGCGCTGCTCTCCACGGTGGAGCAGATCCGCCTTGCCGCCAATCCCGGCCTGTC
>Ga0210393_10001371_pt1 | contig 20425 bp, 18 predicted proteins | sample IncBWC27OmetaG_FD_160068 | JGI IMG/M metagenome (GOLD analysis project Ga0210393, IMG submission 160068) | Forest soil microbial communities from Barre Woods Harvard Forest LTER site, Petersham, Massachusetts, United States - Inc-BW-C-27-O ... | reverse complement strand
GTGGTGGCCGGCTGGCTGGCCAGCCCCGATCACTGCGCGAACCTGATGGACCCGCTGTACCGCGAGATGGGCGTGGCCTTCGCGGTGAATTCCCACCGCGACGCGGGGGTGTACTGGGCGATGGAGTTCGGCACGCCGCCGCGCTGACGGCGCCCGCCCCGAAGGCACCCTCAGGCGCTGCTGCGCTCGTGTGTCTGCTCGAGCGTCAGGATCGTGCCGGCGACCAGGTACAGCAGCGCGAACCAGGCGAGCCCGTGTGTCAGGAAGACGTCCAGCGTCCGGTAGATCTGGCCGCTGCGGGCGAACGTCTCGGTGGCCAGGACGCTGCCGATGGGAGCGCCGCGGCTGCGACCAGCAACAGCACCGGCAGGGCCGCGGAACGCGCGCCGTCGCAGCTGGCGGACGGCGTCAGCGGCGCCGGCAGGTGCCGGTACCACAGCGCGAGCACGGCCAGGCCAAACGCGGAGCTCAGGTACTGCAAAACATGGCACAGCGTGCCGGTGTAGGGACCTATGGTCACTGGCGCGCTCAGCAGCGCGACCCGGCGCACCATCCAGCCATGCTCGTGCGTGAACGAGTCCCACAGCAGGTGGCTCCACACGCCGAGCAGGATCGCCAGCGGTGCCGCGGCCCATTCCTGCCAGCGTGCGAATGGCCGCAGCGCGCCCAGGCACAGCCCGCGCGCGCGCGGCGTCAGCAGCGCGGTGAGCGGCCGTCGCAGCACGAGCACGGCGACCAGCATCAGGTAACCCAGCACCAGGTCGGTGCTGAAGGCGCCCGCGATGCTGTGGGTGTCCGGATGCAGGTGCATGAGCCTTCCCGGCACGTAATACGGCAGGTCGGGGATCAGCGCGCCGATGACGAGCGGCGCGGTGCGCAGGTACCTGATGCCGCGCAGCGGCAGGATGGCCGCGGGATGCGCGAGCGTGAACGGCATGTGCTTAAGTCCGGCCCGACGGCCGCGCGCGTGCCACGACCTGCAGGTGAAAATCCCGGCCCACCCACTGTGCTCCCTTGCGGAAGGTGAAATCGATCGTGCGCCCGGCGCGCAGGCGCGGCGCGTCGATGGCCAGCAGGTGCAGCCCGAGCGAGTTGGCGCTGGTCGATTGCTCGCGCACGTCCTGCCAGCCGTCGAGCCCCCAGCGGATGATGCCGGCATCGCGCAGGGCGATCGTGAGCGTGCAGCCTTCCGGCAAGTGCGTGACCTGCGCCTGTTCGCACCACAGCACGTGCGTGAGCGGCGGACGCTCGCCGCGATAGCGCTGCCACACCGATTCCGGTCGATCGAATGGCCGGCGCAGCGCACGCGAAGCGACCAGCTTCAGGTATTCGGCGTGCGCCCACACCAGCGGCATGGCCGCACCGGTCGGCCGGCCCGGCTCGAGGCCGCGCGCCGGGATGGGAGCGGCATCCCAGATCTGCTCGGGCAACATCCCGCCCGAGGAAGCCATGCGCGTCATGGCGATGAGCAACGGCAGCGGATCGTGACCGCAGCACAGCTCGTAGTGACCCCGCTCGCCGCTAAGCAGCGGCCAGGGCCGGCCGCGGCCGGTGCCGTCGAAAGCGCTGCCGTCGTCGTGCTCGCCGTAACCGTCGCCGTTGTAGCGGTACCAGCACGGGCCCGAGGGCGTGTCGACCTTCAGCAGTGCATCGGCCACCTTCACGCTCGCGGTGATGAGCGGATCCTGCGCGCTGCGCAGGCCGAAGCGCACCAACTGCAGGAAGTCCATGCTCACCTGGGCGCTGGCCGGCAGGCGCGGATCCTCCTGCTGGTTGCGAATCGGCACGACCACCTCGGAGAAGCCGCCGTCCGCCGCGAGCGCCTGCGCGGGCGCCACGCGCACGTAGTAGCCCGGCACCTGCTGTGCCCGCGCCAGCGGGGTGTCGCGTACCGCGGTCCAGTCCTCGAGGCGCGCGTTCCAGTAATCGGCGAACACCAGTGCCAGGTCGCGGCCGTCGGCGGGCAGATAGGGTGCGCCGGCCACGAGCGCGGCGATGCATACGGCGAGCGTGAAGGTGTTCAGCCCGGCGTCCTCCTCCCAGCGGTCCTGCTCGCTCACCGGACCCTGTCGCACCAGGAACGACAGCGCGCGCTGGATCATGTCGCTCACCTCGGTGCCCGCCAGCGCCTGGCGCTCATCGAGCGCCACGGCGAGCAGCACCGGGAAGGCGGTCTCGTCGAGCTGCTGACCGCGCCAGTAGCCCTTGCCGCCGAGCCATTGGTTCTGGTACCAGTGCCCGTCCTCGTGCTGGGTGGCGAGCAGGTAGCGCAGCGTATTGCGCGCCTCGCGCCCGGCGCCGAGTGCCAGCAGCGCGCCGGCGCTCTCGACCAGGTCGCGCGGCCAGACCAGGTGATAGCCGGCGCGCTCCTCGCGCGTGTTGCCCCACGGCACGCTCAGCGAGGCCACCATCGCACCCGGATAGGTCTTGTCCTGGTGCGCACGCAGCACCATCGTCGAGATGCGCACCTGGGCGGCGCACTCGCGCGGCAGCCCTGCGACCAGCTCTTCTTCGACGGCGCGGCCGCCGTGCCAGCGCGTCCACGACAGCAGCTGCCGCTCCCACATCGCCGCGAACGGCTCCGACAGCGCGGTGTAGGCGAGCGTCGCGGCAGATTCCGTGCTGATGCCGAAGCCGAGCGCCAGCACCGCCTGGCGCGGCAACTCACCGATCAGCGCCACGTTGCCCGGCCCGGCGCTGTCGTATTGCCAGCTGAGCGCCCCGTTGCGCGCGAAGTCCTGCCAGCCGTCGCTGCTGCCGACGAACCCGGCGCTCGCGCGGCCCCAGGCGTCGCGCTGCTGCGGGTCGGCAGCCGCCAGCGCGAGGGCGAAGGGACCCTGCGTGGCCCACAGCACGCGCCGCCCGCGGTAAGCGCACACCGCGGCCTGGTTGTTGTTGCCAGTGGCCCCGAGGTGCGGCGCGAGCAGCGCGTAGGGTTTGAGCGTCGCATCGCCGCGCAGGCTCACCTCGATCAACAGCACGTCGCGGTGCTCGCAGGGCGCAACGCGCAGCGTGAGCTCGAAGCGCTCGTGGCGGTGCACGATGCGGGCCGCCGGGACGCCGGGGGCCGCGAGCTCCATGACGTGGCGCCACATGCGCTTCACCTCGACCCAGAAGCCGGCACCGTCGGCGATGATGAAGCCGAGGTCGCGGATCTGCGGAATGTCGATGCGCGGGTAGTAGACCTCGTTGATGACGCCGCCGCCGATGGTGAACCACAGCCGCGATGAGCCGAGCGCGCAGCCGACGATCTCCTTGTCGCTGCTGCACCAGGTCGGGGGTAGCCCCGGGCCTCCCGGCGCTGCCGTCATCGCCGACGCCGGCGGCGCGCGCCTGCGGCGGCGGCGGGCAGCGCCGCCGCGCCGCGCTGCCACAGCCGCAGCCCGCCGATGAAGGCGTTGCGGTTGTCCCCGAGCCGCACCCGCGGCGGCAGCTTCTTCAGGCGGCGGGCGTTGCCGCCGCCGAGCACGATGTAGTCCGTCTCGAATGCCGCCTGCAGAGCCGCGACCACCTCGTCCACCGCCTTGCGCCACGCGCGGTTGCCGAGGCGCTCTCTGCCGCGCTCCCCCACCCAGTCCTCGAAGCTGCGTCCGCGCCGGAAAGGCATGTGGCCGACCTCGGTGGGCTCGACCACCCCGTCGATGATCAGCGTCGCACCCAACCCGGTACCGAGCCCGAGAAACAACATGCGGCCGCCGCTGTAGCTGCCGATCGCCTGCATGGCGGCGTCATTGATGATGCGCACCGGCTTGCCGAGCGCGCGCGCGAAGTCGAACCCCGTCCAGCCCTTGCCGAGATTGTGCGGCTCGGCGGCGATCCGGTCGCGGAACACCAGCCCCGGATAGCCGATCGACACGCGGTCGTAGGGCGTGGCGCGGGTGAGCCTGACGATGCGGCGGATCATCCCTTCCGGCCGCAGCGTCGGCCCGGAGGTGAACTTCTGGATCGGGCCGTGCGCACCGACGCGGAACTTGACGTGCGCGCCGCCGACGTCGATGACCAGCACCCGGCGCGGCGCGGCGGGGGCTTTCCTTTTCCCTTGCATCGGTGGATTCTCCCCGGAATCGGCGACCTTGACCACCGCCAGGCACCCGGAAGCTGCGGCATCGGCCGCATTCAAACAGTAGTGTTTCGAGACACCTCGATGACGATGAAAGGCGCACCCGCATGATTCATCCGCACACCACGATCGTCGCTGTCACGATGCTCGCCGCGAGCTGGGGGGGAAGCGTGGCGCAGGCGGCGCCCGAGACGTCCATGGTGAATGGCTCCATCGACATAGCCGCCGGGGAGCACGCCGGCAAGCTGTCCACCGTGAACGGCGCGATCCACATCGGCGAGAACGCGGTGGCCGGCGCGGCTGGTACCGTCAATGGCGGCATCTCGCTCGGGTCGCACGCGAGCGCCGCCAAGCTCACGACCGTCAACGGCTCGATCCAGCTGCACGAAGCGGCACGGGTCAGCGGAGTGGTGCACACGGTGAACGGCCAGCTGACGCTGGCCGACGGCGCGGACGTGTCCGGTTCGCTGCACAACGTCAACGGTCAGATCAGGGTTGGCGCCGCGCACGTTGCGGGCGGCATCGAGACGGTGACCGGCGGGATCGAGCTCGGCCCCAACGCGCGTGTCGAGGGCGGCATCTACATACAGGAGGACACCAGCTGGTTCGGCTGGTTCTTCGGCTGGCTTGGCCTCGGTTCCGAAAATGTTGTGCCGCGCGTGGTCATCGGACCCGGCTCGGTCGTCACGGGAACGCTGCGCTTCGAGCGCCCGGTGAAGCTCTACGTGAGCGAGCGGGCTACGATCGGCAACGTGGTGGGAGCCACGGCGGTGAAGTTCGCCGGCGAGCAGCCGCCGCAGTAAGCGCTGCCGCCCGGAGCGCCGCGCTCACACGCCGAAGAATTCCGCCAGCAGCGCGCGCGCCGCGCGACCGGCCGCGAGCTCCAGACAGTTCACGATGGCGAGCCGGAAGCCCCCCGGGGGCATGGCGTGCATGGCGGCCGGACGGTCTTCGTGGAACGTGATCTGCACGCTGGTCACGGCGGGCATCCGGCGCACCTGCGCCACCAGCGCCGCGGGCGGGTAGCGGTACTCGCGCTGGTGCGGCCCGAAGAGCACGACACTGTAACCGTCGCGGCGCTCACGGTCGGCGAACTCCCACACGCCGCGCGCGTACAGCCCGACCACGGCATCCAGCCAGCCGCGTCCATTCAGGTCGGGCCACTGATCGGCGAAGCGCAGGTGTGCATCGATGATCCGCGAGCCGATCGTCTCGAGGTTGAGCATGCCGGAGTAGCCGGCGAGATGTCGGCCGATCCACCCTCCGAGATAGGCCTCGAGCTCCGGGCGGGCGCGCGCCTCGATGGTCCAGTGCTTGAAGGTGCCACGCGGCGCGGTCGTACCAAGAGTATGGCGCCACCAGTGCACCTGCCCCTGGCGAACCGCGGCATCGGTGCTGATGTGCTCGCCCTCGAGCAGCGTCATCCACATATGCCCGGAAGTGCCGTGCCGATCGTAGTCCTGCGCATCGGTCAGGATGCGCGTGCCGACGGCCATGCCGCGCAGATTCATGATGGGCTTGCTGAAGACCGGGAAAGCGGGCGGCGGCACGCCGTGCGGGCCGCAGGTGATCCCCTGCGACTCCGCCACGGCGAGCTTGTTGTAGACCCAGCGGTATGCCGGGTACCACTGGTAGGCGTCCGGGTCCTCGGTCGGGATGCGCACGTCCGGCGGGCACGCCACCGCAGTGAAGTACTGCAGCCGCCAGGGGTCTGCTTCGACGAACGGCATGGCGCGCGATCCGTGCGGGAATACTTAGGCGCTTTCGATCCCTAGAACAGTCCGGTGATGCGGCCGTGCGCATCCACGTCGATGCTGTTCGCCGCCGGCACTTTCGGCAGACCCGGCATGGTCATGACGTCGCCGCAGATCATGATCACGAACTCCGCACCGGCGGCGAGCCGCACCTCGCGGATGTTGACGACATGGTTCGTCGGCGCGCCGCGCAGCTTCGGATCCGTCGAGAAGGAATACTGGGTCTTCGCCACGCATACCGGGTAACGGCCGTAGCCGTTTTCCTGCAGCTGGCGGATCTGCGCGCGCACCTTGGAGTCGGCGGTGATGTCGCTGGCGCGGTAGATCTCGGTGGCGATCGTTTTCATCTTGTCCCACAGCGTCGCCTCCTCCGCATAGACGTAGTGGAAGTGATTCGGCTGCTCGCACAGGCGCACCACCTCGCGCGCCAGCTCCAGGGCACCGGGCCCGCCCTGGGCGAAATGCGTGGCACCGATCACCTTGACGCCCTGCGCGGCGAAGCGCTCGATCAGCTGGGCGATCTCCCGCTCGCTGTCCTCGGCGCGGCGGTTGATGGCTACCACGCACGGCAGCCCGTAGCGATTGCGCACGTTGTCGACGTGGCGCTCGAGATTGACCGACCCCTTGTCGAGCGCGGCGAGGTTCTCGCTCTTGAGGTCGGCGAGCTCCACGCCGCCGTGATACTTCAGCGCCCGCACGGTCGCGACGATCACCGCGGCGCGCGGCGTGAGGCCGGCCTTGCGGCACTTGATGTCGACGAACTTCTCTGCCCCCAGGTCGGCGCCGAACCCGGCCTCGGTCACCACGTAATCGGCGAGCTTGAGCGCGGTGCGCGTCGCGATCACCGAGTTGCAGCCGTGCGCGATGTTGGCGAACGGTCCGCCGTGGATGAAGGCCGGATTGTTGGCGAGCGTCTGCACCAGGTTGGGCGCGAGCGCGCCCTTGAGCAGCGCCGTCATGGCGCCGTGCGCCTTGAGGTCGCGCGCCAGGATCGGCTGCGCGTCCGCGCGGTAGCCGACCACGATGCGGCCGAGGCGCTCCTTGAGATCCGCCAGGTCGCTCGCCAGGCACAGGATCGCCATCACCTCGGAGGCGACCACGATGTCGAAGCCGTCCTCGCGCGGCACGCCGTTGGCGGTGCCGCCCAGACCGATGACGATGTTGCGCAGCGCCCGGTCGTTGACGTCGACCACGCGCCGCCAGGTGATGCGGCGCACGTCGAAGCCGAGCTGGTTGCCCTGGTAGACGTGGTTGTCGATGAGGCCGGCGAGCAGGTTGTTGGCGAGCGCGATGGCAGCGAAGTCGCCGGTGAAGTGCAGGTTGATGTCCTCCATGGGTACCACCTGCGAGTAGCCGCCGCCGGCCGCGCCACCCTTCACGCCGAACACCGGTCCGAGCGCCGGCTCGCGCAGGCACAGCATGGCGCGCTTGCCGAGCAGGTTGAGGGCGTCCCCGAGCCCCACCGTGGTGGTGGTCTTGCCCTCGCCGGCCGGGGTCGGCGAGATGGCGGTGACCAGGATCAGCTTGCCGTCGGGCCGGTCGGCGAGCTGGGCCACGTAGTCGAGAGACACCTTGGCCTTGTAACGTCCGTAGGACTCGAGGCTCTCCTCGGGTATTCCCAGCCGCTCGCGCGCCAGGGGCACGATCGGCAGCATGCGCGCACGCTGCGCAATGTCGATGTTGCTGGGAAAGGGCGTCGCGGGAGCCGGGGTGTCGGACATGTCAGTGCCGTGAGTGAGTGATTGGGGGCGGTGAATGCTACCAGAGCCGCCCGCAGTGATGCGCGCGCTTGGCTACAATCAACGCCGATGCTGTGGCTCAAGGCTTTGCACGTGGTGTTCGTGGTCACCTGGTTCGCCGGGCTGTTCTATCTGCCGCGGCTGTTCGTGTACCACGTCGCCGCCACCGATGCGCCCGGGGTGGCGCGCTTCATCGTCATGGAGCGGCGACTGTTCTTCCTCATGAGCCTCGGCGCGCTGCTGGCGGTGTCGTTCGGTATCGCCATGATCGTGGCCGCGCCCGCTTACCTGGCGTTCGGCTGGATGCGCGCCAAGCTGCTGCTGGTGGCGTTGCTGCTCGGCTACCACGGTGCCTGCCTGCGGCAGATGCGCGCGCTGCGCTCGGGGCCCGCGCGGCACTCGCAGCGCTGGTACCGCTGGTTCAACGAGGTGCCGGGGCTGCTGCTGCTGACGATCGTCATACTCGCGGTGGTCAAGCCGTAAGCGCACCCGCTTACGAGCGCCTGCACCCCTGCGGGGCCGGCGCCCGCCGCTACCAGATCCTTACCCGCTCGTGGGGCTTGATGTAGAGCTTGTCGCCCGGCTGCACGTTGAAAGCGCTGTACCAGGCGTCGATGTTCGGCAGCGGCCCGTTGACGCGGAACTGCGAGGGGCTGTGCACGTCCGACATCACCAGCTCGCGCAGCGCGCCCTCGCGGTACTTCTCGCGCCACACCTGCGCGTAGGCGAGGAAGAAGCGCTGATCACCGCTCAGTCCGTCGATCACCGGCGCGGGCTGGCCCCTGAGCGAGAGGTGGTAGGCCTCGTACGCCATATTGAGGCCGCCCAGGTCGCCGATGTTCTCGCCGATGGTGTTGGCCCCGTTGACCTTAAGCCCCGGCAGCGCCTCGAAGTCGGAGAACTGGCGGATGAGGCGCGCGGTGCGCGCCGTGAACGCCTGCGCGTCCTGCGCGCTCCACCAGTCCTGCAGTGCCCCGTCGGGTCCGAACTTGCGTCCCTGGTCGTCGAAACCGTGGCCCATCTCGTGTCCGATCACCGCGCCGATGGCGCCGTAGTTGACCGCGGCGTCGGCGTTGGGATCGAAGAACGGCGGCTGCAGGATCGCGGCCGGGAACACGATCTCGTTGTTGGAGGGATTGTAGTAGGCGTTGATCTCCTGCGGCGTCATCTGCCATTCGGCGCGGTCGACCGGCTGGTCGAGCCGCGCGATCTGGTAGTTCCACTGCCATTCGGCGGCGCGGCGCACGTTGCCGAGCAGGTCGTCGCGTCGCACCATCAGCGCGGCATAGTCCTTCCACTTGTCGGGGTAGCCGATCTTGGGCGTGAAGGCCGCGAGCTTCTCGTGGGCGCGCGTGCGGGTCTCGGGAGTCATCCACTCGAGTGCATCGAGGCGCTCGCTGAGGGCGCTCTCCAGGTCGCTGACCAGGCGCTGCATCTTCGCCTTGGATTCGGCCGGGAAGTACTGCGCGACGTACAAGCGCCCGACCGCCTCGCCGAGCGCGTCGTCGACCGCATCCACCGCGCGTTTCCAGCGTTCGCGCTGCTGCGGCTGGCCGCGCATCGTCTGGCCGTAGAAGGCGAAGCGCGCCGCGTCGAAGCGCTTGGGCAGGTAGGGGGCGTGGCTGCTCAGGTAATGGAAGGTGAGGAACGCCTGCAGCGTCTCGATGCGCGTGTGCGCGAACAGTGCGGCCAGATCGTGGATGGCGCTGAGCTCGCCGAGCACCAGCTGCTCGCGCGTGCCGAGCTGCTGCACCTCGAGAAACGCCGGCCACGGGAAGCCGGGCGCGAAGGCGAGCAACTGCGCCCTGCTGCGCGGGTTGTAGATGGCAGCCACGTCGCGTCGCCGCTCGATCGGCCACTGCACCTTCGCCGCGGCGGTCTCCAGGGCCATGATGTCGCGCGCCCTGGCGGACGGATCGGCCACGCCGCCGAGCGTCAGCATCTCCGCGATGTAGGCGACGTAGCTGGCGCGCAGCGCCTTGAGCTGCGGGTCGTCCTTCAGGTAGTAGTCGCGGTCGGGCAGCCCGAGCGAGGATTGGCTGACGAATACGCTGTAGCGATCGGGGTTCCTGAAATCCGGCGGCAGTTGCACGTCGAACAGCGAAGCGAAACCCGGCTCACCGAACAGCCGCGCCACTGCCTCGGGCGTCTTCGCCGCCGCGATGCGCTGCAGATCCGCCTGCGCCGGCGCGAGCCCGCGCTCCTCGAGCGCCGCCTCATCCATGTAGGCGGCGTAGTAGTCGCCGATCTGCTGCTCGGGAGTTGCGGGCGCCGCGTGCGCGGCGGCTGCCTGCTCGATGATGCCGCGCACCCGCTCCTTGGAGAGCTCATCGAGCCTGTCGAAGGGGCCGAAGCTGGCGTGATCGGCCGGGATGGTAAAGGCGGCGTACCAGCCGCCATTGGCATAGGCGAAGAAGTCGTCGCCCGGCTTGACGTGCGCATCGCCGGCGGCAAGGTCCACACCGAAATCGCCGATTGCCGGACGATTGGCTTGCGCGGGGAGTGCTGCCGGCAGCGTGCTGGCAGCCGCGGCGCGCGCCGCGGGAGTGGAACTTGCGGACACCTGTTTCTCCTCGACGGGCTGTGCGGCGCAGGTGCCAACGGCGACAAGCGCAGCTGCCCACGACGCCAGTCTCATAGGGCCGGAACCTCGTGAACTCAAGGTGGTCGCGCATCATACGGCAGACTCTCTGCCGGCAGCTCGTGCACCAGGTCGCGCCACTCGCTGGGCGCCGCCGCCGGCTGCGTGCCGGCTTCGGTGCCGAGGTACAGGAAGCCGACGATGGCATCGTCCGCGGCCAGTCCGAGCGAGGTCTTCACCGCAGCGTCATAGGCCGGGCCGCCGGTCTTCCACATGGCACCGAAGCCGAGCGCCAGCGCGGCGAGCATCATGGCGTGCGCCGCCGCTGCCGCGGACAGCACCTGTTCGATGAGCGGTATTTTGACCGCCGGGTTGCAGCGCGCGGCGACCGCCACGATGAGCGGCGCGCGCAGCGCCTTGAGGCGCTCGCGGCGCAGCGTCTCCTCATCGGTGTGCGGATGTGCGCGACGCAGGTGCGCGGCCAGCAGCTCGCCGAAGCGCTCGCGCGCCGCGCCGCGCATGATCACGAAGCGCCAGGGGCGCAGCCGTCCATGATCCGGGGCGCGCACGGCGCTGGCGAACATCAGCTCGAGCGCTCCGGCATCGGGCGCCGGCTCGGTCAGCGCCCGGGCGGAGCGGCGCGTCAGCAGGGCATCTATGGCTTGCATGGGCGCATTGTCGCAGACTTCCGCGCATGCTGACCGTGTCGTCGGAGGCCTGCGAACGCAACAAGGAGCCGCTGCTCGCGGTGCTGCGCGAGGAGCTCGCCGGCTGCGAGCAGCTGCTCGAGATCGGCAGCGGCAGCGGGCAGCATGCGGTGTATTTCGCCGCGCACCTGCCGCGGCTCACCTGGCAGCCGAGCGAATTGCCGGAGAATCTCGCACCGCTGGCCGAACGCATCCGCGCTGCACAGCTGCCCAATCTGCGCGCACCGCTCGCGCTCGACGTGCGCGTGCGTCCGTGGCGCATGGCGGCGGCCGATGCGGTGTTCAGCGCCAACACGCTGCACATCATCGCGTGGCAAGCGGTGCAGCAGTTCTTCGACGGCGTCGGCGCGCTGCTCGCCGCGCCCGGCGTGCTGTGCGTGTATGGGCCGTTTCGCTTCCGCGGCCGGCACACGAGCGACAGCAACGCCGCCTTCGACGCTTACCTGCGCGAGCGCGACCCGCGGAGCGGAGTGCGCGATTTCGAGGCGCTCGATGCGCTGGCGCACGCGCAGGGACTGAAGTTCAGCGCCGATCACGCCATGCCCGCCAACAACCGTACGCTGGTATGGCGGCGCGCCGGGAGAATGACCCCATGAGCTCCGACACGCTGCGCGAGATTCGCGACGCCATCCGCACCATCCCCGACTACCCGCGGCCCGGCGTGATGTTCCGCGACATCACCCCGCTGCTCGGTAACGCGCGCGTCTTTCACGAGGTAGTGGAGCGGCTGGTCCTGCCGTGGCGCGCCGAGCGCATCGAGCGCGTCGCCGGCATCGAGGCGCGCGGCTTCATCCTCGGCGGTGCGCTCGCACATCAGCTGTCGGCCGGCTTCGTGCCGATCCGCAAGAAGGGCAAACTGCCGCACACCACCGTGCGGGTCGCCTATTCCCTCGAGTACGGCCTCGACGAGATGGAGATGCACCGCGATGCGCTCACCGCGGGGGAGCGCATCATCCTGGTCGATGACCTGATCGCGACCGGTGGCACCGCGTGCGCGGCCGTGCAGCTGCTGCGCTCGCTCGGCGCGCAGATCCTCGCGGCGTGCTTCATCATCGACCTGCCGGACCTCGGGGGCTCGGCACGACTCAAGGCACTGGACGTGCCGGTGCGCACGCTGGTGAGCTTCGCGGGGGGATGACAATAATAGCCGATATATCAGTAGGTTACTACGAGCCTGGCGCGAACATTACGTTGCGGTCATACGGCCCTTGGCGGCGGGGAATCCAGTCATAATACGGCCGCTTCGTCAGCTGAGGGCCTGCCTTGGCTGTGGACGCAGCCCGTCCTTTTCACTTTTTGGAGACCACATCGATGTTCAAGAAGCTCATTCCCGTCGTTGCTCTGGCCCTGATCGCCGGCCCGGTGTTCGCGGCTGACGCGCCGACCACGACATCCACCGACCAGTCGAGCACGGCCACGGCCAAGCCGCACCACAAGAAACACAAGAAGGCGACGTCGACCAAGACGGCTCCTTCGACCGATACCTCGAACGCGCCCGCGAAGTAATCCTCGCGGTCCGATGACAGGCCCCGCCCCGCGAGGGGGCGGGGCTGTTTTTTGCGAGGTTGCGCCGCCGCAGGCGGCACCAGTCCCCAGGGCTTGCGCACTTTCCTGAAACGGGTTCAAATTTGTGCCCATGGATGGGACGCAACAGGCCGCAATACATCAGGCGCTGGTTTCCGTACAACATGCCGTCACGAGCATGACCTTTCCAAGCTGCGATCAGGAGGACCTGATCGAAGCGATAGATCGCGTCGAAGAGCAACTGCACACGACTCACCCGAACCTGGCACTCATGTGCCGGTTCCTGAACTCGATCGCCCGCAGCCTGCGCGCACAGCCGGAGGCGCGCGACGCCTGTCTGGCGATCGAAGACGCGATCGGTAAGGCGGGCATGCCCAGCACCTGGCAGTCCGGCATCTGACAGCGGACGACCCGCTCTGCGGCGGGTCGCCCACCGACTTCCGTCCACCGCGGCCGGACCGCATCGGGCGGACGCGCCGTTGCGCCCGCGCACGGCCGCGGTCTAAGTTGGCGCCATGCTCGGCCCGCTTTCCCAGGTGCTGATACTGCTCGCCACAGCGGTGTTCCTCGTGACCGTGGTGCGGCGCCTGTCGCTGCCCACGAGCCTCGCCTACCTGCTCAGCGGTCTGCTGCTCGGACCGCACGCGCTGGCCGTGGTGCCCGATTCGGGCACCACGCAGCTGCTGGCCGAGCTGGGCGTGGCCTTCCTGCTGTTCACCCTCGGGCTGGAATTCTCGCTGCCGCGCATGCTGGCGATGCGGCGCGAGGTCTTCGGCCTGGGTGCGCTGCAGGTGCTGGCGACGAGCACGGCGTTCGCAGCCCTCGGCCGGCTGCTGTTCGGGTTGCCGTGGCTCACCGCCATCGTGCTCGGCGGCGCCGTCGCGATGAGCTCGACCGCCATCCTGCTGCAGCAGCTCACCGAGCGCGCGGAGCTCAACCGCACGCACGGCCGGCTCGCCTTCGCGATACTGCTGTTCCAGGACCTGGCCTTCGTGCCGTTCCTGGCGCTCGGCGGCCTGCTCGCCGCCGGTGCCGACCGCTTCCGACTCGGGGAAAGCGCACTGACGCTGGTCGGCGGCGTGCTCGCCATCGTGGCGGTGCTCGCCGCGGGCCGCTGGCTGCTGCGGCCGCTGTTCCACGAGATCGCCCACAGCCGCCTGCGCGAGCTGTTCACGCTCGCGGTGCTGCTGGTGGTGCTCGCCTCGGCCTGGGTGTCGCACCTTGCCGGCCTGTCGTTCGCGCTCGGCGCGTTCCTCGCCGGCATGATGCTCGCCGAGACCGAATACCGGCACCAGATCGAGTCGGTCATCCGCCCATTCCGCGACATCCTCGTCGGGCTGTTCTTCATCTCGGTCGGCATGCTGCTCGACGTGCGCCTGCTGGGACGACCGAGCGGCCTCGGCGTCGTGCTGCTGATGCTCGCGACGCTCGTCATCCTCAAGGCGGCGATCGCGGGCGTGGTGACGCGCCCCTTCACCAACTCGCGCTTCAAGGCGCTGCGCACCGGCATCGTCATCGCCATCGGCGGCGAGTTCGGCATCGCGCTGTGCAGCCTGCTGCTGCAGGCGGGGCTGGTGCCCGCCGCGAGCGGCCAGCCGCTGGTGGTGGCCATCGTGCTGTCGATGGTCCTGAGCCCGCTGATCCTCAGCAACAACAAGCGCGTGGCGCGCTGGCTGCTGCACGAGCAGGCGCCGCCCACCACCGCCAGCGAGCGCGAGCAGTCGGCGACCGCGGAGATTGCGCTGCGCGAGCACGTCATCCTCTGCGGCTTCGGGCGCGTCGGCCAGAACGTGGCGCGGGTGCTCGAGGGGCAGGGTTTCGAGTACATCGCTCTCGACCTCGACCCGGCGCGCATCCGCGCGGCGCGCCTGGCGGGCGACCCGGTGATGTACGGCGATTCGGCGGACGAGGAGATGCTCGCCAAGGCGGGTGTTGCGACCGCCAGCACCCTGGTCATCAGCTTTTCCGATCCCGCCACCTCGCTCGGCATTCTGCGCAGCGTGCGGCGGCTGCGCGCGGAGCTGCCGGTGCTGGTGCGCACCCAGGACGATGCGCAGCTCAAGGAGCTGCAGGACGCGGGCGCCACTGACGTAGTGCCGGAAACCTTCGAGGCGAGCCTGATGCTGGTGTCGCACGTGCTGATGCTGCTGCACGTGCCGGTGGCGCGCGTGCTGCGCACGCTCGGCGACATCCGCAGCAGTCGCTACGCGGTGCTACGCAACATCGTGCGGCACGGCCACGGCGACGAACGCCCGCTCGACGAGCCGCTCGAGTCGCGCGAGGAGATCAAGTCGGTGGTGGTGCCGCCCGGGGCGTGGGCCGTGGGGCGCAGCCTCGGCGAGCTGCGCAGCCGCGGCGTCGCCGTGACGTTCACCGGCGTGCGCCGCCAGGGCATCCTCGGCCGCGATCCGGCCGCCGACACCGTGCTGCGCGACGGCGACATCGTAGTCATCTACGGCCAGCCCGAAGAGCTCGAGCGTGCCGAAGCCGTGCTGCTCGCCGGCTGAAGTGCGCGCACCGTTACAATGCGCTCAGCGCGCAGCGCAGGAGTCAGGCCATGCACCGCAGCCGTCTCGCCGGATTCATCATCGATTGTCAGACCGCTGACCTCGACGGGGCCACGCGCTTCTGGAGTGCGGCGCTCGGACTTCAGGCGAGCGCCGCGGCGGCCGATCCGCTCTACCGCACGCTCGACACCGCCGCGGACGACGTGCACATCGAAGTGCAGCAGGTCGCTCACCCGAGTCGGGTGCACCTGGACATCGAGAGCGACGATATCGAGGCCGAGGTGCGTCGGCTGGAGAAGCTCGGCGCGCGGCGCATCGGCACGGTCAAGAGCTGGTGCGTGATGCAGGCGCCCACCGGCCAGGTGTTCTGCGTGGTGCGCCCGCAGCGCGCCGACTTTGCGGCCAGGGCCAACGCCTGGCACGACTGAAGTGCACCGCGACGACGTCCACTTTCCGCCCCGACACGAGCCGCTGCGCGATGACGTGCATGCGCTCGGTGCGCTGCTGGGGGAAATCCTGCGCGAGCAGGGAGGTGCGCAGCTGCTCGAGCTGGTCGAGCAGGACCGCACCGCCGCCATCCGCGGCCGCGCCGGCGAAAGTGCAGCGCGCGCCGCGCTCGCCGCCCGGGTGCGCGGCCGACCGCCGGCGCTGGCGCGCGACCTGGTGCGCGCCTTCGCCACCTGGTTCCAGGTCGTCAACCTCGCCGAGAGCGTGCACCGCATCCGCCGCCGCCGCGAGTACTTTCTCAAGGACAGCCAGCGCCCGCAGCCGGGCGGCGTGGAGGATGCGATCGCCGCACTCAAGGCGCGCGGCCTGAGCGAAACGCAGGTGCTCGAGCTGATCGGCAGCCTGTCGATCGAGCCGGTGTTCGCACCGCACAGCATCGAAGCCAGCCGCCGCACGCTGTTGCGCCAGCAGCAGCGCATCGCCCAGCGGCTGCTGGAGCGGCTCGATCCGGGCCTGACGCCGCACGAGTCGCGCAGCGTGTGGAACAACGTGCGCATGGAGCTCACCGCCGCGTGGCAGACCGAGGAGCTGCCGCGCGAGCGCCTCACGGTGGCGGACGAGCGCGAGCAGATCCTGTTCTACCTCGTCGAGATCCTCTACCGCGTGGTCCCCGCCTTCTACGAGGAGATCGCCCAGGCGCTCGACAAGCTGTACGCCGGCGAGCCGCGGGCCAGCGCGCGGCGCGTGCCGCCGCTGCTGCACATCGGCTCGTGGGCGGGCGGCGACATGGACGGTAACCCGGACGTGCACGCGAAAACGATCCGCGAGACCCTGGCGCGCCAGCACCAGGTGATCGTCGGCAGCTACTTCACCGAATGCCAGCAGCTCGCCCAGCGGCTGTCGCAGAGCGCCAGCCGCGTGGCCGCCTCGGCCGAGCTCGGCAGGCGCCTGGAGGAGTACATGCGGCTGCTGCCCGGCGCGCGCGCCATCACCCCGGCGCGGCACGACCGCATGCCCTACCGCGTGTTCCTCGCACAGATCGGCGAGCGGCTGCGCGGCATGTACGAGGGTCGCGCCAGCGGCTACGAGAGTGCGCGACAGTTCCGCGACGATGTCACGCTGATCGCGACCAGCCTCAGGGCCAACAAGGGCGCGAACGCCGGGCTGTTCTACGTGGAGCGGCTGCTGCGGCGTATCGACACTTTCGGTTTTCACCTGGCGACGCTCGATGTGCGCCAGAGCGCCGGTGTGCTGCACCAGGTGATCGCGCGCGGTAGCGACGATCGCGGCTGGCTCGCGCGCAGCAGCCGCGAGCGGCGCGAGCTGCTGGTCGCAGCGCTGCAGAAGGATCGCGGCCCGGTGGCCGAGCTCGACGCCCTGGGACGGCGCACGCTCGCGGTGTTCGAGGCGATCATGCAGGGCCGGCACCGCTACGGGCCGCAAGCCATCGGTTATTTCATCGTGAGCGGCGCCAGCGGCGCGGACGACGTGCTGGCGGCGCTGCTGTTGGCGCGCTGGGCGGGCGCCTACGACAAGCACAGCGGCCAGGTGGCGCTGCCGATCGCGCCGCAGTTCGAGAGCAGCGCGGCGCTCGCCGCCTGTGGCACGACGCTCGGGGAGCTGCTCGCCGAGCCGCTGTACCGCCGCCACCTCGAGGCGCACGGCCGTCGCCAGTGCGTGCTGATCGGCTATTCAGACAGCAACAAGGAGAGCGGCACCTGCGCCTCGCGGATCATGATTCACCAGGCACAGCGCGACCTGACGCACGTGCTGGCCGCCGCCGGTGAGCAGCCGGTGTTGTTTCATGCCCGCGGCGGGAGTCTGGCGCGCGGCGGCGGACGCATCGAGTCGATCGTGCGCGCGGCGCCCGCGGGAGCGGTGGACGGGGTGCTGCGCATCCGCGAACAGGGTGCGACCGTCAAGCAGGGCTACGGACTGCGCCCGATCGCCATGCGCACGCTCGAGCGCGCCTTCAACGCCCTGAGCCTCACGACCGAGGCACTGCGCAGCGGCGCCCTCGCCGACGATGCGCCGCCGCAGCTCGAGCTCGTCGCGCTGCTGGCCGACGCGAGCCGCACCGCCTACCGCCAGCTGGTCCACGCAGAGCCGCAGTTCTGGGAGTTCTTCCAGGCGGTGACGCCGATCGACGTGATCGAACGCATGCAGATCGGCGCACGCTCGGTACATCGCTCCGCGCAGGCGGGCATCGCCGGCCTGCTGCCGGTGCCGTGGGTGTTCGCCTGGTCGCAGTCGCGCTACATGCTGCCCGGCTGGTACGGCGCCGGCAGCGGGCTCGCCGCGGTGGCGGCGCAGTACGGCCTCGCGGCGCTGCGCGAGCAGAGCCGTGGGTGGTTCTTCCTGCGCAATCTCATCGACGACGTCGAGACCATGCTGGCACGCGCCGACCTCGACATTGCCGGCTATTACGACGCGCTCGCCCCCGAGCCGCTGCAGCGCTTTGCCGCGCAGCTGCGCGCCGAGTACCAGCTGGCGTGCGAGCAGGTGCTCGCCGTGAAGGACAGCCACGAGCTGCTGGCATCCGATCCGACGCTGCAGCGCTCGATCCGTCTGCGCAACCCGTACCTCGACCCCATGAACCTGATGCAGGTGGACCTGCTGCAGCGCTGGCGTGCCTCGGGGCGCGAGGACCGCGACCTCTTCGAGGCGCTGCAGGCGAGCGTCGGTGGCATTGCCAAGGGCCTGCAGACCACCGGCTGAACATCATCCGTCCGGCGGCCCCCCCACGAGCTCAGGGTTGCCGGTAGACCACGCCGTCCTTCATGACGAACAGCACGTGCTCGACGGCGGCGATGTCCTGGGTCGGATCGCCGCTCACCGCAATGAGGTCGGCGAGCATGCCGGCGCCGATGCGCCCGAGGTCCGCGCGGCGCAGGATCTGCCCATCGGTGAGCGTGGCGGCGGTAAGCGCCTGCAGCGGCGTCATGCCGTCGCGCACCATCCACTCGAGCTCCCGGTAGTTGGTGCCGTGCGCGAACACACCGACATCGCTGCCGCAGCCGATGGTGACGCGGGCCTGCATCGCCAGGTTGAAGGCGCGCTTCGCCTGCTCCATGGCAGCGGTCGGCGGCGTGCTGCCGGCCAGGTAGTGCTCGAAGTACTCCGCGTACGCCTCTACCGCGGTGAGCGTCGGCAGGTAAGCGACGCCGCGCGCGGCCATCAGCCGGAAGACCTCCGGCGTGCCGTTGAAGCCGTGCTCGATGGTGTCGGCCCCGGCGAGCACCGCGCGGCGCATGCCCTCGGCGGTAGTGGCGTGCACCGCCACCGGGCGCCCCGATGAGTGCGCGGCCTCGACCGCCGCGCGCAGCTCCTCCTCGCTGAAGGTCGGCTGCTGGCTGCCGTCCGGGCCCCAGCGGTAGTCCGCATAGAGTTTGATCCAGTCCGCCCCGCGGCCGGCCTGCTCGCGCACCGCACGTACCACCTCGGCCACGCCGCTCGCTTCCTGCGCCCCCTGCGGCGTACAGCACGCGTCCGGGCGCAACCCCCGCGGCGCCGGGCCGTAGCTGCCGGTGGCCACGATGGCGCGCGTGGCGACGAACAGGCGCGGACCCGGGATCATGCCCTCCTCGATCGCGCGCTTCAGCGACACGTCGGCATACTCCGCGCCTTCGGTTCCCAGATCGCGCAGGCTGGTGAACCCGGCGAGCAGCGTGGCACGCGCCTGCTGCGCGGCGCGCAGCGTGCGGTACGGCACCGGCTCCTTCAGTACCTGGTCGTTCCAGGCTGTCTCGTTGTAGGGGTGCAGGAACAGGTGGGAATGCGCGTCGATCAGGCCCGGCAGCAGCGTTGCCCCGGGGAGCTCGACGATGCGTGCATCGGCGGCTGGCGGCAGCGAGGCCGGTGGCCCGGCGTATACCAGGTGCGCGCCGCGTACCAGTACCACCCAGCCTGCGTGCAGCGGCTCGCCCGCCGTCCAAACCCGCGCGGGGCGCAGCACTGTCGCGGCCGGCTCCGGGCCCGCGCCGCAGGCGGCGGCGGCGGCGAGAGCCAGGGTGCCGAGCAGGGCGCGCGCTGCAATGCTCATCGAAGCGCGCCTTACTGGCCCATCAGCACCGTCGTATCGTAGCTCTCGAATCCCTGGATGGCGCGCCCGTAGGCGTTGAATACCAGCCGCTCGGCGACCTTGTCGGCCCGCGGCGCCAGCAGCATGCGCAGCACCACGTCGTCCGCCGGCCGCGTGGCTTCCTCGGCGAGCAGCTGCTCGATGACGCGCGTCAGGCGGTGGTACAGCTCGTTCACGAAGCGCAGGTGCGCGCCGTCGTGGACCTGCTCGGCGCCCGGACCGTAGGTGCTCTTGGCCTCCTCGGCGAGCTCATGCAGGAACAGGTTCAGCAGGCGCGCCTTGTCGACCAGGCGCAGATCTGAGTAGAACTCGATTTCGGAATTGAGGTTCATGGGGTACTCGTGGCGGTCACGCCGGGAAAAAGTCGATCGGTTTGGTAGTGGTGATGGCGTCGACGTCCCTGGGCTCGAAACGGAACAGCCGCACCAGCGCCACGATCTTGCTCTCGAGCTCCGGGTCCTTCAGCTCGCTCGAGACCACGCGGCACATGGTTACTTCGCCGCTCGGCGCGATGGTGAACTCCAGCACCAGCTTGCCCTGCAGCTCCGCGTTGTCGCGCAGCGCCCGCGCGTACAGGCTGTAGATGCGGCCCTTGTTGCGGTCGAAGATGAGCTCGATCTCCTCGCGCGAGCGCCCCGCCTTGCCGCCACCGCCGCTGGCCGCCGGGCCGCGGCTGTTGAGCCCGGAGTGCACTATCCCTGAGCTCACCGCGGTGGTGTCGTGGCCGCTGAGCGAGCCCGCACCGCTGCCGAAGCCGCGGCTGGCGTTCGCGGAAGTGATGCCGCCGCTGCCTGCGCCCACCTTGGAGGTGATCAGGTTGCGCTCGGCGTGCGCATCCGCCCCCACCGCGCCGGAAAGGTTCTTGGTCTCGAGCGGCGTCAGATCCATGATGTCGCGCAGGTCCGCCAGCTCATCCTTCACCTGGTTCAGCTGCTTCTGCGCCTTCTCGTGCGCCTTCTGGTGCTGATCGACCGGCGGCGGCGTCACCATCGCGAGCTTCGGCTCGATCTTCGGTTTTTCCTCCG